>Ga0066700_10000718_pt1 | contig 12756 bp, 7 predicted proteins | sample GraSoiAngelo_149_FD_66460 | JGI IMG/M metagenome (GOLD analysis project Ga0066700, IMG submission 66460) | Grasslands soil microbial communities from the Angelo Coastal Reserve, California, USA - 14_1009_09_30cm | ecosystem: Environmental > Terrestrial > Soil > Grasslands | place: USA...
GAGCGCGTCGAGATCTGCCGGGTGACCGTTCAGGTGCACCGCGATGATCGCCTTCGTCCGCTCCGTAATCCGCTCAGCCACGCTGTGAGGCGATATACAGAACGTCCTCGCGTCTACGTCGGCAAACACCGGCCTCGCGCGCTGGTGCAGCACCGGCGTGGCCGATGCGATGAATGTGTGCGCCGGCACGATCACTTCATCGCCCGGCCCCACGCCGAGAGCGACGAGCACCGCATGGATGGCGGTCGTACCGGAACTCGTCGCCGCACAATGGTCGACGCCGTGCCAGCCCGCGAACGCCGCCTCAAAAGCCGCGACGTGGTCGCCCGTCAGCTGCGTGAGTTTGCCGGAGCGAAGGACTTCAGTGACTGCAGCCACCTCTTCGTCTCCAAGAACCGGCCACGGCGGGTACGGGCGCTCCCGCACCTTGGGCCCGCCGTTGATCGCCAGTTCTTCGCCGCCCACGCCCGAATTATCGCACGGCAATCGCCTTCCTTCTTTGTTCGCCCTCAAGATATGATGCGACCGGTAATGAGCGACGGGCCGGTACGCAAGGAGAAGGACTCGATGGGGGAAATGGACGTCCCGGCAGACGCCTACTATGGAGCCTCAACTCAGCGCGCCGTCCTCAATTTCCCTATAAGCAGCCTTCGCCTGGGCCGGCCGTTCATTCGCGCCCTCGGCCTCATCAAACTCGCGGCCGCCCGCGTCAACGCTGACCTTGGCCTGTTAGAACCACGCATCGCCGACGCGATAGCGACTGCGGCGAAAGAGGTCGCAGATAGCAAGCTCGACAAGCACTTCGTGGTCGACGTCTTTCAGACCGGGTCCGGCACGTCGACGAACATGAACGCCAATGAGGTCATCGCGAACCGGGCGAGCGAAATCATGGGCGGTGAGCGCGGCTCCAAGACCATCCATGCAAACGATCACGTCAACCTGGGTCAGTCCTCGAATGATGTAATCCCGACCGCCATCCACATCTCGGCGCTGCTCGAGATAGAGGAACGCCTCATCCCCGCTCTGCAGCGGCTCCAAATCGCTCTTGAATCGAAGTCAAAGGAGTTCTGGGATGTCGTTAAGACCGGCCGCACTCACCTTCAAGACGCAACGCCGATCCGTCTCGGCCAGGAGTTCCTCGGTTATGGGGGCCAGATCGAGCGCGGGATCAAACGCCTCCGTCGCGCCCAAGAAGAGCTATCGGAAGTCGCGCTGGGTGGCACCGCCGTCGGCACTGGCATCAACACGCACCCGGAGTTCGCTTCGCGCGTCTGCACCGTGCTGGCGCAGGAACTGGGGGTGGCCATTCGTGAGAGCGATAATCACTTTCAGGCGCAGAGCACTCTGGACGCCGTTCTCGAGGCGAGCGGTTCCCTGCGTACCGTCGGCGTCAGCCTTCAAAAGATCGCGAACGACGTCCGCTGGCTAGGCTCGGGCCCGCGCGCCGGCCTCGGCGAGTTGGCGCTGCCGGAGGTGCAGCCTGGCAGCTCGATCATGCCCGGCAAAGTCAATCCGGTCATCGCCGAATCGCTGATCCAGGTGAGCGCGCAGGTGATAGGCTGCGACGCCGCAATCGCTCAGGCAGCGCAGGGCAGCTATTTTGAGCTCAACCTGATGCTGCCAGTGGCGACATACAATCTGCTCGAGGCGATCGAACTCCTGGCTTCCGCGAGCCAGAACTTCACTGAGCGCTGCGTTGAGGGCCTAGGCGCCACGCCTCGCGGCCCGGAGATAGTCGAGCGCGGACTGATGCTCGCTACTGGCTTGGTGCCGGCCATTGGCTACGACGCCGCGGCTGACGTCGCCAAGGAAGCGGCGAGGACTGGGCGCACCATCCGCGAGGTCGCGCGCGAAAAGACAGACTTGTCCGAGGACCAACTCAACCAACTGCTCGACGCCGCGAAAATGACGGCGCCCCGCCTCGACCCGGGACCCCTCTCGGGCTAGCGCGCCCGCGGGTCGAGAGCGTCCCTTAGCCCGTCGCCGAGGAACGTGAAGCAGAGCATTAATAGCGCCAGGGTGCAGGCCGGGAACAGAACAAGGTAGATGTTTGACCGGATGTATGCGTAGCCATCATAGATGAGCCGTCCAAGGCTCGCCGTAGGCGGCGGGAGCCCAATTCCTATGTAAGCGAGGACCGCTTCTGCGAAGATCGCCAGCGGGATGCCGAAGACGATAGCGACAATCACAGGACCAAGCGTATTAGGAAGCATGTGCTTGAAGACGATTTGGAACGAGGAAGCGCCCATGGATCGCGCGGCAATGACGAAGTCGCGCTCCTTGAGCGAAAGCATCTGACCGCGCACGAGGCGGGCTACTGTCACCCAGGCAACGAATGAGATTGCGAAGATCACGAGCAGACGCTGGGATGTGTCGTGCCCCACGAGAGGCAGGTCGCGATCCACGAAGGCGGCCCTGAGCAGAATGATCGCGAGAAGGTCGGGGAAAGCGTAGAAGAGATCGGTCATACGCATCATGATGTTGTCGAGCGTCCGCCCGCCCAGCGCGGCCGTGCCACCCACGAAAAGTCCAATCGCCAGCACTATGACCTGTACGCCCAGTCCAACTTGAAGCGAGATGAGCGTACCTTCCAGGACGCGCGCCCATGTATCTCGCCCCAGATTGTCTGTGCCAAAGAAATTATGACTTGAAGGACCCTCCTGAATGTGCGTGTAGTCCTGGGCCGAGGGGCTGTAACGCTGAACGCCGCCGACGGTGTTTCCGAGAATCGAAACGATTAGCAAAACCGCCAGGACTATTAGCGCCATCATCGCCAAGCGATTCTTTATCAGCCGCCGGAAGGCATCGCTCCAGAGGCCTCGCTCCCGCCTCCTGAGCTCCCCCCCGACGAGCCATTCGCGTTCGACGGCTTCTTGCGCTTGCAACCTAGGACGACCTCACTGGTAACGGATCCGCGGGTCCACGACTGCGTACAACAGGTCGACAATCAAATTGGCGATCGCAATAACGGCGGCATAGAAGAGGGTTGTCCCCATGATCAGCCCATAATCCCGTTCAGAGACAGCCGCGACAAACCGCCGGCCAACACCATTGATCTGAAATATCGTCTCCGTGATAAAGGAGCCGGTAACAAGGAAGGCGAAGATCGGCCCAATCACCGTGAGCACGGGGACCATTGCGTTCTTGATCGTGTGCCGGATAACCACGATCCATTCGGCGAGGCCCTTGGCTCGCGCCGTGCGGATGTAATCCTGGTTCAAGACCTCGAGCAGGCTCGCTCGTGTAATACGGGCGATGTAGGCGGCCGGAAGCACCCCTAGGGTCAAAACTGGAAGCACCATCTTATGGTAATTTCCGAACTCCCAACCGAGCACATCAAACCACCCTAGTTTTACTGAGAAGACGATCACGAGGAAACTGCCGATAACGAAGCTGGGCATCGCCGTGCCGGCGGTCGCGAAGAATACGCCTAGGTAGTCTGGAAGTTTGTTGTGGTTTAACGCTGAGATCGTGCCCAGAGACATCCCCAAGAAGACGGCAAAGATGAAGGTGACAACGCCTAACTGAGCCGTCGTCTTCCACCCGTCTTTGATCAGATCAAGCACTGGCTGCTGACTACGAAACGACACGCCGAGATCGCCGTGTGCGAGGTCCCAGAAGAAGAGGCCATATTGCTCGTAAAAGGTTTTGTCAAGGTTGTACTTTGCGTTTAAGTTGGCGACTACGGCCGGCGGAAGCTGTTTCTCCTGATCGAACGGCCCCCCCGGCACGATGTGCATGAGGATGAAGGTAATCGTGGCCACCGCCCACAAGACGGGAATCATCCACAGGACTCGGCGTATCACGTAGCCGGTCATGGTAGTCGCATTATCGTGCTAACCAGCGGAAAAAGAAATACGGGAGCCCCCATCGGGCTCCCGTATCCCTTCACGACTGCAGTCTCTCTCTACTTCGAGCGCCCCCAAGCCTCTGCTATCCAGTCGCCTGGGAGTCTTGTGTCCTGCGCGGTCGAGTTCTCCTTCATGCCTACGACATAGGGCTTAAGAATGTTGTTATTAGCCTCATGATAAGTAGGTGCGTAGCCGCACAGTCTCGTCGTGACGAGTTCGTTTATTTTCTTGTATTGATCCCGGCGCTCCGAGTCGTTCGTGTTGGTCTGGGCCTTGTCCGCAAGCGCGTCCACCTCGGGATCGCTGCACGCCGAGGTGTTGTTGCTGCCGCCAGTGGTGAACAGCCCGGCCGCATGTCCCATCCAGTCTTCGGGATCGGGGTAGTCCTGGATCCATCCGCTTCTCGGCGCCAATTCATAGTCGTGGCCGTTCAGGCGCTTCGAACGCGTTGGAGAGTCGGCCTGCTGGATCTCGGTTTCAATACCGAGCGTCGTCTTCCAGACATTCTGCAAGAACTCCGCCTGAGCCTTCCCCTCGGGGGTATCCCGCACGAGCACGGTGAGTTTCGGGAAATCCTTCCCGAACTTCTCTCGGGCCTTTGCCAGGTTTTCCTTTGCCTTGTCCGGGTTGTAGCCGATCTGCTCTTGGAACGCATCCGGCGCGGCGCCGCCCACGCCCTCCGGCTGGAAGGTCGTCGTCGGAACGTATGCTCCGCCGCAGCAGACTTTGATCATCTGATCACGGTCTATCGCCTGCGAAAGCGCCAGCCTGAACTCGAATATATCCAGCGGCGGGTGCTTCAGCTCCATCTCAACCGCCCTGGTTCCCGGGAGGATCGCCTGGAAGAATTCGTTGCCGAACTCAGACTTGACAGCATCCAGGTTGGCGATGTCCGCCGCGACGACATCTAGCTCGCCGTTGCGGTAAGCGTTGTTAGAGACATCGTCCTTCTCGATGAAACGGATCACGATCTTGTCCAGCGTTGGCTTGATCCCATTCGGTGCCGACCAGTTGGGGTTCGGGACCAGGACTGCGCTGTCCTGCGGCTTGTAGTCCTGGATCATGTACGGCCCGTTGTATGCAAGGCTTGTGCTGGGCGGTGCCGGCCACTTCGCGCCCGGGTCCGGTAGCAGATGGGAGGGCACCGGGAAGTAGGTCCACATCGAAAGGAGCAGCTTGAAGGTCGGCTGGGCGGTCTTCAGCGTGAACTCGACCGTGTTGCCCGTAGCCTTCGCTTCCACTGCATTCTTCAGCGCCTCAAGTTCTTCAGGCGTCGGAGTCTTCGGAGCGTCCTTCGTCCCCTTTGCACCAAAGTACTCATCACAGCCCACAATGTTCGTGACGAACGACTGGTAGTTACTGGCAATATCAGGATTGCAAGCCCGCAAAACCGCGAGCTCGAAGTCCTTTGCCGTAAGCGGCTGTCCGTCTGACCACTTCAGGCCTTCCTTGACCTTGACTGTGTAAGTCAAGCCATCAGAGGACACCGTAGGCTCGCCGTCAGCCATTGCGGGCTGGGGCTTGTTGTCCTTATCCAACGTGTACAGACCGCGCCACAACATGCGCTCGAGGGATATGTCCTGGACAAAGTTCGAAAAATGAGGGTCTGTGGACTGGGGTTCGAGGTTCTGCACAGTAAGTGTGCCACCCTGGATTCGCTCACCCGCCCCACCTCCGCCGGGTGACGTCGTGCCCCCAGTTTTGTTCTCGTCACTGCTGCCGCAAGCAGCGAACGCCAGTATCGTCCCGATCGCCACGAGGGATAAGAGATAACCGCGCTGCTTAAGGAAACTCATGTCGCTGTCTCCTTTCGACCTAACCCCTTCGCGCACCCGCCTATAGCACTCTCAAATATATTCCTTCAAATTATTCGATTCAACGCCTGGCTCGCGCAACAGCGAAAATTATGCTGTTCGCCCGGACGCTACAAATGAGACGCTTGACTGTGCCGAAACGTTTCCCGACATATAAACGTACGTCGCGCCCGAAAGGTATACGTTCGATGACGGTCTAGAGGTTCGCGCGGGAAGGCTTCGCCGGCGCTCGCCGCGAACGCTGCACCCGCGGCAGGAACAAGTCGCCCAGCGTGACGACCAGCCCGGTCCCGATTACCAGGTCGCCGATGCTCAGGATCGGAACATAGACCGGGTTGTCGAATACCAGCCGGTCGGAGAGCACGTAGAACTTGGCGTCATCCTTGTTCTTCAAGACGTTCTTCGTCCGCGGTATAGCATCGCCTTCGGCACGACCGTCGATCCGGTGCAGCTGGTCTATTTTCGCGAGGCTCACGGCGGTGACCGGCATCAACCCGCCGTTCGCTACGATCGGCAGAAAATTCAAGAGCAACCCGACGCCAATGATCAGAAAGCCGGGACGAGGGAGATTGACGATCGCGAAGAAGATAAGAACCACGTACGACATTTCGAACAACAACCGCTTTGGCACATCGTCGAATCCAAGGGGGGCGAATATGGCGATGACTTGCATTGCCAAAGCAAAAAGCGCCAGCACTCCCGCCCTGATATGCACCCTGGGGAAGTGCAGGCGCAGTTCGCGCTTCACAGGCTCCCCACGAACTCAGGCAGCGCGCGCGGAACCAGTGGGCTCTTCGTTTGCTTCGTTAGGCGATGCCTCTACGGCATGAAGCCGGCGACTGCAGAAGCCACAACCGCGCAAACGATGAGAAGTGAGGCTAACCGTGCGACCATCCCGAAACCCCCCTTCTGAGGCGATTACCTCATATATGGTGGTTTCATTAGATGGCCAATATATTGGCCTGTCAATGCTCTACTAGACAGATTCCGGAAAAGATTGCAAACTTCTTACAGTTTGGCGGGTTATCGTCAACAAACCAAGGGCGAATGGCCGGCGAAGCCGTCAGGGCCGGACCCGGTTCACCCGCACCACGTCGCGACTAACGACGTAGCACCGGGTTCCTGTGAGATGTAGCGCATCAGGTGCAAGTCGGCTGTCGCGCAGCCGCCCAGGAGGACGTCGTGGCTAATGACGAACTGCCCGCCACCGTCCAGGGAAGGCTCTTCGCAGCCCGTCCCCTGGACGGAGCAGGCAGCAACGACCGGGGTAATTGATTCGGTTGAGGGTATGTCTAAACGGATGGCTCCTGCCGCTGCGACCGCCAGAATTGATCCCGCAGCGACGACGAGCGCACGTGCTCGCATACGCCGGCTAGAAGAGCGGGCTCTGGGCGGCGACGGCTGCAAGCGTCAAAGCGAGCAGAGTGACAATCCAGTTGAGCTTTGCCGTCTTGGTGATCAGGTCCATCGTTCGTTCTCCTCGGATCTCGGTTCTCTCGTCTGTCGCTAGTTTCTCAGGTGGTTCTCGCCAAAATCTCGCCGGAAACTCGCCATAGCGGTCCGGACGAGAAATGGTGCTTAGTTTGCCGTCTACTTCTGCCTTAGAAGAAAGGGCTCTGCGCAGCCACCGTTGCCAGTGCTACGGCAACGAGCGTCACCACCCAGTGAAGCCGTATCGTCTTTGCGCTAAGGTCCATCGCTTCGTCTCCTCGACTGCCGGTTCTCTTTCTGGTCCGAGTCTCTCAAAGCGCTCTCGCCGAAATCTCGCCGGAAGGAATGCGGGCAGAGAAGGGGATAGCCGGAAGAGGCAGTCGCCTATTATGAGCGCGGCGTTATACGCGGAAGGACAAGGAGACCGGGGCAATCGCGCGTCTCCAATTTGTAGCGAGTTCGGCCAGCCATGATTTCTGGCGCCGCAGGCCGATGAAGGGTATTTCCACATTCCCTGCATGGCCCAGATCTGACATGGCCGACCGAGAGAATCGGGGTAAGGCAGTGGTTGCGTTATCTGCCGCTGGCTATCTGCCGCTGCAGTTCGTCGAAGCTGGCCACATCGTCACCCATCTCTTCGGCCCCAAGCACCTGTACGTAGCGTTTGTAGCAGAACTTGGCTGCTTCGCTCTGGCCAGAAAGAACATAATTGCTCATCAGCCGGTACCAGGCCGCTTCGTTATACTCATCGAGCTCCAGGATCCGCTGGCAGATGTCCGCGCTCCGCTTGTACTCTTTCGCGTCGCTGAACACAGTGGCGAGTGTCGTCAAAATGCTCATGTGCTGCTCAGCCAGCTGCCACCGCAGCGTCTCCGCCCACTCCGAGTAGAAGTCCATGGCAAATGACCCGCTGTAGAGCGCAAGCGCCTCCTCCATCAGAGCAGTCGCTTCAGCGCTACCCTTCGACACGCGACCCGCTTCCGCCAGGAGCTGCTGGAAGCGCTCGACATCAAACGCGAACTCGCTTCGCGGGTCAAGGATGTAGCGCCCCGAGTCTTTGGCGATACATTCCGAGTATAAGGCCTTGCGTAGCCGGTACATGTTCGAGTGGAACGCGCTTGTCGTTTTCTCGTCCGGAAGGTCGGGCCAGAGAGCGGCGACGATCTCCTCTTTGCGCAGCGGTCTCCTGTTGCAGAGGAAGAAGAAGAACATCTCCTTGCTCTTCTCGCTTCTCCACTCGAGGTCCGTGATTTCCCGGCCGGCAAGCTCTACTCTCACGTTTCCGAACCCATAGGCATGGACCGCGGCCTCGATCTGCGCCTCGGGCTGTGATTCAATCGCCTCAGCTTGCACTGGCGCGGCCGCTTTTCGCGGGCCCTTCATCGTCTTGAGCAGCCGCCCGAAGTATTCCCCGGCAAGCTTATTGGCCGCAGCGTACTGTACGAGAAGCGGGTTGCGCGCCGCCTCCAGGCGCACGAAGTGGTCGTATCCCAGCTCCGAAACCAGTGTTGCCACTTCCTCGAGCGCCTCCAGCGCCAGCTTTTTACGCTTCAGCGAGAAATGTACGCTTGCCAGGTGAAATAATGCGGTCGCCAGCTCCCGCTTGGCGTCACTGTCCCTCAGCAGGTTGACGGCGCGCTCGATCGCGGCCGTGGCTGCCTTTAGATCACCGGAGTCGCGCTTAATTAGACCGAGAGTTGTCGACGAGACCCCGAGCTCGAGAGTCCCCCCCTTTTCTTCAGCCAATGCAAGGGCCCGCTGGGCCCACGCCTCGGAGTTGGCCGCGTCTCCCATCAACCGATAGGTCTTTGCTACACCGTCGGAGATATAGCTGCTGATTAGCACCTCGTCCATTGTCTGAGCCAATCGCAGCGCTTCAAAGTAGAGTTCGTTTGCCAGTGCGTACTCGCCCCGGTCCCGTTTAACATCAGCTAGATTTTGACGGAGGTACATTTCGGGCCTCGCGTTGCTGAGAGGCCCGGCCCTATCCAGTCCTTCCCGAAGCGCCGTTTCGGCCTGGTCAAACTCGCCCTGGAGGTAATAGAGCACGCCCAAGTTGTTGACGGTGCGCAGGTGGGCTGCATCGTTGCGGAGCTTCAGCCAGCACTGTCTCGCCCGTTCGAAATAGATGGCCGCGTCGGCGAGCCGACCCATCTGAGCGAGCGCGATGGCAAGGTCGTCCGCAACCGCGGCTACGTTGTAGACGTCTCCTTTTGCTTCGTAAATATCGAGAACGCCCCGTAGTTCGGTCTCCGCCTGCTTGAGCTCGCCGCACCAGTTGAGTGAAATGCCCAGCTGCTTTCTTGCCTCCGTAAGTAGGGGCGCCGGTCCATCGTGTGCCAGGAGAAGCGCTTCAGCCTTCTTTAGCGCCTGTTTGGAGGCCTCGTGGTCCCCCTTCGCGCGCAGGCACATACCTTCGATTACCAGCGCTTCCGCCTGCAGCGCCCACTCCTGGCTCGCCTCGAACGAAGCGATAGCGCGCCAAAGGAGATTGAGCGCAAGGTCAATCTGGCTCACGTTGTGTAAGATGCGAGCCTTCCAGAGCATTAGCTTCGGCTGTCGCGCGAGTTGCTCGTCTGGTACCGCATCGAGCCATTCGGCCAGCGTGTCCCAGCGTCCCTCTTCGAACATTTGCCAGCCCACACGGTCCGTCACCTGCACGATGCGCTCCCAGCCGCCCGCCTGGATGTAGTGATAGACCGCCTCTTCCCACTGTTCGGCTTTCTCCATCAGCTCGGCGGCCCGAAGATTCAGCTCGCGGAAGCGCTCCGGCTGCTGGCTGCGGAGGTGACTCACGAGAAACGCGCGGAACAGCCGGTGATAGCGAGTGCGCCTACCGTTCGTTTCTTCCGTTAGGACGAACAGGTTCAACCGTCGCAGCTGATTTAGGCGGGCCTCGGCGTCCGTTACAGCGAGCAGTTCGTCCAAGAACTGCTCATCCAGCCAGCGCGGTATCGCGCTGCCGGTCAGGAACTCCTTGAGGTCGTTTGGTAGCGGATCGAACTGCTCGAGCTTGACGTACTGAAACAGCGTGTCCGAGCCGCGAAGGTGCTCGAGCGAAATGGCCGTTCGGCTCATCTGCACCCTGTCCGCCAGCAAGACGAGCGCGCCTGCCCACCCTTCCGATACGTCGGCCAGGTGCTGAGCGTCATCGAGCGAGACTTCCCTTCGGAGCACATCGCGAAAGAGATGCACGACTTCTTCGCAGGTAAAGGAAAAATCGGTCGCGCCGATAGTGTCCACCTCCTGGCGGACAGACATGAGCGGAAGTATTCCGAGCTGGGGCTGCGTCCGCCCGGAGAGGATGACGTGGCAGTCCGGGGGCAGGCGGTAGAGCCAGCCTTCGATTATCTGCGTCAGTTCGGGCTCCGCCTCGTCTAGGAAGTGGAAGTCATCAAGGATAAACGTCAAGGGCGGACCCGCTTGCATAGCTGAGACTAGCAGCTCTACTGCGCGCTCAGGTTCAACCGGGTCGCCCATCGCAACGGCGGCGGCCAGCTCGAAGGCAAAATCCGGTTGCCGCTCGCGCCCCGAAGCAACCAGATAACGCAGGAACATGCCGGGGTCACGGTCACGCTCGTCGAGGCTATACCAGCAGACCGGGTCCCTCGCGCCCTGCGCAAAGTCCAGGAGAAGCGTAGTCTTGCCGTAGCCCGCTGGAGCGCTCACCAAGGTTATCCTTCGCTCGCGTGCGTGCGAAATCGCTTCTATGAGGCGCCGGCGCCTTACGATCGCCGGGCGGCGGACAGGCAGGCGCACCTTGGAAGGGTATGGGACTTCCAAGGCGCTATGACCCCGTTTACGGGTCTCTGCGGTTTCTGTCATCTCACCCCGGTCTATAGGGACTGTCCCACTCGTCTGAACTAAAGACGTGGACGCGAGGTTGGTGTTACGAATCAACAACGAAAGATTTATCGATGGGCCGGGTAAGCGATTCATTCGACGGGGACGCGTCTACCGGGCGTTAGGCGCGGCCTTGCTGCTCGAGGCGGCGGCGGCGCTGCGCTAGGAGCCGGCTGTACAGCAGTAGATCGGCGTCGCTGTAGACGGCGTCGCCCATCTCGCTGCCTCGCTTCAGCGATTTCATCGTCGCTTTCGTTAGCGCGACAGGCAGCGGCGGGTTCGCGATGATGCGCTCGGCAAGCTCACGCGCCATCCGCTCCTCTTCCTCATCGGCGGAAACGTGGGTAACGAGACCGTACTCATAGGCCTTTTCCGCGCTGAACCGATCGCACGTGATCGTCAATTCGAGTGCGCGCGCGTGGCCCATTTCACGGGCGAGGCGAGGAAGCGCGTTCCAGCCGAGCGGCAGGCCGAGCTCAACCTCGGGAATCGAAAACCACGCCGATTCCCCGGCGACCCGGAGGTCGCAGCACGCCGCGAGGACCAGCGCGCCGCCGATGGCGAAACTCTGGACCGACGCGATCGTGATCTGGTCGAGCCCCTCGATCGCCGCTGAAGTGCGACTCCCGATTCCAGACATGTGCCGGACTTCCAGCTCGTTGGCCGACGCTGATTCGCGCCACTCGCTCGTGTCCGCCCCGGACGAAAAGACGCCGCCCTCACCCCCGAGGATCACCACTCGGGTCTCGAAGTCGTCAGCCAGCGCTCGGCAGACCGCCTGCACCTCGAGATGCATCTGCCGGTTGATGGCGTTCTTTTTCTCCGGCCGGTTGAACCGCACCAGCATCAGAGCATCCTGGCGCTCGACCTTTAGCGTCTCGTATTTCATCACGCTCGCAGTCTAGGCGAGCCGAGGTGGTTTGTCACTAAATCGGGGATTTCGTTTTTTGCCTTTTTCGGTTGTACTTACGTGTTTTCTAGAATCATATTACCGGCCCCGCTTCCGGCAGTGGCGGTGCTGGGTGTTCTGCAGGTTCGGCTGGCGAGGCTCGTAGTCCGCGCACCGGCGAGGCGGCGAGCCACAGCGCGGCGAGCAGCATCGCCACGGAGGCGAGCGTCAGCGTACCGCGCAGCCCGAGCGTCTCACCCAGACCGCCTCCGGCCAGAATGCCGAGCAGCAATACACCGTGGGCGCAGATCTCGAAGGCGGCATTGACCCGCCCGAGCAGGCGGTCGGGCGTTATCGTCTGGCGCAAGCTGACCTCGTTGATGCTGTAGACGATGAAGCCCCCGTCGCCCAGCTGCTGAGCCACCAGGAAGGCTGCCGCCAGGACCGCCCCTCCAGGGGCCAGGGGCACGAGAAGCATCGACGCACCAATGAATGCGAGCCCGGCCACCATCGAAGGGCCTATACCGAGCCGCGAGGCTGCCCGCGAAGCGAAGACTGCCCCGACAAGCGAGCTCACGCCGCCGACCGCATAAATCATGCCGAGAACACCTGGCTGGAAATTGAGCACTCGAATGACGTATAAGCCGAAGGCCGCGCCGAACATTCCGAATGCGAAGTGGTTCAGGCATTCGCTTACTATCGTCGCTCTGAGGAATCGGTTGTCCAGAATGGTCCGAATTCCTTCCTGCGCCTCGCGGATAATCCCGATGCGCTCCCCTTTGGGCGCCGGCGAGTTTTCCATCTTGTTGATTCGCCCAATGAAGAACGCGGAGAAGAGAAAGGACACCGCATCTATCAGGATCGCGATCGGACCGCTGAAGACTTGAACGAGCCACCCGGCCGTACCAAACGCTCCGACCTCAGCCGC
>Ga0066700_10000722_pt1 | contig 12719 bp, 10 predicted proteins | sample GraSoiAngelo_149_FD_66460 | JGI IMG/M metagenome (GOLD analysis project Ga0066700, IMG submission 66460) | Grasslands soil microbial communities from the Angelo Coastal Reserve, California, USA - 14_1009_09_30cm | ecosystem: Environmental > Terrestrial > Soil > Grasslands | place: USA...
TCATTGGCTGCGCGGCCAGCGGAGTCATCATGCGAATCTGTTCAAAGGTATCCACCGACGCGTAAGAGAGCTCTCCTAATACCCGCCCACCCGCTCCCGCCACCGCACCGGCATTCTCCCGGGCGTGACGATAAGCATCCTCCACCGCCTTAACCTTCGCAGCATCTATATCTTCCAGTGAATAGCTTATGGACTGGTTCTCGGTGACATCGGTATCGGCTAGCTGCTGAACAATGGGCGCAATTTTCGAGAAATCTTTCAGCTTCAGTGAGACCGCAGAATTCACCCGGTAGGCGACCAACTTTCGTTTAGCAGTTCTCCAGTCGTAGACCGGCTGCAAGGAGAAGAACCCGATCTCTGCCGTCTTGGGATCGATGCCATTGGAACGCAGAATCTGTCGAATCTGTTCCGCATTCTTCGACGCCCGATCGTAAGCCGCCCTGGCGGAATCTTCCTGGGCGGAGATGTTGAACTGTAGGCGCGCCGTGTCGGGCGGCGCCTCGAACTTGCCGTCCGCGCCCACAAACACAGTGTTGGGCTGCGCCGCGATCGTGGGACGCTCCTGCGAATAACCTGCCATCGCGGCGAACAGTATGGTCAAGATTGCAACGCCGTTCTTCATGGAATCTCCGTTCCAGTAAGACGTTATACGCTTGTTTCCATCCACTAAAAAGAACGCGCGAGAACACGGGACTTGCGCGGGTTGCAGATCAGACGAAAAATCTGGAATTTCTTGCGCCCCGCTGGGGCTTGACGGTTTTTTGGTTTGTTATCCCACGGCTTACGCCATGGGCTTTATTCTTGCGCCGCTTCGCGGCTCCATTTGAAGGCTCAATCCTTCGACGGACTAGAAAAGAATCCTCCTCAAAAGACAAAGGCACGGGACCCAACCCGTGCCTTCATCTTCGTCGTGAGGCCGGACCATGCGACGAGGGATCCGGCCTGCGCAAAAATTCGTCCCCGGCAGGTCAAAGACCCGCCGCCACCGTCGGGCCTCGATACGATCTAGCGAGGGACCTGCAGAGGATGATCGAGACGCACTTCCAGAACCGTATTCTTTTCGAGGCGCAGATTGCGCTGCGTCAGGACGCCTGTCAGCGCTCCCAGGCCAGCGCCCGCACCGGCACCGATGCCGGCGCCCTTGCCGCCTCCGGCTGCCGCTCCGGCGACGGCGCCCAGTCCTGCGCCAACGGCTGCGGTTTCGATCATGCGGCGCTTGTCCGCGCCTTTGCGTTCAATTTCCCCTTCAGCATTTGGCTGTTTGGCTGCGTGCTCACCCGGAACGCCGGTTACCGTGGCCACCAGTGGCATCTTGCCATGCCCGGTATCGATCTGATCGAAACTCAGGAGCATGCGCGCGTGCAGTCCTTGCTCCACAGACGAAACATGTCCCCAGATTTTCTTGCCACGGGGAATGGTCGTGCCATTGGGAGCGACCAGATCCTCGGCCAGCTTGGCGCTGAAATGCTGGCCCTGCTTGGCGTTACTCGTATCCAGCTTGTCATTGAGGCGGATCAGGAAAGTCTGCCCTTCGGGAATTGCATTGGGTGCCGGAGGAGGCGCAGTGCCTCGACCCTCAGCCGCCAGGGGCAAGCCCGCCAGCAGCATTACGGCGACACATAAGCACGCGCGAGAACCAAGCCTCGTCATACCAAGTCCTCAATCGGAAGGAATCACTTGCCCTAGGTTGGATGTGCGCGAAGAGGAAATTGGCTGCCTACGAATTACCTATCCATATCAGGTAGATAGATGACTAGCTCTTCGCCACCGCCGAGAAGGTGAAGCGATGGCTCTGGGAGTCAATCTCTTTCTTGAGGTCCTCGAAGATGCTGTCGGGCATGCCACGGTAGAAGTCCACAACCTCGGGGTCGAACTGGCTGCCGGTGCAGCGATAGATTTCCTGGCGGGCGGCGGGAAAGGTCTGTGCGGCACGATACGGACGATCCGAGGTAATAGCATCCAGCGTGTCTGCGATCGAGAAAATCCGCGCTCCTAACGGTATTTCTCTGCCCTTAAGCCCGCGCGGATAGCCGCTTCCATTGTAATGTTCCTGGTGGGAGTAGACGATCTCGCAGGCTTCACCGAGAAAAGAAACTCTCTTGAGCAGCTGGTACCCACGATAACAATGCTCGCGCATGATCGCGATTTCTTCCTCGTTGAGTTTGCCGGGCTTACGCAGAATGGCATCGGGAATAGCCATTTTCCCGAGGTCATGGAGAAACGCGCCGCGGGCGATCACGCGAATCTGATCGGCCGGCAATCCCATGGCCCTTGCGATAGCGATGGTAAAAGCCGTGACTCGTTTCGAGTGACCTTCGGTCTCGGCGTCTTTCATGTCGAGCGCATCGCCTAAGACTTCGAGGGTTGTGTCGTACGAGCGCTCCAGATTGCCCATCGCCTTCCGTAATTGATCGGTACGGTTGGCCACCAGTGCCTCCAGGTTGGTCTGGTAAGCACGGTTTTCCATCCTGAGTCGCCGATTCTCCAGCGCCCGGCGCACGGTCGCTAATAGCTGTTCGCGCTCGAAGGGCTTCAGTAGATAGTCATACGCGCCATCTCGAATAGCTTGCAGGGCAACGGAAATATCGTGCACAGCGGTGACCATGACCACCGGCAGGTCCGGATACCTCTCCTTGATGCGCTCCAGAAGGGTGCTGCCGTCCATTTCGGGCATCATCAAGTCCGACAGCATGAGCTCGAATTCCTCGCCGGAATTCAGCAGCGCCAGGGCCTCCAATCCGGAGGCCGCCTGTCGGCATTCATAGCGGGCAGAACGGAGCATGGAGGCAACTATTTCGCGGATAGCCTCTTCGTCATCAACTACCAGGATTCGGTCGGCTGGCATGGAGTAGCCTCAGTTTACCCCAGTTTTGCCCGTTTTCGTCCTTTATTGCGGGGTAACCACCGTAACCATCGGCCTGCCGAAAAGTCACCGTTAGGCGGGGCAAGCGTGTTATTTAGGAATTCGGTACCTTCGTGTCGACAGCGAACATGAACCCTTTGCTCAGCCTTTGGAGCCTTGCCGGAGCGGCTATCCTCAAGCTGAACCCGCTGGAATCGGCGGCCCTGATCATGCTGGCCGCCAGCCTGGTCGTCTTCCGCACGTTCAGCGAGCGCTATCTGCTGATCTGGATCCTTGGCTGGATGGTTTATCTGATTTCTCGCATGCCCTTGGCCTCCTGGGACCCGCAATATGGGCCGGCGATCGCGGAAGGCACTTTTGTACTTGCCGTTTGCGTATTTGCAGGGGCCGTCTTCTGTTACACCCGAGCTAAGAACCTATTCGTGCCCTTGCTGTTTATGTCGGTTGCGCTCGTCGGGTACGCCGTGGCTCGACCCCTGTTGTGGCCGGATTCTGTGCCCTTGCGCATGGCTTTGGAAGTGGCCTATCGGCTCGTAGCCGTCACCGCCGCAATTGAGTTGATTAAAGTTCGCTGGGGACGCTGGGAAATTGGCCCCTGGCTGATGAGCCTGAGCCTGCTGGCCTTGAACCTCGATTGGCCCGCGCTGATACATCTGCCCATGGCCGTGAGCGTGATTTCCGACCTGCTGCTGGGTTTGAGCATGCTCCTGGTGGTGTTCGATGATTCCCGCGCGCGGACCCGGCGCTTAGGTGTGGTCAATGCCCTGACCACCAGCATCGCCCGTGCCACCCAATCCGGCCCCATGCTGCTGACCGCGCTGGAAGAGCTCAAGAAGCTCATGAAGGCCCGTGCCGCCTGGTTCCGGCTGCAGCAGGAGGACGACCGGCTAGTCGTTGTTCAGCAGATCGGTCTTTCGCCAGATTTCATGATGGCCCGTGGCTCAATTGCGACTGATGACAGATTGCGCGCAATCATTCAGGACGGGAAAGCCGCTGTTATCAAAACAAAGAGCGCCGATCCTGACCTTCAAGCCTCTCTGCAAAACGAGAAATTTCATCACGTCGTGATGCTGCCGGTGCGCGGCAAGAAATCGGTCATCGGAGTCCTCGCCCTGGGCAGTCGTCATTGGCGCTCCTACACTCCGGAAGACCTGGAATTCCTGGAAACCAGCGCCAACCAGCTGGGCATCGCCGTCGAGAACGTCCGCCTCATGGAGCAGGTGCTGCGTTCGCAGCGGCAGTGGATCAACACCTTTGATTCCATCCAAGACCTCATCCTGGTGCACGACGCCGACTTCAAGATCATGAAGGTGAACCAGGCGCTGGTCGGACGGCTCAACCTGGCGCCGGCTGCGGTGGTGGGCAGTCCATGCGAGACCGTTCTGTCGAAGACCTACGAGCAGTGGAAAGGCTGTCCGTACTGCTCGCGCGGGGAGGTTGATTTCGTCGAGGGGGCCGATCCCTGCTTCGGTGGCTATTCGCTGGTTTCGACATCTTCCTATACCGACCACAACAGCAAGCAGAAGGGCACGATCCACGTTATCCGCGACACAACGGAGCGCCGCGCCGCGGAAGAGAAATATCGTCTGCTCTTCGAGCAGGTTCAGGAAGGCGTTTTCGTCGCCACCCCCAACGGCCACCTGGTGGACTGCAATGACGCTTTCGCCCACATGCTCGGCTACAGCCGCCGCGACGAGTTAATGTCTCTCAATCTGGAGACAGAGCTTTACGCCTCTCCGGAGCAGCGCGAACTGTTCCGCCGCGAGGTGGAAAAGCACAATTACGTGCGAAATTTCGAAGTCACCATGCGGCGGAAGGATGGCAGCTTGCTGAATGCGATGGAGAGCAGTTTTGCCAGCCGAAATGCCGCCGGCAAGATCGACCGCTACCAGGGCTTCTTGCTCGACATGACCGAGAAGAAGCGTACTGACGAGGAAATTCGCCGGCGCAACCGCGAGCTGAATGCCCTCAACGCGATGGCGGTGATTGCCACCCAGTCTTTCGACTTGGATGAAATCCTGAATCTGACCCTTCGCCAGGTAGTCACGCTTTTTGGCGCGGAGACCGGTTCGGTTTACCTCTCCGACGTGGATAACACGACCTTGCGCCGCCGGGCAGGGTGGGGCCAGCGCACGGGCGATCGTCAAAAGTTTTCTGAAGTTTCGCTGCCCGGAGGTTTTGGTGAGCTGGTGATGCGCTCGCGCACCGAAGTCATCACCCACGAATTCTTGCCGCACCTGCCGCCGCTGGTGGCGGAATTCGTCCAGGCTGACGGTCTGCATTCCTGGATCTGGGTCCTGCTGTGGAGCAAAGATTTCCCTATCGGCGTACTCGGTATTAGTTGCCGTGAAGCCCGCACATTCTCCAGTAATGATGAGAACCTGCTGGTTGCCATCGGCCGCCAATTGGCCACGACCATCGAGAAAGTGCGCCTGTATGAGGAAACCTGCCGCGCTTACGACGATCTGCGTAAGACTCAGGAACAACTGCTGCAAAGCGAGAAGATGTCAGCGGTGGGACAATTGATTTCCGGAGTCGCGCACGAACTAAATAATCCTCTTACGGCAATCCTCGGCTATGCCCAGTTGCTGGAGAGTGAGGGCCTTCAGGAGCGCGCCCAGGACTATGTCCGCAAGGTCTTCAAGCAGGCGCAGCGCACCCATCGTGTGGTGCAAAACCTGCTGTCGTTTGCCCGCCAGCGTAAGTCGGAAAAGCAGGCCGTCGATCTGCGAAGAGTATTGGAAGAAACGCTTACGTTGCGCGAATACGACCTCAAGATCAGCAACATCGCAATCGAGCGCGAGATCGATCCTAACACTCCCCACGCCGATGCGGACCCGCACCAGTTGGAACAGGTTTTCCTGAACATCATCAACAACGCCCTCGACGCCATGTTGGAAAATAGCCAGGGCGGAACGCTGAAAGTGAAAGTCCATCGGAAAGACAAATTTGTATGCATCGAGTTCCACGATAGTGGGCCGGGGATCCAGGACCCAAAGCGCATTTTCGATCCCTTCTACACCACCAAGAGCGTCGGGAAGGGAACTGGCCTCGGTCTGAGCATCTGCTATGGCATCGTGAAGGAGCACGGGGGCGACATCCTAGCCCGTAACCGTGCAGAAGGCGGCGCGGTCCTCGAAGTGCGAATCCCCGTTGCGAGCCAGGGGGCAGCCGCCGAGAAGGAAGTTGTCGTCCCCAAGCGAGAGGTAGTGATCGAAGGCTATCTCCTGCTGGCGGAGGAAGAAGAAGCGGTGCTGGACTTCGAACGCGATGTCCTGGTTGGCGCTGGCGCTCGAGTCGCCACAGTAACGAACAGCGAGGCCATGAAAGAGCGTCTGCTGGCCGACAAATTCGATGCGCTGATCACCAGCGGCACGCAGGCAAGCTGGAGCGCGCGCGAGATGTATGAATGGCTGAAGGAAAAATGTCCCGGCATGGAAAACCGGGTGCTATTCACCTTCTCGACCGCTATGGACCTGGATATGCGCGGCTTCTTACAATCGAATGACCTCCCGTTCCTAGTGAAACCCTTTGAAGTTGCTGATTTCATAACCGCCGCACGCAGCCTGTTGCAGAAGACCCAGGCCGCCGCAGCCGCTGGTACCTAAGCACGACACCCTGGAGATGTCGTCATCCTGAGCCGGGCACGCAGCGCTCAATCCCCGAGCTTCACAATTCATCCCGCACACTCCGTGCCAGTTCACGCAACGCAGTTTCGTTTCGCCGATACCACATCCACTGTCCCTCCTTTCTGGCCTCCACCAAGCCCGCCTTCTTCAAAATGGCCATGTGATGAGAGATCGTCGGCTGCGAGAGGCGCACCCGCTGCTCGATGTCGCAGGCGCAGAGCCCCACTTCCTTGCCAATAGAACACATGCCCTTCTCCTTGAGAGCCTGCAGAATGCGACGACGGGTCGGATCAGCGATAGCGTGCAGCATGCGGTCGATTTTCCCTTCCATGTTGTCCATCAGGAACGAAGAAATAACGGATTCATCGACGCATGTCAATGTTGGGTTGAAGGTCTATTTGCATTTGGGTGGCGCAGCGCTTTTGTGCGTGAGAACTGTCGCCCTGCGGGGCTTGACCCGTTCTTGTCAGTTAACCCAGCGCTGACGCGCTGGGCTAACGTATTCCGCCCGCTTTGCGGGCTGAATTCTCGTCATCTGCACTACTCCTTCTCACCAAGCGAGTTCTCGCGCTAACGCTTCGGCGCTGCATTATTAGCTCTTCTCATGTATTGTCATTCTCAGCGGCGGGAGCCGCGAGGGATCAGCATCCCCATGCTTTTCGAAGGCAACGAGCGCCGCGAACGGGAAAAGTTAAAGAAGTCGCAAGGCCTTCTCCCACCCGGACAGTCCCTCACTCTGAAGTGGCCCGTGCTCCACTACGGTTCGGTCCCGCATTTCGATCCAAACACCTGGGAGTTCCGCATCTATGGCCAACTGGAAGAGCCGTTGCGCTGGACATGGGAGGAGTTCAATAGTCTTCCCAGAGTGCAACGTACTAGCGACTTCCACTGCGTGACCCGCTGGAGCCGCTTTGACAACCAATGGGAGGGTGTAGCTTTTCGCGAGGTGTTGCGGCTCATGAGACTCAAGCCGGGCGCGGCTTACGTGTTGGTCCATGCCGAGCAGGGATTCACAGCCAACATTCCGCTGCCGGATCTCGACAGAGAGGAAGTGCTGTTTGCCACACATCATGACGGCCAGCCGCTCTCTCCCGAGCATGGCTACCCTGTGCGCTTGATTGTGCCCCACCTATATGCGTGGAAATCGGTGAAATGGGTGCGGAGCCTGGAGTTCCTGGACCACGAGGTTGCGGGCTTCTGGGAGCAGAACGGATACCACATGTACGGCAATCCGTGGAAGGAACAGCGTTTTAGCCGAGGATGAAGGTTACTTATTTCTTCAAAATTGGATTGTAGCCGTCACTGATCAGCTTGCCGCGCATCGCTTCCGCGTCTTTGATGTCCGCGTAAGGTCCTACCTGCACGTGAAACAGCTTGTCGGTCGCGGCGCTGTTAGTAAACGCCGGGTACTGTTTCTTCCTCAAGGCATCGACCAGGGCCTGGGCATCCTCTTCCTTGGTCACTGCCGCCACTTGCACGTAGTAGGAGCTGGTACTGGCAATGGTCGCAGGATCGGGAGGAGCGGGCTGCGTAGGAGTGTTCGTGTTTTGCGCGGGAGCAAGAGCAGGCGGAGTACTGCCGGCGTCGGCAGGCGTAAGCTGCGGATCGGCATCTTTCTGCTCGACCGTCTTGTAGAACGTCAGGTCTGAAGGCTTGGTCGCATTGTCCGGAGTGGCCGGTTTTGCAGTAGTCGAGCGTGGCGCGCCAGCTGCCGGAGAACCTGCCGCATCCGCGGCCAGCACTGGCCGGGATGAACTCCGTCCCAGCGAATAGCCCACGCCAAAAAATACGGCGCACAGCGCCACCAGCCCGAAAAACAGGGCCAGCATCTTGCCCGTCCCTAATGTAATTTCAGTGTCCTGATCAACGGTCATCGTCTACTCCTGCTCGCCTAGGTCGCATCCGTGCCAATCCACGGCTGCTTTTATTTCTTCCCACCTTCCGCCATCTGGGACACCAGCTTCTGAATTCCCGCGAAAACGTCTACCGGGACGGGGAAGACCACGGTCGTGTTCTTTTCTACTCCGATTTCGGTCAGAGTTTGCAGGTAACGCAACTGCACGCTGACCGGCTCAGTAGCCAGCAAGTGAGCGGCATCGACCAAGCGCTGCGCCGCCGAGAACTCGCCTTCCGCATGGATGATCTTGGACCGCTTCTCACGTTCCGCCTCGGCCTGCTTGGCCATAGCCCGCAGCATGGTTTCGGGCATATCGACTTGTTTGACTTCGACATTTACGACCTTGACGCCCCAGGGCGCAGTATGAGTATCGAGGATGCTCTGCAGGCGGAGATTGATTTTGTCGCGGTGTGCCAGCAGTTCGTCGAGTTCCAATTCGCCCAGCACGGAACGCAAAGTAGTCTGCGCAAACTGCGAGGTCTGGTAAACATAATTGGAAACCTCCACCACGGCCTTGCGGGGGTCGATAACGCGCAGGAAAATGACGGCGTTAACCTTCAGGGTAACGTTGTCGCGCGTAATGATGTCCTGTGGTGGCACCTCCAGCGCTTCTTGCCGCAGAGAGATACGCACCATCCGATCCACAGGAGCGAACACCAGGATGATGCCCGGTCCCTTTTCGTGACCAAGCAATCGTCCCAGGCGGAAGATAACGCCACGCTCGTACTCGGCCAGGATCTTGATCGAACTCAACAAATAAAGTCCGACGATGATGATGACGATGAAGGTCCCGGATATTGGCATCGTGCCTCCCAGCCTGACTTGTCAGGAGTGCTCCTGGGGCGGATTGTATCCCAAATGAATGCGCCGGTTGTGCCATTTCCGACAACTGGCGGTTACCTCAGGAGATGCGCTTTGGGGTGGGGACAGCGGGTATTCGTGGTAACGGTGAATCTGGCGGGAACCGTGCCGGGGATTCCGGTGCTGCAGGCGAGATTTTTCGCGGACTAAGGTCCGCTCAGAATAACGGAATTAACAATGACGGCCTTAATAAGGTCACTAAACGGGCGCTGAGAACTGTGGTCTCTGCGTCACCAATACGGGCTCAACCTGCAACTGCAAGCCGTCCACGCTGCGCACCACCACTGACTTGCCTGCGTTAATAGGCGCCGCAGAGACGGCATCCCAAATCTCGCCATGGACAAAAACTTTGCCGCGCGGTGAAAGCGCCGTTTGCGCCACGCCGACCTCGCCTACCATACCTTGCGCGCCGGTAACGATCTTGTTGCGCCGTGCCTTGAGCGCGATGCTCATCAGGAACACTGTGACCACCCCGACCGGAATGCTGACGGCCAGCGCCGTGATCAGTTTCACGCGCATTTCAGGAATGGGAGCATCCACCAACAGGAGCGCGCCCAGTGTGAGCAACGCAACCCCACCCAGCCCAAGCACGCCATGGCTAGCAAACTTGGCCTCCAAAGCGAAAAGTATGAAGGCTCCTAAAATCATTGCCAGGGCGGCATGGCGTACGGGCAATAAATTCAGAGCGAAAGCGGCGAGGAGAATAAAGATTATCCCCACGGTTCCCGGTAGGACGGCGCCGGGGTGATTGAATTCGGCATAGAGCGCCAACGCTCCAATCGCCAGCAGGATGAACGCGACGTTGGGATCCATAATGAAACCCAAGATCCGTTCTTTGAGCGTCATATCGTAATGCCGGACTACCTGCCCTACCAGGTTCAGCTTCACTTCTTGCCCGTTAAAACGCTTGATCGTCCGCCCTTGAAGCTGCTTGAACAAATCGTCTTCGTTCGACGCAACAATATCGATCAGCTTGTTTTTGAGAGCTTCGTCTTCGGTAAACGATTTGGACTGGCGAACAGCACTTTCGGCTATTTCGACATTCCGTCCACGTTTGGCAGCCACCGACCGCATAAGCGCAGCTGAGTCGTTCTCCAGCTTCTGCTTCATGACATCATCCAGTTTGCCCGCCCCAATGGTGACCGGATGGGCCGCACCGGTGTTGGTGCCCGGCGCCATCGCCGCGACGTCGGCTGCCTCCAGGATGAAGAATCCCGCTGACGCTGCCCGGCTCCCCGCCGGAGTCACGTAAATGATGACCGGAACCGGTGACTCTAAAATCTTATTGATGATGTCCCGGGTCGACTCCAGTAGCCCTCCGGGCGTACTGAGTTCAATCAGCACTGCCTGGTCGCCCTTCGCTTTCGCGTCAGCCAGCGCTCGCCCGATGTATTCGTCTGTGATGGGCTGAATGGTGTCGTTCACCACAATTTTGAGGACTTCGGCCGAAGAGGAACGGGCGCTGAAAACTAGGACAACTGAGGCTAAGAGGACAGGCAGAATATTGGGAATCAACAACGGTTTCATCGGTTAGGCAGTGGCTGCGCTTTCTCCGCGAGCTTGGCTGCGATGGCGTACTTAAGAGCGAGCGCCGAATTGTTTGGCAGGGCTCCCATTGCAGAGCCCGCCGCCTGCATGCGGCGGCCCTCAGTTTTATTGTCTCTCAAATCGCTGCGGGCACAGCAGCAAAAGCTCAATTCGCTGCACACTCATGGGAGTTCCGATCAATCAGCCTCGGTGTTCGAGGCTCCCGGTGAACAGGCCTGTGCTTCAGTGCGCGCTTCCGCATGTTGTTCTGTCCAACTGGGCAAGTGGGTGTCACCCGTGATCAAGCGCGCGCCCCGCTCATAGGTGAAATACGACCAGGCCCACTGGATCATCACAATCAGCCGATTGCGAAACCCGATCAGAAATAGAATGTGAATAAACAGCCAGGACAGCCAGGCCACAAATCCCGACAAGTGAATCTTTCCGAACTCCGCGACCGCGGCGGCGCGCCCGATGGTAGCCAGGCTGCCCCGATCAACATAATGGAAATCGCCTCTCGGCTGGCCCCCTAGATCGCGCGTGATACTCGTTGCCACTGCATGTCCCTGCTGCATGGCGACGGGCGCAAGGCCGGGAAGCAGCCTGCCATCCGGACCCTTCAACGCGGCCAGGTCGCCAATCACAAATACCTCTGGATGACCGGGAATGCTCAGATCGGGTTGTACCTGCACGCGTCCGGCGCGATCGACTGGCGCACACAGTTTTCTCCCCAACGGTGAAGCCGCGACTCCCGCTGCCCAAAGAATCACCGCGGCAGGCAAACGCGTATCGCCAATGTGAACGGCACCGGGCTCAATGCGGGTCACCAACGCCGAAGTTCGTACGTCCACCCCCAGGCGGTGCAGCTGTTCTTCAGCGCTGCGGGAAAGATCTTCGGGATACGCAGGCAGAATTTGCGGTCCGCCTTCCAGCAGCAAAATTCTCGTGCTCTTGGGATCAATCGAGAGAAATTCGCGGGCCAGGACGCGCCGCGCGATCTCGGCCAGAGTTCCCGCCAGTTCCACGCCTGTCGGTCCTCCGCCGATCACCACAAAGTTCAACGCCATCGGTTCGCCCCCTTGTGCTGCTTGCCGTTCTGCCAACTCGAAGGCCAGTAACACACGGCGGCGGATCTCAATTGCATCCTCTATGGACTTTAACCCCGGCGCGAGGGGTTCCCATTCATTGTGTCCAAAATAGGAGTGGCTTGCTCCGGCCGCGACGATCAAATAGTCATAAGTGATCTGCGCGTCCGCCATCTTAACGATGCGTGCTGCCAAATCGAAGTCAGTGACTTCGCCGAGGAGTACTTGCACATTAGGATGACCGCGCAAGATCCAGCGAATCGGCGCCGCAATGTCTCCTGGTGACAATCCCGCAGTAGCCACCTGGTACAGCAGTGGCTGAAAGGTGTGGTGGTTCTTGCGGTCAACGACCGTGATCCGAGCCGCATGGCGAGCCAGAGAACGGGCCGCGCTCAGGCCGCCGAAGCCGCCTCCGATAATCACCACGTGGGGTGTGCGCTTGCTGTCCATGGGAAACACTTTATAAGATTGCGATAGTGTCCTCGGAGTCGAAAACTTTTCATCGCAATCAGCTTGAAGAAGCTGCCTCGTTCGGCAGAGCGACCAGACATTCAGAGGGTCATCCACTGCAAGCGAAGACTGCCTGGAAGGAATTGGCGATCGTCTAGGTCTGATTGAAGCAGCTATCTGGACCGAAGATCTCACTAAGCTTCTTTGGATAGTAGAGGGAACCGCATGTGCGCTGATGTTTGTTTTCCGTAGAAGGCCGACGCTGAGGGAACTCGGGCTAGACGTCCCGCCTGTAAAAAGCACACTGTGGACCCTGCCGTCGCCAGCGATTCTGGCCGGCTTTATTCTCTTTGGAGGCTGGATAGCCGGGACATGGGATCCCCGCCATCCCAGGTGGCCGCCGCTGC
>Ga0066700_10000724_pt1 | contig 12705 bp, 6 predicted proteins | sample GraSoiAngelo_149_FD_66460 | JGI IMG/M metagenome (GOLD analysis project Ga0066700, IMG submission 66460) | Grasslands soil microbial communities from the Angelo Coastal Reserve, California, USA - 14_1009_09_30cm | ecosystem: Environmental > Terrestrial > Soil > Grasslands | place: USA...
GTGAGCTCGATCAGCCGGTCGGCCAGCGTCGATTTCCCGTGGTCGATGTGGGCCACGATGCAGAAGTTGCGGATGTGATCCTGGCGCATGTGCGGGGGAAATATAGGTGTCGGGTGTCGGGTGTCGGGTACCGGGAAGCGTCACCCCCCCTGACACCCGGCACCCGGCACCTATCTTTTACGGTCTGCCATGCCCCCCATCACCGGCTGGTTCGACCCTAGCTCCAACGGCGGCGCCGTGCGGCTCGCCGCCAACAGCTATTTGCCCGCCAAAGGCGATCCCGGCGTGCGGCTCCCGGGCTTGCGGCGGGGCGACCTCGTCACGCTCGAGAACGGCAAGGTCGCGAGCGTGAACGGCGCGCCGCCCGCACGCCTGGTTGACCGCCCCGAGTTCGCCAAGCTCGGCGCGGTGCATCCCGCGCGTCCGCTCGGGCTCGAGTCGCCGCGCGCGTCCAGCTCGCGCACCGCGGAGACGCAGCGCGTCGTCGACCTGATCTGCCCGTTCGGGTTCGGTCAGCGAGCGTTGATCGTGTCGCCCCCCAAGGCGGGGAAGACCATGATGCTGCAGGCCATCGCCGAGGGCGTCGCCCTCAACCATCCGGCGGTGACCCTCCTCGTGCTGCTGGTAGACGAGCGTCCGGAAGAAGTGAGCGAGATGATCGATTGGGGGCGGGGCGAGGTGATCGCGTCGAGCTTCGACCTGTCCCACGAGCGGCACGTCGCGGTCGCCGACATGGTCTTCGAGCACGCGCGCCGACAGGTGGAGCTCGGACGCGACGTCGTGATCGTGCTCGACTCCCTCACCCGGCTGGCGCGGTCGCACAACACGACCGGGCGCGGCAGCGGCCGGACCATGTCGGGGGGCCTGGACGCGAACGCTCTCGCCAAGCCCAAGGGCTTGTTCGGCGCCGCGCGGGCCGTGCCGGAGGGCGGCTCGCTCACGGTCATCGCCACGGCGCTCGTCGAGACCGAGAGTCGCATGGACGACGTGATCTTCGAGGAGTTCAAGGGGACCGGCAACGCCGAGTTGCGGCTGTCGCGCGCCCTGGCCGACCGGCGCATCTATCCGGCGGTCGACGTCGCGGCCAGCGGCACCCGGCGCGAGGAGCTGCTCGCCGATCCCGCCACGGTCGCGGCCAAACAGCAGCTGCGGCGGGGTCTGGTCGGGCTCCCGCCCGAGAAGGCGATGGAAGGGCTGCTGGCCCAGCTGCGGCGCACCAAGACCAACGCCGAGCTGTTGAAATCGGTCAGCTGAACGTCAGTTCGTACCGCCGCCCACGATCTGCTTGTAACTCTGCGCGTTCCACTGCGGTCGTACGGTCGTGTTCGCCACGGCCAGGCCCAGGTAGAACACCAGCCGCGCAAAGCGTGCTTCCTTTTCCGCGTCGATCTTGTCCGGCGAATCGGTCACCTGGTGGTAGTCGGGGTGCAGGCCCGTCGTGAAGAACAGGATGGGCACACCCTTTCTCGCGAAATTGTAGTGGTCCGAGCGGTAATAGAGGCCTTCCTGCGGCCATAGGTCGCCGACGGGCTTGATGTTGAGCTCGGGATGAGCCAGCGCGATACTGTCGACCACCCCCCCCAGGTTTGAGTGCTCCCGGCCGATCACCGCGAGCGTGTCCTTCGCGTTGCGACCGACCATGTCGCTGTTCAAGTCCGCGACGACGTTGGCGAGCGGCACCGTCGGGTGCTCGGCGAAGTACGCGCTGCCCCACAGGCCCCGCTCCTCGCCGCTCACGGTCATGAACACGAGGGAGCGCTTGGGGCGCTCGCGCGCCGTCGTGAACGCCTGAGCCAGCTCGATGACGGCGACCGTCCCCGAGCCGTCGTCATCCGCGCCGTTACAGATCGAGTCGGCGCCGCGGGCCGTGCACCCCTCCCCCGCGGCCGGCGTGCCGATATGGTCCATGTGCGCGGTGAAGAGCACGTATTCCTTTTTCAGCGTGGCGTCGTCGCCCTCCAGGATGCCTACCACGTTGGGGGCGGACGTGCGCTCGAGCAGCTGCTGGTGCACGGCGAGCTGCACCCTGACAGCGGGGAGGGAATGGGCGGCGAGCGGCCGCTCGCCCCAGACGCGGAGCGAGTCGGGTGGTGCGCCCGCCTGCGTGAAGAGCGTCCGGGCCGTCCCGGCCCGCACGGCGAACACCGCCGGGATCGCGGATCCGTCCTCCTCGCTCGGGTTGCGTACGCGGACGCTCGCCGCGTGACCGGGCAGCTTTTCCCAGATCGAGTCGGGGAAGTCCGCCACCAGCACCAGCGCCAGTGGTCGGAGCGGCAGGACCTTCACCGCGACCGCGTTGACGCCGGGCCCGTACGCGAGGAACACCACCTTTCCGGTCACCGCCGAGGAATCGAATGCGGCGGCTCCCTGGGGCGACCCGGTGATGACTACTCCCGCGCCCGCGCTGTCTCCCGTCGCTGGCTGTCCTTCGACCAGCAGCACGTCCCGACCGGTGCGCCAGGTCGCGGGCACCGGGCCCGCGATCCGGACGCTCACGCTTTCCGGGTCGAACCGCTCGACCTCGAGCGGGTAGCGCTGCAGGTAGGTTCCGCTGTCACCGCCGGGCTTGAGGCCGAAGCGACGGAACTCGGCCGCCACGTACGCCGCCACCTGATCGAGCTGCGGGCTCGGCGTCGCCCGGCCCAGCATCGAGTCGGCCGCGATGATGCCGATGCGGCGCCGCACCTCCTCGGCCGTGATCACCGCCGCGCCCCGGGCAGCCGGCTGTTGCCGTTGCGCCGCGACCGGCACCGTGAGCACCGCGAGCAACAGGTTCAGGCGGCACCGCATCACTGGGGGCCTCGATGAGGGGAGCGAAGAAGCTAACGCGCCCGACCGTGGGGGACCACGGCCGGGCGCGCCCGGCGTGCCGCGGGTCGTCACGGCTTGCGGCGTTTCAACTCCGGCTCGGCCCGCGGCTTGTCCTTCGGGGCATCGCGCTTCGGCTCCACACGCGGCTCGCTCTTGGGGGGCGGAGCCTCGCGCCGCGGCTCTGCGCGGGGCGAAGGGCGCGGGGCGGGTGGCGGCGCCGTGACCGCCGGCTCGGGTCGACGGGCGGGCGGCTCCCGGCGCTCGGGGCGGTCGGGACGTTCCGCCGGCGCTGGACGCTCAGGATGGTCCGGCTGGTCGGGACGAGCGCGTGGCTCAGGCTGCGTCGGGCGGTCGCTGTTTGGCCGGGCCCGCGGCCGCACCTCGGGCGGTGGATTGACGCTCGTGCCGCCCAGATCGCGAGCACGCACGCCGACCTCGCGCCGCCGGTCGTCGTCCGCCGGACGGGCGCGCACGCGCGTGACGAACGCGTCGGAGGCCTGACGGTCTTTGAAGATGAAGCGCGGCTCGGGCCGGAGGGGCCGGGTGAACACCACCCGTGTCGCGCCGTACGAGCGATAGGGGTAGTAGTACGGATCGTCGTACACCACGATCCGGAAACGCACGCAGGTGTAGTCGTACGGGCTCCAGGAGGAATAGTTCACGTACGAGTGGCAGTCGTAGCACAGGAACCGTGGATAGTCGTAGTGCCGCTGGACGTAGTACGGCGCGAGGTCGTAGTCCCAGTCGCCGTACCCCGCAGGCACGATGCGCTGCGCCAGGTCCGTGACCGCGACGTAGGGATCGCCGTGCACGCGGCCGTCGGCGATGGCGCGATAGTCCCAATGCTCGTGGCTCTCGAGCGCGTCGTACACGAAGGCGTCGCCCGCGACGACGGCGAAGAGGTAGCCGACGCCCGGGTAGTCGTCGATGTAGAAGGCGTCGCGGGAGTCGCGGCCCGGGACCTCGTAGTCGCGGCCGCCGCGCGCGAAGTTGTCCTCCCACGGCTCGCGCGGGAACAGAACCCGCACCCGGCCATCTGTGTCGATGCGCAGGATGGTGACGTACGCGTCCTGCTCGGTGCGAAAGTGCACGCGCACGCCCTGTCCGCTGGCGTACGGGTCGTCGCCCCGGTCGGTCCAGATCTCGACACGCGGGCGGTCCGAGAGGGCGGCGGGCTGGAGCGTAGGGCCCCCGACGGGGCCGACGAGCAGGCTGATCAAGCCGAACGTGGTCAACATGAGTGCCTCCGCCTCCGCGAGAGGAGCAGGCGCCATGCCATTCGGCGACTCGAGGTCCCGTCTCCCAACTGGTTGTCGATGGCGACCTTACAACGACCGTTGAGCGGTGTCACACGCCCGCGGCTGTCCTCTACCCGGGACAATCGGCCGATCATTAGCTTCCGCGAACCCCATGGCTGACACCACGCGCATCGATCTGCTCGACCCCGCCGACGTGGCGCGGCTGGGCGGGATCGAAATCGTTGCCGCGGGGGTGGTCGAAGGGTTTCTGGCCGGCATCCACCGCTCCCCGTTCCGCGGCTTCTCCGTCGAGTTCACCGAACACCGCGCCTATCAACCGGGGGACGAGCTGCGCTACCTCGATTGGCGGATTCTGGCGCGCGCGGATCGGCTGTTCGTCAAGCAGTTCGAGGAAGAGACCAACCTGCGGGCGATGATCCTGGTGGACGCGAGCCGCTCGATGGCGTGGCGCGGGGCGCCGGCGCGTCTCACCAAGCGGGCCTACGCCGACCGGCTGGCGGCGGCGCTCGCGCTGATTCTGCTGCGGCAGCGGGATGCGACCGGGCTCATCACGTTCGACGAAGCGGTGCGCGAAGTCGTACCGCCGCGCGTGCGGGCGGGTCAGTGGGCGCGGCTGGTCCGGGGCCTGGAGCGTACGCCGGACGGCGGCGGCACGGCGGCCGAGGCAGCGCTCGGTCAGCTGACGTCGTTGCTGGTGCGTCGGGGGCTGGTGGTGCTCGTGTCGGACCTGCTGTTCGACCGGGAGCTCGCGCTCACGGCCCTGCGCTACCTGCGTCACCGCGGCCATCACGTGATCGTGCTGCACCTGATGGATCCCGCGGAGGCCGAGCTCTCGGCCGCGCCGGAGGTGCGCTTGCGGGATCCCGAATCGGCTGTCAGTGTGGTGGTGCGTCCGCGGGAACTGGCGCGGGCGTACCGGGACACAGTGCGCCGCGAAATCGCCGCCTGGCGCATCACGTGCCGGCGTCACGGGATCGCCTACCACCACATCCTGACCGACCTGCCCTTCGGCATGGCGCTCCGGCTGCTCACGTGACGTTCCTGCACCCGCTCGCGCTGCTGGGGCTCGCCGCCGCGGCGATCCCCGCGCTGCTGCATCTGTTCGAGCGGCGCATTCCGCCCGAGGCCGAGTTTCCGCCCTTGCGCTACCTGAGCGAAGCGGAGCGGCAGAGCGCGCGGCGTCTCAGGCTGCGGCACGTACTGCTGCTGCTGCTACGCACCGCCCTGATCGCGCTGATCGTCCTGGCCGCGGCGCGACCGCTCGTTCCCACTCCCGTCCCGATGCGCCGCGCCGCCGCTCACCAGCGGACCGCGCTCGTCGTCATCCTCGATAACTCGCTGTCGTCGGGCGCCGTGGTGGACGGGCGGCCGGTGCTCGACCGGCTTCGGGCCGCGGCGAGAGGCTCCCTCGCGGCCGCCGGGGCGTCGGACCGCATGTGGCTGGTGCTCGCGGACGGCGTGGCACGGGCGGGGACGCGCGACGCGCTGCTCGCGACGCTGGACAGCACCGGCGTGTCGCCCCGGCGGCTGGACCTCACGGCCGCCGTGCGCGATGCGGTGCGCCTCGTGAACGCGGAGCCGCTCGAGGAACGCGAGGTGCATGTGCTGAGTGATCTCCAGCGGACTGCGCTCGGACCGGGCCGCGCGGGCGTGACGCGGGGCGTCCGGGTGCTCGCGCTCGCCCCCGCCTCCGAGGTGCCGGCGAACCGGGGAGTGGGCTCGCCGCGCGTGTCCGACGGTGCCGTGGCGGTATCGATCGTCGGGACGCCGGGCGCCCGACCGGCGGCAGTGACGGTGCAGGTACGCGGTCGCGAGGTGGGGCGGGGGCTCGCCGCACCGGGGTCGACGGTCTCGATCGTGCTGCCGCCCGAGGGGCCCGGGTGGTGGGTCGGCGAAGCCGCGCTCGACGCCGACGAGTTGCGGGCCGATGATCGGCGCGTGTTCGCGTGGCGGGTGGCGCCACCGGCGCGGGTGACGGCGTCGAGCGGGGCGGGCCCGTTCGTGGCGGCGGCCCTGGCGGTGCTCGAGCAGGGCCAGCGGGTGCGACGCGGCAGCGACGTGGGGATCGGGGATCGGCTCGACGGAGGAGCCGCGGTGAGCGTTGTGGTGCCGCCCGCCGATCCGACGCTCATCGGCCAGCTGAACCGCGCCCTCGCCGCCCGCGGAGCCCGGTGGCGGCTCGGTTCGGGGGGCACTCCGGGGCCGATTGTAGCGTCCGGGGTGGTGGCGATGAACGGAATTCCAGTGGCGCGGCGCTACCGTGTCGACGCCATCGGGGACGCGAGCAGGAGCAAGGGGGAGGACAGTACCGTCCTGGCGACGGTGAACGGAGAGCCGTGGCTGGTGCGGGACGCCGGCGTCCTACTCGTCGGCAGCCGCCTGGACACGGCATGGACGGCGCTGCCCGCCGCACCAGCGTTCGTGCCCTTCGTGGATGCGCTGGTGAACCGGCTGGCGCGCGGGGAGGCTCCCGTGTCCGAGGTCGAGGGTGCGCCGGGCGTCGAGTTCCGCACCCGGGGCGGCGATACGGTCGGTGCCATGGTGTCCGCCCCCGACCCACGTGAGTCGGATCTCACGCCGGCCCCCGCGGCCCTGGTACGGGACGTGTTGGGCGCGGACGTCTTGGACGCCCCGGCGCTGGGCGCCGCGCGGTTCGCGGGCGGGGGCAAGAGCGAAGCGAGCGGCCCCCTGCTGATACTCGCGCTGCTCCTGGCCGCCGCGGAGCTGGGGGTGGCGACCTTCACCCGCTGATGCCGCTCACGTTCCTGATCGATCGCTTCGACGCGCTGCCGGCGACGCGGGCCCTGGCGGACGCGCTCCCGGGCGCCGGGGTCCGCCGGGGCATCGCGGGTCTTCCGGGCTCGAGCGCCGCCGTACTCCTGGCCGCGCTCGCGCGGCGGCGCGCGCAGCGGGTGTTCGTCGTGGTGACGGCAACGCCGACCGATGCCGAGCGCTGGCTCGCCGACCTGCAGACGCTGGCGGGCGACGGCGCCGCGCTGTATCCGCAGCGCGAGGCGCTCGGCGCCGAAGAGCCGCACGTCGAGATTGCCGGCGAGCGGATCGAAACCCTCGCAGCCCTGCTCGCGGGACGGATTCGCCTGCTCGTGACCACCGCACGCGCCTCGGCGGAGCGAACCGGGGTGCCGGCGGCCCTCGGGAACACGCGGCTGTCGATCGGCCTGGGAGAGCGGGGCGCGGGGAGCGGCACCCGCAGCGACGTGGTGCGGCGCCTCGAGGAGATGGGGTACGCCCGCGTGTCGACCGTGACGGAAGTCGCCCAGTTCAGCGTGCGCGGCGGCATCGTCGACGTGTACGGGTTCGGGATGGCGTCGCCGGCGCGGGTCGAGTGGTGGGGAGACGACGTCGCGTCGCTCCGGGCGTTCGATCTCGACTCGCAGCGATCGGGGGAGGCGATCGAGCGCATCACCGTCCTGCCGGTGCGCACCGAGCCCGCGGTCGGCCCCCTCGAACGACGCTCCCTCCTCGACCTGCTCCCGAGCGACAGCGTGATCGTGCTGGAGCAGGAATCCGCGCTGGAGCAGGAGGTGGATCGCGCCTGGGCGGAGGCGACGCACCATCTCGACGTGGCCCGACGGCTGGGCGAGGAAGCACCGCCGCGTGACGCGTTGTTCGTCGAGCCCGCCGCGTGGCGCGATCGGCTGGCGCGGTTCCCACGCCTGGCGCTGAACGCGCCGGACGGCGACCTGCGCCTGCCGCTCGCGCCGCCCGAGGCGGTGGATCGGGACATCAGGCGCCTGCGCCAGATCGTGGCGGGCGAGCCGGCCACGGTGATCCTGTGCGACAACGAGGGGCAGCTGGAGCGGCTCGAGGAGCTGCTGGATACGGAGCGCGCCACGCTGGTGGTGGGCGCGCTCGACGGCGGGTTCGTCCTGCCCGGACAGCGGGTGCTCACCGATCACGAGATCTTCCGGCGGGCGCGGCGGCTGCGGCGGCCGCGGCGCTACCGCGAAGCCGTCGCCAGCGCGGCCACTCGGGCCCTGCGGGGCGGCGACTTCGTGGTCCATCTCGAGCACGGCATCGGGATCTACCGTGGGATCCAGACGATCGCCGTCGGCGCGGAGGGTGGCAGTCTCGAGGTCGCCGTGGTCGAGTACGAAGGCGGCGCCCGCCTCAACGTCCCGCTGTATCGGCTCGACCAGCTCGAGCCGTACCGGGCGGCGGGTGACGGCGAGGCGCCGCCGCCGCGGCTCCACCGGCTGGGTGCGACGACGTGGCAACGGCAGCGCGACAAGGCGCGCGCGGCGATTCGCCGGATGGCGTCGGAGCTGCTCGATCTCTACGCGCGGCGCCAGCTCGCGCCCGGCTATGCCTTCCCGCCCGACACGCCGTGGCAGCGCGAGCTCGAGTCCGCGTTTCTCTACGAGGACACGCCCGACCAGCGGCGCGCCTCCGAGGAAGTAAAGCGCGACATGGAGCGGGCACGGCCCATGGACCGGCTGCTCGTGGGCGACGTGGGCTACGGCAAGACGGAGGTGGCGCTGCGGGCGGCGTTCAAGGCGGTCCAGGCGGGCAAGCAGGTGGCGGTGCTCGTCCCCACCACGATTCTCGCGGAGCAGCACGGCCGTACGTTCCGCGAGCGCCTGGCGGATTATCCGGTCCGGATCGAGGTGTTGTCGCGGTTTCGCGGCGCCCAGGACTCGAAGGACGTCACGCGACGGATGGCGCGCGGCGAAGTGGACATCGTGATCGGGACGCATCGCCTGCTGTCTCGCGACGTGACGTTTCACGACCTCGGGCTCCTCATCGTCGACGAGGAGCATCGCTTCGGCGTGCGGCACAAGGAGCGCCTCAAGGCGCTGAAGCTCGCGGTGGACGTGCTGACGCTGACGGCCACGCCCATCCCCCGCACCCTGCACCTCTCGCTTGCCGGGTTGCGCGACCTGACGCTGCTCGAGACGCCGCCCAAGGACCGCTCCCCGGTGGTCACCTTCGTCGAGCCCTGGGACGACGGGTTGATCGAGGAGGCGCTGGCACGTGAGCTCGACCGGGCGGGTCAGGTGTACTTCGTGCACAACCGCATCGAGACGATCGAAACGGTCGCGGAGCGGGTGCGGACGCTCGCGCCGCCGCGGGCACGGGTGGTGGTGGCGCACGGCCAGCTCAAGGAGGCGGCGCTCGACGAGGTGATGGCGCGCTTCGTCCGCGGCGAGGTGGACGTCCTCGTGTCGACGATGATCGTCGAATCAGGGCTCGACGTGCCGAACGCCAACACGATGCTCGTGAGCCGCGCCGACCAGCTCGGCCTGGCCCAGCTGTACCAGCTGCGCGGACGCGTGGGCCGGAGCCATCGCCGGGCGTACTGCTACCTGCTGGTGCCCGACGTGGTCGATGCCGAGGCCGAGGAACGCCTGCGGGTGCTCGAGCATCACACCGATCTGGGCTCGGGCTATCGCATCGCCCTGCGCGATCTCGAGCTGCGGGGCGCGGGCAATCTGCTCGGTGCCGAGCAGTCGGGGTACGCGCAGGCCGTGGGGTTCGACACCTATCTCCGCTGGCTCCAGGAAACCGTCGAGGCCTTGAAGACGGGGGATGGGGAACGGGGAGCGGGGAAGGGGACGCCACCTGAAGTGGTGTTCGACCAGCCCGCGCATCTCTCCGACGACTACGTGTCGGACGAGGCGGCGAAGCTCGATCTGTACCGCCGGCTGGCGCGGGCCGAAGCGCCTAGCGAGATTGAGGCGGTGCGCGAGGAATTGCGCGACCGCTTCGGGCCGCTCCCGGACGACGCCCGGCGCTTGCTCCTCGTGTCCGAGCTCCGCGCGCTCGGCGCCCGAGCGGGACTGGAGATGGTCCTCGTGAAGGGCGACGAGGCGCGGCTCACGTTTCGGCGAGACGCGACCCCGCGCCTCGCCCGTCTCACGGCGGCGCTCGACGCGGTGCAGTTTGAGGCCGAGGTGCGGCGCGCGGCCCCGCTCTCCCTGCGACTCCGGCGGATCGGCGGCGAGGCGATCGGCCCAGGCCTGGTCCGCGCGCTCAGCGCGGTCCTGGCCGACGCTCACGACTGACAGGAGATGCCATGCGACGGCTGAGTGTGCTGACGATGGTGCTGACGCTGGCGGGCTGCGGCGCCCTGCGGGACGCGTTCTCGGCCCACGCCGAGGTCGTCGGCACCGCGGCGGGCCAGACGCTCGCGGTCGAGCGTCTGGCGAACCTGGTCGGCCGAGCCCCGCGCATCCCGGTGCGGCCCGACGTGCTCACGGGCGTCGCGAACGTCTACCTCGACTACGCCGTGCTCGCCAGCGCGCTGGGCCAGGGGCGCGACCTGCACGACTCGTCCCTCGCCCTCGCGGCGGAATGGCCACTGGTGGTACAGCTGAAATGGGAGCATTACCACCAGCGGCTGCTCGCCGGCCGTGGCAAGGTCACGTCCGCCGACGCCGACTCCGCGTACCGGGCGGGCACGGTTCGCCTGTTCCAGCACATTCTGATCCGGGTGCCGCCCAGCGCGGTCCCGATGGTGGAAGAGCAGCAGAAGAAGAAAGCGGAAGGCGTGCTGCGACAGGTGGCGGCGCGGGGCGGCGCCGGCTTCGGGCAGCTCGCCCGGCAGTACTCGGAGGATCCGGGCTCGAAGTCGCGGGGCGGCTACCTCCCGGCGACGCCGCGGGGGCAGTTCGTCCCCGCGTTCGACAGCGCGGCCTGGGCGCTGGCGCCCGGTGGGCTGAGCGGCGTCGTGCGCTCACCGTTCGGATTTCACATCATCCGCCGCCCGCCGCTCGCGGAAGTGCGCGATTCGTTCCGAATCGATCTGGAGAGCGCGCGCGCGACCCGCCTCGATTCGCTGTATTTCGAGAGCCTCACCAAGGCGCGCCAGCTCAAGGTCGAGGGCGGCGCGGCGGCGCGCGTCCGCCAGGCGGTGCCGCAGATCGTCACGGCCCGTGACGACGGCCACACGCTTGCCACGTTCCGGGGGGGCACGTTCCGTGTGAAAGATCTGGCGCGCTGGCTGCTGGCGCTCGATCCCAACGACGTGCGCGGCATCGCGACGGCGTCGGACGACCAGCTCACGCAGTTCGTGAGGCTGCTCGCCCAGCGCGACATGCTGGTCGAGCAGATCGACTCCGCCGGCGTGGTGCTCACGGCGGACGACTGGCATCACGTGCGCGCCGAGCACGACTCCGGCGTCGGCCGGCTCGAGGGGCTGCTGCGGCTCTCGCCCCAGTTGCTCATGGACTCCGCCGCGACGCCCGCAGCCCGCGTCCGGCTCGCGATGGCGCACATGGACGGTTACCTGGATGCCGCGGTCACCCAGGGAAGCGCGCCGTTCCTCCCGGTGCCGCCCTTCCTGGCCGAGGCGCTCCGCCAGGGCGAGACCTGGTCGCTCAACGCCGCCGGCATCGCGCGCGCGGTGGAGCGCGCGCAGGCGATTCGCGCCGCCGACACGACCGCGCGACCGGCGCCGGGCACCGGTCTGAAGCGCGCCCCCGGCCCGCCGCCCGTCGCCGGCGACAGCGTCGCCAAACGGGCGCCGAGCTGACATGCGGACGACATGGGTGACGGTCACGGCGGTGGCGTGGGCCGCCCTCGCGGGACCGCCGGTGGCGGCACAGGGTCGCTCGGCGACGGCGCGGGCGGTGGACCGCGTCGTAGCGGTGGTGGGCACCAAGCCGATCCTCGCCTCGCAGGTGGAGGAGCAGCTCGTGCTGGCGCAGTCGCAGGGAGCGAAGGTCCCGGAAGACTCGGCCGGGCGGGACGCAGCGCGGCGCCAGATCCTGTCGCAGATGGTGGACGAGGAGCTGCTGGTGCAGCAGGCCGAGCGCGACACTACCATCAAGGTGACCGATCAGGAAGTCCAGGACGCGGTCGAGCAGACGGTGCAGAACGTGCGTAAGCAGTTCACGTCGATCACCGAGTTCCAGGCGCAGCTGCGCGCGGCCGGGTTCGTGTCGGAGGAGGAGTGGCGCCGCTGGCTCGCCGACCAGCAGCGCCGCTCGATTCTCCAGCAGCGGCTGATCGAGACGCTGAAACAGAAGGGCAAGCTGCGGCCGATCCCCCCGTCGGACGCCGAGATGCATGACTTCTGGGAGGGCAACCGGGCGCAGCAGCCCAAGCGCCCCGCGGCAATCTCGTTCCGCCAGATCGTCATCGTGCCGAAGCCCGATTCCGCCGCCAGTGCGCGGGCGCTGCAGCTCGCGGAGTCGCTGGTGGTGGCGTTGCGCACCGGCGCCAACTTCGCCGAGGTCGCGAAGAAATACTCGGCGGACAGCGCCTCGCGCGAGCAGGGTGGGGAGCTGGGCTGGTTCCGTCGCGGCTTGATGGTAAAGCAGTTCGAGGACGTGGCGTTCCGGCTGCGCCCCGGGACGATCTCCGACGTCGTGCCGACCGAGTTCGGCTACCACATCATCCAGGTGGAGCGGGCGCAGCCCGCGGAGATCCTGGCCCGCCACATCCTGATCCAGCCGACGATCTCGGCGGCCCAGTTGGCGATCGCCAAGCGGCTGGCGGATTCCGTGCATGACGCGTTCGCCCACGGGGCCGCGTTCGACTCGCTCGCCCGCCTCTACGCCGATCCGAACGAGCCCAAGCTCGCCGACGCGCTGCCCGTGTCGCAGCTGCCGCCCGATTACGACAAGATCGTGGGCACCGACACCGTGCCGGGCCTGAAGCCCGTTTTCGA
>Ga0066700_10000736_pt1 | contig 12624 bp, 5 predicted proteins | sample GraSoiAngelo_149_FD_66460 | JGI IMG/M metagenome (GOLD analysis project Ga0066700, IMG submission 66460) | Grasslands soil microbial communities from the Angelo Coastal Reserve, California, USA - 14_1009_09_30cm | ecosystem: Environmental > Terrestrial > Soil > Grasslands | place: USA...
CAATGCAACTCGCATCGGTCACCTCATTCGCCTCCGCCGTTTGCTGGACGATCTAGCCGCCAACGGCCACCACCTGCAGCCCGATCTCATTCGTGGAGAAGACTTCCCTCCAAAGCCCCATTATCTTCCCAGACCTCTTTCCCTCCAGGAAGATCAACTCGTGCAGCAGGAGCTGCGCCGGACCGACGATCTCTACGCCAATGCCCTCCTGCTCCTCCGTGCTACGGGAATCCGCCTTGGCGAATGCATCCATTTGCCACTGGATTGCCTGCGGCAGGTGGGAACCGAACAGTGGGCGCTCCATGTCCCCCTCGGCAAACTACACACAGAACGTTTGGTTCCGGCCGATCCCGAGGTGCGGCGGATCGCGGGCCGGATCCTTACCCTGCGCACTTCGTCCCCACTCGCACGATGCGCGAATTCGCAAGGCTTCCTGCTCCCACGTCGCGGTGCTACTCGGCGCGCTCTGGTGCTGAGTCTCCAATCGGCGTTGGCCCAGGCCGCGAAGCGCGCTGGTTGCTCAACGCATGTGACACCGCACCGTCTTCGGCACAGCTTCGCGACAGAAATGCTCCGGCTCGGAGTTAGCCTTCCGGCTCTCATGAAGCTACTCGGGCACAAAGATATCCGCATGACCTTGCGCTACGTGGAAGTCACTCAACAGGACTTGCAGCGCGAATTCCACCAGGCCCGTCAGAATGCAGCTCATCCGCATCGTCTGCCCACGCTCGCACTCCCCAAAGACATGCCAAGCGCCGGTCTCCCCGGCATCCGTCAGGCACTGGAGGCCACACGTCATCTTCTGGAAATGTATCGCCGTCAGTTGGGCGATGAGAAAATCCGCCGTCGATTGCGACGCCTCGGCAAGCGCCTCCTCACTGTTGCTTCCCAACTGCAGAGGATCCAAACAGAGCAAAAATGAGGAAAGATTGGCCAGTTAATAACCAGAACTTGCCGGAGCGAGCGTAAAGCGAGGGAAAATCAGCAACTTGTGATTAACGGTGACAAGCTACTTACTCCTTTTTCATCACCTTTAGGCAGCCGTTTTGCCGCCATTTGTCACAATTAGTATTACATTCTTATGACAGAGAAAATCGTGGGGCCAATCAAGTTATCGTACACAGGACCTATTGATCTATTTCGGTCTATTTCTCGAGTTGCTGACCGACCTCACGGTCCAAACGGCTTTTTGGGAGATGGGGGTCGGGGGCAGCATTCAGTGGAATCACACTTCCTCGAACGGAATCAGGATTCTGCTTAACTGCGAAGGAATGCGAGGACCAATCAGAACAATTAATTGCTCGGGTTTTGGGTGGAAGGGATTTCTCGACCGCCATACCACGATTTCGGCGATAGGAATCTTGAAAGCGAAGACGAAGGATCCCTCAGGCAAGATAGTTGACTTAAGTCCAGTGGACCGATACGTGGGTGAAGATGCCGAACGGAAAGTGGCAGTGTGTTGCGAGTCATGGCTCGCCAATAAAAATCTGAGCAACCGCAAGACGCTGAATCGAAGTGGCCGCCATCACCTATGGCGGCCATCACTTTTATCCACCCGTCCAGTGCCACCCATGTGCGGTATTTGATCACTTTGCCATCAAATCTCGAAACTGGGTATGACTTCTGTGCCTTCGACGAAGCAGAGGCAATCTACGCCTATTCCCTTATGTGGAAGGCCGGTGCTGTGAACAACGCCGACATCACGGTCATCGCGCCGATCCCTAGCGAGAGCGCGAAAATGGCCGCCAGAGCAAGGCGGCGATCTCTTCCGAGGCCGCGAAGGGCGAACCGAAAATCGCGGAACAGACTTTCGACCAGAAATTTCCCAGCGGAATTTGCGGATAGGTCCTTCGTTAGCATAGACCTCTCACCGCAATAGTGAGCTTCAGGCCGAAGATATCATCGGGCTTCGACCCGCGGTCAAGATCATCGCTCAATTGTGGCGTAACGCGCATCTCGGGGGATATGAATCCTGTGGCTGGCGAATTGTTATTTCGCCCATAATTCCCCGCCCTGCTAGCATTCTGCGATGCGCCATCCGGCCCAACTTCTCTCTGAGCGTGAATCACTTCCGACAACATTGCATGAAGGCACGGCCAGACTGGAGGAGAGGCCGGAAAACAGAACGCAATCAGCGCCGGTGCGTTACAACTCACGTGCCTCATTCGGGGTCTTTGGGGTTATTGAAAAGAACCGTCAATTTGATACTGCCATGCCCGTTTTGCGGGAAGTTAGGCGCGCTTGGGTTCCCCGGATCCAAATTAGAAGCTGTGTCATCGGGTGGGAACAATAAGAGCGTTTCCAGGAAGTGCCGCAGGGCACCAGCATCTCCTTGGTCCTGCTGATCTTGGCTGGAGAGATTGGCGAATGCATCTCGCGACGCCTGGGCTTCGCCACCGTGGCGTAGGATCACCTCGACCAAATTGATGCTACGACCGTCATGACCCAACGATCCGACACTTCCCACGCCCCAAAGAGCCCTAGTGAGGAACTCGGTTTGGATTGTGCCGTCCCAGTTGCGTTCGTGAAAATTAGGTCCAAGATCATGACGTTTGAAATCGGTGAAGATGTTTTGAACCACGAACGGTTGCCCATTCGGCACCATCAAAGGCGGAAGTCCGCTACGATCGTTCACGGTGTGGATCAATGCGGTCGCAGTGGCAAACATGCGATTGAAAATCCCGTTTACAGGGTCGTAGACAGTGTTTATGTCGGCCACACGGCGATCGTGATTGATCGTAAGATTCTGGACGTGGCACGTTGTGCAGCCAAGCTGATTGAACACCTGCAAACCATGTTGTGCCCTGATGTCTTGGTGCGAGCTTCCCGGTTTGAAATAGTTAAGCAGGTAGAATTCGAGGTGATCCACCAGAGCAACGTCGATCTCATTGCCGTTTAGTGGATCCGGTGGTGGCGGAGCTTCGATTGCATCCTGGGATCCGTCCAGCACCATGCCCGAGGGCGTTACCACTCTGGCTCCGGCGCTTGCAGCTGCCAAGTCCGGATCTACAGCCTCAAGGCCCATTTCTCCGTGGAGAGCACCCACAATGAACTCACGCATGGAAATTGTGCCGCCCTGAGCAAAAAAGGGGCGAATTCGAAGGTCGGGGTCGACCCCCTGCACCTGGGAAGTGTTCACCGATCCATCAGGATTGCCAGTAATGGATCCGAAAGAGACGCCCTTCGTGACAAGTGGAAGACTGACGGGCTGACGCTTCTGTTTTGCGCTGGCGATAGCTTGGCTACGAACCGCACGCAAGTCCGAGGTCATTTCATCGGCTAGCATCTCTCTGAGACCTAAGCCGAACAGGTGTGGCGCATTTCGGCTGTCGGGCCGGGTAACCACGTCACCTCCTAAGCCGGCTGAGCCTCGGGGACGTCCATGGCAGGCAGCGCAGGAATCGGCCAATCCAGCGCCAATTCCAATCGTTGTACCGATGTTACCAACGCCGTCGTCGATGCCCGGACCTTGCCCCTGTGCCCTTGTAAATTTCCGCTGAAAAAGCTGACGACCACGACGCACAGCACGAAAAGCGTCGCGATTGATGATGAACAGCGAGGAGTCAGGAGTGTTAACGCTGCCGCGACTAGCACCGATCTCCTGTCTCAACGACTTGTTAATCCCAGCGTTTATCGGGTTAATCGCCTGGGTGTTGTCTACCATCTGCGCCACAGCAACAGCTGGCCACAGCAATAGAGTCCCCAAACAAATGTTGAGCAACGACCTGACCACAGCAAACAGCCCAAATGCAGGACTGGATTCTCTCATCTGATTTCCTCCAATCTACACATTCCCCCGTATGCGGGGAATTACGATTTGAACCCGAATTTCCGATTTCAACTCCATTTCTGCGCACAAGTAGGACCCGACTAAAGACACCAAGTTCGCGTTGCAGTCAGTACGACTTATGCCCCAGGAAAGGCTGACACATCACCGACGCGAAAACGCAGACACCAATTGTCGACAGTAAAGGCTAACAGATACAAGTAAGCTTTTTCACTTGGGCAGGAACCGGGACCGACTTCGTTGGACTATCTTCCCCATACAAGTCCGTTGTCAAGTAACATTCTTTGGCAGTACGTATAGAACCTATAGAAAAGGATTTCATTTCTGTGGGGGAATCCTGATCGAGCACGCTCCTCGAAACCGCCCGCTCGATGAAGCGCTCATGATTGTAGGTGTCGATCAGAACGCTCACGCGGATCCGAGCCGGAATTACCATCTTGATTAGACTGCTGCTCTGGCCGTACCCGGGAAATGTTGCATAAACAAATAAATGGTCGGAATAAGAGACCGTAGGACGTGGACGAATGTTACGGCGAGTGGCTAGCGAAGTCAAGTAAGAAAGAAGTACGAAAGATGCTTGCCTGGAAGCTTGCCCTCCCCCAGTTTTAGGTTTGTTTTTTCTGCGCGAGGTCTTGACAAGGGACTATCTCTTGCTGTTTCATGCGTCTAGATGAAACGCCAAGAAGGTATTAAGGCGCGCGCTCGGCTCGTCCGGCAGCTGCCAGACACTTCCGAGATCGTGCGGGGTTCCCTGTTACACCGGAAAATCTTTCATCGGCGGGGTTGTCGGAAGCGTCGGCGAGGGGAAGGCCACCGCGTCTGGATTCTGACGGTCAGCTATCCCGGAGGACGCACACGGCAGTACCCACGTCTGTTTCATTTATATATAGATGAATCAACACATACGCAGATCTAGACGGCCAGGTACCTGGTCGAAGATAAAAAAGCGGACTACGTGTTAACCGTCAAAGACAACCAACCGACCCTCAAACAAGACATTCAAGACCTCGGGCTCGAGGCTTTTCTCCCCTCAGCACACGGAAATGACTAAGAGCCACGGCCGCATCGAAACCCGCAAGATCTGGACCAGCACGGAACTGGTCGGCTATCTGGAAATCCCCTTCGTGGCCCAGGTCTTCCCGTATCGAGCGTCACAGAACGAATCTGCAAGGAGAAAAGGAAGAACTGGAAGTGGCCTTTGGAATCTCCAGCCTCAGCAACGACGTAAGTTCTCGCAGGTTGGACAGAGTTCATGTCCTGGTTACGGCACTGTGGAGAAAGTGAGGAATGTAGGTCCGGAAATTGCCGTCGGCATCCATCTCCGGTGGGTAGTGCAGCGTCAAATTGACGAACTGACCGGGCTTGAGCTAAATGCCGTCGTGCTTTCGGTTCTGTCTCCCGTTTGCAATTGGGGTTCAGAGGGATTTCAAGTATTCAACCAGTGCCGTTTTTTCCTGTTGCCCCAAGCCCAATACAAAGAAGCTGTTGTAGTGCTCGACTACATCACTCAGGGTCGCGAAACGGCCGTCGTGGTAGAACCCGCCCGTTTGGTGGGTCCAAAGCCCCTTCAGCGGCGAAGTTCGGTAACGCTTATCGGGCGCCCGGTTTGCTTGGAAGTCATCGACGCCGATTTCTGACGGGGTATGCATGTTCCAGCCGGGCTCGGTGAAAAGCGGTGGAACATGGCACGTCGCACACCGCGCCGTACCATTGAACAGCGCCTTGCCGCGCTCCGCAGCTTCCTCGTCGAAGCTTCCTTTCCGCGGTTTGGGCGCCGGAATTCCGAGCTGATAGAATTGCAGCGGGCCCAGCTTGGAGGTGATCAGGTCGGGATCATTGCGGACGTTGCCGAACCCGTTCGTCGCCGCGATGGGAAAGCGCATGGGATCGTTGAGGCGCGGGTCAAAGAACGTGCCCTTGCCGTGCATCTCGAGGTTGGCGACGAATGCGTTCCAGTGCGTGACCGAGCCCCAGCCCGTCCAGGTGTGAAGGTTCACGCCGACCAGGCCGAAGGCCGGAGGAATGAGAGTCGCCGCAGACTTGCCGTCGGGGCGAAGCGCCTTGCCGTCCAGGAATACTTCGGCGTCAAACTTCCCCGGCCCCCAAGTCGCTAGGACGCTCTTGAGGTCGTTCACGGTGAGATGACCGCCGGTGGAGTTGAGCAGATCCACCACGGGTTGGAGATTGGGCGCAAGCGAGACAATTGCGCCGACATTGAGATCGCGGTTGGCCCAGCCATCTAGTCGGCGGCCGATACCGGGCGCAAAAGAATCATCCACCGTCGAATGGCAAAAGGCGCATTGAATCCCCATCGAGCGCAAGCTTCCATTCGAATTGAACGATCCGGTGACACCGACAACGGAGTTCAACTTGAGCAGCGCGAGCGTGGTGGCAGGATCATGGAGATTGACTGTGCCTTCCCTTAAGGCTTGGACGAGGTTTTCGGGAAGTGCATCCACATCAACCTTCAGGCCTACGGCCAGCGCGGTGCTCGGGTCGACACCCTGGCCAACTCCTCCGAACGTAGCGCCTTCGATGGCTTGGTGAAGGTGCAGCGTATCTCCCCAAAAGGCTTCGTCACCGAAGGTGTCAAAACGGAAAGTTTGCTTGCCTTCCGTGATCATCTGCCCCACGTTTTGTCGAATTACCCCGTCAAAGCCATCCCGTGAGGATACTGCCTGGTACTGAGTTTCTTGGGCTCCGTTGGCCCCTATACGGCTATAACCTGCGATACTCAAAGCGGTGAGAAAAACGAAACCTGCCAGCAATTTCCACCAATATCTCATAACAACTCCTCTTTACTCTAGATCTCTGGGAACTGTCCTGTAAATAAATAAGTGGCCGGAATAAGAGGCTTGGAGACGTGGCGGAATGCTGCACCTAGTGCCTGGCGAAGTCAAGTAACAAAGATGAAGAAACTTGATGTAGAAACTATCTAATAATTCTAAGAGTTGAAGGACTATGACTGCTAGTCCCAAGCAGAGAAGCGTGGTGATGGAGATGATGCATCGCAGCGCACCCGGCTAGTACATAACTTGTTTGCTGCTCGTGCCGAGCGATGCCGAACCCATGGTGACGCTGCTTGAACAGCTCGCGGCGAAGGTTCTCAGATTCCGATTCGCTCAGGTAGCCATAGTGCAACAGCGATTGAAGACCGTTGGGCTCGAACACAGCGAAGCTTCGAAATGCCTCGGCAGCGCGAGGGTGAAATTGCCATGCAGATGTTCAAGGTGGGCCAGCACGGGGACAGAATGTCGTTCACGGGACTGTGCAACGAATTTGAAAGCGCGCACGTGCCGACCGAATTGTGGTAAATATTTAGAAATACGTTTTGTACTACATCCTCCGCTTCAATTTCGTTCTTCAGGATGCGGACTGCGATGCTGAATATAAGCCTGTGATATCGATCTAGAACGAGATGCGTCATGGTTCCCACGTACCAATTCGCGTATTAAATCAGCATCTTCCAGAGCACGCAGCTCAACCCAGGACGGAACTGGAATTGAATCTGGAGAGGATAGCCAGTCCGCGGCCAACAAACACCACCCTTTGACAAATGTGTATAAAATATGGAGCTGATTGCTCCTTATCAAACCAAAAGAGCTTTCAAACCACAGTTTTTTCTTCATCGCCCACTGGGATCAAATGTCTGTTTGCGGGGGAACCCCAGGCCAGAATGGCTTAGCGACCGGCACGCTTTCCGGACCCCGGCTCGCGTTCAAAATCGCCACAGCCTTTCGAAAGAAAACCCACGAAGCCTCTATCGGCGACATCGGACTCCCCCACAAACGGCTGGCGTCGCGCCGGAGCAAGAACCGGATTCACCATTCGACAGAATTGATTTGCTTAGATTTCACTTTGTTTTGGTCCTTGCGGATCGCCAGCCACTCGGACACGCTAGGCGCATTCGCGAAGGCCATTCCATCAATGGGACTTCCCGAGCGTCCTCTTGGAGTGCTTTGCTGATTTTCCCTCGCTTTACGCTCGCTCCGGCAAGTTCTGATTAAAGTGGGGTGCTCCCCAGGTCGCATTCTCGGCAACCATACGGAAGATCAAGGCGCGAACCTCTTTGCTGACACGCTTCCGCCCTCCCGCTCGTCTGAATCTGGAGACCCATGCCCAATACAAACGAAACCCCGCTCGATGCCAGTTCACGACGGTTCTAGGAGTGACCAAGACGAGAGGCCTGGTCCACCCGGACCAGAACGTTCTCAACGCAATCCAGAACAGCTTGTGCAGGGTAGTCAATCGATGGCGAGGTCGTTGCGCGTGCAGGGCCAGCAGTTGCCGACGGAGAGCCGTCGAGGACGAGATCCTCGCGGGAACGGCAAGCGCTGAACATCCAACCGAGGAAATGCCGGAGCGACACGATCATAGCAAGAATCTTATCGGAACTATCCGAATTCAGCTTTTCGCCAAGTCATTCATTTTGCAGGTGTACGACGTTTTGGCGAGGCGTAACTAGCGTTTACCAGATGGCACTCGGAATCGCTATGCGCTTTATTCAGCCAACAGCGGCGCTGGTTCGTTGACTTGGCCCAACTAGCAACCTAAGATGTCGGCGCTATGCCGGGCTCCGACGCGCTCATCGGGCAGACAATTTCTCACTACCGCATGTTGGAGAAGCTCGGCGGTGGGGGAATGGGAGTGGTGTATAAGGCCGAGGACAACCAACTTGGCCGCTTCGTTGCCCTGAAGTTTCTTCCTGATGACCTTGCGAAAAACCCACTGGCCCTCGAACGTTTTCGTCGCGAAGCTCGGTCCGCTTCTGCACTAAATCATCCGAATATTTGCACCATTTACGAAATTGGCGAACACGAGGGCAGGCGCTTCATTGCGATGGAGTATCTGGAGGGCAAGACCCTCAAGCATCTGATTTCGCGTCGTCCTATGGAATTGGAGAGGACGCTGAAGGTCGCAATAGATGTAGCTGAGGCTCTCGATGCGGCCCACTCTAAGGGCATAATCCACAGGGACATCAAGCCAGCAAATATCTTTGTTTCCGAACAAGGCCACGCAAAGATATTGGATTTTGGATTGGCCAAGGTCAGCACGCCCGGTACTTCCTCGACGAGAGCGGAGTCGCTGGCCACGGTGGACCAGGATCCAGACCATTTAACGAGCCCAGGGACGGCGCTGGGAACGGTCGCATATATGTCGCCGGAGCAAGTGCGGGGAAAGGAACTGGACTCGCGGACGGACCTTTTCTCGTTTGGAGTCGTCCTATACGAAATGGCTACGGGGACGCTGCCGTTCCGCGGGGAGACTTCGGGAGTGATTTTTAACGCGATCTTGGAGCGAGCGCCGACGCCCGCAGTGCGGATGAATCCCGAATCACCGGCGGAACTGGAACGCATCATCGACAAGACACTGGAGAAAGACCGGGAGCTCCGGTATCAGCATGCGTCTGAATTACGCGCGGACCTCAAGCGGCTAAAAAGAGAGACGGAATCCACGGGAATACACCCGACTTCAGTGACCAATAGGGCACCGGAAGCGTCGCTACGGTGGGGGAAAGCCCTCGCGGCGGCGATTGCGATCGCAATAGTTCTCATCGGTGGAGGTGGGTGGTATTGGTGGACGCATAAAGTACCGAAGCTCTCCGCGAAGGACACGATTGTTCTGGCGGATTTCACCAACACCACAGGAGATCCGGCGTTCGACAAAACACTTCGCCAGGGGTTATCTGTGCAGCTGGAACAATCGCCCTTCCTCAGCCTTGTTTCAGATGAGCGGATTCAACAAACGCTGCAGATGATGAAGCAGTCTTCGGATGCAAGGCTTACTCCGGAAATTGCGCGAGAAGTCTGCCTGCGAACCAGCAGCACCACAGTCCTTGAGGGCTCGATGGCCCAAATGGGCACGCAGTACAGTTTGATACTAAAGGCGGTGAACTGCTCGAATGGGGAGACACTGACTAGTGCAGAGGCTCAGGCAAGTGACAAAGCCCGCGTCCTTGAGGCACTCGGTAAGGTCTCTTCGGAAATCCGCAAAAAGCTTGGTGAATCACCAGCCTCACTTCAGAGGTTTGACACGCCACTGGAACAAGCAACGACTCCCTCACTGGAAGCGCTTAAGGCCTACACCTTAGCGTACGAGGCCTTGGGAAAAGACTTTGCGGCCGAAATCCCCCTGCTCCAAAAAGCAATCCAGCTCGACCCGAATTTTGCTATGGCTTATCTCCGAATCGGATACAGATACTGGAAGTTGGGAGAAAGCAGCCTGGCGAGCGAGAACATTCGGAAAGCCTACGTGCTGCGTGGGAGCGTGAGCGAAAGAGAGAAATTGTGGATTGAGTCGATGTACCACCGCGTGGTAACCGGCGACCTCAACAAGGTGCACCAAGTCTGCGAAGTCTGGGTGCAGACCTATCCAAGAGACCGGTCAGCTTTAGTTTCATCTGGGGACCTGCTTGCTGATCTCGGACAATATGACCAAGCACTCGGACGGTACCGCGAAGCTTTCCGACTGTATCCAGAGAATTCGGAAGCAATGTACCCACGCATCATCGGTAGTTACATCGCGCTAAACCGGTTTGATGAGGCGCGTGCTGCGGCGGATGCAGCGGTGGTGAAAAACGTCAATTCCCCCGCCATGATTGGGATTCGATACAACCTAGCCTTCTTCCAGAACGATGCCGCGGGAATGGAGCGGGAGGTGGCCCTAGCGTCGGGCAAGCCCGGGCTGGAGGACGAGTTCTTTAGCACGGCCGCTGACACGGCAGCCTATTCGGGCAAGTTGGAGAAAGCGCGATCGTTATCTCGTAAGGCAATAGCTTCGGTGCAGCAAGCACAACTCAAAGAGACAGCTGCGGGGTATGCGGCAGATGCCGCGCTCCGAGAAGCGATGTTCGGAAATGTCGCACAAGCCCGGGATTGGGCTGCATCAGCTCGGCGCCTTGCGACCAGCAGGGATGTGCAATATTTAGCGGCGCTGGCCCTGGCCTCAGAGGTATCTACGTCTCAGAGTCTTGGCGATGATTTAGCTAATCGATTTCCGGAGGATACTCTTGTCCATTTCATTTATTTGCCGACGCTACACGCACAGATTGCGCTCAGCAACAACAGTTCCTCCGAAGCCATCCAGTATCTCCAAGTTGCGGCACCGTACGACCTGGCGGCGGCGGTTCCCACAGCCCTCTATCCTGCGTACGTGAGGGGCATGGCTTACCTTGCTTCACACCAAGGGAGCGAGGCCGCATCAGAATTTCAGAAGATCCTAGATCATCGAGGACTTGTGGCTAACTCGAGAATCGCCGCTTTAGCTCCCCTCCAGATTGGGAGAGCGTACGCCATACAAGGTGACACTGCGAAGGCAAAGGCCGCGTATCAGAATTTCCTCACACTCTGGAAAGACGCTGACCCAGATATTCCCATCTTGAAGCAAGCCAAAGAAGAATATGCAAAATTGCAGTGATGGCGGGTGATTTGCGCGCATTGATTTTCTCAGTGCCCGGTAAGCCCTAACTGCGTCATCGACGCGTCGCTAGTGTCAGAGACTTGTCTAGAGTTTCCCTCTTTGTCAGGGTGATCCCGGGTAATCGGACAAGTCCCCGTCACTGGCCAGAAATGTCGATGTAGGCAGTATGGGCCGGCCACTCGGAGATGCTGCGAACATTCGTTAGAGGCCCATTACACTTCATCAAATAGACTTCCCGAACGTCCTAATGCCGTGCTCCGCGTGTATTACGCATTTTTACGCATTTCTATGACAGGACCTGATTCTCAGTGGATGCAGAATTGAGTTCGGTTCGCGTAAGCAATTGGATCGATAGAAGAAAGAGCAAAAAAGGCCATAGTGCCGCCATCCCCCGACCATCTGTCGAAAAAGCAGATGGTCGGGGTGAACATAGTTTTATCCAACTCGTTCGGTTTCAATGAGTTCCAAAAGAGTGGCGCGCCCGGCCAGACTCGAACTGGCGACCCCCTGCTTAGAAGGTACACAGTACAAAACTCTAAGTGCCGCTGCTGGTGTCGCTTACGAGGAAGCACGTCACTTATCTCGCCCTTGAATTGGACCGAAGTTGGTCTGTTACGGCTGGGTTCCCAGCGTTGTCCGCATCGTCATCAGGGCCACCGGACATTCAGCGCGTAGATTTCCTGCGTGCCGGCGTCGCGCGTGAACAGTGCAGACCCGTCGGGTTCCACGCCAATTTGCATGCCTTGGACGGGATCTTCCAACCTGCGGAAATCCTTCAAAGAGGCTATGGTCTCTACCTTATGGTCTGCGAACCGAACGCGAAGAACCTTAGGCTCCCCCGCCCCTCCCGTCGTAAAATACAGGTACTTCTTGTCCGGCGACACAAACCAATTGGTAAACGTGCCCTTGAAAAGCTCAGTCCATTTCCGTGTCTTAAAGTCGAATAGCAGGAATTTCGTGCTGTCCTGAGTGGCTGCCACTAGTCTGTCCTGTGTCAACCAAAAACTGCCGAGCTTGTTCAGCGAATCCGGGATGACCGAAAAGCTTCTGTTCGCGACATTAAGGATCTGCAGCTGAAACGCGTCCGTGTCTCCCAATTGTTTGCCTTGCCGAAGTGACGTACATAGCATTGATTTCCCATCCGGCGACCAGGTGGCTCCCGCAACGCATCCGGGAATGTTTTCGGGCGAGCCGCCGTCCATACCAACGACATAGGTGTCGTATTTCAGTGTGGCAAACGCAACCTTCTTACCATCCGGAGAAATGGCTGGGTACATCGCCTCCATGGGAGAATAGGTGAGTTGTAAACGTTCGCTTCCGTCAAGGCGGCTTCGCCACAGAGCATGATCCGGATAGGACACGTATGCAATCCATTTCCCATCGTCAGAAAACACTGGATCTATGGCGGAGATGCCAGA
>Ga0066700_10000752_pt1 | contig 12566 bp, 11 predicted proteins | sample GraSoiAngelo_149_FD_66460 | JGI IMG/M metagenome (GOLD analysis project Ga0066700, IMG submission 66460) | Grasslands soil microbial communities from the Angelo Coastal Reserve, California, USA - 14_1009_09_30cm | ecosystem: Environmental > Terrestrial > Soil > Grasslands | place: USA...
GTCACTTTCACGGATAGGGAGTACGGATGGAAGAAAAGCAATAAGAACAGTCTGAAAGGCAACGTGACCGGCGTCCGCGATGCGCACGGCCGGCCCCCTGCGCCCGCAACTCGAACCGGCTCGGATACCCACTCCGATTTAAGAGGAGGTCCCATGACAGCTCTCCGATCTCGCTCCGGCCAGCTCCGCTTGGTGTTCGCCTTCGTCATCGGTCTGCTCGGATGCTTCGGGGTCACCTCCGATACCTGGGCCGGAGGGCCCCGTCACCACCGGTTGGTGACCGTGCCCCAGGAGGATCGCTTCATGCCGTTCGCGCTGACGATTCGGGCTGGCGAGACCGTGGAGTGGGTCAACCTAGATACCGACGACCACACCGTCGTCAGCGACGACTCCTTCAATACCGCTGGACCCGGCGGGATCGACCAGCTCCTGCCGGGCACGGACAGTAACGGCGGCCGGCCCGGAAGGTTCACGCTCCTGTTCGACAAAGCCGGGACGTTCGTCTACTACTGCCGCTTCCACGCCGTACTTGACGCGGACCACCAGCCCGTCGCGCCGGGGCCGAAGGGAGGAATTCAGGGCGGCAGCACCTTCGGCACACCGAGCAACTTCGGCACGCCGATGTCGGGAGTCATCACGGTGCTGGACGACGACGGCGACGAGGGGGGATAGACCTACACCCGGGGGTTGGGGAAACTGACAAACCCTTACTTTGTCCCGAAACCGAGGAGGAGAAGACGCGATGACATCGAGGTTCTTCGGTATCGCGCTGGTCAGTATGATCGTCCTCTCCGCGGCTCCCCTTCGCGCGCAGTCCGGGTGTGCCGGGCTCCCGGGCCACGACGCGCTGCGGAGTGCATTGATTAGTGCCGTGAGCACTCCCGGAAACGGCGGGCTCGGGAACCAGATGTGGGCAACAATTGTCGACCGCGACGGGATTGTTTGCGCGGTTGCGTTTTCCGGTGCCGACCGCGGCGCCCAGTGGCCTGGCAGCCGCGTCATCTCTGAGCAGAAGGCCAACACGGCGAACGCCTTCAGCCTGGACGGCCTTGCGCTCTCCACCGCGAATCTGTATGCGCCCGTCCAGCCCTTCGATGGCAGCCTCTACGGCCTCCAGCACAGCAATCCGATTGATGCCGCGGCCGCCTACGGTACTGCTGGTGACGCGCCGAAGTATGGCCAGGTGAGCGACCCCATGGTCGGCAATCGAATCGGCGGCGTGAACGTTTTCGGCGGGGGCCTCGGGCTCTACGACAGGGTTCGCAGCAAGGACAGGGTGGTCGGCGGCCTTGGCGTGAGCGGCGACACGTCCTGCGCGGACCATATGATCGCCTGGCGGGTCCGAAACAACCTCGGCCTCGATCACCTCAAGGGCGTGGCAGGTGTCAGCGGCGATCCCGACCGGCCTGACAATATCGTCTACGACATTTCCCCCCTCGGCCCAACCGTCGGCGCGATCGGGATCAGCCAGCACGGTTTCGGGCACCCGACGTGCCTCAACACGGCTGACCCGAGCGCCCTTCCCAAGGTCGCACCGATTACGCGTGAAGAATGAGACAAAACAGCCACCGAGCCCATCGAAGGTCCTAGAGAAGCGGTGTCGAGACGTCACACGAGGAGGGTGAGGTGATCGGCGCTCAACCTCTTGGGTCGTCGATCTGATCGCTGATGAGGCGCGGAAGACCGCGGAAGACCAAAGAGAGACGATCAACTATCATAGTTTACATACTCACTCGCCGACCTGGGCTATGAGAGGCTCGGAATTGACGGATCTCGGGTCACTAGTCACTGTCTCCCGTTGTCGAGTACCTTCTGCAAACGCACTTGTGTAAACCCCTTGCGGACGGCGGAGATCTGCCACGCAAAAGGCACATCCGAGCCGTCCACAGATTTCACCACAAACGAGCTTAGTCCCCGCTCGGCCACATAGAGGGCAGCGCCGCGATACGGCGTGACGTGCTCTCAATCATCTCCGAGACGATCGGATCTAGTTGGATCCGGGCCTCGCCGTTGATAACTTGCCCTCTTCCTCATCTCAGACCCTAACCGCCGGCGCCTCTACGCGGGCGCCTGCGACGACTTCGCGTCGGAAGCATGGCGGTCACGCATCGCTCACGTTCTCCGAGAAGGAGTCCCGATTGTTCGACACCTCGCTTGGAGGGGGGAAATGGGGGTGGATCCTGAGGCCTCGCGGTGGTGCGTGGAGTCCGATCACGTACGGCGCCCGCACCGGTCGCTCGAACGTCGCCGAGGATTTGCTGGATGAAGGGCCGCATTACGTGATGCGGGTCGACCAAGAACAACGAGATGATCAGGCTGGAGCCGGTGGCAGAGGCTCATCCCGGCGGTCGAGAAGAGCAGCGGGAAGGGCCGGGACGGCCAGCAGGACGGCCGCGATCACTCCCGCATTGAGCACCACGACACCGGAGAAGCTCATCCACTGATGCTCGATAAGCCAGGCCCCCAGCATGTCCGCCAGCGCCAGGGCGGCATTCCGGACGCTCATCATCAGCGCGAAGCCGAGCCCCTCGCTCCCGTGCGGGGTCGCGCGAGCGGCGAGGTCCATGAGCGGCATTTCTGCCAACGTGACGAACAGGCCCGCCTGTGCTTCGACGACGACCGCCGAGGCGTGCGACCCGTAGAAGAGGTAGCAAAGCGTGGCAAGGGCGTTGCAGCCGACCCCGACCTGCACCAGGCGTCGGAGGCGAAGGTGCGGGACCACGAACCCGTAGAGGGCCGCCCCGCAGAGCGCGAGCCCGCCGCTGATGAAGGCGAGCATCCCGATGAACTCAGGAGTGAAGTGGAGGGTGTCGGTCTGCTTATAGTAGAGCGCGGTCGCAAAACCCGGCGCCGCGTAGACCAACCCGAGAAGCCCGACCGCGCGCCACAGCGGACCGGATCGCGTGAGGGTTGCGACCTCGCGCGCAGCCTGCCTCCAGACCTCGGCGCGAGGCCGGGCCGAAGGCGGCTCGTGCAGTAGCAGTAGGACGACAGGCACGATCGCGCTCGCGACAATAGCGCCGATCACAGCTGTTAACTCGAACGACCTGACAGCCAGTAGGCCGCCGAGCGGCCCGGCGAGCAGAGTGCACAGGTTCTGGACGACGTAGCGAACCGAGGTCAAACGGCCGGTGGCACCGTATCGCTGGCCGGCCTCGACGAGGAGGCCGCCCGTCACCGTGCTGCCCATGACCAGCGCGGCGTTGAGGGCGATCACTGCCGCCAAGAGGCTCGCGTAGGTTCGCGGCACAAAGCCCACGACCAGCCACAGCGCCGCGGCGCACGTTCCGCTCAGGACGAGGTAGTGTCGCCGCCGCGTGCCGAAGAGCGGAAAGCTATCGGACACGATGCCAGCCAGGGGCTTGAGATACCACGCGAGCGCGGCCCCCGCGAAGAAGGCGGCCATCTCGTGCGGGGCAACGTGGAGGTCCGATCTCAGGATATGCTGGAAGGGAAGCCGGAGGACGCCCGGCTGGGCCAGCGTCGTCGCGAACACGCCAGTAGCCACCACCAGGATCCAGCGGCGCAGCCGCACGCGTTCCGCCGGTTCATCCGGGCTCCTCGAGGTCGGCATTCTGGGTTTACTGTATGCGAGGTGATCCGCGCAGAGTTAGAGGCCGGACCTCGCGTATGATCTCTGAAACAGTCTCGTCCAGACGACGATACAATCGCAACGCGGCGTCATGCTCGGATGCGGGGCGGCCCGAGTGCGCGGGACCGGCGGGGTGGCTTCCCGTCTTCACGACTGGCCGCTCGTTCAGTCAGCAAGCCCCTGAGGAAGGTTTCGATATGAGACACGGCGTCCTCGCGGTCGACCGCGCGCTCGTGATGGCGTTCGCCATGTTGTGGGAGATTCTCTGGGCACTCATCCTTGGGTTCGTCTTGTCGGCAGCCGTTCAAGCCGTCGTCTCGAAGAAGCAGATGAGCCGGTTGCTCCCCGACGACTCGCCTCGGTCGTTGGCGATTGCCTGTGCCCTCGGTGCTGCGTCTTCATCCTGCTCGTACGCCGCCGTCGCGCTCGCCCGATCCCTCTTCCGGAAGGGCGCGAACTTCACGGCGGCCATGGCGTTCGAGTTCGCGTCGACGAATCTCGTGATCGAGCTGGGGATCATCATGGTGTTCCTGCTCGGCTGGCGGTTTGCCGTTGCCGAGTTTGTCGGTGGCCTCCTGATGATCATCATCCTGACGTTGCTGTTCAAGGCGTTCCTCACCCGTCCAATGGTCGAGCAGGCGCGGCGTCAGGTAGACAGAGGCGTGCTGGGACGGATGGAAGGTCACGCGGAGATGGACATGTCCGTCACCGAAGGGCCGCTGATCAGGCGGGTGGCCTCGGCAAAGGGATTTACAGCGATCAGCCACTACTTCGTGATGGACTGGGCCGCGGTCTGGACTGACGTTGCCGGAGGCCTGCTGCTGGCAGGCATTCTGGCCGCTTGGGTGCCCGCCTGGGTGTGGCAAGGCTTCTTTCTGGTTCGTCATGAGCTGGTCGCCAAGGTCTGGGGACCCCTCGTCGGTCCCATCGTCGCGATGCTGTCGTTCGTATGCTCTATCGGCAACGTCCCGCTTGCGGCGGTCTTGTGGAACGGCGGAATCAGCTTTGGCGGAGTGATCTCTTTCGTCTTCGCCGACCTCATCGTCTTGCCCGTCCTCAACATCTACCGCAAATACTACGGAGGACGGATGACGATGTTCCTCCTCGCCACCTCGTACACGGCGATGGTGATCGCGGGCCTCATCATTGAGTTCGCATTCCAGGCGCTCGACCTCGCCCCGCGGCAGCGAACCGGCGTCGTGATGGAGCCGCACGTCACGCTGAACTACACTACCATCCTCAACATCCTATTCCTTGCTCTCGCCGCAATCTTGATGACGCGGTTCATGAAGACCGGGGGGCCACACATGCTGCGGATGATGAACAAGCCGGCACCTGACCGTCATCAGCACGCCGCCTGACGTCGTCCCACGGGGTCTCCTGATCGACGAGGTGACGGCCCGTAGCGGCGTGAGCCCGAAGGCGCTCCGCGTGTACGTCGAGGCGCCTTGAGCGGCATCGAGGGGTGGTGGTGGGCCCCCGTCCGCGGCAACGTGGAAACGAGATCGAGCCGCTCAAAATATCTCTGCCCGGGTGGCGACCATGCCCCGACGTCGGAGTCTTCGGCGAGGGGCGGCTCTCGGAAGTCCGGCTTACCCGGGCGCCGCGAAGGAGGCCAGTCCGGTGCCCCAGGTCTCCGGCTTAGTCCTCAGCTCGCGGACCGATCGAGCGCAGCGGCCGGTAGGGCCGTGGTTGCCTGGAGTGAGCGCTCGCTTGGAGGCGTGTTCGAGTGGCGTCGCGGCGTCGTCGTCGAGATGGAGGGGGTCACCGTTGGCCTACTCATGCGGCTGATGGAATCGCCACCGGACGGGACTTCTGCATCGCGAGCGCCACGAGGACGCCCGACAGCAGGGTGAGCGCTGCGACGAGATGGATCGCCGCAGCGAGACCTGCGAGATCCGCGACCGCGCCCGACAGCAGCGCGCCGACGGCATATCCGAGATCACGCCAGAACCGGTAGACGCCAAGACTAGTCGCGCGCCAGGTCGGATGCGCGTGGTCCGTCACGGCGGCGAGGAGCGTTGGGTAGACCATCGCCGTGCCGAGTCCCTGCAGGGCGGCTCCGGCCATCCACGCGGCGAAGGTGGGCACAAGCACGGTCAGCCAGATGCCGACGGCCTGCACGATCATCCCTCCCGCGATCAGCTCCTTGCGCCCGACGCGATCCGACACCGGCCCCGTGACGACCTGCAGAAAGCCCCACACGAGCGGATAGACCGCCTTAATGATTCCGATGCCGGCGACGCCGAGCCCATAGCCGGCGAAGAAGAGAGGATAGAGCCCCCAGGACATGCCGTCGTTGAGGTTGTTCACGAGCCCCGCCTGGCATGCCGCGAAGAGGCTCACGTTCCCGAAGCTCGTCACGTAAAAAGCGGTACCGAGCGAGGGGCGGGTTGCGTCGGCATGCGGCGACGTGCTGACCGCTTCGAGGTGCGCATAGCCGCGCGTCTCTCTCACGAAGAGCAGGGAGACGAGAAGGCCGATGACCGCGATCCCGATGCCCAGGTAGAACGGCTGGGGCCGCAAGGCGGTGTGGGCCGCGATGTACCCCGTGATCCACGACATCATCCCGACGGCGAAGTACCCGGCGAACTCGTTGAGGCCGATGGCGAGGCCGCGGCGCTTCGGTCCCACGAGGTCGATCTTCATGATGACGGTCATCGACCAGGCCATCGCCTGGTTCGCGCCGAGCAGTACGTTGGCGAAGTCGATCCACCACCACGCCGGAGCGTAGATGAGGAGGAACGGGACCGGGAGGGCAAAGAGCCATCCGACCACCAGGATCGGCTTGCGACCGATGTGGTCCGATACGCGCGCCGCTACGAGGTTGATAACGGCCTTCGTCACTCCAAAGCTGACGATGAACGAGGTGATGGCGGTCTTCGAGCTGAGCCCGAATTCCTGCTCCCCGAGGAGCGGGAGCACCGTGCGTTCCAGGCCCACCATCGCGCCGACGAAGCCGTTCAGGAAGACGAGGAGCGCGAACTGCGGGAGGTTCTCCCGCAGCCCCAGCCGCATCCCGTTCATTCGCCGATGAGATTGCGCCGTCGGTTCTCCGCGAAGGCCTCCGGTTGCGGTGGAAGGTCCGCCAGGACGAACTGAACGAATTCCGGCTTGGACGTGAACCGGAGGGCCGGGTTGAAGCGGCGCTCGAAGCCGATGGTCGAGCCCGGCTTACCGCTCAAGCCTTTGCCGCAAGCCGCACCCCCGAAGTGGGCAGGGTAAATCTCGAGGTGATCGGGAAGCTTCAACAGCTTGGTGTAGACACTGTCGTAAAGCTGCTCGGCAAGCGCCCTCTCCGCGCCGTGGCCCGAGAGATCAGGGCGCCCCACTCCGCCGGCGAACAGCGTGTCGCCAGTGAGCACGAACCAGGGGTCTGGTCCCCGGGTCCGGTCGGTCACGAGGATCGACAGGCTATCGGGCGTGTGTCCGGGCGTGTGCAGGAACGTCATGCGGACGTTCCCCATCTCGTGCTCTTCGCCGTCGGCGACGTCCACGTGCGGAAAGTGAACCCCCGCGGACTCGTGGAACAGGACGGGCGCGCGCGCCGTCGCGGCCAGCCGTCGAGCTCCCGACAGATGGTCGGCTTGGACGTGCGTTTCGATGATGTGGGTCACGCGCATCGACTTCTGCGCTGCCGCCTCAAGATAGGGCTCGATCTCTAGCTGTGGGTCCACCACAGCGCACGCAGCGGCGCCGCTTCAGCCAAACAGGTAACTCGCGCACCCGGTCTTCGGGGACAGAAACTGGCGGAAGATCATACGCGGGCCCTCCTCGCGTCCCTGCCTCTCTACCTGTCTGAATACCGTATGCGGTACCATAGGATGAAATATATTTTCAGAATGCCTGTGATTAGGAAAAGACGATGACATTTCGCCAGCTCGAGACCTTCCTTGCCGTGGCGCGCGCGAAGAGTTTTACGCGGGCCGGCGAGGCGCTTCACGTGAGTCAGTCGACCCTCTCTCAACACGTGCTGGAGCTGGAACGGGAGCTCGGCGTCCGGCTGTTCGATCGTCTCGGACGGGCGGTCACGCTGACCGAGGCGGGCCGCTTGCTTGAGGAGCAGGCGACGCGGATCGCGGCGGCGGTCGCGGGGGCACGCCGGACGATCGACGAGCTGAAGGGCTTGGAGCGCGGCTCCCTCGTGATCGGCGCCAGTACGACGCCGGGGATCTACGTGCTCCCGAGCGTCATCGGGACCTTCCGGCGGCGCTATCCAGGCATCGATGTGTCGCTCCGCATCGGGAACTCGCGCGTGATCGAAGAACGCATCCGGGCCGACGAAGCGGATCTCGGCGTCGTCGGCGGCCACATTCTCGGGGCGAAGGAGCAGTGTCTTGCCGCGGGGCTCCTCGACGAGCTCCTGCTCATCGTTCCGCCGCGTCATCCCTGGACGAAGCGTCGCGAGGTCGCCCCGCGGGAGTTGGCGGACGTACCCGTGCTGATGCGGGAGCAAGGGTCGGCGACGCGGCTCGTGACGGAGCGTGCACTCCGTCAGGCCGGCGTGAAGGTCACGATCGCGATGGAGCTCGACCACATCGAGGCCATCAAGCAGGCGGTAATCGCTGGCCTCGGCGTGGCCTTCGTGTCGACGTATGCGGTCGGGGGCGAGATCGCAACGCGGCGGCTCTATGGTGTACGGCTGAAAGGCTTGCGGTTACGTCGACACTTCCACGTGATCCACAACGAGGCCCGCTCGCTCACGGCCAGTGCGCGTGCATTTGTCGCGCTGCTGAGCCCGGACGGCCGGGGCCCAACCGAGGAGTGATGAACCGCTACGAGACAGAACGAAGAAATGGAGGCAGGACTGCTCGGCGGCGCCGGCGCCGGCCGGCTCGACTACGCGTGCGGGGTTGGTCGGTCCGCGCCGGCCTGAGTTGGGTCGCCCCCCCCCGGCATTCAGAGGGGTCCCCCGTACGTCACCAGACGGTCCGCGTCACCCGCCCGGTGGCGCCCCGTCTGTCCCATTCACGAGGGATACGCTCCAGGGATCCGCGGCTTCGCTGGGGGGGAGCGCGTTTATTGTCGACACCTCACCGTCGCATGGAAGAACTCGGCGGGTCGCCGCTCGCCAGGCTGAGGGTCACGACATTTCCCGAGCCGGCCCGGGGGCTTCACCCGGCTGAGTCGTCGGGAATGCGAGTCAGCTCGCGCCCCCGGCCGCGGCGATGACCGGTGGCAGTTGACGCGGGTCGAGAGCGGCGAGGCGGCAGGGCTCTGCCCGGCTCGAGGGCGGTCGCCCTTCTCTGCCTCCCGCTCATCCGGGATGACGCCGGGCGCGCCGACGTCTGCCGAGCGGCGCCACCAGGGCGCCGAGATGCGTCCGCCCGTTTTCGCTCGTCCACGGGGCTCGCGGTCGCCCGGATCGCGCCGGCGCCCGAGGGCGAAGGGACGAAAAATGACGGACGAAAAAAAAGGGGTTGACAGGGCGCCTGATATTAGGTCACCCTAACCTCACGGAGATTGGAGGCCTAATCATGATCCGTCTGCCGTTGGCGGTAGCCGGCCTCCTCGCCGGCCTGGCAGGGTTCATCGCCAGTCCGGTCGCCGCCGCCGCCGCGCCACCGGAGGCCCTGCTCGCGATCGAGGAGCACCGGTTCCAGCCCGAGGAGATCAGAGTCAAAGCCGGCGCGCCCTTCGTGCTCGTGATCGCGAACCGCGACGCCGGCCCCGAGGAGTTCGACAGCACTGACCTCCGCATCGAGAAGGTGATTCCAGCTGGCAAGACCGTCCGCCTCCGGCTGCCGGCGCTCAAGCCGGGCACCTATCCCTTCGTCGGCGAGTATCACGAAAAGACGGCGAGGGGCCGCATCGTGGCCGAGTAGCGATGGGCGGCACCTTCATCATCACCCTCCGCGAGGCGTTTGAGGCGGCCCTTCTCCTCGGCATCGTCTATACCTACCTCGACAAGGTTGGCGGGCGCCGCTACTACCGCTACGTGACACTCGGGGGCGCCCTTGGTCTCCTGGCGAGCATCAGTGCCGGCGTCGGCGTGAGTTTCCTGTCCGGCCCCCTCCTCGACCTCGGCCCCGATCTCGTCGCCGCCGTCGTGATCTTCGCGGCGGTCGCCCTCCTCACGTGGCACGGCTGGTGGATGCGGCAGCACGCGCGGGCGCTCAAGGGCGAACTCCAGCAGCGGGTCGAGGAGGCGCAGAGCGCGGGGCGCCTCTGGGCGCTGGGCACCATCGCCTTCGCCGGTGTCTTCCGCGAGGGCGCGGAGACCGTGCTCTTCCTCTGGGGGCTCCTGGCCCAGGCCACCTCGGCCGCGAGCTGGAGCACTCTCGCCGCGGGCGTGGCTGGCGTCGTCAGCGCGGCCGCGCTCGGCTGGGCGATCTTCCGCGGCGGCAAGCAGATCAGCCTCCAGCGCTTCTTCACGGTGACCTCGGTGCTGATCCTCCTCCTCGCTGCCGGACTCTTCAGCGCGGGCATCGGCAAGCTCGAGGGACTCGGGTTCCTGCCCCAGCCGTCAACGCTCTGGGATTCGTCGTTCCTGCTCTCAGACTCGAGCGTGGCCGGCGGCTTCCTGGGGGGCCTCGTGGGTTACCGCGCCCGGCCGTCGGCGCTCGAGGTGGGCGCCTATGTCGCCTACACGCTGGCGGCCAGCGTCTTCCTCTTCGGCGACGTATTCCGGCGGGCCCGCCGGGCGCCGGAGGCGGCGTCAGTCGACCGGCGCGTCGCGTGAGCATGACCCGACCCGACGCGCTCGGCCCGATCCCTCCGCGGCCGGCGCCGGCCTGCCCGGTCGTGAAGAGCGAGGACCTCTTTCGGGAGGCGCGTGAGGTTCGAATCGTTCACCGCGACGAAGAGTATCGGCTCCGCATCACGCGGGCCGGCAAGCTGATCCTGACCAAGTAATCGAGCCAGCCAGCAAGCCTCGTCGGCTTGCACAGCCAGCCACGCGACCGGGCGAGCCCGGGCGACCGCCGCTGTGCAAGGGGGGTTTCGATGGGGCGCCGCACTCAGCTGATTCTCCCGCTCGCCGTCCTGTTCCTCAGCCTTTCGGTACCCGCGCGGGCGCAGGACGAGGAGCCGGACATCGACTTCTTCTACCCACTGGTCATGCGGCGGCCGGTCATCGAGCGGGAGCTGGAGCTCCGGCTGCTCCACGAGAAGCGGCGCGATGGGCGCGAGACGGACGTCGCGGGTGGGGTCGAGCTGCCCATCCTTCCGCGCTGGCAGGTCGAGCTCACGGTCCCGCTCATCTTCACCGACCCCCGCGAGGGCGCGGCCCAGGGCGGGGTCGGCGACCTCGAGCTCGAGAACAAGGTGCAACTGCTGAAGTCGATCGAGCATCGCGTGCTCGTCGCGGTCGGGTTCGAGCTCCGGATGCCGAGCGGCTCCGAGCGGCGCGGGCTTGGGGGCGAGGCCGCGGTGGAGCCCTTCCTGGCCGCGGGCATCGCCCTCGGCGCCTTCGACCTCCTGGGCGAGGTCGCCTACGGGTGGAATATTAACTCCCACGTCCACGGTCAGCCCCGGCAGGAGCTCAGGACGGGCCTGGCCCTTGGCTACCGCCCGACGTGGTGGCTCACGCCGTTGCTCGAACTGACGACGGTGAAGCGGACCCAGGGCCCCGACAGCGAGGACGCCGCCCGGCTGCGCGGACGGACCCAGGTCTACCTCACCCCCGGCATCAACTTCCGGCCCCTCCCGGGAGTGACGGCGCGCTTCGGCGTCGAATTGCCCGTCACGGATGCGAGAGCGTTCGACTCTACGCTCCACTCGGCCCTCGTCTGGGAATTTTAGCGACAATCCGACCTTCGCGAGACCTGTCAGTCGACCCGGCGGTCGCCGTCCGGTTGCTCGTCGATATCGTCAGCGTCAGCGAGGTCACGCCCGCGGGTCTCCCGACTGCGCACGAGCCTGATTCCGCACCAGCATCGGCGCCATCGGCTCGGCGTGGCAGGCGAGACCGTCCAGCCCTGACACGATAAGCGGATCGAAACATGCGTCGTCTCCGGCGGTGAGGGATTTCCCTCATCCGAGCGTAGGGAGTTACCGGATTGCGCCGAATCCTCCGGCCAGCTTACGTGTAAAGAGGGGGTAAGTTGGGGCGCCGTCGGGTTGTGGATGAGAGGGAAGGGCCATACGCGCGAAGCCGGCGTGCTGACGGGAGGAAGGCGTAGACCCAGTGAGACGAGTACGTGGAGATCGCGTGCCGACACTGTCGCAGTCCGACGCGATTGAGTCCCTCTTGCCTACCAGCAGGCAATCGATGACCTGCTGAGCTGCTTGAGATTTCTCAGCAGAGAGGCGCCGCTGTAAGTGCGACTGGTCGTCAACCGGCCGATCTGGGGGGACCCGTCCGCCCTTCGATGCGCCTGTCGACGGGGGAATCGGCTGCCGCTCGCTGACCCTCGAGCCTGGCGCTTCCGGCACCCCGTGTGGGCTCGCGCTCGAGCGCGAACGAATGGCACGCCGGGAACGGGAGCCTCTCGACTGCTCCGGATCGGCGCCCGCGCGATCCCGACCGAGGCGCTCGATCTGGAACACGTGCCGGGCTCATGGACTGGGTCTCACGTTCGAGGGTCGCCCCGCGAGTGCGCTCTCCGCGTGAGCCAGCCGACGTCCCGCCGCGTCGTCCGAACGGCTCTGGGTGCCCCGATGAGGGTGGACGGCGGTCTCGGCTGCTCGTACACGGTAGGGGGCGAGACGTCAGGAGAGCCTCGTGAGTGAGGGCGGCCGGATCCTCGTCGTCGATGACGACCCGGGAACGAGCGAGACGCTCCGGGACGTCCTGGAGCTCGAGGGCCATATTGTCCGGACGGCCGACTGCGGACGCGCCGGGCTCGAGACCCTGGCCGCGAGTCCGGTCGAGGCCGCCATCGTCGATCTGAAGCTTCCCGACGTCTCCGGGCTCGACCTCCTCGAGGCGATCAAGGCCACGTCCGCCGAGACCGAGGTGATTTTCATCACGGGTCATGCCTCCGTGGCCAGCGCCGTGCAGGCGATCAACGGCGCGGCCTTTGGCTACCTC
>Ga0066700_10000753_pt1 | contig 12565 bp, 7 predicted proteins | sample GraSoiAngelo_149_FD_66460 | JGI IMG/M metagenome (GOLD analysis project Ga0066700, IMG submission 66460) | Grasslands soil microbial communities from the Angelo Coastal Reserve, California, USA - 14_1009_09_30cm | ecosystem: Environmental > Terrestrial > Soil > Grasslands | place: USA...
ATAAGGCTGTGGCGATCCGTTCCAAGTCACACCATCTGGACTCGAAAAGAAAACTGGCTTGTTCAGACCATACTGATCAGGAGCCGCCGTGCCGATCATGTAAAGAGAGCCATCCGGTAGTTGCTGCACATTCTCGTTGTTGACGTGGATGAATGCGCCGTGATCAATCACCAGGGTACGGTTATTGAAGCTAAGGAAGTCGCTCGTAGCAGCGCTGTAGACCCTGTCGTTGGGAGTGTTCGTCCCGTCCCAGCCTCCATAGAACACTCGCCAACCCGTCGTTTGCTCAAGCGCCCAAGGAGCGTAAATATTTTGCCAGGGTCCAATCGTAAGAGGAGCGAGGATCGGCACGCGCACATCGGGAACCCAATTCAACGTGTCTCGTTGCCAATTACTAGGATTGAAGTTGCCAGCGCTCAGGCCCTGAATTTCGATCATGCCAGCGGGCACATTGCCGGTAATCTCCTGCAGTTGAACCGATTCAAGCGGAGGCGGAGGCGGAGGCCCTTGAGTACTACCGGTGGAGCAACCGATCATGGTGGCACAGAACAAAAAGGGAACGAAATGGCGAAGCAAAGTTTTCATTTGACCCATTTCCTCTCGCATTCGCAATTTAAAAGCCTGATTTCTACCTGCTGCCCGTGATCAAAGTCATGAGGGCAAAGTGATGTTCGAGTGAAGTTTCGGCGAGGGGCCACATTCAGATTTTGGTGGCAAGTAATCGCGATTCCCAATATATGTTGCCGCTACTCTCACTGAACCGTCAGCGTCACGCTTGTGGAATGCTGTGTCGATCCCGACGTGCCCGTGATCGTGATCGCGTAATTTACGGACTTAGAGCTATTGCTTCCTCCCCCGCAAGCTGCCTGAAAGATTAACCCCGCCAACACGCAGCCCACGAAAAATAAATACCTCCTTCTCCTGGAATAGCCACAACCCAGACCGGTACCTATAAACCCGAAAGCCGCGACTGGCAGCCAGCCAAGTGAAAATGGGTGCGAATTGCCGTGGTAAGGATGAGGAATCATGAGCGCGGCCGAACCCCCTACAGTAATCGTCAATGTGGCACTAGCTTTTCCGCTGGAATCGAAGATGACGGAATTCGAACTGAGCGAGCAGGTTGGTGAACCAGCTTGCACTGGCTGCATGGAGCAAGCGAGCGACACTGGGTTGTCGAACGCATTCAGCAGCATGAGTGTAATCGTCGACGTTGAACTCTGCCCCCGATTCACGGAGCTGGGGCTGGCTGCGGAGGCCGAGATAGAAAAATCCGTGCCGACGGTGTTCAGCAGTACACTGACGGTGTTGTCGCTATTGATTGTGACCAGATCGGGCGACTTGTTGCCGTCGAGATCGGAGGCAGCCGCCAAACCGATTGCATTGGGTGGCGTGAAGCTTACCGATGCCTGAAAAGTTCCGTCGCCGTTACCGGCGAGGACTAGAATACGTGGATTGGCCCCGGGACTGGGGAAGCAAGTATCGTTGCCAAAGAGACCAAGATCAAGCTTGCCATCGCCGTCGAAGTCCACCGCGAGTGGTGTCCCATTCCGACATGCGCCTGTATTTCGCGCGCCGCCTTGTGAGAAAGTGCCATCGCCTTGGCCAGTGAGCAAAACTAGATCCCGACGAGTCGGGTTGCTAAACGGGAGCACGCTGAGCACCACGTCGGGTCTTCCATCATTGGTAAAATCTCCGATCGTAACGGAACTTGAACGAATACCCAGCGCTGCGGAACTCCATATCTGCATGAAAGTGCCATCTCCTTTACCAGCCAAGACGACAAGGCCGTTTCCGGCTGCTACCGCCAAGTCCAACTTTCCGTCTCCATTGAGGTCAGCCACTGCGACTCCATTGGCGGCACCACCTGTTGGGTAATCCACATGCGACTGGAAAGTGCCATTGCCGTTGCCCATGAGAACGCTGACACTACCGCCGCCCGAATTCGTGACAACCAAGTCGGGCCGCCCATCCGAGTTGAAATCGCCTACGGCCACAAAATCTGGTCCACTACCCGTTCCGTATTCCACGTGGGCCTGAAAAGTACCGTCGCCGTTCCCGAGGAGCGAGCTCACTGTGTTGTCGCTGTTCACGGTTACGATATCGACTCGTCCGTCTCCATTGAAGTCGCCCACCGCGATAGAAGAAGGATTCTTTCCCGTGACCATATTATTAGCTGGTTGAAAAGTGCCATCGCCATTACCGAGCAGGATGCTCACGCTGCCGTTGTCGTTTACGCTCGGATCCCCAAAGTTCACAACGGCAAGATCCATCTTGCCGTCTCCGTTAAAATCTCCGACCGCCACAGCGGCGGGATTCGTACCAACGGGATAGCTATGGGCAGTCTGGAAGCCTGCGGCACCGTGTGCCGCAGGGCTGAGCGAAAACAGAATTGACAGAACTGCGAAGAAGAGCTTCTCTTGACGAGACATGGCGGCCTCCTCTAGTGACCCGGGGTAATGCGTGCTTTAGGCTTCTGGCACTAGCACTGCTACCTGACGGCCACCTAGCGTGGCAGAAATCTTGAAGTTGCCAACCGGTCCTGGTGCCTGCCAAGTCCCTTCTACATGAAGGGTTCCGCCGGCGGTGCCCGCGCCGCTCACCGTCAGGTCGGCAGCGAAAGAGAGGTCTGCCCCCCATACCACGGTGCCATTCACAGTCACATCTTTGGCAAAGGCACAGTTGGCGAGCGTGGTCGTCTGGTTTCCGTTGTCATCGAAGCTGCTTTCGAATGTTCCAGCTCTCAGGCCTGCTCCCGTTCCGTCTCCGATGCTGGCGCGCTTGAGGGCGTCAAGCGCAGTTGCGACTGCGACGGTCACAACTTTTCGCTCACTTATCCCGATCTCGTTATTTCCATCCGAATCGACGTCGGCTACCCGCGCATCCGCGGCCAGGAGGGGGAAGCGCCCGAGTGCTGGCCAAACTGTTTCTGGGGTCTGCGCGCAACTGATGTCCCCAACCTCGAGAGTCTCGATGAACTGTGATTGAAGATTCGCGGCGCACTGACTCCACGCGATGGTCTCGTGGCCGGCTTCCGGCACCAGGACGAAAGTGCTTCCCGGGAATAGTGCCGCTACTTTACGTACGCCTTCGGCGGGCGTTACGCCGTCTAGATCACCGGCCATTACCAACGTGGGCACATTCGGGTACACGGGATGCGGCGGTGTCACTGGGGAGGATGGAGTCGGTTTTTCCCACCAGAGGCACTGCTTCTGGGTGCTAACCTCTAGACTGGTGGCCGCCGCCTTGGAAAAGGGCGCAAAGTAATCGACGGGAAGGTGTTCCACCGCCTCTGCGAACTCCTCCTTCCGCTCAGGTATAGGGACTGACCAATCCCATGGCTGATAGCCATCCACGCAATAGGTGGCATAATGGGCCCCTTGCGAGTAGCCCGTAAGATCACCGTTGTCGGAGACGAGAGGTACGATTTCTGCACCCAGGCGAAGCAGTGGGGCTGGGTCACCGTGTGACAACGCGTTTCCCGCCGCGTGCAGTTCGCCGACGTTGACATAATTGCCTGTCACGTTCGGTGCGATATTGAGTAGAGCTGATTCGTCAAGACGCACGTTTACGAGATTACCGTCCGCGTCATAGGCATGACCATGCAGCGGCTCGGTCCGGATGGCATGAATCAGTTCCTTCAACTCGTCGTCAGGGGCGGGATGGTCCGCCGCGCATGTGGGCGAACGCAGGCAATCGAGCCGTACCACGCGAGGCGTAGCTCTGGCGGAGTCGCGGTCTCGAGCGAACGCTCGCAGCAACGGTGTCCCGCCGGGCGAGTCCAGCACGATCGAGCGGAGGTTTTGGCCGAAGCGAGTCGCGTAAGCGGTAACGTCTTCGCCGCCATACGAGCCTCCCCAATAGTCCACTTTGTCGTAGCCCAAGGCGGCGCGCACCGCATCGGTGTCCATCGCGATGTCGCCGGTTGCGTACATGCTTGCGGTATTTCCCAATTGAGAGGCGCAGTCCTTCTCTGCCTGGGCGAATGGAGCGGTCCCGTGCTGCAATTCCTCGCAATTAATGATGGCCGAGAGCCCACGGCCGCGGTCATCAATCAGCAGAATGTCATGCACATCGAGGATCTGCCCAAAAATGAATAGGGCGCCAGCTCTTAAGCCGGTTGTGGCATCGCCCGGCCCACCGTCGTTGCCAAGAAATGCGCTCTCAGCGGGGCCCGGATTGGTGTGCAAGTAGAGTTCGAAATAGATGTTGATCTTGTTCCCCTCCGGATGCCGTCGATCAAGTGGCACAGGCAGGGTCCCGCACATTGCTCCGAGGCCTTGCGCTTCGGGCGGACACTCCACCCACGTGATGTCGGATGAAGCCGTAGCCTGCCGGAGCGCTTGCTGATCGAGTGACGGAAGTGAACGACGGAGTTGCGATTTGCGCGGATAGGGTGGGAAGGACCTCGACTTCGATGGCCAAGGAGCAGTGTTGAGCCCCGCCGTCACCTGGGCGTATGTGGCATGCCCCATGAACAATGCGAAAGCTGCCAGCAAGAATAGGTTTTTCATCGGACCTCCCTTTGTCAGCAAAGCAAATGGGAAAAATGGTCCACCTGCGCTGAATCTCTGAATCATTCCTCTTACTGCACGTCAGGGTTACGTTTGGGGAATGCGCAGGCTGTCCCGACCTGCCCGTGACTGTACTGGTGTATTGACCTTTCGGAGTGCCGGGACTGCCGTCGCGCTCCTTGCCCGCGCCACCACAAGTTGCCTGGAAACGGAACTTAGGGCAGGGCTTTCGTCCTGCCCCGGCCCCGTCAATCCTTGCTAAACGATCTGTTCGCATCGATTGTGAGCACCACCGGGACATTAGTACTGTCCGGCAGCGTCAGCGATTGGAAAATCATGCGAGCATGATTCTTGTTGCTGTCATAGACGAGAGCAATGGCAGCGGTACGCTGCAGTTGTCCGTTCACGATCACGTTGATGGTCGCGGTCGCCGTGCAGTCTCTATTCACGGCAACGTTTCCCGTGATGTCTTCGAGCCCGGAGTTTCCGGCCACGCTGCGGACTTGGCTCCCAGTGATGTTTCCTTCGGAGTCCTGGCTGAAGTGGCCGACCGACGCCGCCGGCACTGGACCGTTCTGGGTAAAGATAGTTCCGGTGTAGGTGTAGGCCCAGTTTCCCGCCTGACCGGCGTTGGAACAGTGGCTGGCCTCGGCCTGCAGGGGTATCATCGCCAACACAAAGGTGGCGCCGAGCACCAGCAGGGTACGTAGAAAGTTCGTTTTCATTACGATTCTCCTTCCTGTTCTCCTTCCTGAATCTTCACGTTGGCGGGGAACGGTGCGTGGCAACCCAGCCTGGCTTGCCAGACGCGCCCCACTGTCGTTGCCTGACCATAACGGCGTGGGACTCGGAAGTCCTTAGGAAACCATTAGGTCCTTCGTAAGTTTTGATTAGGACAGAACTTATCCGATCATTCGAACCGGAGGTATAATCTGTGGACCTGGGGTTGCGTCGTGGATGGCGACTTCCGATTGGCGTCTTGGTTGGTCCAGCCGAGCCTGAACACCGTTTCCCGCAACGGCACCACCGTGCAACTGGAGCCGAAAGTGATGTCGGTGCTGGTGCGCCTGGCCGAGCATCCTGGCGAACCGCTATCCAAGGAAGCGCTGCTCAAGACGGTCTGGCCCGACACGTTCGTTGGCGAGGGCGTGCTGACGCGCTCCATTTTCGAGTTGCGCCGGGTGTTTGAAGATGACGCCAAAGAGCCTCGGGTCATCCAAACCATCGCCAAACGGGGATATCGGTTGGTGGCGCCCGTCGTGCCGATGAACGCGAACCGTACCCCAGCGGCCTCTAAGCCGCAGACGGCGGGATACAGAAGCAAGCTCCGGTACGCCGGAGCCGGGCTGTCTGGTGCGGCGATGCTAGTGGGCATATTCTTCCTGAACAATGTCATCGGCTTGCGGACCCGGCTGTTGGGCGACAACACTCCACCCATACATTCCCTCGCCGTTCTTCCTCTACAAAATCTTTCTGGCGATCCGGGACTGGAATATTTTTCCGATGGGATGACCGAGGAGCTCATAACCGAGTTGTCCCGAATCAGCGGGCTGAAGGTCATCTCTCGAACCTCGGTCATGCGTTACAAAAAAAGCGACAAGTCATTGCCCGAGATCGCACGCGAGCTGAACGTGGATGCAATCGTGGAAGGCTCGGTGTTGCGCTCCGGTGACCGCGTACGCATCACTGCCCAGTTGATTCACGCTCGCACGGACGCCAATGTGTGGGCGGAAACCTACGATCGCACTTTGCAGGATACACTCGCGGTGCAAGAGGTAGTCGCCTCGGCGATCGCTGGCAAGATGAAGGCGAGCATGATTCCGAGCGGATCCAATGAATCAAGGACACGGCGGCCGATCAACTTGAAGGCCCATGAAGCTTATCTTCGTGGCATTGACGAGAGTCATTTTCACGCGGAGATGAGCAACCACCAAGGTATGGAGGCTGCCACAGAGGAACATCGCCGCCGGGCGGTTGCGTATTATGAGGAGGCTATCCGGGAGGATTCGAAATATGCTCCAGCCTATGTCGCGCTAGCGGGTGAATCCCCGACTCCGGAGCGTGCGGAAACATATGCCAGAAATGCGATGGAAGCGGACGACAGCCTGCCAGATGCCCACTTGATCATGGGGGCGATCAGGTTGGTCCGTGATCGAAATTGGCAAGACTCAGAAAAAGAGATCCTACGAGCGCTCGAGCTGAACCCTAACAGCGCGGCCGCACATAATGAGCATGGCTTCTTTTTGGATGCCGTCGGCAAGCTGGACGAAGGTCTGAAGGAATTCCAACGAGCTCAAGAACTCGATCCGGCAGGCGATCATCTTGGTGCAACGAGCTATGTTCGCCGCGAATTCGACCAGGTAATCGAATCGGGACGCATGGATCTTGCGAACTGTCCAGCACGTTTCAGTTCAGACTGCGCCATTGTCCACAAATTGTTGATGGTGGCCTATGCACGTGAGGGTAAGCGCAAGGAGTCAGTCGAGGAATTCCGCGCGGCATTGGTTTCTATGGGATATGAGGCTCTGGCCGATGACCTCCGGCGTGGATATGCGGAGGGCGGTTACGAAGTCGCCTTGCGAGCCTGGCTCAAGGGCGTGAAGAAGCAGCCCGAGTTTCCCTTCAAATGGGTGGAGACGTACGTATATACCGAACTACACGATTACGATCAGGCTTTCGCCCAACTGCCCAACCTCCCGCCTGATTGGCTGAACACTGCGTATTCTGATGCCGCCGAGGGTTTTTACGGTGACGTTCGGATTGGTCCAACGCTTGTCACGTTGCGAATCGATCCGATGTGGGATCCTCTCCACTCGGACCCGAGATTCGATGAGTTGGTTCGCAAAGTAGGCTTTCCACAGTAGGACTCACCGTGAGGTCTCTCACGAAACTCGCACCCGCCGCCCGAGTCTACTTGTTCACAATCTGCATCTGTGTCCCAAGCGTTTCTCAAACCCCGTCAACGGCACGGATTTCTGGCACCGTGGACGATGCACTCGGTGCTGCCATCGTCAAAGCTGAAGTTGTCGCAGAAAACACCGCTACGGGAGAAAGACGTACGGTCGTCACGGATGAGTCAGGGAATTATGTTCTCGCCTCGCTTTTGCCTGGCACTTATCAGGTGACCATCTCCGCGCATGGCTTCGCCTCGGCGCAGTACTCCGGCATCCATCCCGGCATCAGCGGAACCGTAACCATCAACACCATCCTCAAGGTTGCGGGTGCGAAGTCTGAAATTATGGTCACAGATACGCCTCCCCTGGTGCAATCCAGCAGTGCTGAGATCGGGATGTTCCTCGATTCGAGCACTCTCTCTGCCGTGCCCTTGCCGACCCGAAACTTTCTCCAACTGGCGGCACTCGCACCCGGCGTAAGTATGCCTTTGACCGATAATCGGGCCATTGGCCGCAATTCAGTAAATTTCTCGGTGAACGGCGCGCGCAACGGGCAAAACAACCTTCAGATCAACGGAGTCGATGCTAACGACATCTCGGCTCACGATTTTTATAGCGTAGCAATTCCAGCACCCGAGAGCATCAGCGAAGTTGCTGTAAAGACCTCAATGTATGACGCTTCAGTGGGTGGTGCAGGCGGCAGCGTGCAGTTGGTCACCAGGAGTGGCACGAACTCGCTGCATGGGAATGTCTATGAGTACTTCCGCAACACAGCGCTCAATGCCAACGATCCCAACCTGAAAGCGGTGGGTCTGGGGCCGCCTGTGCTTCGCCGCAACGTTTACGGCGCAACTCTCGGCGGCCCGATCCGTAGAAATCGGGCTTTCTTTTTTCTCTCATATCAGGGTACGCGTGAGGCTAACGGAGCAACGGATCAAAGTCTATACAAGAGTGTTCTGATTGCGCCGGTACCGCCAGGTTCGCCCGGGTTGACCGACGATCGCTCCCAGGCTGCCCTTTTGCAAAACTTCCAGACGATTCTTCCTATGGGAACTACTTCGATCGATCCCACCGCGCTCGCTCTGCTCAACACTAAACTCTCCGATGGGCGCTTTCTGATTCCTACTCCCCAACAGGACGGCCGCGTTACCGGCACCACCCTGTCCACCTACCACGAGGAACAGCTCAATACGAATGTGGACATACATTTGGGCACGAGAGGCTCTCTGGACGCCAAGTTCTTCTTTGCTGACGCGCCAGAGTTCTGGGCTCTTGGTGGAACCGCAATCGGCTTTTCGGGATCCGGCCTACCCGGCTTCGGCACCCAGCGGCAAATCAACAATCGCCTGCTCTCGGTCCAGTGGGTGCATCCGTTCACTTCCGGCACAGTGAACGAGGCGCGTGTTGGCTACAACTTTCTGCGGACGAGCGAGGTTCCACAAGAATCGATCCGCGATTCCGATGTAGGGATTTCGCGACCCACCGCCGACGCCTTTCCAGGATTGTCTTTAATTCTTCTGGCGCGCAACAGTGGAGGGGCGAGTATCGGTACGTCAGGGGTGACTTTGCAGGGGAGTTCTCCGTCGCTGTCCTTAGTGGATGTGCTCTCTCTGCAGCGCGCAAAACATAGTCTGCGGCTTGGCGCAGAGTTTCGCCATTACCGGTGGGATTTTCATGCCAACGTGAATTCCTATGGAGAGATCGACTTCCCTGCGTTCGATCAGTTCTTGCTTGGTAAAAGCGACTTCTCCGGCATCGGCGTCGGCCTCAGTGATCGCAACCTCCGCGCCAACGACTACGACTTTTTCGCGCAAGACGATTGGAAGCTATCCCACAAGCTCACACTCAACTTGGGACTGCGTTATGAACTGGACTTGCCGCCCCACGATACGAAGGGACGTATTGGGGGATTCGATCCCACTCTCTACAAGCCTCGGATGGAAGTCGATGCAAACGGGCTCCCGGTGGGCCCTCCTATTGGTGGCATCGTAATGGCAGGCAACGCGATTTCTCAGTACAGCTTACCGGGTGTTCCTAAAGTCAGCGACAGCGTGCTCAAGAGCATTGACCCAAACAATTTCGGGCCTCGCGTCGGCTTTGCCTGGTCACCGATGGACTCCGGTCGCCTGGTAGTGCGTGGAGGTTACGGCATTTTCTACAGCCGTTCGTCTTTTTTCTATCTAGGGTGGGATTTTCTCTCCCCACCCTTTTATGCCGGGTTTGACTCGCTTGGGCAAAGCTTTGCCCACCCATTTCCCAACGCCCTTCCGGAAGATCAGCTACCTGCGCTCGTGCCTGGCAACCCCCTGAGCGGCTACACGATGGACCGCAACAACCGTACGCCTTATTTTCAGCACTTCAATACCAGCGTTCAATACCAAGTCGCTCGCGACACGGCTCTGCAGGTTGCCTATGTGGGTTCTCGCGGAATACGCCTGTTTCGCCAGTTGGCTGTGAACCAGGCGAGGATTGCGGGCAGAAACCATTCCATTACTAACGGAGTGACAGGTGAAGTCATCACAACAAATACCCCGGAGAACGCATCGCTCCGTGCTCCCTACCAAGGCGTGGGCACCGATCCTTTCCAGTTTAGCCTCAATCAAACCAGCGGCCAGTCCACGTACCACTCGCTGCAAATAACGCTGAACCATCGAGCATCTCATGGAGTTGAACTGCGAGCCGCGTACACCTTTTCCAAGTCCATCGATGACGCAACATCCGCCGGAGGTGGTGCATTCTCCGACGGCTCGTTGGACAGGAGTAGCGGCGGCGACGCCGGAAGCGTGCTCGGCAATCAGTTCAGTGCCCGAGCAAACCGAGGCCTCTCCGACTTTGATCGCACCCATCGCTTTGTTCTTAATGGTGTTTGGGACATACCGAAATTCTCGTGGACGTCAAGCTCGCGGGCGAGACAAATCCTATTCTCCAACTGGCAACTGTCCGGTATTGTGATCGCGATGTCGGGCCTGCCGGTGGATATTATCGATCCCGCCGCAGGAAACTTGTATGGCTTCTTTGGCGCACGTCCTAGTTGGGCCTCAGGCGCCAATCACAGGACGGCGACCAGCAACATCCCCCGCGGATATTATTTCAATCCGTTTGCCTTTGCTCTTCCTATAGTCCAGCCGAACCAACCGATCCCGAGCGCGCAGGACCCAACTGCCCTGGCACCGGAGGGCGGAAACGACGTCGGCAACCTAGGACGCAATGTGCTGCGGGGACCGTCCCAGACTAACGTTGATTTTTCTGTCGCCAAGCGCTTTTCCGTGAGTGAATTCAAGAATTTTGAGTTGCGTGCGGATTTCTTCAATGTGCTGAACCAAGCGAACAGGAGTAATCCGATCAGCGACATCACCGTTGCCGAGTCATTCGACCCAAGCGGACGGATTCTCAGTCCGGGTGATTTTGGCCGGAGCCTGAGCTTCGATTCCAGTCCACGGATTGTCCAGTTAGCACTGAAGTTGACCTTCTAAAAGCACAACCGCCAAGGTGTGCGCTTATGCAAGGCGGGTTTTGTTAGAGCCTCTAAATAGATTTTTGGCATGCCGAAATAGTAACTCTGGCACGACGAGAATTCACCACGATCACGGCCGAAGCGCACTTAACGCAAGGTTGTCGCTCGGATTAGCAGTCGACTCGGCTCGCGTTCTACGTTCTTTTCCTTAAGCCAAGCACCAGCATGGCTGTCATGAAAAATGAGAGACTTAGGAAACCGATGCCTGCGTAGAAACTCCCCGTGCTTTTGCTGAGAGCTCCGATTGCATAAGAGCCAACGAAGCCCCCTAGATTCGCAATGGAATTGATCAAAGCAATCCCAGCGGCGGCCGAATATCCCATCAAAAACTCATTGGGCAATGCCCAGAAGGGACTCTAGACGCAACATATGCCTGAGACTGCGAGACACCAGAGAACGACTGAACCAGGTACGGAACCAGTGACGCGTAGCGCCAACAATGCTAAGCAAACTGCTCCAATGAACAAAGGAATAGCAGCGTGGTAGCGGCGTTCGAGCGAGCGATCCGAACTATCAGCGACGAAGACCATCACGACCAATACCACAACAAAGGGAATCATCACGAGAATACCGACGGCGGTGTTTGAGTATTGGCTTGAGAAAACCTTGATCAGCTGTGGCATCCACAAAGACATGCCATTCCATGCGATCATCGCCATGAAATACGTGGCTGCTAGATACCACACGCGTCCATACGCCAGCGTTCGGCATGTTGTTACCGGGTTCGACGCTGTTTTCTGTTGTTCTTCCTCTCCGAGCTCTGCCACGATCCAATCTTTCTCGTCGGCGGTCAGAAATTTGGCCTCTGCAGGTTTCCCTGGCAACAGAAAGTACGTCAGTACACCACCCACTATCGCAGGAATACCTTCCAAGATCAGTAACCACCTCCAACTGCTGACCCCGAGCCAATGAACGTGATCCAGAATCACACCTGAGATCGGAGCGCCGAGTATGTTGGCGACTGGGTTTGCGGTTATGAATAGGGCAATGTTCTGCGCCAATTGTCTTTGGCGAAACCAGTACGTTAGGTAAAGCACGATTCCGGGGAAGTATCCGGCCTCAGCTACTCCAAGCAAAAACCGCAAGATATAGACATGACTCGCCGTCTTCGCGAAGCCAGTCAGCATCGCGATAATGCCCCAACTGACCAGTATCCGGGCAACCAAACCCGCGCTCCGATGCGGTGCAGCAGCAGATTGCTAGGGATCTCGAACGTAAAATAGCCAAGGAAGAAGATGCCAGCGAGGACTCCATATTGCTGGCTCGTGATGGCCAGTTCCCTGTTCATCGTTAGTGCCGCAAAGCCAATGTTCATGCGGTCGAGTGCGGCAATGACCATGAGGACCATGATGAAAGGAATAATGTGGCTTCGTATCTTCCGGAAGGTTCTAGCCTCAATCGCGACGCTAGCAACTGCTGAGTTTGGTGTCATGGTTGCCTAGGACGCGTTTCAAACGAACAGTATGACGAGCGTCTGTCCAGATTGGCAAGTGTAGCAGTTGATCCAAGGAGAGAAAACTTGCTTTATCTACTCGTCCTCATGTTGCAGGTTGTTGATTACATGACAATGTCGGCTCCCACGACCCGAGTAGACTTGGTGGATGTCAAACCAAACCAAGGCTCGGGAAGGAAGGAGCCGAACATGC
>Ga0066700_10000759_pt1 | contig 12517 bp, 11 predicted proteins | sample GraSoiAngelo_149_FD_66460 | JGI IMG/M metagenome (GOLD analysis project Ga0066700, IMG submission 66460) | Grasslands soil microbial communities from the Angelo Coastal Reserve, California, USA - 14_1009_09_30cm | ecosystem: Environmental > Terrestrial > Soil > Grasslands | place: USA...
GCGTGCTTGAACATGTACGAGAGCTCCGGGAAGTAGTCTTTCTCGTAGATCAACTCCAATTTCTTCAGATCCACCAGCAGATCGTCCAACTTCGCGTCGATGTCCGAGATGCGGTTCAGAAGTCGAGAGGTGAACTCGCGGCCGATGACCGACGCCAGTTGGATCGCCTCTTTCGCCTCTAGCTCCAGCCGGTCGATTCGGCTGAGGATCACCTCCTGAATGGTGTCCGGCACGCGCACCTGGTCCAGCGGCCGCTCCAGCGCATATGAGCCGTTGCTCGGCCGCAGCACGCCCGACTCTACGAGAGCCTTCGTCACCTCTTCCACGTAAAACGGGTTGCCTTCGCCCTTGCTCGTGATTAAGCTCACTACCGGTTCTGGCAAGTGGGCGACGCGCAGCACTCTCTCCGCGATGGCGGCGCTGTCTTCGGCCGGTAGATGGCCCAGCGCCAGCCGGCTGAAATATGTGCGCTCACCGAGCGAATGTGCGTAACCCGGGCGATAGGTCAGCACCATCAGCGTCGGCGTCGAGCGCACCGCATCGACTATCGCCGCAAGGGCTTCTTCGGACTTCTCGTCGACCCAGTGCAGGTCCTCGATCAGGATCACCAGAGGACGCCCGCGACTCTCTTGCGTCAGCAGCGCGCGCAGGGCGTCCAGAATGCCGGCACGCCGCTCCATCGGGTCCATCGTCGCGATCGCCTCGTCTCCCGGGTCCACGTTCAGCAGGTACTTCAGGTAAGGAACCGTCTGCCGCGTCGCCTCGCCCCAGTCGCGTGTCCGCTGGTCGACCTTCGCGACGATCTGTTCGTCGTTGTCGCCTTCCTCGATGGCGAAGTTCCGCTTGACCAGGTCGCTGATCGGCAAGTATGGAATGCGCTTGCCGTACGAGATGCAGTGACCCTCCAGCCACGTGAGCGGCTCATCCAGCAACGCTCGCCTGAACTCCAGGAGCAGCCGCGACTTTCCGAGTCCCGCTTCGCCCGTGATGAACACGACCTGCCCGCGCCCCCTCTTCGCCTGGTCGAAGTACCCCCGCAGGAAGCTCAGCTCCTGCTCGCGCCCAACAAACGCCGTTAGCCCACGCTCCGCCTGCGCCTGGAGCCGTGTCCGAACCGCCGCCTTTTCACGCACGGCCCGGTACGCTACCACAGGCGCGGACTTGCCCTTGACCATTAGCCCGCCGAGCGGCTCGCACTCAAAGTAGTCGCCGGCCAACCGGTGCGTTTCGCCCGTCATGTAGACCTGTCCCGGCTCCGCCGCCTCCTCCATTCGCGAGGCCAGGTTCACCGTATCGCCGAGGGCGGTGTAGTCCATGTCCAGATTGTCTGAGATCTTTCCGACCACAACCGGTCCGGTGTTCAACCCCACGCGAAAGCGGCATTCGATCGGTTGCTCGCGCCTCACTTCTTCCGAATAGTCGGCGAGTGAGCGCTGCATCTCGAGGGCAGCCGAGACCGCGCGACGGGCGCCGTCCTCATGGGCTATCGGCGCCCCGAACAACGCCATCACGCCGTCACCTGTGAAGCTCGTAACAGTGCCTTCGTAACGATGGACAGCGTCCATCATGCGGTTCAGGCAGCCCTGCATGAGCGCATACACATCTTCGGCATCGGTGCGCTCCGAAAGCGGCGTAAAGCCCATGGCGTCCGAGAACAGTACCGTAACCGTGCGCCGTTCTCCTTCGAGCTTGGCGCGCTCGCGCAGGATCTTCTCAGCCAGGTGCTTCGGCGTATAAGAGAGCGGGTTCGCGGGCGCGGCCGCCGTCTGCGCCGCCGTCAGCTTTTGTCCGCAGCCTCCGCAGAACGAGCTGTCTCCGCTGTTGCTTCGCTTGCAGGACGCGCAGACGATCTCAAGGCGCGCGCCGCACTTGTTGCAGAAGACGGCGTCAGGGGCGTTCTGGTTTCCGCAAGATGGGCAGTTCACTCAACGACGATCCTATTTCGGATTCCGGTATACGAGCGCGTCAATCGTGCGCAAACCGACCGCTCCCTGTCAACTGCCGCGCTCTCCGGCTTCACCCCCGTCTAGTATGTGCTGCCCCTGCCTCATCAAGACCGGCAGCCGCTTCAACCCCCGGAAGCCCGGTACCCGCCGCCACTCGAGCGGCGACTCCGCGAGCCGCATCTCCGGGAAGCGCCGCACCAGCGTTTGGACAGCGATCTGCGCCTCCGCCCGCGCCAGCGGGGCACCGAGGCAGTAGTGCACGCCACCTCCGAACGAAAGGTGGTCTGAGCTCTCACGCGTTATGTCGAACCGGTCCGGCTCTGGATAGACCGCTGGATCGCGGTTAGCGGCCGCGAGGATCGGCGTCACCGACTCCCCGGCGCTAACTTCCATCCCGGCGATCTTCCGGTCCTCGAGCGGCGTCCGGCCCGACATCAGCACCGGGCTCTCGAAGCGCAGCATCTCTTCGACCGCATTCTTGATCAGCGCTGGGTCGTCCTGGAGCTTCTTCAGTTCGCCCGGGTTCCGCAACAGGGTCAGCATGCCGTTCCCAATGAGGTCCGTCGTGGTCAGGTTACCCGCCGCCAGCAGCAGGCTGCACATCGTGACGATCTCATCGTCCGTCAACTTGTCTCCGCCCTCCTCGGCGGCGATCAGCGAGGTGATGAGGTCGCCACGCGGCCGCTCCCGTCGCTCCTCGATCACTCGACGCAGGTACCCGTCCATCGCCTCGCCCGCCTCGTCCACCAGCTCGCGTTCCTCAGAAGTCAGCATCGGGTTGAAGTTCATCACACCCAGGTCCGACCAGCGCTTGAAGTCGGCCCGGTCTGCTGGATCAACGCCCAGCATCTCGGCGATGACAATCGTCGGCAGCGGCCCGGCAAACGCCTCAATGAGATCGACTTCCCCGCGCGAGTCGATTGCGTCTAGCAGCTCATCGACGATCTCCTGGATGCGCGGCCGCATCTGCTCGACTGCCTTGGCGGTGAACGCCTTGCTCACTAGCCCGCGTAGCCGCGTGTGGTATGGCGGGTCCGCGAACAGCATGCTCGGCTCCCGCTCCGCATCCGCGAAGCCGAACATCGACTCGAAGCTACCGGGCTTGGCCTTCCGCGGGTCCACCGAGAGGCTCCGGTCAAAAAGCAGCTCGTCAACATCCTCATGGCACGTCAGGACATACCGGTTCAGTGTTGTGTCGTGGTGCACCGGCTCTAGCTCACGCAGCTTGGCCAGAATCGGATAGGGGTCGGCCTGAAACGCGGGATCGAGAGCCGTCAGCTGGATCTCGGTAGGTACAGCTTCGCGTTCGGTCTTTGTCTTCTCCATCCTCATGGCTCCGCTCCTCCGTTGGTTCCGCCGCTTGGGACAGAGCTATCCTACCAGAACGATATGGCAGCGCGGACAGGCCGGTGCTACGATGCCTGCGTGCCTCTCCTGAACGTCTTCGACTACGAGGAACTAGCGCGGCAAAAACTTTCGCCGCCGTTCTTCGACTACATCGCCGGCGGCGCAGACGACGAAATCACGCTCCACCGCAACCGCGAGTCCTTCAAGCGCCTCGAACTCAGGCCCCGAGCGCTTGTCGACGTCTCAAAGGTGGACGTCTCGACCCATGTTCTCGGCCAGGGCATCGAAATGCCCGTCCTCCTCGCGCCCGTGGCGGTCCAGCGCCTTGCTCATTCCGAAGGAGAGCTAGCGACGGCAAGGGCGGCGGCTCAAGCCGGGACAATCATGACGCTGAGCACCATGGCCAGCGCTTCCATCGAAGAGGTCGCGTCGGCGTCCGGTGGCCCGAAGTGGTTCCAGCTGTATGTGCACCGCGACCGTAATGTCTCCAGGAGCATGGTCCAGCGCGCCGAAGCGGCCGGCTACAGGGCCGTCTGCCTGACCGTCGACGTTCCCCGCCTCGGGCGCCGCGAACGCGATTTCCGTAACCGCCTCGAGTACCCGCCCGGCGTCGCCCACCGCAACTACATCGGCGAATTCCAGCTCCCTCCTCTCGAAGTCGGGGCCGGTGACTCGGAGCTTTCCGCCTCAGCAGACGTGTTGATCGACCCCTCGCTCACCTGGGACGTGATCGACTGGCTAGGCTCGTTCACATCCCTCCCGATCGTCGTGAAGGGCATCATGGCCGCCGAAGATGCCCGGCTCGCCCTCGACCACGGCGCCTCTGCGATCGTCGTTTCCAACCACGGCGGCCGTCAGCTCGACGGCGCGCCTGCCACCATTTCGGTATTGCCTGACATCGTGGCCGCTGTTGACGGGCGCTGTGAAGTCCTGCTGGACAGCGGCATCCGACGCGGTACGGATATCCTTAAGGCACTTGCGTTAGGCGCGAGAGCAGTTCTAATCGGCCGGGCCTACATCTGGGGGCTTGCCGTAGCGGGCGAGGACGGCGTAACTCAGGTACTCTCGATGCTTCGCAACGAGCTCGAACTGGCGATGGCCCTCTGCGGCTGCCGTTCAGTCGCGGAAGTGGGTCCTGAGGTCGTCTACTCGCAGGCCCGCCCAGACTAATCTTCGGGCCACTCGCCCTCAAGCACGAACTCCGCGGGGCCGCTCAGGTACACATCTCCATGGCCGTCCCATTCGACCGTCAGCGCTCCGCCGGGCTGCTCGATGTCCACGCGGTCCCCTACGCGGCCGTGTAGGCGCGCCGCTACCATGGCCGCGCAGCTGCCGCTGCCGCAGGCCAGCGTCTCACCCACGCCGCGCTCCCACACCCGCAGCGCCATTCGCTCCGGAGACCTGACCTGCGCGACTCCGAAGTTCACCCGCTCCGGGAACGCCGCGTGCCGCTCCACCGCCGGACCGATGCTCTCGAGCGGATAGCTCTCGACCGGCTCCTCGACGAACAACACCGCGTGCGGATTCCCCATGGAAAGGCACGTCACTGCGAACCGCTGCCCGTCCACCTCAAGCGGGAAATCGATCACGGGCTCCATCTCCGCGATCACCGGCACCTCGTTCGGCGCGAACCTCGGCGGCGCCATCGAGAGCCGCACTGCCGTCACCTTTCCGCTGTTGATCGAAGCCTCCGCTTCGAGTATTCCGTGGACCGCCTCAATCCGCAGCCGCCCGTCGCGCGGCGTAGCCAGCCCCCGCTCGATGGCGTACTTAACCAGGCAGCGGACACCGTTCCCGCTCACCTCCGCCTCCGACCCGTCCGCGTTGAACAATCGCATCCGCACGTCCGCGCGCTCGGAAGGCAACACCACGATCAGCCCGTCGGCCCCGGCCCCGTAATGTCGGTCGCACATCGCCCGCGACAGCGCTTCCCAATCCCGCTCGTCTGCGTCCCGCGACTCGACGAACAGGAAGTCGTTCCCTGTCCCCTGCATCTTCGTGAATCGCATAGCCCCTAACCTTGCGAGATGAGATCGAGAGTGAGCTGGATCTGCCAAAGGTGCATCGATGCGTGCTCAAGCACGTGCGCGAGGCCCTCGCGGCGCGTTATCTCTTGCGCCTCGCCCTCGCCCCACAGCTCCTGCGGCGGCATGAAGCGATCGTTGAGCGTCGACCGGTCCAGTACCGCCAGCGCCGCGTCGATCTCGCCCGAGAGCGCGCACGCCGCCTTCCCCAGCTCCTCGTACGTCCCCGCCGCAGCGAACTCGCCGGGCCGGTCGCGCCGCAGGGGCTGCCCGCAGACAATCCCGAGCACCCACGCCCGCGCATTCCCCAGCACATGCGTGGCGATCACGTAGCCGCTGTTCGCGCCGGGCACATCCGGCCGCTGGTTGAGCTGCTCCTCGCTTAACCCCTTAAGCGCCGCGTGCACGTCCGCAATCTGCTTCCGGATGTATTTGCTGTAAGTCTCGATCTCGGGCGTCATGGCGATTACCTCAAGAGGTCGCTGAACTGGTCGTCGCTGATTCCTGCCTGCCTCGGTATGTTATGAACGGTGCGAGCGGGATCACACGATTGCCGTGAAACGGCACGGTGGCGCGTCGCCGCCCATCGGGGCTCTTGTATATTCGGTGGCCTCCCCGTGTCCTTGCGAGTTCAAACCCGGCGCGTTCGACGTTCGAGCACTCGAACCAGTTCCCGTGCGGTTACCTTCGGCCGTCTGGGCACTAAATCTCGACACCCACAGCCTCGATCCGCTCTTCCGGGAAGGGCTCTTGATTCTCTTCGAGGTCCTCGAGATAAAGCTCGATAGCTTCACGGGCGTTCTCTACTGCCTCTTCTCGTGTTGCACCGTACGTGAAGCAACCGGGAAGCGCCGGTACGCTCACGTTGTAGTAGCCCTTGAACTCGGGGGCCGCTTCCTCCTGGAGAATTACCGTGTACTTGATTCCGTTGGGAGCCGTTGCCATCTCAATTCCCCTTTAGGAAGATTATAGCGTTAGCGAGAGCCGGAAGCCGCTGGCGTCTGCGACTGAATGAGACGCATCACCTCGTCCACCCATCCATCGCCCGCCTCAATCCATCCAATCCGCTCGTCCCCCGCCTTGAACCAGGAGTTCTGGTGTCGCACCAGCCGGTGCGTCCCCCTCTTCGTCCGCCCAACGGCCGTCTCGATGTCGATCTCGCCCGCCAGATACTCGCACGCCTCCCGGTAGCCGATCCCCGACATCGACGGCAATTCTCGCGTGTAACCTTCAGCGAGCAGCCCCCGCACCTCATTGACGAGCCCGTCAGCAAACATTGTCTCCACCCGTTCGTCAATGCGCTGGTACAGCTCCTCGCGCGGCAGACGCAGCCCCAGCACCAGCGACTCGAACCCGGCTGGGTCCTTCGTCCGCCAGTGCGAGAACGGCTTGCCGGTCGCGTGATACACCTCCAACGCCCGCACGACTCGCCGCACGTTGCGGGGGTCAACGAACCCCTCCGCCTCGGGGTCCACCCTCCGCAGCTCCTCGGCCAGCTCGGCGGGCCCCCGCGACTCCAGCGCCATGCGCAGTTCGCTGTCCGGCGGCACGCGGGGTACACGCCAACCTTCGAGCAGTGCCCAGACGTACTGCCCGGTCCCCCCGACCAACAGCGGCTGCTTTCCGCGCGCCCAGATGTCCTCCAGCGCATCTTTCGCCAAATCCAGCCAGCGGCCGAGGCTGAACGGCTCGTCCGGGTCGACCACATCGATCAGATGATGCCCCGCTGCCGCCTGCTCTTCCGGCGTCGGCTTCGCGGTGCCGATATCCATCCGCCGGTAAACCTGCCGCGAGTCCGCCCCGATGATCTCCCCGCCGATCCGCTGAGCGAAGTCGACCGCGAGCGATGTCTTTCCGCTCGCTGTTGGCCCTACGATGGCGATCAATCGTTGCATATCGCCTCGATTATCACACGGGCCCACCTCCCAGCCACGCCGGCGCTCGTCTTAGCGCAAATCGCCCAGGAGTTTCTGCAGCTCCGCGATCTGCTTGATCTGTGCGTCGTCCTGTGCAGCGAGATGCGCTTGGATCTGCGAGCATTCGTGGAGAATCGCCTCGGCGTCCTTGTAAGTCTGTTCGGCCCGCCTATCGGCCGCTTTGGCCTGAATATTTTGGCCCACGATGATGATGGGGAGGAGAATCAACTGAAGAAACGTCTGCGCCACCCAGGCAACGATAACGATGCTGTTTCCGGAGCGGATCGCCGATGGGAAGCTGACCAGCGCGAGCGCCGTGAAGAGGTAAGCGGCCCACATCGTTCCCACGATCGTCGTCAGGAGTAGTCCCAGCTTGCCGTTGAAGCCTATTCTTTCGTCATCGACTTTAGGCGGAGGCGGTGCCGAACCTGCCAACATATCCCGCGTGTGCGGATGCGCGATGTGCTCGAAGACTGTTGCGACCCGGGCCATAGCGACGCCTCCTTAGAATGTCGATAACATCAAATGGTTTAGTCCTTTAGCCTTCAAGAGAGATCGGTTCTGGTTGCCGCTCAGCCGCATTCGATCCGTTCGTGCTGAGCCTGTCGAAGCATCCGGCGCCCTGGTGCAGGCTTGGTCCATCGAAGCCGAGCCGAGTTATGAATTGGATCTTCGGCCGGACTGATTCGCTAATTCACTGGGGATTCGCTGACGATTAGCCTGCAGCCCGCACCCTCGCCGCCTCCTCCACAATCCCCGCGAACGAGTCCACCTTCAGGCTCGCCCCCCCGACAAGCGCCCCATCGATTCCCTCGCGCGACATGAACTCCGTGATGTTCTCCGGCGTGACGCTGCCGCCGTAGAGGATGCGCGTAGCCTCCGCCTTCTCGTCCCCGAACAGCGACGCCACCTCCCGCCTAACCAGCGCGATCGCCTCCTCTGCGTCGCCCGCGGTCGCCGCCGTCCCCGTCCCGATCGCCCACACCGGCTCGTAGGCGATGATGAACCCCTCCGGCAAGCCCCCGTCGGACGGCGAAAGCCCTTCGAGTCCGCTTCGTGTCTGCCGCACGATCACCTCGGCCGTCTTTCCCGCCTGCCGCTCTTCCAGCGTCTCCCCCACGCACATGATCGGCTGAAGTCCCACGCTCAGAGCCGCCTTCACCTTGCGGCTCACCATCTCGTCCGTCTCGCCGAGCTGATGCCGCCGCTCGGAGTGGCCAATGATCACGAAATCGACCAGCTCCTCGAGTTGCGCCGGCCCGACTTCCCCCGTCGCCGCAACGTCATCCTCCCAGTGCACGTCCTGTGCGCCCACCTTGATTGACGACATCGAGAGCGCGACTTCAACCGTCGCGAGGTAGATGAACGGAGGGCAGACGATCTTCTCGACTCCCTCGATATCCTCGATGCGCTCCCGGAGCCCGTTCGCCAGCTGGTATGCCGAGTCCAGCCGCAGATTGCACTTCCAGTTCCCGGCAATGACCGGCGTTCTCATGGCGCCTGATCCAACCGGGGACGCTGCAGACTAGCCCGCCCGCGTGCCTGATTGATGGCGGCTGCCCAGCGTCTGGTCAGTTTCCACCAGAGCAACACCGGAAACCACCAACGAAACAGGCTGAACTGGTACTTAGCGTCTCCCGCCTTAACGAAGAGCACGAACGATCGGGCACGGCAGTCCTCGATATCGCCAAGCGCAAGAGAAAGCTCGCTAGCGCCCCAGGCAATCGTTAAGAGAGGCCTGAATCGTTGTGCCCGCCACAGAAGTCTTTCGGAAGTTAAATAAAGAGTCCCAATATTGTTTAGGCCATTAAGTGCGGCGGTAACACGGTTGATCACCGTCTCGCCCGGCCGGATTTCCCATTTCTCATCGCCCATTTCTCATTGCCCATTTCTGATTTCCATTATGCCCCGTATTTACGAAACCGCCCCGCATGTGCCATGGCGAGAGGCAGGACTTCCTTCGCCTCGAACGTCCCCAGCGACCCGCGTTGCAGCTCCGTCTCGCTAAACATCCCGCACTCGTCCGCCCGCATCCACTTCGAGCGCAGCATGAACGGCACCGGGTGCCACGAGTGCGCCGCCATCAGCGCCGGCGTCGAGTGGTCGCCCGCAATCATGAGCACGTCCGGCTCCATCGCGATAAGCGACCGGACCGCCGTATCGACCTCCTCGAACTTTGCCACCTTGCGGTCGAAGTCGCCGTCCTCGCCGGCCGTATCTGTGTACTTGTAGTGGACGAAGAAGTAATCGAAACGCCCCCAGTTCTCCTGCAGCGTCGCGATGCTGTCTTCGAGCGCGGACCCCACCGGCAGCGCCTCCATCCCCACGAGCTTCGCCAGCCCGCGGTACATCGGATAGTGAGCCACCGCGGCCGGCCGCAGCTTGAACACCCCTGGCATCGCCGGCCAGTTCGGCCGCTTCGCGAACCCACGCAGCAACAGCATGTTCGCCGGCGCCTTGTCCGCTAGGTAATTCGTCGCAGCCTCAACGAACCTCGCCACCAGCGCCGCCGTCGCCTCACCCTCCGGCGACGTCGCCCCCGGCGTTAGCGGTTCCGCACCTTCTTTCTGCGGGTCGGTGTCGGCGACAGCATCGGAGAGCCCGTCGCCGCGTAGCACGAGTACAAAGCGATGTTCCCGCACTGGCTCGACGAACACCTGCACGCCGTCCACGCGGATATCCCGCAGTCCTGCCACCAACCGCGCGCTCTCCTCAGTGCTGATACGCCCCGCGCGCCGGTCGATGATGCGCCCGGCCCCGTCGACGGTGCAGAAGTTGCCGCGCGCCGCCACGTCCGACGGTTGCAGGTCGAAGTCGATCCCGACCGCCTCCAGCACCCCGCGCCCGATGTTGAACCTCAGCGGGTCGTAGCCGAACAATGCCAGGTGCCCCGGCCCGCTGCCGGGCGTAACGCCCACTCCTACCGGCACCGTAAACCCGCAGGCGCTTTCCCGCGCCAGCATGTCCAGATGGGGCGTGTAAGCCGTCTCCAGTTCCGTCCGTCCCGTCTCAGGGTGCGGGAGCCCGCCCAGCCCGTCCATCACGAACAGCACGATCTTCGTATCGGCCTCTTGGGCCAACTCGCGCGCCAGTTCAAGCTCCATCGCGAGCCCGATTATCCCGTATCTAGCCCCGATGGGCTATCCGACTCACTAATCCGCCTCCGACCGCTCACGGACGATGTCCCGCCGTAGAAGGACACTGCGTTCCGCTCGTCCTGAGGCTCTCATAGGACGAGCGGGGCACCCACACAGCGACCGGCCGATTCGCTGCCCTATTCCGCCTCAGCAGGATTCGCTGCCCATTCCCTGACTAACATATCCTTGAAAGGATGCGATTCGTTGCCGCGATTTCTTTGCTCTTCCTCGCCGCTCTGATAGCGTCCTGCGGCCGCGGCAGCTCCGCCGACGAAGCCTACCGCGAGTCCGCTCAGCGGGCCGTCCAGGACTCTGTCCTCACCGTCGACAATCTCCCCGAAGGCTGGGCCCGCAGCGAGATCGGAGCCCAGGCGCTCGCCGGCCTCGCGCTCAACGGCGATTGCGCCGCTCTCAATGGGCGGGGCGCCGGCTTCCCCGGCGAGGTCGCGACGGCCGATTCAGAGCCGTTCGCCGGGCCTCATAACCAGCAGCTCGCCTCCACGGTCACGGCTTTCAGCGATCCCGAGGCTGCCCGGGCAGCCGTGCGTCGCGCGAACGACCTCGTTCTTCAGTGCAGAGACCAGATCCAGAATGCCCTCAAGCAAGCAATCCAGAACGCCGCCGGCGATCTCGGCCGCCTTATTGGCAGCATTTCGGCCGCTGTGGAGCCCGCTCAGTACAAGCCGCTCGGCGATGAAACCTCCGCTTACAGCCTGAAAGCAGATATCTCCACGCTGCTCACAAGCATCGACGTCAACGGCCACATTCTCGTCATGCGCAACGGCCCGCTTACGGGCGTCCTCCTCTATGCCACCCTCGGCGACCTGGATGCGGGCGAAGAAGAAGGAATCGCCTCCGCTCTGTCGACCAAGATAAACACAGCCGAGCAAACGCTGCCACGCCATACATGACCCACTCCACCCAGATAGGAAGCAATGAGAGGTCCACAGTGCCGAGGAGCCCAACCGAAACGCCTGCGCGAGTGTCGAACCGAAACCGCGTATCCGTCCCATCGGCCATGGCTACGCATCCATCAGCGCCGTTACCCCCGGCAGCTCCTTCCCCTCGAGGAACTCCAATGACGCGCCGCCGCCCGTGCTCACGTGCGAAAAGCGGCTCGCCAGCCCGACCTGCTCGACCACCGCCGCTGTCTCGCCGCCGCCGATGATCGTCGTCGCCTCGCGCAGGTTCGCGATCACGCCGGCCAGCCGGTGCGACCCGTGCGCGAAGGGCGCCATCTCGATCACGCCCATCGGCCCGTTCCAGACGACCATCCGGCAGTCCTGGAGCGCCCGCGCGAAAACGTCAATTGTGGTCTCGCCCACGTCCATGATCCGCCAGCCCTCCGGCACATCCTTCACCGAGACGCGCCTCGCCGGAGAATCCGCCGCGAACCGCTCGGCGACGATTACGTCCGCCGGAAGCAGCAGCCTCACGCCCTTCTCGTCTGCCTGCCGCATGACACTCTTCGCCTGCTCCAGGTAGTCGTCCTCGACCAGCGATTCGCCAACGTTGAAGCCCTCCGCCTTCAGGAACGTGTTCGCCATGCCGCCACCGATCAGCAGCTTGTCCACCTTCGACAGGAGGTTCTCGAGCGCGGCCATCTTCGTGCTGATCTTCGCCCCGCCGATAATTGCGGCGTAGGGCCGCTCGGGGTTCTCAACCGCCAGACTCAGAAATTCGATCTCCTTCTCCATCAGAAGTCCCGCCACTGCCGGCAGCAGCCGCGCTACCCCTTCCGTCGAAGCGTGCGCCCGGTGCGCTGTCCCGAAGGCATCATTCACGTACACCTCACCGAGGCTGGCCAGCGCCTTCGCGTACTCGGGGTCGTTCGCCTCCTCTTCCGCGTGAAAGCGCAGGTTCTCCAGCAGCAGCACCCCACCCTCACGGAGCGAGTGCGCCGCGCGCTGAACATCCACGCCGACGCAGCAGTCCGTCATCTGGACCGCCCCCTCGCGTGGAGACGCCCAAGACTCCGGGGACGACGTATCTCCGTGATCGACGCCGGGCCGTCTCCGGGACTGTTCGTGCGCCAGCAGTTTCGCCAGCCGCTCCGCTACCGGCCGCAGCGACAACGCCTCGTCCCACCCCTTTGGCCGCCCCAGGTGTGACATTAGGATCACCTTTGCCCTCTGCTCCCGCAGGTA
>Ga0066700_10000763_pt1 | contig 12482 bp, 4 predicted proteins | sample GraSoiAngelo_149_FD_66460 | JGI IMG/M metagenome (GOLD analysis project Ga0066700, IMG submission 66460) | Grasslands soil microbial communities from the Angelo Coastal Reserve, California, USA - 14_1009_09_30cm | ecosystem: Environmental > Terrestrial > Soil > Grasslands | place: USA...
GCGCTGGCTGTTGGAACAGCAGCATTGTTGCATGTTCCGCCACCCAGCACTATAGTGGTGCATGAAGCCGTACCGGGGGTCGGACACGAGGCCGATGCGAAGGTACTGTCATAGCCGAAAAAGTAGCTACCATCATAGAAGGTTGGACCTGAAAAGCCTGCAGTGTAGAACCACCAGCTCTTGTTCACAGAGTTTGGCGACGTCTGGAAACCTAGGAACTGGGTAATGGATCCGTCAGTGACTGTCAAGAATGGAGTGCACGGTATGGTGAAGCTGCCCGTGAACAGATAGCAGATCTGTGACGCATACGCGTTGCCGAGATCGAGCCTAGGAAGATGGTCGTTCCGGACGAAGAAGTTCGGAACGGTACAGCCTGAACCTGCCTGACCACAAATCGAAATGCCCGGCGCGAGGCCGGTCAATACCGAGGTGGCAGCGTTGAAGCCGCTTGCAATACCCGCGTTGACGAAGTGTTGCGCCGCAAGATTGAGATCTGGACTACCCTGTGGCTGACACGCGCTTACAACCGTAGTGCTACAGCCACTGGGGTTTCCAGTGACCGGTGCCGTCTGGTTGCGATACGCGACGCCTCCGTGATAGCTGGAGTCCTGCTCTTGGGCACAGGTGGTGCTTGCGCGGTTACCAAACTCAACCGACAATGGGTCCCAGATGCACCGGTTAGCGACTGCAGCGTTACCGGCCGTGGTGGTGGCTATCGGAAGATCTATGGGCACACCCGCGCCAGCGACGATGTTTGGATCGTTGGCCGCAAAGTTGGCTCTATCTATCATGTGGGCAATACCGAGACGAATCTCTTGTCCACACTTAGAGAGACCGAAGGCGAAGTTGCAGTTCCAGAATGTGTTGGCCTGCATGAACTGGATCTCATAATAGCCCTGTGCTGGAACGGTCGCGGTAAGGTAGAAGGGCGTGGTGGTGAATGCGCTCGGATTCACCGATCCTGGTACTGGCCAGTCAGTGAAGTCTATTGTAGTGCCGGAAGTTTGTATGTTTCCGTACTCGATGACCTCGTTAGTGAATATGTTGACCTGCTCGGTTGCCATTTCTGGCCCGGCAGGGTACCAGAACTCTGAACATGCTCCAGATTCGCCCGTAACCTCGCACGGTTGCGTTCCTGTTACGGCGTGAGCGAGCGTTACGGTTGGCAATTGTAGGAGTCCGGTCAATGGACCTTCCAAGGCGGCGAGAGAGAAGACGACCGTGAAGAGTGCTAGTAGTTTGACTATTGATGTAGTTCTCAAATTTTCCCGAAGAGGCTTCGGGTCATTTATCCTTAAAAGATTATCCCCGGAACGGATTCGGTGTAAATCTTGAGCATGATGCAGATATTTGAGGCATACCGCAACTTGCCACGTTCACATAGTGATACTTTTCGACTTAGAGAGGCTCCGACTCATAGCCCGGCTTTCTTGAGAAACGAGCAATGCCTACGGCTAGACCGATTACCACCAGAACTCCGAGGCCCGTGGTTTCGAGCAGACTTAGGCTGAAGGCCCCTACAACCATTGGCTGTCTGAGAAGTACGTATTGCGTCCTAGAAATGCCTGAGGTGTCGTTCTCTCCGTAAATGAGGGCTGGGGGTTTGCCCACGGGGAGGCTTGAGACAATGTTGCTTATTCTCACATCAATACCATAGAATCTCGGCGTCAATCCGGTAGTGTTCCATGTGGCGGTCTCGTTGCCAAATTGTCCTGGGCCAAGACTGAAGTCCGTGCTGTTCAGCTGTGTTCCCTCAACCGATATTGAGAGAGTCGAATTTTCCGGGAGCGTGCTAATACTGGAGACACGTGCAGTTATGTGCACCTGTTCTCCAGGATAGTAGTACGCACGCCCAGCAGGCTCTCGGTGGATATCTCCGACATAAAGGTGAATGAAGAGTTGAAGTAGCTGTACATCAAACAGCGTACTCCAAACTACAGATTGGCTGTCATAAACCGTCATTGTGACGGTACAGTTCCCTCCGGATGCGCAGCCTGTGGTGCCGCCTGCCCTGCCTGTAAGGAATGCGTGGGTTATGGGTTGAGTGTAGTTGGTCCAAAGATATTTACCGGTTCCATCGCCAAAATTCCACGTGTAGTTTATTATTCCTGCACCGGCGTTTCTCTCGACGACTGTGGCATTGAAGTATGCCGTTCCGCCCAGAGAGGGCTCTGGAGGAGTCACCGTTATGCTGACCTGTGGGGGTTTGCATGGAGTTGAAGTCATTGTGGGGCAGCTGATGTTTGTGTAGTAGCCATCGACCGTGCGGGTCGGAACCTGGGCACCTTTCGGAGTAGCCGCTGACAGCGTGGCCGAGTAGATGTGTAACTGTGCAAATCCGATGCCGACTACGTCAAGGGTTATGTGAAAGAGCAGGCCGCTCGTCAGACCGTTAGCGTCGGTCGGGCTAGAATAGTTTCCGAGCTCAGCAAGACCGACGTCGACTTCGCCGTATGGTAGAATGTAAGCGTCAGAGTTCTTCTGGGTCGCACACCCGGTGCCCTGCAGGTCAACACACTCGGCAAGGACAGTGGTGTGAGAATCCGGACCTAGCACATTGCCGGTTGTGTCGACAGTAACCCCAGCATTCTGGGGGGTGGGTATTCCACCGAGGACGGAAATGTAAAACTGGACAATGACATCGAACCCAATCAAGGAGGGAGCGGAGGTAACGTTCACTGCGAAGGTTACCTGTTTCATAGCGTTGCTAAGGTCCGTAATGTTATCCTCGCCACTGGGGCTCGCGATGATGACATTAGCCGGCACAGTACCGGAGTTATTCGAGCTCTCCGCATGCGTAGGGAGGACGAAGGGTAGTTGGTGGAAGGGTGCTGCCACGAAGCCAAGAGAGAGCAAGGTGATTATCATGAGGAGGCTCCCTTGTCTCAATCCTTTCACCAGACTAAGTCTTCCGCCTGAAAATTCTTCCACCGAAAACTGGTTCCAGCGTTTTAAAAGTTTATCCGGGGATAGCCCCGACCCCGGAGCTGTTGAGATGAGTCTAGGGACTAACAGAGCAGTCTGGAAACCTATCTCACTATTCATCGATGGGACTTAGATCTCTCCTGTTTGCAAGTTTCAGAAATTCCTGCGAGGGGCGCACTAGCAAACTTTTGCTGGTGAGTGTTGGGCCGATCGGATTTGTTTCAGGTTACGGTGTTGAAATTGTGGGCGGCAACTGTAGCGTCTACAATGTCTATTATTGGACCACTATCAACGTCCGCCCATTGAGCGGCCATGAAATGGGAACTGCAAGTGGTCGAGCTGAAGCATGAAAAGTTGTAGGCCGAGAAGACTACCGTGACGTCTGTAATCGTCACTGAACCATCCTGGTCGACGTCGCCTAGGGGGAGCAGATGGACGAGGTTCGAAGCAACGATTATCCCGTCGGGCCTGTTTCCCGAGGTCTCGATGGGTATACTGGCGTTGACTGTGATGCCATAGCGGGCCGGCTTGAAGCCGTTAGTGTTCCAGTTGAAACTCTGACTCGTTTCCGCTCCGGGAGAGAGCTGGAAGACACTGGTTCCGAAGAGTGTGATGGTAGTGTTGGTCGCATACAGTTTGAGCGTGACCGTTTCGTTGAAGTCTCCCGTGTTCTGAACAATAACAATGACATTGACGAGCCCGCTCTGATCAATTGGCGAGTATCGCCCGTTCACCCATCCGTAGGGCACGTGCAAGCCTCCGGGATAGAGCTGGGATGTGTTGGTGAAAATGTAAGTGAGTAAAGGAACTATTGTGTAGGGGACGATTGCTATGTCATGAACCGGCGCTATTGGGCTGGTAGTCTGGAGTCCGTAAATGTTGAAGGTTGAGACCGGGTCGGATGCGTAGAAGACCCAGATGTTCTTGTCTCTCGACGACTGCACCGCGGCCGGGTTCACATTGTCCACGCAGCCCGAGGAAGTGCAGTCTATGGGTGTAAGCGGGGTCTCAGTCGTCCAGGTCGACCCTGGGTTGGTGGAAGATTTTGAGTAGATGAGGTAGGCGGTGTTGTTGCTGACCTGCACGTTTCGGGACCAGAATACCCAGAATGTCCCGTTGCGATCCTGCATAAGCGACGGATCAGAGTCCGTTGTCGTCGTTTGAGTAGTGATCTGGAATGGAGCGGTCCAGACGGACCCGTTGTACGTTATATCGTAGATGTCGAAAATATTTGACGAGGACAAGCCTTTCGAGAAAGCGACGCGGACAATGTTGTCCTCGCCGACCATGACTGATGGCTGAAAATTCCAGTTAATGTCGTTGGCCGAGGTAAGAGACTGCTCTGTAGACCAGACGTTTCCCTTGAGAGTCTTGTACCATAGTTGTCGCATTATCTTTCCTGTTCCAGAAGCGGTTGTATTGTCTCTCGTCCAAGTCAGCCAGAGGGTGCCGTCCCTGCCGACAGCAGCCGAGGGCAGTGTATCATTCATGATTGCGGGGGCAGTTACTCGAGTGTAGGCTTTGGAGAATAGTCCTCCGTTCTCTTTCACATAGTACAGCTGGTAATTGGGAGATCCTGTGGCCTTGTAGGACCAGAACGTGTAAAGGGTCCCGTTGAGAAGCTGGGTAATGGTGGGGTTCTGATTCTTCCCGCCGGATGAAGTAATGCTTCCGCCCGGGCTCCAGCTCCACCCTGTTCCGTTCCATCCGCCGCTGGCGTAGAATATGACGTTATTCGAGCCCGCGCGGCTGGTCCATGCCATGTTCAGCGTGCCGTCCGACGCCTGGACTACGCTCGGTTGAATGTTCACGGTGCCGGAGGATTCGATTGGCCCGCATATCCGCCAGGCAGGCGATTGCGATACTGAGCAGGTCTGCGCTTGAACTTGGACGATGCTAACTAGGCCGGACATGCTGAGAATGGCTAGAACTCCGACGGTTAGAGTTGGTCTGACACGCATATTTGTTCCGACCGGGCACCCGCCGTTTGCGTTGTAGAGGACGAGCGGTCTTAACATCAGACTCTTTCACGTGATATAAGATTTGTTGGATTGATGCTGGGCTTGGATTGCGCAGTACTTCTACAGCCGTCTCTCTCGTGCCGTAGGTTGAGCTGGCAATACTGCGGCATTTCTAGTGGGTTTGTTGAAAAATAAGAGGAGGGGGGAGGGGTTTGGAAGGTCTGGGTTATGCGGTTACGGTGAAAGTGCCTGCGGCTCGTGCTGTGGTTGTTTCAGTGCTGATGCCGTCGAAATTGACACCATCACTTCCGACCGTCATGCTGAACGACCAGGAGAAAGTCTCTCCGATCATGTTAGATGCGAGCGCAAATGATAGTGCAATGTTGTTGGCTGATGCTCCGCCGCGGATTGTGAGGACTGGTGTTGTGACGGTTAGCGTGTCGCCAAAGCTGCCTGTCGCAGTGATTGTCGCCTGGACATAGATTGTGCTCGTACCTGGGTTTGCGATGCCGAACTTGAACAGCTCCACGCCGTGAGACGCGGTGAAGGAGACTTTGCTGGAGTAGACGAGTTGGTGTACCTGTGGGGCTGCGACAACGTTTAGGCTGTACATGTTGCAGTGTCGCAGGATTCCTGCCTGTGCGCAGAACTGGAACGCGTAGACGCCTGGTAGAGTGCCTGCGATTGCTAACGCAGTGACGGCGAAGTAGTCAGGGTTGTTGTACCGTACAACGTGGACTCCGTTGCCGCAGTCGTCAGATGATGCACTCTTTGGAGTGGTGCAATCCCCTGTTCCCGTGGCGGGATCAGGGTTCCAGACTCCTGCATCGTTGGGGAATGCCGCAGCGTCAAATCTGCAGCCCCAGTTGCCTAGTGCTCCTGGCGGGACGATCGGCTGGCCGGTGCGGTGACTGAAGATGGTCGACAGGAACGCCCATATTCCCGTGCCTGGGATGATGAGTGGTCCGTGACTCGAGATGTACGAGTAGGGTATCTGTGTCCCGTTGGGCCAGAAGGTGGGTACGACGCATGCCTTTGAGGGCCAGAAGTTGCCCCTTGTGCCATTGGCTGGGAAGTCTACTGCAAGCTGTGGAACTGGGATTCCGTTGAACGGGATCTCAGTGTTCGAAGCCGCGACGGACGGAGTTCCATTCCAACCGTTGGTAGCGAGACCGGTATTTATTCCTCCGAAAGAGTTCGTCTTGATCCAAAGGATCTGGGCCTGGTCGACTTCTCCAAAGAGGTTTCCACCCTGGAAAGGCGTTACGATGTTAACCTGGTTCTGGTCTGTTATGGTCAAGGAGTTGCACTGTGGGCCTATGAAGAGACCCGCGAACGTGTCGTTGAGGAATTGTGGCGAATCGAGAGCTCCGAAGTCGCTTTCCGAGGTCGCTACAAGGTTGCCTCCGGTGCAGAATGCTGGGCCTATGCCGAAGTCGTAGAGTGCGAAGAATATTGTCGTGGTTCGGGGAGTTCCTGAAATGGTCGCGGTTATGGTTATTGTATAGTTACCGGTTGCTGTCTGAGTTGTCGGCGATGAAGACCCGACAGTGGACGCTGAGAAGTCTACAGACGCTGAACCGCCCGGCGGCAGTGTGACTGTCGTAGAGCTGAAGGCAGGTGTGATGTTGTTGGTTAGGCAGCAGCTGTCCTGCTGTCCCGTGACTGGGCTGACAGTTGCCGTGAGTGTTGCTGAGCCGCCAAAGTTGCCTTGGCTGTTGATGGTGATGGTGGCTCCAACGCTCGCGCCGCGGATTATCAATTGGTTGTCAGGGTTCGCTACGACGCTAAAGTCCTTCGACGGGACTGTGACACTTATGCTTGCCATGCTATTGGAAGATCCGCTTGAGCCTGTGACGGTCAGCGTATAGGTCCCGGATGATACAGAGGATGCTACGGAAATGGTCAGGGTAGAGGTGCCGGTGCTGTATCCGGACCCGTCGTGTGTCAAAGTCACACTGGGAGCGGTTCCCGTGATGCCTGATGCGCTGGACGATGTGAAGGATACTGTGCCGCTGAAGCCGCTGAAGCCTTGCGCGTTGATCGTTGTGGAAGAGTCAGAGCTTCCTGCCGATATAGTTACGCTGGTCTGGCTCAGGGTTATGCTGAAGCCGGCCGGTGCAATCTTTACCGGGATGGTGACCGAGTGGGTTCTCCGTGGCTGCGAACTGAAGACTCCCTCGCCGGTCGCGGTCACCGTGACCGACCCGGTGCTGGTTCCGCTACAGGTTAAGGTGTCGCTGCCGGTTCCGGAAGGTGTTGTGAGGTCGACGGTGGGCGATGAGACTGAGCATGCGAGTCCAGCCGTGCTGGTTGTGGAAACGTCTAGAATGTCTTGGTAGCCTCCGACTGCGGCGAAGTTGATATTGTCGCTGATCATGACGCCGGATGGAGTGCTGAGGCTGGTGAAGACTGGTGTCATTGTAAAGTCAACCAGGTTTGAGAAGGTAGTGGACTGGTCCGCCTCGGAATCGGTAACTGCTCCCATGTCGACGAAGACACAGTCGGCAGTGCCGGTGCTTGTGGACGTACAGCCACCGTTAAAGGCGATGGGTGTGCCGGTCGTCTGTCCGGTTATTGTGTAGGTGATGGTAAAGAGTGGCCCTGAAACTCCGGCGGCTGCGGATCCGCCAGCTTGGTTCGCGGCGGAGACGAATACTACACCGTTCTGGTCTTGTGTCGGGCAGCCGGTGCCTGCGATCAGGACGCCGTTGATGCATTCTCCCAGAATGCTCGGGTTGGGGAGGACGCTTCCTGCGAGGCTGACGCTTGCGCCGCTGAGAAATGATGTGTCTGCCCGGATCTGGATTGAGAAGCCGTTGAAGCTGTCAGAGCCGGAGATGCTGACGGGAACGTTCACACTGGTATCTGACTGCTGGGCTGTTACCGCGGTTCCACCGTTGATGCTTACGAGGCCGGTCATCGAAGCGCGAGAGACTGCTGGGACAAGTAATCCGCCGAGTATCATTAGTTGTATGATTAATAGTGTTTCTAGTTTTTTCAAACTGTTTTAAGCACCCGTATTTTCCGAAGAAGCATTCCTCGGGAGTCAATATAAGAGTTTTCGGGGTTTCGAAGCTCGCTGATAGCCACGAAACACTTGGGATTGAGAAAGACTTCTATGGTATTCCAGAAATATACGGTTATACGGGGGCGAACTGTTCCCTACTGGGAATTGCGAGAGCATCCTGGTCGATCATGATCGTGACCAGGGAAGGACCTTGACCGGGTTTCTCAGTTGACCTCAGCATCGTCAATCCTCGAATATTTAAGCCTCGTTCGTAATATTCGGACGGTGAAAAGTATGTTGGAAGTGGAGATTCAAGCATACGTGTTGAAGTTTGTAGCGACGATGCTTACATCGACAATGTCGATGATGCCGTTGTTGTTGATATCCGCGTACGGATTCCAGTGTGAGCAGTTGCAGGATGAGGAGTAGTTGAAGCCGCTGAAGAAGACACTCACGTCTGTTATGGTCACTGCTCCATCCTGGTCGATATCGCCTAGTGGGAGAATGTGCATCTGGTTCGTGAAGGTGAGACTGTTGTCGAAACTGTTGCCGTATGACTCGCCGGTGACCGGGGCCACGTTAGCCGTGATGCCGTAGCGGGCGGGTTTGACGCCGCTTGTGTTCCAGTAGAAGTAGATGTTGATGCTGCTTCCCGGCCCGACGAAACCTGTCCTTGCGCCAAGGCTGATGCTAGAGGTGTTGCTGACGCTGACGGTGATGGAGACTGTCTGGCCGTAGTCTCCAGGGTCTGTTACTGTGACGGTGATCGTGACGATTGCGGTCTGACCGACGGATCTTAGCCCGCCTTGATATGCCCACGATGTTCCGAGGCTGCTCGACGCGTATATGCCTGTGAGATCGACATCGTGGATCGGGCCTATACCGCTCGACATTATGGCGTAGATGTCATAGGTCGGCTCGTTCAGGTTGGAACTGTAAAAGAGCCAGAGCGGCTTCGTTCCGTATGATGATTGGACAGCGCTGGGCATGTAACTGTCGACGCTTTGCGAAGTGTTGGTCAGCTGGGTCTCCGAGGACCAGGTCGTGCCCATGTTGTACGAGGTCTTTGTTAAGAGTACGTAGTATTGGACTGTCTGTGAGACGACGATTAGCCTCGACCAGAATAGCCAGAGGGTGCCGTTCCGGTCCTGGATAATGGACGGATGCTCGTCCGTGGAGGAGGACGATACGATCTGGTTTTCTGTGCTCCATCTTGTTCGGTTGTATGTCTTCTGGTAGATCTGGTAGCTGGTTGAGGCCGTGCCTTTCGTCCATGCTACGCGGACGATGTTGTCTTTGCCAATCATTACCGCTGAGCCGTAGTTCTGGTTGGAATCTGTCGTCAGCTGGGTGTCTGGGGACCAGACGTTGTTCTTCCATGTCTTATAGTAGAGCTGTTTTACTGCTGGGATGGAGGGGTTTGTGGTGTCGATCCGGGTCCAGACTAGCCAGACGGTACCATCACGAGCCACCGCGGCGGAGGGTTGAGTATCGTTGAGAGTGGTGGATGTGATCTGGACGGGGGTCGACCAGCCGTTTGCAGCGTACAGTGAGTAGAAGACTTCGTAGCTGTGGGCCGGCTTTAGCGACCAGAACATTTCGATGGTCCCGTCGGACAATTGTATCAGCCACGGACTCCCGTTCTGGCCCGATGTTGTCATGTTGCGGCTGATAGACCAGACCCCGTTCGTGTACGTCTTGTACAGTATGTCGACGCGTCCTGTAAAGATCGCGTTTCGGGTCGACTCCCACGCGATCCAGAGCGTTCCGTTGGTCGCTTGCAGACTGGTTGACAATTGGTTGCGCCCGTTGTTCGAATCGATGAGGATCGGGCTCGACCAGACGGGATTCGCGTGTACCGGCGTTACAGGCAGAATACTTGTAATGACAACCAGCAGGAGTAACGGAAGAAGCCTGAGCGATTTCGATCTAGCGATGACCAAGTTTCCCATATCTCACTGCCCATTCATTTTCGAGGTACGGGCGTCTGCTAGACCAGACGTTTCCGGATTCTGCTGAGCTTATAGTTTTTTGCAAGCTATGGCTGGCTCCGGACTCTGCCAGCATTCTGAAGCTGTACGATTCTGTCGTCGCGCCGTGGGGTGGTGCGTGGTCTCGCATGATCTGACGGGAGGACGGGTTGGAAGAAAATAGGGGTTTGACTCGTTCTCGTCCTAGGCGACGATGGTGAACGAGCCGCTTGTGGGTATTCCCGAGTATGCGCTGGTGCTGGTGTTCGTGAGGCTTGTCGGACTTGTGCCCCAGAATATTGTCGCTGTGAAGGTGAACGTGTCACCCTGGTCTGTGGCGGGGAATGCGTAGCTGAGGACTTGGTTGTTGAGCGGTGGGTTTTGGGAGTTGGTCGGGTTGACTGTAAGGACTAGGCTGCTGACTGTGAAGCCGCTCACGCCGGAGCCGTCGGATCCGCTGATGACTACTTGTACGTAGAGCGTGTCGTTGTTCGGGTTGAATATTCCGAACTTCCATGTCTGGACGCCGCCGGTCTTTCGGAGGCTGAGGCGGTGGCTCCAGTTCATCTGGCTGAAGCCTGGGTTGTTGCATGTGTGGGTTGGATTGGTGTTGTCGGGGCATGTGGTCCCGCCTGGGGGTGTGACAGTTACCGACACGTTCGTGGTGCGGGTTAGGCTTGGGCTTGTGCTAGTGCCCGTGACAACTATTGTGTAGGTGCCGGTGGCGGCTGTTGGCGCGCAGACCTTGAGCGTGGATGATCCGGACATTGTTACACTGGTCGGGTTGAGCGTGGCGTTCAGCCCTGCTGGAGCAGTGGCTGTCAGTTGGACTGTGCCGGCGAAGCCTCCCTGTGATGTTACTGTGATCGTGGCTGCGTTGCACTGTCCCTGGACGACGCTTATCGGACCGTTGTTGGTGATGGTGAAGTCTTGCACGTTGAACGTGACTTGGGCGCTGTGGACTAGGTTGCTGCTGGTCCCTGTGACTGTTATGATGAACGTGCCGCCGCTGGGGAAGTTGCATGATAGTGTTGCGGTTCCGCTGCCTGTGATGCTGGCTGGTGATAGAGTGCAGTGTGTGGTGTCGCTGGAAGTCAGGTTGACTACCCCGCCGAACCCGTTAATGGCTGTTATCGTTACGGTGGAGTTGCCTGCGACGTTCGGTGTCGTGTTGATCGGTGTCGTGGCCGATATTTGGAAGTCTACTACCCGGATGGTTATTGTCTGGGTCGTGTGAGTGTCAAGACCGCTCGATCCTGTTACGGTCACGGTGTAGTTGCCTGGCGTGCCTGAGCTGACTGTGAGCGTCGCTGTGCCTGAGCCGCCGCTGATGCTGGGCGGGCTGATTGTGGCTGTGAGACCTGAGGTCGGGTTTGGTGTAAGGTTGACGGTGCCTGTGAACCCGTTGACGGGTGATACTGTGATGGTTGCCATTCCGTTCTGGTTGACATTCACGGTTATGCTTGTGGTGCTGGTCGTGATGGTGAAGTCTGTGAAGCTGAACTGGACGGTGGTAGAGTGGCTCGCAGAGCCTGGACTAGCCTGCGCACTGACTGGGACCATGTAGTTGACCGCATTGCCGGAGGTGCATGAGAGTGATGTGGTGGAGGTTCCGTTTGCGGAGAGCGGTACAGGGTTGACTGTGAAGGGCTGGCAGTTGAGTCCTGAGGGAACGCTGTCGCTGAGTGTGACGGAGCCGGCGAAGTTCTGAAGGCTGTTCAGGGTGAAAGTGACGGTTTCGGTGGAGCCGATGGTTGCAGGTGCTGGAGCTGTTGCAGAGATGGTGAAGTCGCCAACGTGGACTGTGATTGTCGCTGACGCGGTGGTGGAGCCGCTGGTTCCTCTTATCGTTACAGCGTATACTCCGGCCGTGCTGGACGTGAAGGTGCATGTGGAAGTGGTGCTTGTGGTGGTGGTTGTAAGAGATACTGGGTTCGGACTGCAGCCTACGAGTGTGACTCCGCTTGGACTGGACAAGGCTGTTAGGGTGATGCTGCCGACGAATCCGTTGCTCGTGCTTACTGTGACGGTTGAGGTGCCTGATGCTCCTAGGTTGAAGTTGACAGGGCTCGTCGCAGTCAGGGTGAACGATGTTGTCGTCCAAGTGAACGTTGCAACGGCAGAGTGGGTGGCAGTGCCGAAGCCAGTCGCGGCAGTACCGGTAATCGAGACGTGAAGTACTGTGGCGGTGCTGGACGTGCATGATAGGCTTGAGCTTCCAGTACCGTTAGCCGACAAGGCGACGCTCGTCGTTGATAGAGCGGTACAGGCGCTCGTAGCATTGGTCGTCAGATTCACGGTTCCAGCAAAGTTCTGAGTGCTCGTCAGAGTAATTGCAGATGTGAGGATCTGTCCCGCGGAACCCGTGGGAGATGTTACCGTTATTGTAAAGTCGCCTACGTGGACAGTAATGGTCACGGAGTGAGATGCCGTGCCTGTGGCTGCTGTCGCAGTTAAGGTGGCACTGTGCAGGCCAGGAGTCGAGGACGAGATGGTGCATGTCGAGGTGGCTGTACCGTTAGCCGCTAGCGTCGCGCTGGTGCACGTAATAGTCAGACCAGTACCAACACCCGCAACATTGACCACTCCAGCAAAGTTCTGAGTACTAGTCAACGT
>Ga0066700_10000764_pt1 | contig 12476 bp, 10 predicted proteins | sample GraSoiAngelo_149_FD_66460 | JGI IMG/M metagenome (GOLD analysis project Ga0066700, IMG submission 66460) | Grasslands soil microbial communities from the Angelo Coastal Reserve, California, USA - 14_1009_09_30cm | ecosystem: Environmental > Terrestrial > Soil > Grasslands | place: USA...
CTGACCAACCTCTGTCGTGATGTCTGCGGCTACTGCACCTTCGTGAAGCAGCCGGGCGAGGCGGAGGCGCTGACGATGACGCCGGAGATGGTGCTCGCCTCAGCGCACGCGGCGAAGCGCGCCGGCTGCAAGGAGGCGCTCTTCAGCCTGGGCGACAAGCCGGAGCTGAAGTACGCGTCGTACCGCGATTGGCTCCAGAAACGCGGTTACGCGACTACGCTGGCGTACCTGCACGACATGTGTGATCTCGTCTACCGCGAGACGGGGCTACTCCCGCACGTCAACCCCGGGATCCTGACGGAGGGTGACATCGCCTCCCTGCGAGAGGTGAGCGCGAGCGCTGGGATCATGCTCGAGACGGTCAGCGCGCGGCTCCTGCGCAAGGGCGAAGCGCATCACCGCTGCCCGGACAAGGTTCCGGACAAGCGGCTGGCGACGATCGAGACAGCGGGCCGCCTGAAGGTCGCCTTCACCACAGGCATCCTAATCGGAATCGGCGAGACGCTGGAGGAGCGCGTCGATTCGCTGTTCGCGATCAAGGAACTGCACGAGCGCTACGGCCACATCCAGGAAGTGATCATCCAGAACTTCCGCGCCAAGCCCGGCATCGCGATGGCCGACTCCCCGGAGCCGTCGCTGCTCGACATGGTACAGACGATCGCGGTGGCGCGGCTGATTCTCGGCGCGCGGATGAACATCCAGGCGCCGCCGAACCTGACGCCTGACGCCTACCAGATGTATCTCTTCGCCGGTATCAACGACTGGGGCGGCATCTCGCCCGTGACACGCGACTACATCAACCCCGAGAAGCCCTGGCCGAAGATCGTCGAGCTGCGAGAAACGACGGCGGCGGCCGGCTTCGAGCTGCGAGAACGGCTCGCGATCTACCCCGAGTATGTCGTGCAGCGAAACGGGTTCATCCCACCTGCGTTGAGCGAGCGCATTTACGAGATGGCGGACGAGGAGGGGCTGGTGAAACGAGAAGCGCAGGCAGTCTAGGCAGGCATATAAGGAGCACCAAATGGTATCGAAGACTGAAAGTGGAGAGTCGAAACTGGAAGCCCTGAGCGGGGCGGTTGACCGATTGCTGGGCGAAGTAGACAGCGGGGTCGCGCACGTTCTCGACCGCGCTCTGGCGGGCGAGGACATCTCGGTCGAAGAAGGGACGTCGCTGCTCGAGGCCCAAGGGTGGGCGAACGTGAACGCGATCGTGCTGGCCGCGGACGACTTGCGGCGGCGGACGGTCGGCGACGTCGTCACGTACATAATCAACCGCAACATCAACTTCACGAACGTCTGCATCAAGCACTGCACGTTCTGCGCCTTCAGCCGCAGCCACCGCGAAGAGGAGGCCTACTACCTGCCGGTAGAGGAGATCGTGCGCCGGGCACGCGAGGCCTGGGAGCTGGGCGCGACCGAAGTCTGCATCCAGGCAGGTCTGCCGCCCAAGATGAAGGGCGATTACTACCTCGAGCTGACGCGGGCAATCAAGAAGGAGCTGCCCGAGATCCACATCCACGGCTTCTCACCGGAGGAAGTGCTCTACGGCGCCATCCGCTCACGGTGCACCATTCGGGAGTACCTCGTCGGGCTGAAGGATGCGGGCGTAGGCACGCTGCCCGGGACATCCGCCGAGGTTCTGGACCAGGAGGTCCGCGACCTGATCTCGCCGGGCCGGATCACGAAGGACCAGTGGGTCGAGGTAGTCACGACCGCGCACGAGCTAGGCATCCGCACGACCTCGACAATCATGTACGGCCACGTCGAGAGCGCCCGGCATGTGGCGGCCCACCTCGGGCTGCTGCGCGATATCCAGAAGCAGACGGGCGGATTCACCGAGTTCGTCCCGCTCGGGTTCGTGCACACAGAGGCGCCCATGTACGGTAAGTCGCTTGTCGAGAACGTCCGGCCGGGAGCGACCGGGGCTGAGGTGCTCAAGACGTATGCTGTTTCGCGCCTAATGCTCAACAACTGGATCCCGAACCTCCAGGTGTCGTGGGTGAAGGAAGGGCCGAAGCTTTCGCAAATCCTGCTCAACGCCGGCGGCAACGACTTCATGGGCACGCTCATGAATGAGAGCATCTCGACGTCGGCAGGCGCCACCTACGGGCAGTGCATGAAGCCGCGCGCAATGCGCCGGCTCATCCGCGACGCCGGCCGCATCCCCGCCGAGCGCACGACGACTTACGGGATCCGCCGTGAGTTCGGCCCCGAGGAAGACGACCACTACGACCCGCTCGATCTCATCGAAGGCGAGGCCGAGGAGAAGTTCGGCTCGTACGCGAGGCTCACGCACTCACCGGACTACAAGTTTCGCGACCGGTATGAGATACCGCTGACGCCGGTTTCCAAGGGGTAGAGGATCTCGGCGTTCGACTGCGGGTGCCGTAGAGACGCCCCGCTGGAGTCGCTGCCGCAAAATACGCTCGGCCATCGAGATCATATTTTTGTGATCGATCGTCGACCCTTTGCCCTGGGGCGTCTCTACACGACGCATGCGTGAGAAAATCAACCCGCGATGCGCGTCTTCCTCGCCGCTTATCTCGCCGCGGTTGTGGTTCTCGGCGCGCTGGCGGTCGGCGGCGGCCTCGCGCTCTACAGCCGCCTCGGGCCCGACGGCGCGGCCGAAGAGGCGGCAAGCGAGCACGGATACAACCTCGCCGGCTGGGAGATTAAACACTTCCCGGAGAAGTGGCTACATAAGCTCCAACACTTGTTTGGCGGCCCTAGCGAGCAGGACCGCAACGACGCAATCTGCGCCTACTTCCAGGCAGCGGCGAAACTGAACTCGACTCAGGAGCCGGATCCCGACGCGGAGAAGCGCCTCGCGGAGCTGGAAAACGATGTCGAGGACACTATCGAAGGGCGGGTAACGGCGGTGCTGAAGGACCAAAAGCTGACCCTGGAGCCCCCTCTGTTCTCAGACCTAGGGCTTGTCTTCCCGCCAGTAGACTTCGAGATCGACGGCACGCCGAGGGTATTGGCCGTTTCGCCGCGAGAACGGATCGAGCTGCGAAACTCGTACCTGCTGGAGCCAGACATTCCTCAGCCAGAGATCGATCAGATTGAGCACAACGCCGAATCGGCGAATGTCGACGGGCGAGGAGTTTCGGCGCTCGTCATCCGAACCGGCGGGTTCTCGAGTTACCCCAGCGTGGTGTTCGAGGACACGCCTTACGATTCGCTTATGGAGACCGTATTCCACGAGTGGCTGCACTCCTACCTGATCTTTTTCCCCCTGGGCGCGGGCTACTTCGGCAGCAGCGAGACGCGCACGCTAAACGAAAGCGTTGCGAACATCGGCGGCAAGGAACTTGCCCGACTCTACTTCGAGCGATATGGCACCTTGGAGCAGGCCTGCGGCGCTCAACCGGCCCCGGCGGCGACCCCTCCGCCAACTCCATCTGGCTTCGACTTCACGGGCGAGATGCGGGCCCTCAGGCGGGAGGTGGAGGCAATGCTTGCTCAAGGGCAGGTCGAACAGGCTGAGGCGCTGATGGCAGCGAAGCGGGACGAGTTCCAGAGCAAGGGCATCTTTATTCGACGCCTGAACCAAGCGTACTTCGCCTTCCACGGCTTCTACGCGGACTCACCGGGCTCCATCGACCCCATCGGGCCGAAGCTCCAGACGCTGCTCCAGCGGGCAGGCTCGCCCGGAGAGTTCGTGCGCCGCGCTTCCGCGCTTACCACGCGCGCCGATTTGGATGCGGCCCTGCAGTGAGCTTCTCGCCCAGCGTTGACGGTCACTCGCCGGAGAGCAAACAGGCTGTCTCGGCGATCGGCGTCACTTCGTTCTTTTCGCACATAGCGACGGCCGCGCGGCCTATCGTTCAACCTCAAGCTGGGCATGGCTAGTCTCGTACGTTCTCAGGCCGCCGTCCGTGCTTGATACCTGCCAGAGCGTCGATGACCGCCCGGCGTCCCGCTGTCCCGCGCGCCGCCCTAAGCGGGTATCGTCAACTTGTCTCCCGGCTTAACGGTGTCGTGGGAGCTGAGTCCGTTCGCCTGGCGCAGGTCCTTCTCGTTCACGCCGAATTTTTCGGCGATGCTTTGCACCGTATCGCCTTCCTGCACCGTGTACTGAAAAGGCGTGCGAGCCGGTGCCGGGGTAGCTGGGGGAGGGCTGGGCGGAGGCGGAGGAGATGGCGTCGGCTCCGGAGTCTTGGGCGGGAAGACAGGCGCTCGAGGCGTGGGCGGCGGCGTCGGACCGCTGCCCGGTCTGGCAGGACTCTTGCATGCCCCGGGCTTCGTCGCTGGCTGGTCTACCTTGAACACTTCCTCCCGTCCACCGCAGGAGCTGATCACCACATCGTCGGGCTTTTCGAACGGGCGCGGAGGCAGCTGGAGATACGCGTGTGCCTCGATCATGAAGCGTTTCCACATCGGGCCGGTCCCGGCAGAGCTGAACGTGCCCGGGGCCATCGGCGTATTGTCAGCGTTGCCCATCCACACGCCGGCGGCCAGGTCCGGGGTGTAGCCCATGACCACTCCATCACGGAATTCCTCGCTGGTACCCGTCTTGGCCGCCGCCGGGCGGTCGGGCAGGGTCAGGCGGCTCCAGTCGATCGCCTGGTTCGAAAGAACATGCGTCATCATGTAGGCATACGCGGGGTCAATCACCTGCTTGGCCTTCGGCTCAGCGTACTGGTAGATGACGTTCCCCAGCGCATCCTGGATCTTCAGGACGCTTACCGGATCGAGTTCCCTGTAGCCGCTCGGCAGGTCTTCAGCGACGGGGCGGCCCTTCATCACGCCGTTGTTGGCCAGCACACTGAAGGCGTACGTCATATCCACGAGCTTGACCTCGCAGGCGCCGAGCGTGATGGTCGGGCCGCAGTCTCCCTGTCGCAGGTCTGTTATGCCTAGGCTATGGGCCGTATCTCGCATCTCGTCGATACCGGCGTCCATCACTGTGCGCACGGCCGCCGTATTGACCGACTCAGATATCGCCTTGCGCATCGTGATCGTGCCCAGATAGCTGAAGTTCCAGTTGTTGACCTGCTTCTCGCCCTCAGCCGTCGGCAACACCAGCTTCTTGTCGTCAACATAACTTGAGGGCACCCAGCCCTCCTTGAACGCCGTCAGATAGGTGAACACCTTCATCGTGGAGCCATGGGACTGCGGCGAGGTCGCGATATCAACCTTGCCGGCGATATCGTCCCGGTCGTAGTTGCGGCTCCCGATGTACGTGAGGATCTCGCCGGTCGCCGGCCGGATCGAGATGAGCGAGCCGTCGTAGCCCCCGTAGCGGTTTTCGTTCTTAGAGATCTCCTCTTCCACGATCTTCTGTGCGATATCCTGGAGCCCGAGGTCAATCGTTGTCGTGATGCGAAGGCCCCCCTGGGTAACCACCTTGTCGCACGGGATATCGCCGGGAGACTTGAAGAGTCCCGCAGCGCACATCTTGGTTACCTGGTCCTGGACGTAGAAGACAAAGTGCGGAGCTTTGATATCGATGTAGTTTTGCACGTAATTAAGCGGCTCCGCTTTTGCCGCTTCGATCTGCTCCACCGTGAGCGGCGGCTGGAACATTGGCGTGCCCTTCTGCGGAGTTTTGTCGAGCACCGGGTTCGGGATCTTGTTTAGCTCCTTCAGGCTTCCCTTCATCAGCTCGAGGACCTGAAGTTGCCGCTGTTTGGCGATTTCACGGTTCTCGGGAATCGCCGGGGTGTACTGCCCCGGCGCCTGGGGCAACCCTGCCAGCAGAGCGGCCTCGCCCAGACTCAGGTCCTTGGCGTTCTTACCGAAGTAGCGCTGAGAGGCCGCCTGGGCGCCGTAGGAGAAATTGCCGAAGTAAATCTGGTTGAGATACCACTCGAGGATCTGGTTGTCGTCGAACTTTCGCTTCAACTCCAGAGCGATCACAGTCTCTTTTATCTTCCGGTCGACTGTGCGCGGCGCGGTCCCCTTCGATCCGCCTTCGATGTAGACGTTCTTCACCAGTTGCTGGGTGATGGAGCTGCCACCTGTGCCCTTCAAGAAGCCGGGCCCGAACGGCGTCAAGTTTTCGACCGCCGCCCGCGCGAGACCGCGAAAGTTTACGCCCGGATTGTCGTAGAAGCTGTCGTCCTCCGTGGCGATAGTAGCGGCGATCAGCCAGGGAGATATTTCCGTCAGCGGCTTCGGCTCCTTTAGACCGCCGAGAGGATCGACGAACTCGTAGAGCTTGGTCTGGCCCGTGCGGTCATAAGCGAGGCTCGTCCCCACGCTGGCAGACGCGATCGCCTCCTCCGGCTGCTTGAGGTCGTGCGCATAAGCACGGTAGACAGCGAAAGCGATTCCAGCCGCAGTGAACATTGCGGCCAGCGAGGCTATCAAGCAGAGCGTTAGCAGCGCCTGGATGCGGGCGCGCGTGATCTCGCTCTTATGGACCAGCGCGAGCCTGGTGCGCTTGCGCCGGTACCTGTAAATCCTCCGCAAGGCTACTCCTTACCTAATACAACGAAGTGAGATAGACCGAAGATTCTCAGCGGCGAGTTCTCGAGCGGATAGAGGAGCCATCGCAGCGCCCGGCCAGCGATCTTGCGATTCGCCATAATGTGATCGAAGCCCGGGAAGACGTAGGAATGGATCAGCGGACGCAGGCGCGCGCGCCGGTAGATGCGTCGCAGTCGCCCTTTGGTATAAGCGCGCGCGTGCGGCACAAGCCTATCCCTCATGGAATCCGGCAGGTAATTGACGAGCGGCATGTTGCCAAAGACGTAGCGTTTGCCCAGGAAGATGCCGTGCGTCTCGAAGGGATACAGGCGGTTCGGGCAGAAAATCACCACGCGGCCGCCCGGGCGCAGCACGCGGTAGGCCTCGCGCAACGTCGCTTGGTCATCTGTAACGTGCTCGAGGACCTCGTGCAGGAGGACAACGTCGAAGGCGCCGTCCGCGAAGGGAAGCCGCTCTCCGACGGCAAGCGCCAGGTCCGGCACCACTTTTCCGCCTTCGGTCACGCGCTCCCGGTCCACGTCGATGCCCGCGACGCGAGGCGAGAACTCCCGCAGACGGCGGACGAACGCACCGACACCGCAGCCGATATCGAGGATGCTCCTGTTCTCCAGGTCCACGTAGCGGCGCATGATTTCAAGCCGCCGCTCGAGGCCCCGCGTCCAGACCTGGCTTGGATGGCCGAGTGTGGCCCGCTTATCCGAAGAAGGAAGAGTGCTCTGTTTCGTCATATGGACCAAGTTGCTTCACACGGTTGGATGCCCCAGCGGCTGGAGGGCCACCGTTCGCAAGATACAAACGTCGCCGTTGCTATAATGGTTGCTACACACCTCCGCAGGCGAGCTTTCAGGAGCGACGGCCACCAGCTAGAAGCCAAGCAGGTTCTTATTGTCCCTTTCCAAAGAGCAAGTAGAGCACATCGCGCGGCTGGCGCGAGTTGGCCTGAGCGACGATGACATCACGAAGTTCAGTGAGCAGCTCTCGGAGATACTCGGCTACTTCGAGCGCCTGCGTCAGGTCGATACCGAGGGCGTGCCGCCGACCGCACACACCCTGCCCCTGCACAACGTCTGGCGTGAGGACGATCAACCAGAGCCGCCGCTCGATAAAGAGGACGTGCTCGCCAACGCCCCAGTCCGCGAAGGCGACTATTTCCGGGTGAAGGTTATTCTCGAAGAATGACCCAATTCGTAGGGGCGAGGCATCCATCGCGACGCCAGATACGTGGCGATGCTCGTAATTCCGCCCTAAATCCTGAGTCGATGGGCTCGTCGAAATGCCTCGCCCCCGACGCACCGTCACTCCAATAATGCCTGAATCCCTGCACGACCTCACCCTCACAGAAGCCTCTGACCTCCTCCATCGTCGAGAGGCATCCTCCGTTGATCTGACGCAAGCCGCATTCGAGCGCATCCGCGCGCTGGATGACCGCATTCATGCCTTCCTCACGCTGACCGAGGACCGCGCGCTGGAGCAGGCGCGCGCGGCCGACGAGCGATTCGCGCGAGGCCAAGCTGGACCGCTAACCGGCATACCGGCGGCGATCAAGGACGTAATCGTCACAAAAGGAGTCGAGACGACGTGCGGGTCGCGCATCCTGAAAGGCTTCGTCCCGCCCTACGACGCGCACGTCATAGAGCGCTTACGTGAGGCGGGGCTGGTGATGCTGGGCAAGACGAACATGGACGAGTTCGCGATGGGCTCCAGCGGCGAGAACTCGGCCTTCGGGCCGACAGCCAACCCCTGGGCGCTCGACCGCGTCCCCGGCGGCTCGTCCTCCGGCTCAGCGGCGGCAGTCGCCTCAGGCATGGCCTACTACGCGCTCGGCTCTGACACCGGCGGCTCGATCCGGCAGCCGGCGTCACTCTCCGGCGTCGTTGGCCTCAAACCGACGTACGGGCGAGTCTCGCGCTACGGATTGGTGGCGTTTGCCTCGTCGCTCGACCAGATCGGGCCGTTCGCGCGCTCCGTCCGCGACGCGGCGCTTGTCTTTGAGGCGATCGCCGGCCACGATGCCCGCGACTCAACGTCTGCGCCGGTGGAGCTGCCGAAAATCAGCGAGTCGCTCGCTGAGACAGACCTGAAGGGCCTGCAGGTGGGCGTGCCGATGGAGTACTTCGTCGAGGGCATGGACGAGGCTGTTCGGCAGTCGGTAACAGGCACGATCAACCAGCTCGCGTCGCTCGGCGCTGACGTGGACTGGGAGGTCTCCCTGCCGTCCACCGGGCACGCACTGGCCGTGTACTACATCATCGCCCCCTCGGAGGCGTCGGCGAACCTCGCTCGTTACGACGGCGTGAAGTACGGCTACGCCTACACTGAGGGCGCCTCGATGTGGGAGGACATGGAGAAGACCCGCCAGTACGGCTTCGGCGACGAGGTGAAGCGGCGGATCATGCTCGGCACCTATGCCCTCTCTGCCGGCTACTACGATGCTTACTACCTCAAGGCCCAGAAGGTGCGCACGCTCATCCGGCGCGAGTTCGATGCTGCCTTCGAGAAGTACGACGTCCTCGTGGCCCCAGTCTCGCCGACGCCTGCTTTTCGGATCGGTGAAAAGACGGGCGATCCCCTCCAGATGTACCTGAGCGACGTCTGCACGCTACCGGTGAACATCGCCGGTCTGCCCGGCATCTCGCTGCCCTGCGGCTTCGCTCAAGCGAGGGACGGCGCCCGGCTCCCGATCGGGCTCCAGATCATCGCCAAGCCGTTCGATGAGGCGACGCTCTTCCGCGCCGCTTACGCCTACGAGCAGTCGACCTCCTGGCACCGCGAGCAGCCGCCAATTTAGCTCTTGGCCTCCTCCCGCTCCCCGCGGTTGATCCAGCGGAAGACCCAGCGCGGCCAGGGCACAAAGAGCAGCATGGCCGCGCCCAGTAGCCCGAGCACCTGGAATGCCACCGCCTGCCAGTTGTTGTAGTAGTCCTCAAATACGCCACCGAAGCTGCCGAACGCCTTGCTGGTCGACCAGACGTAGAAGGTATCCGCGATGGCGCGGCCTGCCCAGAAGCCGATCATCACCTGCACCATGCTCACCTCGATCATCCCGGCTGCGACGAAGAGGCTATTCGTCGGCAAAGGCAGCAGGCAGTAGAGGAACGTCGCCACCCCGACGCGGTTGCGCCGGCGGTCGAGGTAGGTCTTGATCTCGTCCAGCTCCTTGTCCCGCTTGCGCACATGGCGGGTATACAGCGAACTCACCCTGGCGAGCACGATCCGTCCCAGGCCGGAGAAGAGTGCCCCGCCGAGCGTCAGCGGAAGGATCGGCAGGTCGAACTGGATGTGGAAGAAGGCGAGCACCATCCACGTCGACGGCATGAACGCCGGGACTATGTTGATGACAAACGCGATCGCGTACGCAAGCAGCGTCCAGCCGACGTCTTCCAGCACGCCTCAAGCGTACCGCCTCGTTGGACTCGAAAGCGCAGGCACTGGTTGCAGTACCGCAAAACCGGCGGGAATATAATCGAGCCGATGCTCAAGCTGAAACGATGCTTGGTTAGGGAATGAACTGCCACATCTGCGGACAGCCATCCATCGGTCAGTGCCAGGGGTGTTGGGAGTTCCACTGTGCCCATCACAGCAGCGTGGTCTGCGAGAACTGTGCGAGGGCCGAGGCGGGGGAAAGCGGGGTCCGACATGGATACGTCAAGGTAATTGCCAAGCAACTGAGAGAGAATGATCTGGCGCTAAAGGAGAGGGCGGACAGGGAGCGACCAAACGTCAGAAAGCTGATGAAATGGACGGCCTCTGGAAGAGATCGACTGGAGCGAGTAATCCCAGTTGCCCAAACACAAACGTCTGGCGATACGGAAGTCACGCTATTGTCGGTCGAGGTCTATAACGGCGGCTTGGTTCTCAATTATCGTATTCGAAGCGTGGAGGCTAAGAACGCTATGCGGGTGGCACTGCTAAGACAACGCGTTCCTAACCGCTGGCCGGAGGTAGGTGTTCCTCACGTTCGCTGGGAAGCAACCGATGACCAGGGAAAACACTACGAGAGCATTCGTGGCGAGTCTGGGGGAAGCGCAGACGACTATGGAGGATCCACCGCGTTCCTTCCAAAGCCGTCTAAAAAGGCAACGCGACTGACTGTCTCGGCGCCGACGGTTCAATGGGTCGGTTCGGGTTCGGACACTCGGCCCGAGGGCCCCGGCCCCTGGCGCTTCGAGATACCCCTCAGATGACCCAACCCCGCACGCTCCACGATATCCCTAGTCCAGCTCTCATCCTCGATGTCCCCACGATGCAGCGGAACATCCACCGCATGGCGGAGTTTTTCGCCGAAGGCGCGACGAAGCTGCGGCCGCACTTCAAGGCGCACAAGACGCCCGAGATCGCGCGCCGGCAACTCGCCGCGGGCTCCTGCGTCGGCCTCACCTGCGCCACTGTCGGCGAGGCGGAGGTCGCTGCCGGCTTCTGTGACGACATCCTGATCGCCAACCAGGTGATCGGGCTCGACAAGTGCGCGCGCGTGGCCATCCTCGCGAAGAGCGGCATCGATATCAAGGTAGCGGTCGACTCCAAGGTTGGATTCGAACAGATGTCGAAGGCAGCGCAGGACACTGAAACAACGGTCGGCGTGCTGGTCGAGGTGAATATCGGATTCCGCGCCGGCACGGCGCCTGGCGAGGCCGCTGTCGCGCTCGCGCGGCAATTGAGCGACACGCCCGGCATTGAGCTGCGCGGCCTGATGGGCTACGAGGGCCCGGCCGCTGGCATCGAAGAGCGCGAGAGGCGCGAGGCGATGGCGAAGCAAGCGCTCGATCGGTTGCTCTCGACTGTCCCGCTCTTTAAGGAGGCCGGCTTTCCCACGGACATCGTCTCCGCGGGCAGCACGGGCACCTACGATATGACGGGACGGATGGACGGCGTCACGGAGATTCAGGCGGGATCTTACGTTCTCATGGACACCGCTTATGGGAAAGAGGGGCTGCCGTTCGAGCAGGCCTTCTGGGTCCTCGGCACGGTGCTAAGCCGGCCCTCGCCCGGGAGCGTGTCTGCGGACTGCGGCCACAAGTCGTGCTCGCAAGACCACGGGATGCCGGACGTTCGCTCTGTTCCGGGCGCGACCGTAACGTTCCTGGCGGATGAGCATGCAATGATCGCCGTGCCGCCGGGCTCGACGCTGAAGCCCGGCGACCGCCTGCAGCTCGTCCCTTCGCACATTGACCCGACGATCAACCTGCACGACGTGTTCTACGCGTTGCAAGGTGATACGGTAGTGGGAGTCTGGCCGATTGAGGCGCGCGGATACGCCGAACAGAGGATGGAGCTATGACTCAACAAGAAACTGGCGAACGGACAAGAGGACAAACGAAAGTTGGGACAGTCGCCGCCGTCTGCCTGCGCAAGGAGAAAGGCATCCCCAAGTACCCGCAGAGCGAGGTCACGATCGGCGAGTATGGGGTCGAGGGCGACTACCACGCCGGCCCGATGCGCACGCGCAGCGACGGCCAGGTGGTACCGAATACCCGGCACGTCACCCTCGTCGCGAAAGAGGTCTTCGACGACCTGAACCGCGAGCTTGACACCGACATTCCGGCGGGCGGCTTCGGCGAGAACATCCTCGTGGAGGGCCTCGGCGATCTGAGCGACATTAGGGAGGGGGCGGTCCTCGCCTTCTCCTCAGGAGTCGAGCTCGAAGTTACGGGCCAGAATGACCCCTGCAAAAACCTGATGGTATACCACAACCAGGTGCCGAAACGCGCCTACGGAAGACGCGGACTCCTTGCAGTGGTCCGCTCGATGGGCCACCTCAAACCCGGGGACTCGATTACCGTCCAGTCATAAGCCGGCAGACCCGCCCGTAATAAACCGCTGGTAACGCCCTTCTCATCATGGTAGACGTGGGTCGGTTCGGCCCTGTAACTCCCGGTCAAGTAGCCGCGTCCTCATTAGCGAACGCGATTTCGCCGTTTCTTTCGACAACGATGACGAACAGATTTCCGGGACACCAGCCAAGAACCGCGACTGGTGGAACGACCCGCTTGGAGTGTTCAGGCCGGACGCAAACCACACGGCCCTCAAGATACATGGGT
>Ga0066700_10000765_pt1 | contig 12476 bp, 10 predicted proteins | sample GraSoiAngelo_149_FD_66460 | JGI IMG/M metagenome (GOLD analysis project Ga0066700, IMG submission 66460) | Grasslands soil microbial communities from the Angelo Coastal Reserve, California, USA - 14_1009_09_30cm | ecosystem: Environmental > Terrestrial > Soil > Grasslands | place: USA...
AGAATCCTTTCGCGGCTGGAACTGAGGGACGATAAGACCGAGTGGTCTGGAAGTAATCGTGTCAGCGTAAACGTTAATGTTGATTTGAGTATACGTGTTTGGCGGCCGAAACGCAACGCCGAAGTGGCAGCCCGTCGGCTAGCAGGTTATCACCGCTTCCCGTACACTTGTCTCGCCATGGCCCGCATCCTGAAGTTCCTCTCGGGGCGCAAAATGACAAAGAACGAGCGAGTGGCCGCCGCGCTCAAGGGCGATCACGTCGATGCCGTGCCGGTTTCCGCCTGGTGGCACGACTTCGAACGAGAGTGGTTGGCGCACGACCTCGCAGAGGCCACGCTCGAGGCCTACCGCAAGTACAACTGGGACTTCATCAAGGTCAACCCGCGCGCCAGCTACTTCGGAGAGGCGTTCGGCGCGAAGTACGCCCCGCGCGAGGGCCGCCAGCCCGACCTGATCGAGCCGGGCGTGAGCGCGCCGGAGCACCTGCGCCGGATCGAGCGGCAGGACGGCCGGAGCGGTGTCTGGGTGGAACAGCTCGAAGCGCTGCGCCTGATCGCCGCCGGACTGGAGGGCGAAGCGCCGTTTATGCAGACGATCTTCTCGCCGCTCGCGACGATGAGCCGCATCACTGGCTCCACGAAATACGTACAGCGCCTGATGACGGAGAACCCCGGCGAGCTGCTCGCCGCTCTTGAGCCGGTCGCAGAGACGCTCGCGGCGTACTCGAAAGCAAGTTTGGACGCCGGGGCGGCCGGCATCTTCTTCGCGACGGTCGAGTGGGGCTCCGCCGATGTCATCTCAATCGAAGATTACAACCGGTTCGCGCGCCCGTTCGACCTGAAGGTGCTCGAAGCTGTCAAGGGCGCCCCGTTCAACGTCCTCCACGTCTGCCGCGACCACAACCACCTAATGCACTTGCGCGACTATCCTGTCGCAGCTCTGCATTGGGCGTGGAACGACACGAACCCCGATCACTACGAGGTCCATGAAGGCATCAGGGCCGAAGAGGAGCGCGCTGTGATGGGTGGTGTCTCTCAGGAGACGATGCTGTCCGGGACGCCTCGGGAAATCAAGCGTGAAGCCTCGAACGCGCAGGCATCTACTTGCCTTAGGCACCACCTGCTCGCCCCCGGCTGCTCGATCGACCCGGCGACCCCGGAGGCCAACTTGCGCGCGCTCGTCAAGGCCGCGCGCTGATGAGCGTCTCGCTCGCGCGGCGCGAACTTTCGCGCGTCGCGCCCGGCCGGCCGTGCGGCGTGACGATCGGCGTGTTCGACGGTGTGCATCGCGGACACCAGCATCTAATCGGCATATTGATGGAGCGCGCGCGTCGCGAAGGGCTGGCGACCGTGGCACTTACGTTCAACCCGCACCCGCGCACCGTCCTGAGGCCGGGGACGGCCGTCACGTATCTCACCTCGCTCGAGGAGCGGGTCGAGCTGCTGCAGGGGCAAGGACTCGACTCCGTTGGCGTCCTGGCCTTCACGTCGGAGCTCGCCCAGCTTTCGGCCGAGGACTTCCTCTCATTGCTCGTGCAGGAGCTGGAGATGCGGCTGCTCGTTGTGGGGCCGGACTTCGCGCTCGGCCGCAATCGAGCGGGCACGATCGGCGTGATGAGAGAGATCGGCGAGCGCCTGGGCTTCCGCGTCGAGGTGGCGCCGCTGCTGGCCGAAGCGGACGAGAAGGTGGGCTCGAGCGCGATCCGGCAGGCGCTGGCGGCCGGCGATGTCGAGCGCGTGGGAAGGTTGCTCGGGCGGCCGTTCTCGCTGCGCGGGCCGGTCGTGGCAGGCGACCGCCGGGGCCGCACGCTCGGCTTTCCGACCGCGAATATCGCCATCGGCCTCGACCGCGCCTTACCCGCATACGGCATCTACGTGACCCGGGCGTATGTGCGAGAAAGCGCCTACGAATCATGCACGAGCATCGGCATCAGGCCTACGTTCGATGTCGAGCCACGGCCGATAGTGGAGACATTCATCCTCGATTTCGATGAGGAGATCTACGGGCGGGAAATGCAAATCGACCTACTGCACCGGCAGCGCGGCGAGGAGCGGTTCGCTTCGGCCGAGGAGCTGATCGCGCAGATGGAGAAGGACGTGCGGGAGACGCACGAGTGGTTTCGGGAAATCGGCGAACACGCAGAATGACAGTTGGCTCCGCCCGAGTGCCGTCCCGCGAAGAGCTGCGCTCGATTATCACCCGCGCCGTTGCCGATATCATACCGCGCGACGAGTTCATCGCGTCGCTGACTTCGGGGCGAGCGCTACGTCTCAAGATGGGGTTTGATCCAAGCGCGCCGGACCTCACGCTCGGCCATGCCGTAGGTCTGCGCAAGCTGCGGCAGCTCCAGGACCTCGGCCACACCATCGTCGTGATCGTCGGCGATTGGACGGCGCGGATCGGCGATCCATCCGGGCAGTCGAAGACCCGGCGGATGCTTACCGCTGACCAGGTCAAGGAGAACGCAGAGACCTATCTGCGTCAGTTCTCGAAGATCGTCGACCGCGAGCTAACCGAGATCCGCTGGCAGAGCGAGTGGTTCGACGAGTTCACGCTCACGACAGTAGTGAACCTCGCGGCTAAATTCACGGTCGCGCAGATGCTCGAGCGCGGCGACTTCGCGGAGCGCTTCGCCGCCGGAAAACCGATCGGTATCCACGAGCTGTTCTACCCGCTCCTCCAGGCCTATGATTCGGTGGCGGTGAAAGCGGACGTGGAATTCGGCGGGACCGATCAGACGTTCAACCTTCTAGTAGGGCGCGATCTTCAACCGGAGTTCGGGCAAAAGCCTCAGGCCGTCTTCACGGTGCCGCTTCTGGTAGGGACGGACGGCGTCAAGATGAGCAAGAGCCAGGGCAACTACGTGGCGCTGGACGAGCCGCCCGGCGAGATGTACGGCAAGCTCATGTCGATCACCGACCCGCTCGTCGGCGACTACTTCGAGCTGCTCACCGACGTCCCGACCGAGGATGTCGCAGCCATCCGCGAGGCGGTCCCTAGGGGCGGTACCGGCGCGCGTGACGCAAAGATGCGCCTGGCGTACGAGATCGTCTCGCAGTTCCACGGAGCGGACGCCGCAGCCGAGGCAGAGGACGAGTTTCGGCGGGTTTTCAGCAAGCGGGAAGCCCCTGAGGAAGCACGCGATTTACCCGTACCGTTCAACGGAGCGGCGAGCGTAGAGATCGATCTAACAGACGCACTCGGCTCGGCCGGACTAGTACCGAGTAAGTCCGAAGTACGGCGCCTGGTCTCCCAGCGCGCGGTCGAGGTCAACGGGACGCCTGTCGACAGCACGCGAGTGACGGTCGGCAAGGGAACGATGATCCGCGTCGGCAAACATAGATTTGTTCGCATTATGGATAGCGGCGGTGCCACTGGAGCCGAGGGATAAACCGAAACCCGCGCACGGCGTTTTACGTATATAAACAGGACCTCTGACCGTGAGCTGAGGGGGAAGAAGGACTACATTTCAGTATCCTCTAAACTTCTGGCTTTGAATTGTAATTCGTGAAATCCCGCCATATAATGCGGTCAGCCAGAGTCCCCGGGGGCCGGAGAGGCGGCCATTGTAAAGGAGGCAGCAATGGCAACGGACAGCGACTACTGGAGCCGGTTTTGGCGAACTCGCTTGAGCCGCCGCCGCTTGCTTCAGACATCGGCGGTAACCGCCGCGGGGCTCGCCGCCGCAGGAGTTGTCGGCTGCGGCAGCGATAACGAGAAGACGGGCGGCCAGACATCGACCGCCGTCTCCTCCCCGAAGGCGGGCGGCACTTTCCACGGGCCGCTCGTCGGGCTCTCGACGGGCAACCCACCGAGCCTCGATCCTGAACGGCAGTTATCGTTCCTCGCCCAGATCCCTGCGGCTTTCCACTACAGCCGCCTGCTGAAGTTCGCGCCCGGCAAGTTTACCGATGTCGACGGCGCGACGAGCGTACAGATCGATTTCAGCAACGTCGAGGGTGACGCCTGCGCCGGCGTACCGGAGGCCCCGGATGGCATGACCTTCAACTTTAAGCTGCGCGACAACCTGAAGTTCCATAACATCGCTCCGGTGAACGGGCGTGCGGTCACCGCCGACGACGTCAAGCATTCCATCGACATCTTTGCTGCGGAGTCGCCGAACCGCGGCAACTGGCTCGCGCAGGTCGACACCGTGACTGTCGTCGACCCGAAGACGTTCACGATCAAGCTCAAGAAGCCGTTCGGCCCGGCCTTCCAGGTTTTGTTTGCGAACAACGACGGCGGCCCATGGGTTATTCCGGCCGAGCTTCTGGACAACAAGGACCAGGTGGGCAAGCAGGCGATCGGCTCCGGTCCCTGGATCTTCGACTCCTGGGAGCCGAACGTCGTTATCCGGTGGAAAAAGAACCCCGAATACTACGACGCACCGAAGCCATATATGGATGGCTTCGAGGGGTCGCTCATCAGCGATCCGGAGCAGATCCTAGCGAATTTGAAGAACGGAACGTTCGATGGTTCGCTATGGTCGGCGGACCTATGGACGCGAGGCCGCTCAGAGCTGCCGCAGGGCCAGTGGTTTACCGGACCCGAGCACGTCTGGGGCGGCGCCTACTTCAACTTCGCGAACCCACCGTTTAACGACAAGCGTGTCCGCCAGGCGCTCTCGATGGCGATCGACAGGCCGGGAATTCTGGGCGCGCTCGACCAGCCAAAGGCGACCGGAGGCGGCTCCGGGATCACGCATGTTTCTCAGTACGAAAAATTCTGGATCGACCCGATCAAGGACGAGTCGACGTTCGGCCCCAACGCCAAGTACTTCAAGCGCGACGTCGCGGAGGCGAAAAAGCTGCTCGAGGCGGCCGGTTACACGGGTGATATCAACTTAACAGCGAACTCTTCCAACGTTTATGGTGCGGGCTTCGGCAAGCAGATGGAGGCGTTCGCCGCAAGCGCGGGCGAAGCAGGGTTCAAGATGAACCTGAACCTGGGCGAGTATGGCGGCTACCTGGCGACGACCTTCCTGGGCGATATCCCGCCGGATGCTATCGGCCTCGCGCCGCTACAGGGCAGTCCGATCGACCCGCACAACATTTTCTTCAGTGTGTTCCACCCGAGTAGCGGCCGGCACAACTGGGGCCCGAAGGGAGCGGTGCCTGCCGCGGACCTACCTAAGGCGAACGACCCCACGCCAGCCGGGGATGCGGACCTGCTTGCCCTATGGACCAAGCAGGCGCAAGAGATCGACCCGGACAAGCGGGCCGATCTCATCAAGGACGTCCAGCGGATGATGGCGGAGAGCATGTGGCTGGTACCCTGGACCGGCGTATCGACCGCCTACGTCTACCAGCCGTGGGTCAAGAACATTAAACTAATCCGTGGCTACGGCTTTGGTGCGGAAACGGCCGTGAACATGTTCCTCGACAAGCCGGCGTAAAGGAGGAGGGCCCAGGGCCTTAAGCGCGGGAGGTGCGCCAGTATTTCATCCGCCGGGCGCTGCTTATCATCCCAACCGTACTGGGCGTTACCCTCCTGATTACGCTGCTCCTTCAGATCCTCCAGGGCGATATCGCCGACCAGATCTTCGCTGAATCCGCGACGTTCAACCAGGAGCTGACCAAAGAAAAAATCAAGGACGATCTGGGAATCAATGATAAGGTCCTTGGCTCCCACTTCCTGGGCATCTTCAAGCAGTGGGGTGAATGGGTGGGAGGCGTCGCGCACGGCGATTTCGGCGAATACTTCCGTAGCCGTAAGTCGGTGGGCGGTGAGCTGAAAAACCGCATCCCGGTTACGCTGGAGCTTTCCGGCCTCGCGCTGTTCTTCTCGCTCGTGATTGCCTTACCCATTGGGGTCATTTCGGCGATCAGGCAGGATACGCTGGTGGACCATACGGCTCGTAGCTTCTCGATTTTCATGCTGGCTTTACCTTCGTTCTGGCTAGGCACCATGTACTTTGTGATAGTGGGCAACTGGCGCGGCTGGGGATTGCCGCAGTCCGTCGGTGATTGGTTATTGCCTCCCTCTCAGTACAAGGACTTCTGGGTGGACCCGGAGGCGAACATCAGGCAGATGTGGGCGCCGGCAGCGATCCTGGGCTTTGCCCTGGCCGGCTCGGTAATGCGTTTGACGCGCAGCCAGATGCTGGAGGTGCTGCGACAGGACTACGTTCGCACCGCCTGGTCGAAGGGCCTGCGCGAACGGACGGTTGTGGTGCGGCACGCGATTAAGAACGCCTTCATCCCCGTCTTCAGCCTGATCGGCGTACAGATCGCGATCCTCGTGAGCGGATCAGTCGTGCTCGAGCGCATCTTCGGCCTGCCCGGGCTCGGTCTGATGCTAATCGAAGCCGTATCGCAACGCGAGTACGTCGCTGTTCAGGGAGTGCTGTTGGTCGTGGCGGTCCTTGTTGTGTTCACGAACTTCGTTGTCGACATGGTCTACTCCCTGCTCGACCCCCGCATTCGCTACGCGTAAATAAGCAATGGCGATCCGGGAGCAAGCGATACCGCTCGAGGCCCTAGAGGCGCCCCTCGCTCCCGCCTGGCGGCGCTGGGTCGCCGGCGGCCTGAGCTTCGCCCGGCGAAAGCCGTTGGGCGCTTTTGGGGCAGTCATTCTCGCCGTCACGCTCGCCGTAGCATTGTTCTCGCCGTGGATCGCGCGTTATCCGTACGCGGAGCCCCACTTCAGCGACACGCTGCAATCTCCGAACGGGACGTACTGGTTTGGCACCGATGTCCTCGGGCAGGACTTCTTCAGCCGCATGGTAATCGGGAGCCAGGTGACGGTGCTGGCCGGTCTTGGGACCGTGCTCGTCGCAGCTCTTTTGTCCATCGTTGTCGGCGGAATCAGCGGCTACCTGGGTGGACGCGTAGATATGATCGCACAACGAGTTGTGGACGTCTGGGTGTCGATACCTGCGATCTTTCTTCTGATCGTCTTCCTCTCCGTGCTCGGTACCGGTGGGGACGGTTTCCTCGGCCTGGGCCGCGGCCCGAACGTGGGTTTGGATCCAAAGGATGGGGACTGGATATGGTACACGTTCTTCCGCAGTAGCGTTGTCATCTTCTCGCTCGGCATCATCTTCGCCGGCTACGGGGCGCGTATCGTGCGCAGCGCCGTACTGGCCGTCAAGGAAAACGCGTACATGGACGCGGCGCGCGCGCTCGGTGCCTCCAACATCCGCATCATGCTGCATTACGTTCTGCCGAACATCATGCCGCTCGTCATCGTCCTCGCCAGCGTGAATCTCGGCGCTGCCGTTCTCGCGGAAGCGACAGTGAGCTTCCTCGGCTTCGGAATCCAGCGGCCCTTCCCGACCTGGGGCGGGCTCCTGGATGTCGACGGGCGCGTCTACGGAGTGGGGCACGAATGGCTCTCAATCATCCCCGGACTGGCCATCTTCGTCTGCGTCTACGCCTTCAATATGCTCGGGGATGCGTTGCGCGACGTGCTGGACCCACGCCTACGCGGCGGCCGCTAGCCTCGCCACTCGTGTAACGTATCCCGGCTTTTGTTTCATCGTTTCCTTCGTAGACTTTGACGAATGTCGAGAGAGGCGTTAGTATAGTCGCCCTGAGATGGCAATTCTGCATAAGTGTTTCTACAGTTCACTGATTATAGTGTCGATAACTGTGCTCGGAGCGGTCGCTTGCGGCGGCGGTGACAGCGAGCCGGGGCCGTCGACTGCAGCCACGCCGTCCCCGGTCCCTGGACGCGGCGGGCCGCACGGGCCGGGAGTCACGGAGACCGAAATTAGGCTTGGTATGACGAATGACCTATCGGGCTCGGCCGATACTCCCTACAGCCTGATTACTGCAGCTATTCACGCCTACTTCCACAAGCTGAACACGGAGGACGGTGGTGTTTGCGGGCGCAAGATCAACCTCCTTGCCGAGGATGACCACTACACGCCACAGGGCGCTCTCCAGACGACTCGGAAACTCATCGAGCAGGACCAGGTCCTCGCTATGATCGGCGCGCTGGGAACGCCGGTGCACACGCCGGTGGCCGCCTACCTGAACGATCCCAATGGCGACGGCAATACAGCGGACGGCATACCGGACCTCTTCGTCTCGACCGGCTGGTCCGGCTGGGGCGATGTCACAAAATACCCCTGGACGATCGGCTACATTCCCGACTACCTGACAGACGCGCGGGTCCTCGCCCGCTACCTGAACGACCACCTGAAGGACAAGAAGATCGGCATCCTCGCTCAGAACGACCAGTTCGGGAACGACTACCTGCGCGGCGTGCAGGAAGCCGTGTCGAACAAGGAGCTCGTCGTGTCCTCGCAGACGGTCGATCCCTCGCCTGAATCCCTCAAGGCGCAACTGCTGGCAACACGCGATACAGGCGCGGAGGCCGTTGTTCTGGCGCTGCCCCCGCAAGTTTCAGCGAACATCTTCAAGATGGCGGCGGCCGCAGGGTACAGCCCGAAGTGGCTTATTAGTTACGTCAACTCACCAAGCGCTCTGGCTCGTGAAATTGGTGGCGGCACGCTCGCCGAACAGCTGCTCAAGGGGTTCGAGGACCTCAACGGGTCTATCTCCACGAAATACCTGCTCAGTGCCATCGACGATGCTGAGGCGGCCCCCTTGCAGGAACATCGGCGCATCATGGAGACGTACGGAGGGCCGATTGTAAACACGCTGACGGTTTACGGCCAGTCCCTTGCCGAAGCCGTCGTCGAAACGCTGAAACGGTCGTGCGATAGTATCACGCGGGAGGGGGTCCTGCATGCCGCTGAGTCCCTCCAGCACTTTCACTCGTCGCTGATGCTGCCCGGCGTTGAGCTGAACCTTGGGCCCAAAGACCACTATGCCATCCAGACGCTCCAGCCCGTCGAGATCCAGAAGGACGGCACCCTTAAGGACCTCGGCGACCCCGTCGCAGTCGAATAAACATGGGCGAGACCGGCGCGATCGACGACATCGTCCACCGGCACGCCAGGGCAATCGTCTCCATGGACATCGCTCAGATCATGAATGACCTGGAACCGCGCGCGATGGCGAAGCTCCAGCAGCAGGTGGGTGGTGGCACCGCGATTCGAATTAACGACTACGAGCTTCTCGGCAGCCGGCCGGATGGAGAGGACTGGCTGTACGAAGTCAGGTACATCGGCCCGCAGTCATTCAACGTCCAGGCGCGCTGGTCGCAAGTTGGCGCCGACTGGAAGGTCGTCGACGCAGACATCATTGAGCGCGAGTAATCCCAACTCGCTATTCCGAGACCAGTTTCTCCGCAAGCGCCCGATAGACCGCCCCATTGAACGCCAGACCCGAGTGCGTGCCGCTGACCTCGATGTTTTCGGCGCCGGGGACCCGGCAACTCCAGGCAGGGACAATCGGGTCATCGCGGCTGTAGATCGAAACGGCCTTCGTAGTCCGGCTGATCGGCGCGCGCAGATCGGAGAAGAAGGAGCACGCGCAATCCGGCGCGTCGCAGTCCGGGTCAAGCAGGTTTCGGATACGGCTGCTCGCCTCGCCGAGCCTGCGCGAAGGACCGGTCGGGGCGCTTCTCGTGTCTCCCCAATTAAATCGCATCATCGCCCCGACGGGCGAGCCGAGGAGCACGAGGTGTGACGCCCGCTCACCGAGACGCGTCGCGATCGCCTTCGCAAGGATGCCGCCGCGGCTGTGCCCGATGAGCACGGCCGGCTTCTCGGTGCGCGAGAGCCTGCGTTCCAGCGCTTCATGCGCCTGCCGGGTGAGGCGCTCGGGGCAGCCTGCGTTCACCCAGAAGGTCGAGGGAACGGGGCGGTAGCCAATGCGGCCAAGCCAGGAGTGCATCGGCTGAAGATAGAAGTCGTTGGCGAACAGGCCGGGCAGCACTAGCGCCGGCCGGCCGTCGCCGCGCGGCACGCCGACACCGTAGAAGACAGGGTCCGCCATCAGCAAGGCGAACTCCTCGAGCGCCAGCGGTTCGCGGGATACGGACGACAGCCTTTGCCGGACCAAGGTTAGGCGCGGGCCGCCTCTCGCTCCTTGTTCGCGTTCTCGATGATCTTCTGCGCCAGGTGCGCGGGCACTTCCTCGTAGTGCGAGAGGCCCATTGTGAAATAGCCGCGGCCCTGCGTAATCGAGCGCATGTCGGCCGCGTAGCGCTGGACCTCCGCGAGCGGCGCCTGCGCATCGATCGTCGTCATCGTCCCCGAAGGGGTCATGCCCAGCACCCGCGCGCGCTTGCCGTTGAGGTCGCTGATCACGTCTCCGGTGTTCGCCTCAGGGACCGTGATCTGCAGATCCATGATAGGCTCCAGGATGCAGGGCTGGGCGTCCTGCGCGCCCTTCTTCATCGCCTGCGCGGCGGCGAGCTTGAAGGCGATGTCCGAGGAGTCCACGGGGTGCTCTTTGCCGTCGTAAAGGGTCACGCGCATATCGACAATCGGATAATGCGCCAGGATGCCGTCGCTGAGCGCCTCAGTAACGCCCTTTTCGACGGAGCCGATGTACTGCTTGGGGACGACGCCGCCGACGGTCTTGTTGACGAATTCGAAGCCCGTCCCCCGCGGCAACGTCTCCACTTCGAGGGCCACACGGGCGAACTGTCCGTGCCCGCCGGTCTGCTTCTTGTGGGTGTATTCGGCCTGAGCGGTCGACTTCACCGTTTCTCGGTACGGCACCTTAGGCATATGCATCTCGAGATCAACGCCAAACTTGCGCCTGATCTTCTCCAAAGCGACCTCCACATGGGAGTCGCCCAGGCCCGATAGGATCATCTCGCCCGTATCGGGGCTACGCTCCAGCCGCAGGCTGGGGTCCTCTTCGACGATGCGGTTAAGCGCGGTACCCATCTTGTCGAGGTCGGCCTTGGTCTTGGGAGAGATAGCCGCGCTGAACGACGGCTGCGGGAACGAAATCGGCTCGAGCGTGACCGCGTTCTCTCTTGCGCCGAGGGTATTCCCGGTGTGGGTGTCCGCGAGCTTAGCGACCGCGCCGATGTCCCCGGCTGTGACCTGCGACGCGTGCTCCTGGTTCTTGCCGACGATGTGATAAAGGCTGCCGATGCGCTCGTCGACATTGCGGTTCGCGTTCCAGACGTGGGAATCCGACTTGAGCGTGCCGGAAAGCACCCGGAAGTAGGACAGGCGGCCTACGTAGGGGTCCGCTGTCGTCTTGAAGATGAGCGCGGCCAGCGGCTTGGATGCATCGGGCGGCAGTTCCTTGCCGGCGGCGCCGGCCACACGGTCGGTCGGGGAGGGAAGGAGCGCGGCGATTGAATCTAGCAGGCGTCGGGCGCCGACCGCCTTTGTCGCCGAGCCGGTAAAGATCGGCGTGATTTTGCCTGCGGCGATGCCGGCGCGCACTCCCGCCCTTAGCTCCTCCGCCGAAAGCTCCTCGCCTTCAAGGTATTTCGTGATGAGCGCGTCGTCCGTTTCAGCCGCTGCCTCGATCAGCTTCTCGCGCTGCTGGTCCGCCTGCGATGCGACTTCGGCCGGGATCTCGCCTTCCTCGGCCTTCTCACCAAGGTAAGCCTTCATCGTCAACAGATCGACGACACCCTGGAACGCCTGCTGGGCGCCCACCGGCAGCTCGACCGCCAAGCACTTGTTCCCCCAAAGCGACTGTATCTGCGCCAGCGTGCTGCTGAAGTCGGCGTTGTCGCGGTCCATGCGGTTGATGAAGATGGCCCGCGGCAGCGCCAGTTCTTCGGCGAACCGCCAGGCGAACTCCGTACCCACCTGCACGCCTGACGACGCATCGACGACGATGAGCGCCGTGTCGGCCGCCCGCAACCCGCATTTCACCTCGCCCATGAAGTCCATGTAGCCCGGCGTGTCGAGGAGGTTCACCTTGTAGCCGTCCCACTCAAGCGGCAGGATCGAGATGTTGAGGCTGAACCCCCGCTTCTGCTCGTCTGGGTCCCAGTCGGAGAGGGTCGAGCCATCCTCGATCTTTCCGAGCCGGTTCGTTGCTCCGGCGGCGAACATCAGCGCCTCGGCCAGCGAGGTCTTCCCGGTGCCGCTGTGCCCTACGAGCGCGACGTTACGTATATTCTCCGCCGGGTAGTCTTTCATAAGGGGGACCTCTCTCGATTTTTGGGACGACTGTGCTGGTCTATCGTACCGATTTTCGGCGGGACAAGGAAAGAGTGCCGGTTCTTGACACTGCATTTCGGTAGCGCATAAATGGGTGCTGCCACAGATGCTTGACCAGGAAACAGACACCACCCTGCGAACGCGGGCGGAGTGTGAGCGCTGCCGGAAAACGCTCGATGGTTCCAGCTTCGAGGTACGCACGTCCAGCAGCAGCCGCCTCCGCTGCCTGAGGTGCGCGCTCACCTTCGGGCCACTCGTGCGGCGTTCGGCCATCGTCGCGCTTATCGTTGGGACGATTCTGACGGCTATCAACCAGGGGAATATCATCATCGGCGGCGATTTCCCGGCGTCACTCTACTGGAAAATCCCGCTCACCTACGCGGTGCCGTATTGTGTAGCCACGACCGGCGCGATTCTAAACGGCCGGCGCCACCTCCAGTTCGGCAAGGGCAACACGTGATTGCGCTTCGAGACAAGG
>Ga0066700_10000769_pt1 | contig 12438 bp, 6 predicted proteins | sample GraSoiAngelo_149_FD_66460 | JGI IMG/M metagenome (GOLD analysis project Ga0066700, IMG submission 66460) | Grasslands soil microbial communities from the Angelo Coastal Reserve, California, USA - 14_1009_09_30cm | ecosystem: Environmental > Terrestrial > Soil > Grasslands | place: USA...
GTGATCACCGACTTTGCCTCCATGACGAACAGGAACTGTCGGGCCTTGCCGTCCGGCATGAGGCTGGTGTGATCGGGGCTTTCCATTCGCGTCATGTACGGGCTGTCCACTACCTTGATGCGACGCAGCCACTTGGTGTTGATGTTGCCCTCCCAGCCTGGAACGATGAGCCGCAGCGGGTAACCATTCCCCGGCCGCAGAGCCTCACCATTCTGGCCGTAGGCGACCAGGACGTCGTCCATGGCCTTCGCCATGGGGATGCTGCGCTCGTTGCCCGTGGCATCGGCGCCCTCGGCGACGATCCAGGAAGCGTTCTTGCGGGCGCCGGCCTCGCGGAGCAGGAGCGAGAGGGCCACGCCCGTCCACTCGGTACAGCTCGTGAGGCCGTGCGTGAACTGGACACTCGGCGCCATAGGCGCGCCCCACTCCGTCCGCGTATTGCCTGCGCACTCGAGGAAGAGGATGCGCGAGGTGGAGGGCAGGCGCCTGATCTCGTCGATGGTGAGGATGAGGGGACGATCGACCATGCCGTGGATCAGGAGGCGATGCTTCTTGGGGTCGATGGTGGGAATACCGCCGCGGCAAACCTCGAAGTGCAGCGCCGACGGCGTGATGGTCCCCAACATCTCCCCCAGCGGCGTGAAATTCCCGCCCCACTCGTCCGGCATCGACGGCGGGCCCTTTTCCCTGAGGGCTCCCTCGAAGGGGGAGCGTTCGCCGTAGGGCAACATGGGGCCGCCAACGACCCTGGATGGATCGTCGGGAACCGGCGGCGACTGGGCGTGCGCCGGAGCCACGCGTCCGGCCACCAGCGCGGCGCCCAGGGCGATGCCGTGCTTGATGAACCGGCGACGCGAGGGTGAAGGGCGTTCAGGCTGCGGGGCCGAAGGGTTCATGGTTGCCTCCCTGCTGCGTCGGAAGAGAGTATTGCGAGTGAGATACGCGTTCCGGTGTCCCTTGTCAACGGCCTCCAGTACTGCGGCGGACACGATCCCCGCGGACACGATCGCCCCGCCGGCCGCGGGCCGGCGTCTTGTGGTTGACGACCTTGACCGCTGCGGTGCCTGAGGCTACTCTCCTGCTACCGTCTGACCTCATCCTGCGAGCCACTGGAGGAACCATGAGTGACATGGGTCAATCTTGCGCGCACCCGATCAGACTCATGAGGGTCGCGCCACTCTGCGTGATCGTCTGGGTGGCGGCATGCGGCCTCATGACCGCCGGCCCGTCCTGGGCGGCCGCGATCAAAGGATCCGTTCACTTGACGGGTGCAGGACTCGAACAGAAGAAGCTTCCGGTAACGGTCGATCACTCCGTCTGCGGAAAAGAGAAGGAGGTTCAAGACGTTCTCATATCCGCAGGACGGGGCATTCGCAATGTCGTGGTGTCGCTCCAGAATCCTCCTCCCGACGCGACGTGGAAGGCGCCCTTGTCGCCCGTGCAGGTGGACCAGCAGCAGTGTGTGTTCGTCCCGCGCGTGGTGATCGTGCCGGTGGGTGGGACCGTAGAGTTCCTGAACAGCGATCGCTTGCTCCACAACATCCGGGGCCGCGCTACGGTGAACCGCCCCTTCAATCGGACGCAACCGAAGGGCCGCACGATTCCGATGGTGTTCCAGAAGGCCGAGGTGGTCCGCGTCGACTGTGACCTCCATCCCTGGATGCGTGCCTGGGTGGTGGTAGCCGAACATCCCTTTTATACGATCACCAACGACCAGGGAGAGTTCCTCCTGGACAACGTCCCCCCCGGCCGGTACACCATCCAGCTCTGGCAGGAAGCCCTCGGGACGGTGACGAAGGACGTGAGCGTGGCCGACGGCGTTACGACCGTCACCGTGGAAATGAGCCGGAAGTAAGAGGTCGCGTCCCGCGCCAGTCTCCTGATCGCCTCCAGCAGCTCGCGAGGACTGTGAACTCGTTGCCTTCGATGTGCAGGATCATCTTGGTACTCATCCCGCGGGCACCACGTCGACGCGTAGCGGAATCGAGAAGAAGAACTTCGATCCCTTTCCCGGCTCGCTCTCCACCCAGATGCGCCCGCCGTGCATCTCGACGAATTTTTTCGTGATGCTGAGCCCTAGACCTGTTCCGCCGAATTCTTGCGCGACGGTGGTGTCCGCCTGGCGAAACTCCGCGAAGATGTTCTCGAGCTGATCCGGCGCGATCCCTATCCCCGTGTCGGAGACACAATACAGGAGGGTGGTGCCCTGCAGCTCGATTCTGATTTCGATATGACCCTTGGGCGGCGTGAATTTCATGGCGTTTCCCGCCAGATTGAGCAGACACTGCGTGATCCGCTTGCCGTCCCCCACCGCGGGCGGGATCTCGTCCGGCACCGAGGTGATGAATTCGAGCCCTTTTTCGGTGGCGAGCGAACGAAGCGAGGCTTTGACCACGCCCACAATGTCCCCCACGAGGTACTCGGCGAGGTTCAACTCCATCCGGCCCGCTTCGATCTTCGAAAGGTCGAGCACGTCGTTGATGAGGCGGAGCAAATGCCGGCCATTGGTCTGGACGTCAAGGAGTGGTTGCTTGAGGTCGGGCGCGAGATTTCCATAGACGCCATCGAGAAGGAGTTCGGTGAAGCCGAGGATCGCATTCATGGGAGTCCGGAGCTCGTGGCTCATGCTGGCCAGGAAGTCCGATTTCGCCTGGCTCGCCCGTTCGAGCCTTTCATTGAGCGTCCTGAGTTGCTGCGCGGCCTGCCGCTGCTCCTCATCGAGACGGTGGAGCTGGTGAGTCATCTGGTTCATGTGGGTGACCAACGCGCCGAACTCATCCCGATTCGGGACGTCGATGGTCGTGCTGAAATCTCCGGTCGCCACCCGGCTGAGAAACGTGTCCGCTTCCCGCACGGCGAGGATGAATGACCACGAGATGACGAATCCGAGCAGCAGAGCGAGCAGAATCGAAGCGCCGGCGAAGCCCCCCATCAGGACGAGGGCTCTCTGGTGCACACCCGCGGCGCTGCTCCGCAGGTTCTGCATTTTGTCTTGTTCGGTCCTGACCACTTGGTCTACGAGTTCCTCGATTCGCTGATAGAGCGGGTAGCCGCTGGCCAGGTGCAACGTCATCGGCTCGTTGAGCTTGCCATCCCGGATGAGGTTCGCGAGATCGGCCACGATCGTCAAGACCTCATCCTGAGCGAGACGAATGCGCTGGATCATCTCCAGCTCTTCGGGCGCGGCGGCCTGCTCGATTCGCTCGAGGGTGCTGTTGAAACGATTGTTCTCACGGAGGATCTTCGCGATCGTGCCCTCATCTCTGAGAAGCAGAGCCATTCCTGTGAAGTTCATCTGCATGGCCAACGCGTGCTGGATCTCACGCGACGAGTCGACTCGGGCGTGCGCCTGATCAAGGAGCTGGCTCTGGCGGGACAGTCTCGCGATGGTCTGCAGGCTCATTGCCGTCATGGCAATGAGCAGAAGCGCGACGAGCATGAACGCGCCCAGAAGCTTCGCGTGGACGGAAGCACGAATGCCCGCGACCCACCGCACCAGAAGCCCCAAGGGCGAACGAGCCAGGAGGAGGCTGGCAATTTTGTCGCCCAGTCCTTGGACGGGTGGGGGGGCCGAGGCCGCATGGCCATCGGCGAGTCTGATCTCAGTAGGGCACATGAAGGGGTTTGGAGGGAAGGTATCAGCCAGCCTGAGGCGTGGCAAGTGTCACGGGCGCTCCGGACAGGGCGCTGGTAATCCTAAGGGTATGCCTTCAGGTGGACAGCTCCCCTCCGAAGCGCTGGCTCCGGTGACCAGTCGTACCTGCGATCCCGTTCACTTCCTTCGTCCCTTTTATCGCTACGGACAATTCACGGACAGTGGGGCGCTTGATATGCGCTAACCGCGTTTCACATCAGGAGCAGCCTGTTGTCGTCCCGCAGGTGATGCACTTCAGGCACGTGCCGTTACGGACCATGGTGAACTGGCCGCAGTCGCCGCAGGCATCGCCCTCGTAGCCCTTGAGCCGGGCGATCTCGGAGGCGGAGAGGAGCTTGGCTTCGGCCAGACCGCCGCTGCCCCCGCTCACCGGGCGCGCGGCCCTGGAGGAGGCGATGTCGCCGCTCGGCATGGGCTGCCGCGCGTGCACCACCGGCACGCTGCCGATGTCAGCCGGCTGCTCGATCTTCGAGCCCACGGAGTCGCTGCGCAGGTCCTCGTCTGGCACGTGCGAGAGATCGGTCCGGCCCAGGTAGTTGATGGCCAGCTCGCGGAAGACGTAGTCGATGACCGAGGTGGACATCTTGATCCGATCGTTGCCCTGGACCATGCCGTTGGGCTCGAAGCGCGTGAAGACGAAGGCGTGCACGAACTCCTCGAGGGGGACGCCGTGCTGGAGTCCGAGGGAGATGGCGATGGCGAAGCAGGCCATGAGGGAGCGGAAGGCCGCCCCTTCCTTGTGCATGTCGATGAAGATCTCCCCGAGAGAGCCGTCCTCGTACTCCCCGGTGTGGAGATAGACCTTGTGCCCGCCCACTACCGCCTTCTGCGTATAGCCGGTGCGCCGGCCGGGCAGGCGGTGACGCTCGCGCAGGTACTTGGTGACCACGCGCTCCGTCATGCGCTCGGCCACCTTCTCGATGTCCGCCGCGGCCGCCTCCTCCTCGTCATCGCTCACGGCATTCAGCGGCTGGGAGAGCTTCGAGCCGTCGCGATAGAGGGCCACCGCCTTGAGCATGCTCTTCCAGGAAGCGCGGTAGGCGTCCTTGACGTCGGCGATGGTGGCGTCCTGCGGCATGTTGATGGTCTTGCTGATCGCCCCCGAGAGGAAGGGCTGGGCGGCGGCCATCATCCGGATATGGGCGGCCACCGGGATGAAGCGCTGCCCCCGGCGTCCGCAGCGGTTGGCGCAGTCGAAGACGGCCAAGTGCTCGGGCCGGAGGAAGGGCGCGCCCTCCACCGTCATGGTGCCGCAGCAGTAGTCGTTGGCCGCCTCGATCTCGGCGGGGGTGAAGCCCAGGGCGCGGAGGAGGTTGCCGTTCCACTCGGCGAGCTGGGCGTCGTTGAGCCCGAGCTGCTGGGAGACATAGCCGTCGCCGAGCGTCCACGAGTTGAACACGAACTGGATCTCGAAGGCGGCCTCGAGCGCCGCCTCGATCCGGGCAAGCCCGGCCTCGTCGAAGCCCTTGGCCCGCAGCGTGTCGTGGTTGATGAAGGGCGCGCCCTGCAGCGTCTTCCGTCCCACGCAGTAGGACACGATCTCGTCGATCTGGTGCGGTGGATAGCCCAGCGTGCGCAGGGCCTCGGGAATGCTCTGGTTGATGATCTTGAAGTAGCCGCCCCCCGCCAGCTTCTTGAACTTGACGAGGGAGAAGTCGGGCTCGATGCCGGTGGTGTCGCAGTCCATGACGAGCCCGATGGTGCCCGTGGGCGCCAGTACCGTCACCTGGGCGTTGCGATAGCCGTACTTCTCCCCGAGCTCGAGGGCGCGGTCCCAGGTCGCCCGCGCGGCCTCGAGAAGTGCCTGCGGGCAGTGCTCGGGGTCGATGCCGAGCGGGGTGATGGTCAACCCTTCGTAGTCGCGGGCGGGGGCATTGTAGGCCGCCCGCCGGTGGTTGCGGATGACCCGCAACATGGGCAGCCGGTTCTTCTGGAAGCCGGGGAAGGGCCCGAGGTCCTTGGCCATCCTGGCCGAGGTCGCGTAGGCCTCGCCGTGCATGATCGCCGTCAGCGCCCCGCAGATGGCCACGCCCTCGGGCGAGTCATAGGGGATGCCGCTGCGCATGAGCACGGTGCCCATGTTGGCGTAGCCGAGCCCCAGCGTCCGGAAGTCCCAGCTCTTCTGGGCGATGGTGGGGCTCGGGTAGGCGCCCATGAGCACGCTGATCTCGAGCACCATCGTCCACAGCCGGCAGGCGTGACGGAAGCCCTCGATGTCGAAGCTGCCGTCCTCGCGCAGGAACTTGATCAGGTTGATCGAGGCGAGGTTGCAGGCGGTGTCGTCGAGGAACATGTACTCCGAGCACGGATTCGAGGCATTGATCCGTCCGTCCTCGGGGCAGGTGTGCCACTCGTTGATGGTCGTGTCGTACTGGACGCCCGGATCGGCGCAGGCCCAGGCCGCGTAGGCGATCTCGTTCCACATGTCCTCGGCCGCGACCTTCTTCGAGATCTTTCCGTCTGTCCGGCGCCGGAGGTCCCAGTCACCGCCTCGGTCGAGAACCTCGAAGAAGCTGTTGGGGACGCGGACCGAGTTGTTCGAGTTCTGACCGGAGACCGTGAGATAGGCCTCGCTGTCCCAGTCGGTATCGTATTCGGGGAACACGAGCTCGGTCACACCGCCGGCGGCGAGCTGGAGCGTCTTCTGGATATAGGCCTCGGGCACGAAGGCCGCCCGCGCCTCGCGCATGGCCGCCCGCAGCCCGGGGTTCTGCTTGGGATCGGCCTCGATGCGCTCGCCGATGCGGCAGGCTTGTAGCACCGCCTGCAGCCGTCGCTTCCCGAGCCGCGAGCCGGTAACCAGCGCCGCCACCTTCTGTTCCTCGACTACCTTCCAGCGAATGAACTGCATGACATCGGGATGGTCGAGGTCGAGGCACACCATCTTGGCCGCCCGCCGTGTGGTGCCGCCCGACTTGATCGCTCCCGCCGCGCGGTCGCCGATCTTGAGAAAGGACATGAGCCCCGAGGACTTGCCGCCGCCCGACAACGGCTCGTTCTCGCCGCGAAGCCCCGAGAAATTGGAGCCGCTACCGGAGCCGTACTTGAAGATGCGGGCCTCCCGGGTCCAGAGGTCCATGATCCCGCCGTCATTGACGAGATCGTCGGACACGGATTGGATGAAACACGCAGAAGGTTGCGGACGCTCGTAGGCGCTGGTCGCCCGCGTCAGCGCCCCCGTGTCGGGATCGACGTAGTAGTGCCCCTGGGCGGGGCCGCTGAGGTTGTAGGCGTGGTGCAAGCCCGTGTTAAACCATTGTGGCGAGTTGGGCGCCGCGACCTGGCGCGCCAGCATGTGGCAGATCTCTTCGTAGAAGGCCCGGGCATCGGCTGGTCCATCGAAGTAGCCGTACTTCTCCCCCCACTGGGTCCAGCAGCCCGCCATCCGGTGGAAGACCTGCCGGGCATCCCGCTCGCCCCCGAGCACTGGCCGGCCGTCCCCGTCCAGGAGCGGCCGGCCATCAGGGCCGAGCTGGGGTACCCCTGACTTCCGGAAGTACTTCTGGGCCAGGATGTCCACGGCCACCGATGACCACTCGGCGGGCACAGCGATACCCTCCTGGCGGAAGACCGTGGTCCCATCCGGGTTCCTGATCTCGGAATTGCGCTCGACGAACTCGATCCCGGCGTAGGGGGTCTGGTCTTCCGTGGTGAACCGGCGCGAGATTCTCATGCGTGCCTCCTCTTCTGAACCGCCGACTCTTAGCTGACGACGCCTCGCCTACCGCGAACGGCCCTCGCGCGGGGAGCGCGAAGGCCGCGAATTGTCGGTGTCTACGTGGGCCCTGTCGTCGGGAGCATCAGGTAAGCTCGACAGCGCGTGAGGCACAACATATTGTGGTCGGCTGGCCAAGTCAATCTTTATTTGGTGGTTTCTCCTGCCGGCTGTTAGCGCGCCGCGTTGTGACTGGCCAACCGTACAATTAAGCCGTCATGCGATGGCTCATCGACGGCTACAACGTGATCCGACGCTCGCCGGAGCTCAGCTCGCGAGAGATGGTCAGCCTGGAAGAAGGCCGCCAGGCGCTCTGCAAGCTTCTGAGCGCGACCGCGCGCGCCTCGGGCGATGCGTTCACGGTGGTCTTCGACGGCGCGGGCGCCGGTGGCACGGGCTCCGGCAGGGTCGGAGTCACCGTGGTGTTCTCGAGCGCCCGCGAGAACGCCGATCGCGTGCTTATTCGCCTCGCCCGCCAGGGTGGCGCCGTCGTCTCCAATGACCGCGAGGTGCGCCAGAGCGTCGCGCGCGCGGGGGCCGTGGTCGTTACCACCGACGAGTTCCTGGCCCGTCTCGGCAGGCAGAGGCGCGCGCCCGACGTTTCCGATGCGGACGCGCCCGACGCGAGCCTGCCTGACGCGAACCTAAAAGACGAAGAGGAAACGCCACGCGGGCCCCGCAAGGGCAATCCCAGGCGGCTCGGGAAGAAGGCGCGGGCCACCCGGCGCACCCTGGGACGTCTGGGCCGGGGTCGCCTACCTTAGGTCGCCATCTTGAAGGAGTGTGACCGACGCTCTACGAACGGACGGGACACACGAGGGTGGGATGGACCAGGCTCCCCGACGAGCCCAGGACGTGCGACTCGGCTACTTACTCGTCTCCCTTGATCAGCCGCTCGCGACGCTGGAGGTAGCCGTTGCGGACCGAGCTGTACAGGTCGATCGTCGTGTCCTCGAATCCCTGGAAGAGGTCGAGGTTCAACGAGCGCTGGTTGAGCTGGTCGCCCGCGCCCATGGCGAATCTGTCCGGGAAGAAGGGGATGTAGTAGTTCAGTGGGCTCATGGCTCCGTCGACGGCGAAGCCGATACCGTCACGGACGGTCAGCGGGGGCAGGAAGGGTAGCACCAGATACGGACCGGGCCCCGCTCCCCACTTGCCGAGCGTCTGCCCAAAATCCGCCTTCTGGGGTTCAAGCTTGAATTCCTGCTTGGCCACGTCGAAGAGACCACCAATACCCAGGGTCGAGTTGATGAGGAAGCGCCCCATCTCGATGGACGCGTCCTTGAGCTTCCACTGCAAGACCTTGTTCACGAAGCGGCGGGGCATGTTCAGGTTGGTGAAGGCATTGTCGATCATCTGCTGGACGATGTCCGGCGTGATCGCGTTATAGCCCTTGGCGGCCGGCTTGAAGACGTACCTGTCGAAGTTGTAGTTGAAGCTGAACATCTTCTCGTTGAACTTCTCCCACGGATCGTACTCTTCGACGTCGTAGTCGGGAGGGGTGGCCTCGGGCGTGCCGCGCAACGCCGCGTCCACGGGCCCAGCCAGGGCCACGACCCAGGAGGGGGCATTGTCGGACGTCATCGTCTCCACCGTGATCGAGGACGGCGGGACCGATGCGACTGCCTCCGGCGCGGAGAATTCGTCGACGATCTGCGGCTCGGGCGCGGCCGGAGAATCCACCACGGCGGTGCTCTGCGCGCGCGCGGCCAGGACGGCGGATTCAGTGCGCAGGCTCGGCGACAGCGAGCCGCAGCCCCCGAGCACCAGGGCCAGAGTGCCGAACACGAGCAGAGCCGACCACGTCCCCGTTCTCGAGCCCACCGTGCCTCCTTGCCTCATGTCAGCGGTTCCGGCCGTGCGCGGCGCTTGCGCCCGAATGCACACGGTCGAGAGCCTAGCTTGAAATCCCACATTGCGCCAGACTTTTTTGAATTTGCCCTTGTTCCAACGGCCCCCTGTCGAGGCGCCCGCGGCGTTCTGGAAACTGCCACGGCGCTCCCGCACGTCGAGAGCGCGCCACGCGCTAGCAAGAGCAAGGCGGGTGCCATGGAGATCGTCGCGGGAGCATATCCCGGCAAATGCTTGTTGGCAAAGAAATTTCCATGAGAGCTCGCGTCGGTGCGCCCCTAAAAGTGGGCGGCGGGCAAGCGCAAATTGTCAAATTCTCGGAGACTGGATACCCAAAGTCGGTGGTGGAGGTCTGCAGACACGCGGACGGGGGTGGGCAGCAGTTGCCTGCTCCCCGAGCCCCCGTGATGTGTGCGCAACCTCGGTTGCGCGTCCCGGCAAGAGTCGGGACCCTGATCCTGCGCGCCGGCGCCGCGCGAGCGGTGCTGCGTAGTGCCCGTCACTCGGCGGCGCCTATGGCTGGTCCGGTGGCGTATCCACCATGGCGCAATCTGAATCCCGATGAGGGCGGCTGTCAAGCCGCGGCGAGCCAAGTCGGGCCGCGAAGGGTAATATCTCCTGGAGCGATGAGTCAACGCGATCTGCGGGCGCTTCTCCTGGTGATCCTGACGCTGGTCGCCCTCGTGGCTCTGGGCGGCTCCCTGATGGCCGAGGTCGGGCGGCCTTCTCCCGGTTTCTTCGTGGCGCCGGACTATCGGATCTTTCCCGTCGACGCCGCAGCCGAGGCGGCCGGGCTTGCCTGGGGTGACCGCATCGTAGGTGTCGACGGCGGCTCGGCGCTCACGCTGGTTGCCCGCGTGCGCGGGGAGCAGGGGCTCGTCCGCTATGACATCGAGCGCGCCGGCCGGCGGCTCACCGTCGAGCTTGCTCCCCGCCCGTTTTCCTGGCCGCTCCTCTTCGGCCACTTCGGTGTCTTCTTCGCCGTCTCTGCCCTGATGCTCGTGGTGGGCGTGGCCGTCTACGCGCAGAATCCCAGCGCGCGGCCCAACCGGAGCTTTCTCCTCTACATGTGCCTGTGGGCCGTGTCCAACGTCGCCGTCCCCGCCTCGGTGCTGGGATCCGTGCGTCTCGCCGCGGCCGTGGTCGGCTTCGTGTCGATCGTGCTGTCCGTCCACGGCTGGATATTCTTCCTGACCTATCCCGGCAATCCGGCGCGCGAAGCCTGGCTCGAGCGTCACCGCGTGATGCCGCGGCTCTACCGCGCGGCGGTGGCTCTCGGGCTGGTGTCCGCGGCTACCTTCCTCACCCTGTCCGCCCTCAGACCCGAGCTCTTGGTGAGCGGCTGGGTCTATCCCGCCTCGGTGGCCACCCTGTTCACCCTCGCCGCCGTCTCCTTCCCGATCAAGATTGTCGCGCTCCTGGACACGCGCCGCCGCGCCGCCTCGCCCCTCGTCAATCAGCAGACGACCGTGCTCCTTCTCGGTATCGGGCTCGGGCTCGGTGGGTGGCTCGCTTTCATGCTCGCGCCCCTGACCCATCTCTATCGAGGCCCCCTCGATCCCCAGTGGGGCTCGGCCCTCGTGCTCCTCTATCCTCTCGCCATCGCGTATGCCACCGTGCGCTACCGGCTCTTCGACGCCACCGTGGTGATCCGACGCTCTGTGGTCTACGCGGCCCTCGCCGGCCTGATCACGGCGGCCTACGCGCTCGCCATCGCGGGCGCCAATCTCCTCCTGGCTCAGGCAAGCCTCGCGGAGTCGACATGGTTCTCGGCTGCGTTCATGTTCGCGGTCGCCCTCGCCTTCAATCCCCTGCGTGAGCGGCTGAGACGGCTGGTGGACCGCACGTTCTTCCGCGAGCGCTACGACTACGCCCGCACCATCGGCGCCCTCGCGCGCTCGATGTCGAGCCTGCTCGACCTGGGGGAGATCACCCGTCGGCTGAGCACGACCATCGAGACCTCCATGCACGTGCGGGGCGCACGCCTCGACGTGGGCGCGCCCCGTCCGCCCCTCGAGGCCTTGCTCGAGGCGACGCCGGGCGCCCTGTCGCGCTACCAGGTGGCCGCCGATCCGCGCTTTGCCGCCCTCGAAGGCCCCGCCCTCCTGGCCTACGACGCCCTCGGCGCAGAGGTGCTGGTGCCCCTGCGCTTCCAGGAATCCATCCGCGGCGTGCTCGTGCTGGGGCCGAAGCGCTCCGAGGCCGCCTATACCGCCGAGGACCTGGAGCTCCTCGAGACGCTCGCGGACCAGGCCGCCGTGGCCGTGGCCAACGCGGAAGCGCATCAGCAGGTGCTCGACTACGCGCGGCAGCTGGAGCGAAGCCTTCTCATTCGCACGAGCCTGTCCAAGTTCGTGCCCCAGCGGGTGCGCGACCTGATCGAGGAATCGCCGGAAGCGCCTTCTCTCGACAAGCGCGAGACCGAAGTCTCCGTGCTCTTCGCGAACATCAGCGGCTACACGCGGCTGTCCGGCCGGCTCGCTCCCGACGCCCTCGACGCCCTCGTCCAGCGCTATTTCGGCGCCTTCCTCGACGAGATCGTCAAGCACGGCGGCGACGTGAACGAGACGGCGGGCGACGGCCTCATGGTCATCTTCCACGAGGGCGAGCACGCGCGAGCCGCCGTGGAGGCGGCGCGGGCCATCCACCGGCGGGCCGCAGAGATCGGCGCCGAGCTCTCGGACCGCTACGACCCCTTCGAGATGCACATCGGCGTCAACACGGGGCCCGCCCTCCTCGGGGCGACCAAGATCGAAGGGCGGGCGGGCACGCGCTGGACGTACACGGCCTCGGGCATGACGACGAACATCGCGGCGCGGCTGGCCGCCCAGGCCCAGGGCGGGGAAATCGTGCTCTCCGAAGCAACCTACTCGCGGCTGAGCTCCGATCTCACGTTGGAGGACATGGGCTTGAGGGAGCTCAAGGGAATCGAGCAGCCCGTGCGGCTCTACCGCCTCCCGGGGGCAGGCGTGTGACGCCCGCGGCCCTCAAGCACCTCGCGCTCAGTGATCCGATCATGCGACGGGTCATCCGGACCATCGGACCCTGCACGCTCGAGCCGCAGCTGCGTCGCTCGCCCTATGAGGCCCTCGTACGCGCCGTGGTCTACCAGCAGCTCCACGGCCGCGCGGCCGCGGCCATCCTCGGCCGCTTCATCGCCCTCTTCGGCGGCAAGGCCTTCCCGCGGCCACGGGCCGTGCTCGCCATGAGCACGCGC
>Ga0066700_10000770_pt1 | contig 12425 bp, 8 predicted proteins | sample GraSoiAngelo_149_FD_66460 | JGI IMG/M metagenome (GOLD analysis project Ga0066700, IMG submission 66460) | Grasslands soil microbial communities from the Angelo Coastal Reserve, California, USA - 14_1009_09_30cm | ecosystem: Environmental > Terrestrial > Soil > Grasslands | place: USA...
AAACAATTCGGGCTCGACAGCATTATCAACGCTCTGCTCGGCGCCGCCGTGGTTTGTGTCTCACTGTCCAAGCTGAGCATCGTACCGAACGCACTTTCCGTCTTGCTCTATGTTGTCGCACTTGGTTTCGGAATCGCCGTGCATTACTCCATCATGCTCGGCCTGGCCGCGGTGAGCTTTTGGATCATTCGCGCGCAGGGACTGGTGTATGGGTATTTCAACTTTCTCAATATCGCGCGTTACCCGGATGTCATTTTCCCGTGGCTTTTCCGGCTGATTTTTGGCTGGGTGATTCCGGTGGTGATCATTGCGAACATCCCAGCGCGCCTGCTCATCAAATCACTCGGTCAACCGTTTCCTTTGATGCTGCACCTAATCATCGCATCGACCATTGTGTTTTGGCTTTCCCGTGTGTTTTGGAACTTTGCGCTGCGACATTATTCCAGCGCCAGCTCGTGACGCCCGGGCGAACGCAGTTTCACCTTCGCAGGTGCTAGAGAGTGCTGAAATAATTTCGGGTGCGTGCAGCCACAGCGCCGTAGGCGCGCGATGTTTGTAGATTCGCCGGCAAGAAGAGGCGTCAAGCTCCGTAGGAGCGGCATATTCGTTGCTGTTCTAGGCACATGTCGCTGCTATGGAGCTTCATTGCTTTTAGCTCTGCGCGTACACCTATAAACTTGTCGCGCCTACGGCGCTCACTGACTTTTCAACAGCGTTCTGGCGGGCCTGCTGTTGACGAAATGCACATCGACCGCGACGCTCGATTAGTCCCGCAGACGCGGGATAATTCTCGGCGATGATCATTGAAGTAAAAGTTCCGTCAGTCGGCGAGTCGGTGACTAGCGGAGTCATTTCTGCCTGGCACAAGAAGTCCGGTGACTTCGTGAACGAGGGTGAACCGCTTTTCGCGCTCGAGACGGACAAGGTGTCGACCGATATCGTGGCGGAAAAGTCTGGCATGCTGGAGACGAGAGTACCCGAAGGCCAGGAGGTAAAGATCGGCGAAGTCATTGCTATTATCGATGATGCGAAGCAGCAAGCCGAGAAGAAGGAAGAAAAAGCAAAAGACAAACAGCCCGATAAGAAACAAGCTGAGCCGAAGAAAACCGTCCCACCTGTAGCCCCAGGCGACCTGTCGACCGTAGGCTCGGCAAAGGCGGATGACCGCGACAGGCCGGAGTCAACGACTCGGGCTACAGCTCTTTCGCCCGCGGTTCGCCGGATCATTGAGGAGGAGAAGATTGAGCCCGAAGAAATTACCGGCACAGGGCTGGGCGGCCGCCTAACGAAAGGGGACACGCTTGCTGCAGTGGACAACCGCGGCAAGGCCGGGCAAAAAACTGAGGCCCGCGAACCTCAACCCCCAAGCGACTCGTCCACTGTAGCGTCGCCGAAGGCGGATGCTCGTTTCACTCGCAAAAAAATGTCACCATTGCGTCGCAAGATCGCGCAGCAACTTGTGATGGCGCAGCACACCGCGGCGATTCTCACCACATTCAACGAATGCGATATGAGCGCGGTGCAGGAATTGCGCCGGAGCAAACAAGACGAGTTCACAAAAAAGTATCGCGTCAAACTCGGACTGATGTCGTTTTTTGTGAAGGCAACCGTGGAGGCGCTGAAAGCGGTGCCCGTCGTCAATGGCCGGATCGAAGGGGAGGACTTCATTCAAAACAACTTCTATGATATCGGCGTGGCCGTTGGCACGGAGCGCGGGCTCGTCGTGCCAGTTGTGCGCGACGCCGACAAGAAGAGTTTTGCCGATTTGGAGCGCGATATCGCCGATTACGCGGGCAGGGCACGTGACGGAAAGTTGAAGCTTGAAGATCTTCAGGGCGGCACGTTCACAATCACAAACGGCGGAGTGTACGGCTCGCTCTTCGCCACTCCGATTTTGAATCCGCCGCAGAGCGGCATCCTCGGGATGCACAAAATCATGCCGCGTGCTGTGGCGCTCGACGGGAAAGTGGAGGTGCGCCCAATGATGTACCTCGCGCTCAGCTACGATCACCGCGCCATCGACGGCAAAGAAGCAGTTAGCTTCCTCATCAAAGTGAAGGAATGCACCGAGGATCCGAAAAAGCTACCGCTGGATTTTTGAGTCTCCAGTTGTCATGTTGAGCCCGGAGCGCGCAACGAAATGCGAAGCATAAGGCTTGGCTTTCAAACATCTCTGACGTGGGACCCCCAAAAAATGATCCGAGATTCTTCGCTTCGCTCAGAATGACAGAAACGAGTTATGGAAAAATTTGATGTTGTTATCATCGGCTCCGGGCCCGGCGGTTACATTGCTGCGATCCGTTCCGGCCAGCTTGGATTGAAGACCGCGCTTTTCGAAAAGGATAAGGAACTGGGGGGCACTTGTCTTAACGTGGGCTGCATCCCAAGCAAGGCACTTCTCACGTCGACCGACCATTTCATGTTCGTGAAAAAAGAGGCGGCTAAGCATGGCATCGTCGTCGATGGCGCGCGCGCCGATCTCGCGAAGATGCAGGAGCGCAAGAACAAGGTCGTAAAGACATTTAACAGTGGCGTGCGATCGCTGATGAAAACGAACAAGGTGACTGTGTTCGAAGGCTTCGGCACAATCACCGCGCCCGGAAAAGTTTCGGTCAAGTCCGCGGATGGCCCGACACAGGAGATCGAGACGAAAAACATCGTTGTCGCCACGGGTAGCGTGCCGATGGAATTGCCGTTCGCCAAATTTGACGGCAAGACAATCGTAAGCAGCACCGAAGCACTGGAATTTACCGAACCTCCAAAGAAGCTGGTTGTGATCGGTGCGGGTGCCGTGGGATTGGAGCTCGGTTCTGTTTGGAATCGGCTTGGTTCGGAAGTGACGATGCTGGAATTTCTGCCGCGCATCGCGCTCGGGTTCGATCTCGAGCTGTCGAACCTGCTTCAGCGTTTGCTCACCGCCCAAGGCATGACGTTTCATCTCGAGTCGAAGGTCACGGCGGTAAAAGTCGATAACGGGCGCGCGACGGTGATCGCAACCAAAGGCGATCAGGAGCTCAAATTCGAAGCAGATAAGGTTCTCGTTTCAGTCGGCCGTCGCCCGTTCTCCGAAGGTCTTGGCGCGGAAAAAGCGGGGATTGAATTCGACGATAAAAAACGCATCAAAGTGGACAATCATTTCCGCACAAATGTCGAAGGCATTTACGCGATCGGCGACGTGATCACAGGGCCGATGCTGGCGCACAAAGCCGAAGACGAAGGGATGGCGTGTATCGAAATCATCGCCGGTAAAGCAGGCCACGTAAACTACCAGGCGATCGCCGGCATCATTTACACCAATCCCGAGCTCGCCGGCGTTGGCCTTACCGAAGACCAGGCGAAAGAGCAGGGGATCGACGTGCGCATCGGCAAATTCCCATTCCGTGCCAACAGCCGCGCACTTACTGGCGATGACGTGGAAGGAATGGTCAAGTTCGTCGCGGACGCCAGAACAGATCGCGTTCTCGGCGCTCATATCTTGCACCACCTCGCTTCAGAGTTAATTCCCGAAGCCGTTTCCGTGATCGAATTCGGCGGCAGCTCCGAAGACATCGGACGCACCACTCATTCCCACCCCACATTGAGCGAAGCGGTCCGAGAAGCCGCGCTCAACGTCGAGAAACGCGCCCTGCACATTATAAATCGCTGATTGTAGCGGCGTTTTGTGTCAAACGCCGAAAACAAGCCTGGGATCATTTCAAATTCTGCGCCTCTCGTCGCCGAATCACGCACAGGGTCACCAGTGCTGACGCGGCACAAACGATTGCGCCGAATGCGAGCGCGAAAGGTGTGCCCACGAAATGCGCAACGGCTCCGGCTTCCAGACTGCCAAGCGGAATCATGGCGCCGAACACGAGCGACCACACGCCCATGACGCGTCCCCGCATTTCGTCCGGCACGATGGTTTGCAGCACGGTGTTGGAGGTTGAAAAAAACAGCAGCATTCCAAATCCGGCGGCGAAGAGGAACACGAGCGCGAGCGGAAAACTTTTGGTGAACGAAAGCGCCAGCATCGTCGCGGAAAATAACCAGACGCCGCCGAGTGCGATTTTACGCGGCGTGAAAGCATGTCCAAAGGTCGCGACTAGCAGGGCACCGACGAACGCGCCGGTTCCGCTCGCCGACATCAGAATCCCGTAACCATTTGCGCCGCGTCCGAGCACATCGCGCGCAAACGCGGGCATCAGCACGGCATAGGACCAGCCGAAAACGCCGACCGCTAGGAATAGGAGCAGGATTGTACGCACACGCGGATGTTTCGTGGTGTAAACGATTCCCTCCCACGCGTGTTCGCCCGCCGAAGCAATTTCGATTTGCCGCTCAAACGCCGGCAGACGCATCAGCAAGAAACCGGTGATTACGGCGATAAAGCTTAGACCGTTCAGAAAAAAACACATCGCCACGCCTACGGCGCCGATCATTAATCCTGCAACGGACGGCCCTACCACGCGCGCTCCATTCACGATCGAGCTGTTGAGTGAGATCGCGTTCAGCAAATCTTCCCGGCTGGTCATTTCGACTGTAAACGCCTGGCGCGCGGGCATGTCGAACCCCATCGCAATTCCGTTCAGTGCGGCGACGATGATGATGAACGAAGTCGTCGCGAATCCAAGCCACACGCCTGCAGCGAGCAAAAACGCACAAATCATTTGGGCCGCTTGCGTGGCAACGAGGATCGAGCGTTTCGGATACAGGTCAGCGAGTGCGCCGCCCCATATGGATGAAAACATCATCGGCGCCGATCCGACCGCCGATACTACACCGAGCAGAAATTTTGAGTTTGTGATTTGGTACACATACCAGCTCATCGCAGTCTGCTGCATCCATGTGCCGATGAGCGAAACGAGCTGACCCCAGAAGAACAACCGGTAATTGCGGTGGCGCAGCGCGCGAAACGTGTGCCGCCATGTAATGCCGCCGACGGGCATCCGGCGTTGGCGGCCACTGATGTCCTCCGGCACGCGGGCCGTTTCCGTTGCCCTTGTCGGCATCAGTCATCATGGCTGGCACGACAGAGAAATGCAAAAATCGCACACACTGAGTATTGTCATTCTGAGTGAGGCGAGCGATCTCGGTCTATTTCCTTAAAGTTGATTCGGCGTTTGACACAAACGCCGCTACACCGTGTCCCGAGAAATTCGCAGTGTTGCCGCTTCAAGGCTTCGAGATTTGGCGTTTCCCTAGCGCCCGCCGTCGGACGGATTCGCCGCGGCGAACTTGGGACTTGGGATTTGGTGCTTTAGTATTTCCGCCATGACTCACGTAAAAATCGAAACAATCAGGAACGGCCCTTACATCGTGACGGGCGAAGTGGAATTGATCGACGCCGAAGGAAACAAGTTTCCGGTGGAAAAACGAATGGCGCTTTGCCGCTGCGGCGCATCGACCGAAAAACCGTTTTGCGATGGCACGCATTCCAAGATCGGTTTCAAAGCCGCCGAGAAAGCCGTGCCGGAATCGAAGGAATAACCTTTGTCATTCCGAGCGAAGTCGAGGAATCTCTCGCATGAAGATTAGAGTCGCGCTCGTGCTCGCGTTCTCACTCTTAACCGCAGCGCTCCGCGCCGAGAAGATTTCGCTTGTCGGCGCGACTGTGATTAATCCCGCTGACGACAAAATGCTCCCCAACGCGACAGTCGTCATCAATGGCGACAAAATTGAGCGCGTCTCAATGGGCAAACAGGATGCCGCCACGCTCGGCAAACAGGTCAGCTGCGTCGGCAAATTCATTCTGCCCGGTTACATCGACACGCACGTGCACTTCTTTCAATCGGCCGATTTGTTCACGCGACCGGACGCCGCCGATTTTAACAGCGTTCGTTCGTATAAAGACGAAGTCGCATGGGTGAAATCACATCTCGACGACGTTTTTGCGCGCTACATTCGCAGCGGCATAACCAGCGTCGTCGATGTCGGCGGTCCGATGTGGAATTTCGAGGTCCGAAAGAAAGCAAACTCCACTGCGAAAGCGCCGCGTGTAGCCGTGGCGGGTCCGCTCATCTCAAGCGTCTCGCGCGAGAAACTCGATCTCGGCGATCCACCAATCGTGAAGATCGACACGCCGGATCAGGCCCGCGAGTTCGTGCGCAAACTCACGGAACAAAAGCCGGATCTGGTGAAGATCTGGTACATCGTGGACAAAGATCATCCGGTTGAGAGCTTCCGGCCGATCGTCCGCGCAACGATTGAAGAAAGTCATGCGCACAAAACTCGCGTTGCTGTGCACGCCACCGAGCTCGAGACCGCGCGCGCCGCGGTGGAAGAAGGCGCGGACGTGCTCGTCCATAGCGTGATTGATAAACCGGTCGACGACGCGTTTGTGAAGCTATTGAAGGATCGCCACGTCATTTTGTGTCCGACGCTGGTGGTGTTTGAACGGTACGGCCGAACGTTTTCGCACCAACTGAATCTCACTCCAGAGGAACAAAAGTGGGGCAACCCGGAAGTGATCGCGTCCCTCGACGTTACAAAGGTTCCTGAGAACAAATTGCCGCAGCGTGTTAAAGACGCGCTCGCTGATCCCCAAGCCGCTCTCGATAAGATCAACAAAACTTATGCGGTCGCTTTGCCAAACTTGAAGAAGCTCGAAGACGCGGGCGTGACGATCGCCGCCGGCACTGATGCCGGAAACATCGGAACAATTCACGGGCCCGTGCTCTTTCGTGAGTTTCAACTGATGAAACAGGCCGGGCTCACGCCCATGCAGATTCTTCAATCCGCAACGGCGAACGCGGCAAAACTTTTCGGCGGTGAAACCGGTGCGCATATCGGCAAACTGGAAACCGGCTATTTCGCCGATTTGGTGATCCTCAATTCGAATCCGCTGGAGGACATAAAGAATGCTTCGGACATCGACACGGTGGTGAAGAACGGTGTCGCTTATCCGGCGGACTCGATCTTGCGCTGAGCGTGTTTCCGGGGAGTACAGGCTGGCAGCCTGTGCTCCCCCGGGGTGTGCGTTCGCCACAAACCAAAATGCCTTGCTCGGTGCGGAGGCCAGCGGAAATTTCCCTATGGCTACGCATCCAACTGAATACGCGCATCCGGAAGCACTCGTTGAGACCGACTGGCTGGAGAAACATCTCAATGATGAAGGAATCCGTATCATCGAGTCCAATGAAGACATTTTGCTCTACGACACCGGGCATATTCCTGGCGCGGTGCACATCGATTGGCGCGCCGATCTTCAGGACCCGGTGATTCGCGATTATATTTCGCCGGAAAAATTTGCGCGGCTTTGCAGCCGTTATGGCATTACGCCGGACACCACTTGCATTTTCTACGGCGACAAGGCGAACTGGTGGGCGTGTTACGCGCTTTGGGCGTTCCGGTTGTTTGGCCATGAGAAAGTGAAAATTCTCAACGGCGGTCGCGACAAATGGAAAGCGGAAAGTCGCCCGGTGACGCGTGAGATTCCAAAATACGCGGAGACAAATTATCCGGTGCCGAAGAAACGTTTCGACAAGGAGATTCGCGCGTTTTTCGATGAAGCGCTCGGCCAGAGCAAGAGTGGCAAACCGCTGATCGACGTGCGTTCACCAGGCGAATATCGGGGTGAGATCACGCACATGCCCGAGTATCCGCAGGAAGGTGTCCTGCGGGGCGGCCATATCCCCGGGGCGAAAAGCATGCCATGGAAGACCGCCACCAATGATGACGCCACGTTCAAGCCGGCTTCTGAACTGGCCAAAATCTATTTTGAGCAGTGCGGCGTCAGCCCCGACAAAGACACAGTCGTTTATTGCCGAATCGGCGAGCGCTCCAGTCACACCTGGTTTGTGCTCACCTATTTGTTAGGCCTGAACAATGTGCGCAACTACGACGGTTCGTGGACGGAGTGGGGCAACAAAGTCGGCGCGCCGATCGAAAAGAGCGCGTAACAAATTGCTCGGCTGTAGTGTCCGCTGTCCTCAGCGGAGTTCGTGACGATGTGAACGCTTTCACTTTTGCGCTGAAGACAGCGCATGCTACAGCATCAATGCCGCTGGCGCGGAAATGACGGTGGTTTGAGACGTCAAACGCGTTTCGTCTTCTTCAGCAGGTGATGAATTAGCTGCATTGGCATTCGCTCTTTTCGACTGGAACGGAGTTTCGCAATCGAGCGCTGAATTCGCCGTGTCCAGTTCAAATTTGCTTTTGTGCCGGGCACGTTAAACCGGTACTTGCGTGCCAGCATGTCCGTGATCATCACAATGGCAATCCACGAATTGCAGCTGAAGAGCGCTTCCATGATCGCCGGATAGAAATCTTTCTCGTAATCGATCTGGTCGATCTTGGAATTCAATCCGGCGAAAATCGCGATCTTGTCGAGTGTCGCGCGCGCTTGTTGTCCTGCCTCGGAGCTAGGAAGCTCGAGCGCCTCTTCCCACAAAGCGCGAATTGGCTCGTGATCGTGTGTTGCGTAAGTAGCCACCGATAGCTGCTCGTACATCTGACCAGGGATGATCATTCCATCACGGATTTCCCACTGCGGAATTTTGAATCCGGCTATGCCAAGCGATTGCAAACTGGGTCGCACATAACCGGGCACGACACCGAGGTCTTCGCCGACTACGCGTGCAGCGCCGGCTTCATGCATGATAACGCGGAGATATTCTTCGCCTTCGCGCTCGTTTGCTTCGCAGTTTTCGGGTGTGTCGTCGTCGCGGGGAACGAAATGCGGTGCGCGGCCGCTGGTTCTTTCCAGCATTTGCTGTTGATTGAGCGGCAGGAATTCTTTGTTTCTCTCAGGTCGCCAGGAAAAGGCGTAAATGCGATAAAATCCCTGGACGTGATCGATTCGGAAAAGATGAAAGATCCGTCGAGTTGCGCGCACCCGTTCGCGCCACCATTGAAAATTATTGGCGCGCATGGCGCTCCAGCGATACAGGGGAATGCCCCAGTTTTGTCCCCATTTTTGCGTGAATGCGTCGTCCTTGAAATGCGGCTCAGGAGGAGCTCCGCCCAACCAGTCGAGCATGAATTCATTCGGGCGCGAAAAAACGTCGGCGCTGTAATAACTGACACCGAAGGGAATGTCGCCCATCAGAGCGACGCCGCGTTGCTCGGCGTGCACTTTAATGTCCCGCCATTGCTGGTGCGCGATCCATTGCACGTAACAAAAGAAATCTCGGCGTCGTGTGAGGGCTGTCTGCTTCTCGTGGGGGAGGTCGCGCAGCCAGCTCCGAGCATTTTCGATCGTCTTATGCGGTGACGGCCACTGATCCCAGGCGGCGCTGCCTTTATTTTCCTCGACGAGAACGCGGAACAACGCGTAATCATGCAACCACGAGGCCTCTTCTTGGCAGAACTTTTTGAACTCTGATTGCCGATTCTCATCGGCGCGAGCCGTGAAGTTCACAAACGCCTTCTCAAGAATTCGCTGCTTGAGTTCTTTGACCTGCCGATATTTTACGCGGCCACGCCGCAGGCCCGCGAGATCGGTGCCGGAGAGCGAGTCCGCGAAATCATTGCGCGTTAAATCCTGGGGTGAACCCAGCGCGAGGTGCAAAGTCGTTGGCTCGATCGCCATCGCACTGATCGCATTGTATGGGCTGTTATCCCCTCCGGTTTCGTTGATTGGCAAAAGCTGAACAAGGGTGAATCCGATTTCTGCAATCCAATCAATAAACTCCCGCAACGCGCCGAGATCGCCGATTCCCAGATCGTCCTCTCGTCGAAGGGCAAAAAGCGGCACCAACACGCCAGCGATCTTCTTTTCTGGGGACAGATGCATCAAAAAAATGACGAATGACGAATGACGAATGACGAATGAATGACGAAGCACAAATGACAAAGAAGTCTGACGCGCATCTTCGTCATTCGATCATTCGAGCTTCGTCATTTTCTCGTTACTTGCCAGTCTTCGAGCAGGTCGTTTGGAATTTCCTGCAAAAAACGCGATGGCCGCTGGAAGACGTCGCCGTAGCCGCCACTTAGACGCATCTGTGGATAGGTGAGATAAAGCTCATCGCGCGCGCGTGTGGTCGCCACGTAAAACAAGCGTCGTTCTTCCTCTAGCGCATCGCGCGTATCGAGCGAGCGGCTGCTGGGGAACATGCCGTCAGTAAGCCAAATCACGAAGACGGTATGAAACTCGAGCCCTTTTGCCTGATGCACGCTGGAGAGATTGACCGCCTCTTTCTCGTTTGTCTGAACCGGCGCGGCTTCCGCATTGACGTTGCTGATCAAGGCCAACTGAGACAGAAATTCGTGTACGTCTTTGAACTGGCGGGCGAACACTGCGAGCTGGTCGAGGTCTTCCCGGCGGAGCTGGTAATTCGCAAAGTTCACCTTGGCGTAGTCATCGTAAATCGCTTCCACAACCGAAGTGATCATTTCCGATGGGGGATTCGGTTGTCCGCCCGGTGCGATCTCATCGAGAGTATGCGCCAGTTGGGTCCACATTTTCTTTGATTTTGCCGGGACATTCATCGCAAGCAGGCGTTCGCCAAAACTGTAGTCCCGCGACTGCGGGATGACCCCGGCGGGTGCTGACGTTTTTTCACGGCCGGGATCACCGATCCCGGCTACAGCGAGACCGCTTTCCCATGCCTGCCAAAGATTTTCCGCTGTGCGGTTGCCGATGCCGGGAAGCAATTTCACCATTCGATTGAACGCGACTTCATCGCGCGGATTCGCCACGAAGCGAATGAACGAAGTCACATCTTTGATGTGCGCTTGTTCGAAGAAGCGGATGCCGCTTGTGATTTGGTACGGGATGCCCCGGCGAGATAGCTCCAGCTGCAGTTCGAGCGCGTGATAATGCGCGCGGTACAGGACGGCGATATCGTTCAGATCCACATTTTCATCGCGCAGCTCGAGAATCCGCTGGGCAACAAATTGTGCCTGTTCCGCGCCATCATTGAGCGCGACCAACGCCGGCTTGAGCGTTTTTGATTCGCGGGTTGCGCTTAAATGTTTCCGGAATTGCTGAACATTTTCTGCGATCGCCGCGTTCGCCACCTCCAGAATTTCCGGCACACTGCGGTAGTTCATTTCAATCTTGAACACCTGCGCATCCGGATAGCGCTTCGGAAATTCGAGAATGTTTTGGAAGTTCGCGCCGCGCCAGGAATAGATCGATTGCGCGTCGTCGCCTACTACCATCAGGTTGCGATGGTCGCGCGCGAGCAGGTCGACGAGGTCAGCCTGGATTTTGTTCGTGTCCTGGTATTCGTCGACCAGAATGAATTGAAACTGGCGCCGGTAGATTTCCGCGATCCGCTCGTGCTGCTGAAACATCAATAACGTTTTTTGCAGAAGATCATCGAAATCCACCGAGTTCGTCGCCTTCTTCTTTTTTTCGTATCGGTCCCGAACGTCTTGGATCTTTTTGAGTAACGGCAGGAAATACGGAAACTTTTCAGCGAGCAACGCCTCCAGCGGCATCTCCGTGTTGACGACAAAGCTAAAGATCTCTGCAAGCACATCCCCTTTTGGAAACCGGATTTCCTTCGGATCAATGCCTGCGTTCGCCACCACCGTATTGATCAAATCCTTTTGATCTTCGCGGTCCATGATGGTGAATCCGCTGGAGTAACCGAGAGCACTGCCGTGCCTGCGCAAAATTCGGTTCCCTACTGAATGGAATGTGCCACCCCAGAGTCCACTCGCATCCACCGGCAGCAGGTTCGCGACGCGATTCAGCATCTCGCGGGCTGCTTTGTTCGTGAACGTGAGCAGCAGAATATTTCGCGGATCGATCCCGTTTTCGAGCAGGTACGCCACGCGATATGTGAGGGTGCGCGTTTTCCCCGAGCCTGCGCCGGCGATCACCAAGATTGGTCCGGGCGGAGCAGTGACCGCTGCGAGTTGCTGTTCGTTCAGCTCAGCGGCGTAATCGATATGGATCGATGTGGATACCGGGGCGCGCTGCAGCGTGTATTGACGGGACATTTTAAGGATTGCGGATTGCCGGATTGCGGAAAGAACCGCAGTAATGTTATCCCCGCAAATCGCACTTTGAATCTTCGATTCGGCCATGATCCGCGAGATCCGCGCCTGTCAGGCCAAGCCGTAGCAAAAGCAGGCTATCCCTGCGGCTTGAATATTTTTCCTTGCCGAAAAAATAGTATTGACGCGGTGCGGGGGGCGCCGCAGAATCCAGGCCGCGCCAAGTTAGTTAGGCGTCTCCCCCCGAGCTCCACCTGACCCTCTTTCCGCAGGGTAACCGCGAGCGAAAGGCTCGTTCGCACAACCGAGAAACTTTTTCGGAAACTTCGCTTCGGAAATTTCGGAGATGGATAGTGAAAGGAAGAAAAAGGTGAGAACGACCATGGCGATGCTGCCGAGCAACAACTGCACAAGCGTTTCACAGACATGTTTAGCCAAGCGGCAGCGCCATGCCTTCGAAAGCTTTCGTAACAAAGTGACCCCCGTGAACCAAGTTTCTCCCAGAGTTTTCCCATTCCGAGACATTTTTAGTAACCTCGGCCCGCAATTTTCGC
>Ga0066700_10000775_pt1 | contig 12360 bp, 5 predicted proteins | sample GraSoiAngelo_149_FD_66460 | JGI IMG/M metagenome (GOLD analysis project Ga0066700, IMG submission 66460) | Grasslands soil microbial communities from the Angelo Coastal Reserve, California, USA - 14_1009_09_30cm | ecosystem: Environmental > Terrestrial > Soil > Grasslands | place: USA...
TCCAGAGCAGCGCTTTAGCCTCTTAAGGAGAGGGTGTGCATGGTTGTCCCACGAGAAGTCGTCTATGAGAAGTTTCGCGTTCCGCACATCGTTAAGTCGTACTCACGCATCCCTGATGTAATCCCCCTTCCGGCGCTCGTCCAGATTCAGGTCGATTCCTACAAGATATTCATCGAGGAAGGCCTGCGGGAGCTATTCGACGAGATCTCGCCGATCCAGGATTTCACGGGCAACCGGCTCGAGATGCGCTTCAGCGACTACCGGTTCGACGAGCCGAAGTACAGCCAGGAGGAATGCCGGGAACGCGACGCTACGTACGCGGCTCCTCTGCGCGTGAACGTCCAGCTTCTGGTCAAGGAGACGGGCGAGATCAAGGAGCAGGAGATCTTCATGGGAGATTTCCCGCTCATGACCGCGATGGGCACGTTCATCATCAACGGCGCCGAGCGCGTCGTCGTCTCGCAGCTTGTGCGCTCCCCGGGCGTGTACCTGACGCTTGAGCGCGACCAGACCAGCGGGCGGGACCTCTGCTACGCGAAGCTCATTCCCAACCGCGGCGCCTGGCTGGAATTTGAGACCTCGAACCGCGACGTCGTCGCTGTCAAGGTGGATCGCAAGCGGAAGATTCCTATCACGACACTGCTCCGCGCGATCGACGAGCCGGAACTGTTGCCGAAGCACCCAAGCGCCGCCGAGATCAGGGAGATTGAGGAGAAGATCGCGAACGCCAAGACGGAGCGCGAGGCGGACAAGCTGCGGCACCAGCTTCTTCAGGTGCTGGGAACGAGCGATCGTGTCCTGGCGCTCTTCGCAGACATCGACAACAACCCAGACCACGCATTTATCAAATCAACGCTGGACCGCGATCCTAGCTCCGAGAACAAGGAGCAGGCTCTGCTTGAGTTCTACCGGCGGCTGAGGCCCGGGGACCCCCCCACGATCGACAACGCCCGCGGCCTGATCAGCTCGCTGTTCTTCAACCCGCGACGCTATGACCTCGGCAAGGTGGGCCGCTACAAGGTCAACAAGCGTCTCGGCAGGAACAACGCTACCCAGGAGCGCGTGCTCACGCCCGATGACCTGATCGCCATCGTTCGCGAAATTGTTCGCCTTAACAACGGCGGAGGCAAGTCCGACGACATCGATCATCTGGGCAACAGGCGAGTCCGGACCGTGGGCGAGCTCATCCAGAACCAGTTCCGCATCGGTCTTCTCCGCATGGAGCGCGTGATCCGCGAACGGATGACAATCACCGATCCCCAAGAGACAGCGCCGAGCCAGCTCGTGAACATCCGCCCAGTGGTGGCCGCGATCAAGGAGTTCTTCGGCGGGTCGCAACTCTCACAGTTTATGGACCAGACGAACCCGCTGGCGGAGCTAACGCACAAGCGAAGACTGTCGGCCCTCGGCCCCGGCGGTCTGTCCCGAGACCGGGCAGGGTTTGACGTGCGCGACGTACACTTCAGCCACTACGGGCGCATCTGCCCGATCGAGACGCCGGAAGGCCCGAACATTGGTCTTATCGGCAGCCTAGCGACGTTCGGCCGGGTGAACCAGTACGGGTTCATCGAGACTCCATACCGCAAGGTCGTGCGGGAGCTTTCCAAGAACTCGCGCGACCTGACCGGGCAGGCGGTACGAGAGGACGTTGACGGCGCTGATGGCAAGGTGATCGCGAAGGCCGGTCAGGAGATCGACGAAGCGCTTGCGAAGAAGCTCTCGGCAGCGGCGGAGAAGACGATTCCTGTAATGCCCTTCGTCTCCGACCAGGTTGATTACCTCTCGGCTGACGAGGAAGAGGAGTTTGTAGTCGCACAAGCCAACTCGCCGCTGGACGAAAAGGGCCGCTTCCTCGAGGAGAGGCTGGAGGTCCGCGCGAAAGGCGAGTTCAGCACGGCGCACGCCGATCAAATCGACTATCTAGACCTCTCGCCGAAGCAGATCGTCTCCGTAGCAGCCTCGCTCATTCCGTTTCTCGAGCATGACGACGCCAACCGCGCGCTGATGGGCGCAAACATGCAACGTCAGGCCGTGCCGCTTGTCCGCCCCGAAATTCCCCTCATCGCGACCGGAATGGAGACGAAGACGGCCCTGGACTCCGGGCAGGTGATTCTAGCTGAGGCAGACGGCGTCGTTACCAGTGTCGCCGGTGGAAGTAGCGACGGTGCGCAGAATTCCCGCCAGACAACGGGCAGACAAGCCAATATAACGGTCCTTCACGATAACGGCACCGAGCGCCGCTACCCGCTCAGCAAATTCGTTCGCTCGAACCAGGGCACCTGTATTAACCACCGGGCGCTCGTTCGCAGGGGTGACCGCGTAACCGCCGGCCAGCCTCTGGCCGACTCCTCGTCGACCGATTCCGGTGAGCTGGCGCTCGGACAGACATTGCTTTGCGCATTTATGAGCTGGGAAGGCTACAACTTCGAGGACGCCATCATTATCTCCGAGAGCGTGGCCCGCGACGACAAGTTCACCTCAATACACGTCGAGAAGCACGAAGTCGAGGCCCGTGACACGAAGTTGGGTCCGGAGGAGATCACGCGAGACATTCCCAACGTCGGCGAAGAGAGCCTGCTTGACCTCGATGAATATGGGATCGTCCGCGTCGGGGCCGACGTACAATCGGGCGATATCCTCGTCGGCAAGATCACGCCGAAGGGTGAAACCGAGCTCACCGCCGAGGAGAAACTGCTGCGCGCCATCTTCGGTGAGAAGGCGCGAGAGGTTAAGGACAGCTCACTGCGCGTCCCGCACGGCGAACGCGGAAAGGTGATCGAGACGCGATTTCGGGCCAAGGAGGACAACGAGACCGGGCGTCCGGCCCACGGTCAGCCTGGACATCACTGCCGTTGGCCCGAGTACGCGGAAATGGTCGATGATCTCGCAGCGGGAGTCCAGGCGGTCGTCAGTATCTCCATCGCCCAGCGACGGAAGATCGCGGAAGGCGACAAGATGGCTGGACGGCACGGTAACAAGGGCGTGATCGCCCGTATCCTGCCGGCCGAAGATATGCCGCACCTCCAGGACGGCACGCCGGTTGACATCATCCTCAACCCGATCGGTGTGCCCAGCCGCATGAACATCGGTCAGGTGCTTGAGACACACCTGGGCTGGGCGGCGCGCCGCATGGGCTTTCGGGCTATCTCGCCAGTTTTTGACGGCGGCAATCCCAAAACGATCGAAGACGCGCTCTGCCGGGCATGGATCTGCGAACAGGCCGCTGCCTTGCTCGAGTCGCCGAACGGCCACGAGGTCAGCGGCGATGGACTCACCAACGGCATCGGCGAGCGGGTCAATGCGCAGAAGGTGAACAAGTGGCTCGAGAGCAAAGGCCACGACCCGGCAGCCGTTTTCGATGACACGCGTGTCGGCGAAGCCGCCCGCGTGGGCCTCGAACTGTGGCTCGAGCAGCTGGGCCTGCGCAAGGTCAAGGGTAAAGACTACCGCGAGCTGGATGCGCTGGCGGAGAAGATGCTGCTCGAGCGCGGGCTTGCCGCCCCGATTTACGGAAAGCAAATCCTCTATGACGGCCGCAGCGGTGAATCGTTCGACCAGCCGGTTACCGTGGGTTATATCTACATGCTGAAGCTGGTGCACCTAGTGGAGGACAAGATCCACGCGCGCTCCACTGGCCCCTACTCGCTGATCACTCAGCAGCCGCTGGGCGGCAAGGCGCAATTCGGCGGACAGCGCTTCGGCGAAATGGAAGTCTGGGCGCTGGAGGCCTACGGCGCCGCTCATATACTCCAGGAGTTGCTGACCGTGAAATCAGACGATGTCGTCGGCCGCGTGAAGACATACGAGGCGATCGTCAAAGGCGAAGATATTCAGGAGCCGGGCGTGCCCGAGTCCTTCAAGGTTCTCGTCAAAGAGCTGCAAAGCCTCGGGCTGGCGGTCGAAGTGCTGAACGAAGAAGAAGAGCGCGTTCTGCTGGCGGAGACATCCGCGCAGGACCTGCCGGAGCTGGGAATCGACCTCAGTGGTTTCGAGAAAGGGGAGGACCTAGTTGGCTCTGGAAGTTAACGACTTCAACGCGATTCGCATATCCCTCGCCTCCCCGGAACAGGTGCGATCTTGGTCCTACGGCGAGGTCACCAAGCCGGAGACAATCAACTATCGCACGCTGAAACCTGAGAAGGACGGCCTGTTCTGCGAAAAGATCTTCGGCCCGACGAAGGACTTCGAGTGCTACTGCGGCAAGTACAAGCGTGTACGCTATAAGGGTATCGTCTGCGACAAGTGCGGCGTCGAAGTGACGCGCTCGAAAGTCCGGCGCGAGCGCATGGGTCACATCGAACTCGCCTCGCCGGTCGCCCACATCTGGTTCGTTAAAGGTACGCCCAGTCGCATCGGCCTGCTGCTCGACATCTCGCCGCGCAGCCTCGAGCGCGTGCTCTACTTCGCGCAGTTCATCGTCACTTCCGTGAATGACGAAGTGCGGCGCGCGGCGATCGACGCTCTACGCGCCGAAATGGACGAAGCCGTTGACGAGAGCGAGTCCGAGCAGGTGGCACGCATCAGTGAGATCGAAGCGTCTACGGCCAAGGCGATCACCACGCTGGAAGAGACGCGGGGGGACCGACTGGCCAGGGCGGATGCCGAGGTCGACGTTCAGATCGCGGCACTCCGTGAGAAGTGCTCAGCTCTCGAGGCGGATATTGAGAAGATCGGGGAGAAGAACGCTACCAAGAAGGTGGCGCTCGACGATAACTTTGTTCTCGCCTCGCGGGGCGAACCTCTGCCGAAGGATGCGCTCAAGCGACTTCAGAAGGAAGTGGAGAAGCGCGCGCAATCGCTTGAAGCCGGCCGAGCGGGGAAGCGCAAGGCGGCCGAGGCTGAGCTCGAAGGTGAGCTGGCGCGCCTGCGCGAGAACGCGATGGCGGAGATGGCGCCGCACCGCAAGAAGAGAGACGAAGCGCGCGCGAGCATCCGGGAGCAGTACGAGCTGCAGATCGAAGAGCTGGAAGACCTCAAAGACCCCATCCCGGATGACCAGTGCACGTTCCTGCCCGAACAGAACTTGCGCGATCTCACCGAGAAATACCCGGGAGTAGTCAGCGCGGGCATGGGCGCCGAGGCGGTCCTCGAGATACTCGACCGCGTGGACCTCGACCGGCTCGCGCTGAAGTTGCGCTCAGAAATACAAAACTTCAGCGGGCAGCGCCGCAAGAAAGCGACTAAGCGCCTTCGCGTCGTCGAAGCCCTGCGCAAGAGCGGCAACCGGCCCGCCTGGATGGTGCTCGGTATTCTCCCGGTCCTGCCTCCTGACCTGCGCCCGATGGTCCAGCTGGACGGCGGCCGCTTCGCCACAAGTGACCTCAACGATCTTTACCGCCGCGTCATCAACCGCAACAACCGGCTCAAGCGGCTTCTCGAGCTTGGCGCTCCGGAGATCATCATCCGCAACGAAAAGCGGATGCTTCAGGAGGCGGTCGATAGCCTGATCGATAACGGCCGTCGTGGGCGCGCCGTCTCAACGGCGGGCAACCATAAGCTCAAGTCGCTATCGGACATGCTCAAGGGCAAGCAGGGCCGCTTTCGCCAAAACCTGCTCGGCAAGCGCGTTGATTACTCCGGGCGCTCGGTCATTGTCGTAGGTCCAGAGCTGAAGCTGCACCAGTGTGGCCTGCCCAAGCGCATGGCCCTAGAGCTGTTCAAGCCGTTCGTAATGCATGGACTGGTCGCGCGGGGGCTCGCTCACAACATTAAGTCCGCCAAACGCATCGTGGAACGAGCGCGCCCCGAAGTCTGGGACATCCTCGACGACATAATCAAGCAGCGTCCTGTTCTGCTCAACCGCGCTCCTACCCTCCACCGCCTGGGTATCCAGGCGTTCGAACCCGTCCTAATCGACGGAAGCGCTATCCAGATCCATCCTCTCGTCTGCACCGCTTTCAACGCCGACTTCGATGGCGACCAGATGGCTGTTCATGTGCCCTTGTCTCGTGCGGCGGTTGCGGAAGCACGCCAGATAATGCTTTCCAGCCAGAACCTCCTTTACCCGTCCAGCGGAGAGCCGGTAGTGGCACCTACGCTTGATATTGTTTTGGGCTGCTATTACCTCACGGAAGAGAAGCGGAATGCCGGCAAGGATTCCAAGAAGCTGCCTCTCTTCCACAACTTCGACGAAGCGAAGGTGGCTTACGAAATGGGCCACACCGACCTTCGCAGCCCAATCGAGGTCAGAGTCAACAAAGAGAGCGGGAAGCGAATCAGGACAACGGTGGGACGCATCATCTTCAACGAGGTACTGCCTGAGGAGCTGGAATTCCGCAATCACCTCATGGATAAAAAGGCGATCAAGGAACTAGTTAGCGAGTGCAGCCACAAGCTCGATAACGTCCGCACGGCCGAGATGGTAGACCGCATGAAGAACATCGGGTTCGAATACGCAACCCGTTCTGGCATCTCCATCGCGATGAACGACCTCCGTCTGCCCGAGGAGAAGGAGCAGTTGCTGGCCGAGGCTGATCAACGGATCGCCGAGATCGACGAGCAGTACGAGATCGGCCTGATCACGGACGAGGAGCGCTATGAGCAGGCAGTCGCGATCTGGCGGGAAACCACCGATAAGGTTCAGGAAGTTATTCAGAAGCGCCTTGAAGAATACGGCGGTGTCTATATCATGGCCGTCAGCGGCGCCAAGGGTAATATCAGCCAGATCTCGCAGATGGCCGGCATGCGAGGCCTCATGAGCGACCCGGCCGGCCGCATTATCGAGTTGCCGATCCGCTCCTCCTTCCGTGAGGGCCTATCGGTGCTCGAATACTTCATCTCCACTCACGGCGCTCGCAAAGGCCTCGCCGATACCGCCCTCAGGACGGCAGATAGCGGCTACCTCACACGCAGACTAATTGACGTCTCCCAGGACGTGATCATCGTCGAGGAGGACTGCGGAACGACTGCCGGCATCTGGATCGATGAGGGCTCAGAAAAAGGCCTCTTCGAGTCGCTCAGCGAACGGATTGTCGGACGCTGGTCGGCGGCCGATATCGCCGACCCGAAGACCGGCGAAATCATCGCCGAGCGCGGGAACGAAGTAACGGAAGAGATCGCCCGGCGCGTGATCGCAGCCGGTATCGATAAGGTCTACGTGCGCTCGGCCCTAACATGTCAAACGCGTCGTGGCATTTGCGCTCTCTGCTACGGACGTGACCTCTCGCGGGGAACGTTCGTCGCGGACGGAGAGGCAGTAGGCATCATCGCTGCCCAAAGTATCGGTGAGCCGGGCACGCAGCTTACCATGCGTACGTTCCACACCGGGGGCGTCGCCGGACTCGACATTACTTCCGGTCTTCCGAGGGTTGAGGAGTTGTTCGAGGCGCGCGTGCCAAAGGGCGCCGCCCAAATCGCCGAGATCGACGGCATTGTCGAAATCAGCAGGGACGGCGATACGCGCCGCATGAAGATCACGAGTGCGGAGGTCTATCGTGACGAGTATCCTCTTGCGAAGGGCATCAAGGCGCTCGTGGAGAACGGGCAGGATGTGGTTCCCGGGACGGTCCTCGCCGCGCCCGCTAAGCGTGCGAAAAAGGCCAGTGCTGAGGAGCAGGCGCTTGCACCCAGCGAAATTATCGCGCGGACGTCCGGACAGGTGTCCATCGAAAAGGGCCGCATCGTAATTCTCTACGAGGAGCGCGAGCAGCGCGACTACGTTATTCCGGCCGCGTCTCGTCTCCGGGTGCAAAACGGCGACTACATCCACGCCGGACAGCCGCTGACTGAGGGGCCGCTTAACCCGCAAGACATCCTCCGGATTCAGGGGCCTGAGGCAGTCCAGATCTACCTCGTGGAGGAAGTGCAGAAGGTCTACCGGAATCAGGGTGTGTCGATAAATGACAAGCATATCGAGGTCATCGTGCGTCAGATGCTCCGCCGCGTCCGTGTTGACTCTCCCGGCGACTCCAATCTGCTGCCGGGCGAGCTTGTTGACCGCTTTCGTTTTGAGAGCGAAAACGCCCGCGTTCTCGCCGAGGGTGGAGAGCCGGCGACGGCCCAGCCTGTCCTGCTGGGTGTCACCAAGGCGTCCTTGAACACCGAGAGCTTCCTTGCCGCGGCCTCCTTCCAGGAGACCACGCGTGTGCTGACTGAGGCGGCAATCCAAGGCCAGGTGGACAAGCTACTCGGGCTCAAGGAGAACGTCATCATCGGCAAGCTAATCCCTGCACGAGCCCAGATTACCGTCGAGCAGCCGCCAAGGGTTACGGAGATGGTATTGCCACCGGGTTTCCGCGACGAGGGCGACGAGTTGGAACCGGAATTTGAGGACGAAGACTTCGAGGACGAGGACTTTGACGACGGTCTCGACGCACTCGCCGGAGAAGATGCGGCCATCGTCGGGAACGGCGCGACACAGGAAGTGGATTTCCTCGAGGAGTCCCCGCCGGCGAAGGCTGAGGAGACAGGCGACATCGGCGCTGGCGCCAACGGCGCCGAACCGCAGTCGCAGCCCACCGAAGAGTAGCTCCTCTAAGTCAACCGCCGCGAGCGGAGTCGGTGGAGTGGCGAGAGCCTGTTCTGAGTGTGCGCGAAGTGGCTGGCGCGGAACGAAGGGAATCTCAGCCCCAATCCTCCGCGGCCTGCCTCGGGGCCAACCTCTCCCTACGTAGCCCGCACCAATATAACAAACGGTTCGGATGAAGTGACGAGGGCCCGCCCTTAGTAGGTACGCTTGGTGCCAGGAGGAACCGAATCGAATCTCATCGGCCGTTGGCGGGCTAGGTCAAAGCCAGCCGCAACCTCTCCCCTATAATGGAGAGCGACGCTACGCATGGTCCTCAAGACTCAGGCTGAACCTGCCTCTAACGCGCTCCAGACGGCGCTCGCCCAGTTTGATGCAGCCGCCGACCGCCTGGGGCTGGACGACGGCATGCGCATGGTCCTCCGCCACTGCAAGCGAGAGCTTGCCGTCCATTTCCCGGTACGCATGGACAACGGGACAATCGGAGAGTTCAGTGGCTACCGGGTCCAGCACAACCTCGCACGCGGTCCGGCAAAGGGAGGACTGCGTTATAACGCAAACGTCTCGCTCGATGAAGTACGCGCCCTCGCGATGTGGATGACATGGAAGAGCGCCGTGGTGAACATTCCCTACGGGGGTGCGAAGGGTGGAGTGATCGTCAACCCCAAACAGCTCTCAGCACGCGAGCTGGAGAACCTCACACGCCGTTACGCTACGGAGATCAGCATCGTCATTGGCCCCAACGAGGATATCCCGGCGCCCGATATGGGAACGGACGCCCAGGTCATGGCCTGGATCATGGACACAATCAGCATGCACCGGGGTTATACCGAGGCGGGCGTCGTGACCGGAAAGCCGGTCAGCGCTGGCGGTACTCTCGGCCGGGCTGAGGCGACGGGCCGCGGCCTGCTGTACATCGTCCAGGAGACCGCGCGCCACTTCAGCGTGTCGCTCCAGGGCGCCAGTGTCGCGGTGCAGGGCTTCGGCAGCGTAGGCGCGGTGGCCGCACAGCTTCTACAGAAATTCGGAGCGAAGGTGGTGGCCGTGAGCGATTCGGGAGGCGGGATCTATAACGAGCAGGGCCTCGATATCGATGCTCTCCTGCCGTGCAGCCGGGACCGGTCACCGTTGTCGGAGGCGCCGGGCGGTGACCACATCACGAACGACGAGCTGATCGCGCTTCCGGTCGACTTCCTGGTTCCGGCTGCTCTCGAGGGCCAGATCCACGAACGCAATGCTGATGCTGTGCGTGCCCGCTATATCGTCGAGGGGGCGAACGGCCCGACGACGCCAGAAGCGGACGCGGTCCTGGCGGAGAAGGGCATTATCGTCATCCCGGATATTCTGGCGAACGCGGGTGGAGTTGTCGTCTCGTACTTCGAATGGGTGCAGGATCTCCAGTTCTATTTCTGGGAAGAATCGGAGGTAAACGACCGGCTGCATCGCGTGATCACACGCGGCTTCCGTGATGTCATCGCCATGGGGGAGCAGCGCGGCGTGAGCCTTCGCGAGGCGGCCATGTTACTCGGCGTGAACCGGGTCGTCGAAGCAACGCGCATCCGCGGCATATACCCTTAGGAGCGAGGAGCCAAGAGCCAGGGAATCACTTGGTTGATCCGCTGGTTTCGGGCGTGGTTTGTTGGCCGTTCCTGAAGACTTCGTTAGCCGCGTTTCATGTTGGCCCAGCGATCTTGGTTGATCGATTCTGTTTGGTCGTTCCTGGTCTCGGCATCGGGCTTAGAAATCCGGCGTAATGCTACATTGCGCATCTTCGTCTTCGTAGAAGATTCGGGTAGGCGGGTCTCGGTTAATAACATGTAGGATCTTCCCGCAATCAGAGTCGCCCAGGCGACCGTGAAACCTAACAGGAAAGTGACCACAACGAGATCTGTAGTTGTAGACGTTAGGTGTTAGACCTCAGGTGTTAAGTGTCGGGTGGTGAGCGTTCGGCGGTGTTACGAATTTATGGCCCCCGGTGAGCGAGGAGTAGGAGGAACTCATAGACGAGATTGGCGGCGAGAAGCGCCGTGATCTCAGCAGAGTCGTAAGCGGGTGCAACCTCTACGATATCAAAAGCAACCAGGCTCGTACCGCGAAGGGCGCGAACCAGTTCGATTATCTCGCGACTCGTTATGCCAGCTACTTCGGGCGTGCCGGTGCCGGGCGCGAAAGCCGGATCGACACAATCGATGTCGAGAGACAGATAAACCGGGTGGCGCACCACACTTTGGATCCTCTGTGATGTCGGCGCGACCCCTTGCTGGGCGAACTCGTCGCAAGCGATGACATTGAAGCCAGCCGCTCGGACCTCGTGGAGAATGCCGGCTGAGACAGAGCCGCGAATGCCCACCTGGACGGAGGTCGAAGGGTCGATCAGGCCTTCCTCTAAGGCGATGCGAAAGACAGTGCCGTGGTGAACGGGCCTGCTAGCGTCCGCCGCCGGCCAGAAGTCGGGGTGCGCGTCGAAGTGGACTAGCGACAGCTGCCCGTGCTTGGCGGCGCAGGCGCGTAGCACCGGAAGGGTTGTCGAGTGGTCGCCACCCAAGACGATGGGGAAGACTCCAGCATCGAAGATGCGGGCAAGCTCGGACTGGAGGTGAGCAACCGTCTGCTCGATGTAACCGGGAAAGACATCCAAATCACCGTAATCGATGACGCGGAGGGTATCGAAGGGTGGCTCAAGCTTATCTTCCTCCCAGTGATGGGGGCGAAGCTGTCCCGATGCGTCGCGGATAGCACGCGGGCCGAAGCGAGCGCCGCTGCGATAAAGCACCGCCATGTCCATTGGGACGCCGATCACGGCAGCATCGGCCAGCGACAGATCCCGTGTAACGGGACAGCGCGCGAAGCTGTAGGCGCCGCTATAGCGTGGACCACGCTGCCATTCGGCCGGATAGAGCCGGCCGGGACCCTGGCCTTCGCTCACGCGGGCGATGATATCAGTTGCGGCGCCGGTCAGCTATTCGTCTTCGTGCTCGTCAGCGTCTTCGACCGCGACCGGTGTTTCATCGGGCGTGAGCTGAAATTCGCGGATCGTGCTGTCAGACTCTTCGGCGTCATCGGCCGCTATCCACTCGTCCTCGCTATCTTCAAAGTAGCCTTCGTCGTCATCGACGTCGCGGTGAAGAAGACGCCCTTTGACATACGGACGAAACGTCTCCGTCACAGTAGGCGGGAAGGAAAGCTTTCCGGTTTGAGAGCTGTGCTGGAAAGTCTCACGGATGAAAAGCCTGACCTCATTCTCGTCGAGCCCGGAGATGGCGGCGATATACTCGTTCCCACCGTCCATGAGCTTCGTTAGCCGCTGACTCAACCGTGGTTCGACCTCTCCAACGTACTCGCCTGCCATGCTCTGGATGACGAGCGAGCCGTTTTGGCGGCCAAGGTTCACCTGATCGCCGGCCGTCATCCGCGCTGCAATCGCCATGTTTGGCCGGACGAGCACCGTGATGCCGGTCTTGCCCGTCTCTTCGATGAACATTTGCGGAGATAGCTTCTGACTGGCAGGGCGCGGGGTCGCTCCCTCTTCGCTAAGGCTGGCAAGCCGTGCCAGGTTCTTGCGGGCAATGGAATTGAGTTGGTCGATTTCGAGCGCCTTCATGTACGCATCGCGCGCCTCGCTGTACCTTCCCAGCTCGGTCATCGCCTTACCAAGACGATTGAAGGCGTCTACGTCCGTGGGAAAGGACCGGATGATCTCCCGGTTGAGCTGGGCAGCCTCAGTCCATTGACCCTGGAGGGCAAGCTGGATGGCCTGTTCGGCGTGCTGTCTCTTTGCTCTCGCTCTATCTTCTGTCTGAAAAACCATCTTCTCAATGTCCCTCTTTCCTGGACTTCGCGCCGCATTCTATCGGTAGGTTTTAGGATCCGCAATACGCTACTGGTTGCATCATGTT
>Ga0066700_10000795_pt1 | contig 12275 bp, 10 predicted proteins | sample GraSoiAngelo_149_FD_66460 | JGI IMG/M metagenome (GOLD analysis project Ga0066700, IMG submission 66460) | Grasslands soil microbial communities from the Angelo Coastal Reserve, California, USA - 14_1009_09_30cm | ecosystem: Environmental > Terrestrial > Soil > Grasslands | place: USA...
TCGTCCGGCGCAACAACCCGATTCACCAAGCCAATTTCCTTCGCGCGTGCGGCATCGATCAACTCTGCTCTGAACAACAATTCGCGCATGTTTCGTTCGCCCACCTGGCGTCGCAGAAATGTCATAACCAATCCAGCAACCAGCCCGCGGCGCACCTCCGGATATCCGATTTTTGTTCTTTCAGCGGCGACAACAAAATCGCACGCCGACATGATTCCCGCGCCGCCTGCAACTGCTGCGCCATGCACTGCTGCGACCGTGATCAGCCGCGTTTGGCTGATGACGATCAAAGTGTTGGCCACCATTTCGGCGGTCGAATGCGCTTTCGTGGAATCGGCGGCTTCCTTCAAATCCAGACCCGTGCAAAACGCCGCTCCTGCGCCGCGCAATATTAGAACCCGCTGCTCCGGTTGCTCGGAAGCTATGTTGATGGCCGCGCATAATTCAGTCAGCAACTCGAGAGTAAGCGCGTTCCGGCGCTCCGGCCGGTTCAGAGTTACCACACTTATTTGCGGCGATTCTTTTTCGATTAAAATAACGGGCATCGGGATCGTTACATCGGTAAATGGCTACGTTTGGATGACTCCGGTGTGGAAATGCGCTTTCGGCATTGGACGCGAGACGTATTCCAAAAGGCGAATCAGCACGTCGCGCGTTTCGTGCGGTTGAATGATGGCGTCCACCCAGCCGCGAGCGGCGCCATAGCGAATGTCGGTTTGCTCTTCATAACTCTGTTTCACATTCGCGCGAAGTTCCTCCAGTTCGTCGGGTGACGCTTTCTTGTCGCCGCGCTCGCGCGCCTTGGCGAGAATGGAAAACACTGTGTCCGACGCTTGCGCGGCGCCCATCACTGCGTAACGCGCATTCGGCCAGGCAACGATGAATCGCGGATCGTACGCCTTGCCGCACATTGCGTAATTGCCGGCGCCAAATGATCCGCCTACGATCACTGTGATCTTTGGCACGACGGAATTGCTCACCGCGTTCACGAGCTTCGCGCCGCTGCGAATGATTCCGCTCTCTTCCGCATCGCGGCCGACCATAAACCCGCTGACGTCCTGAAAGAAGATAATCGGCAAATTTGTCTGATTACAATCCATCACGAAGCGCGCCGCTTTATCGGCACTGTCGGAATAGATCACGCCGCCCATCTGGATTCCTTGCTTTTTTGTCCTGACCTGCACGCGTTGGTTGGCAACAATTCCCACAGGCCGGCCGGTGATCCGGGCATATGCAGTTACGAGCGTTTTGCCGTAATCGGCTTTATATTCGTCCATCGAGTTTTCATCAACCACCGTGGCAAGCAGTTCGCGAGCATCGTAATTTTTGCGGCCATCGAAACTGATCAGATCATAAACGGTGTCTGGATTTTTCGCCGGCTTCGATGTTTGTGATCTCGGCGGAACCGGCCGTCGCCCCCTACCAGTTGCCTCGGGCAAGAGCTCGACTAACGAACGAAGACGCTTGAGACACGACGAATCATCTTTTTCAAAAAAGTCCACTGTCCCGCTGATCTGCGAATGCATTTGCGCGCCGCCCAGTTCTTCCGCATCAACAATCTGACCAATGGCCGCTTTCACCAGGGACGGCCCGGCAAGATATAGGCCGCTGCCCTGGGTCATCAAAATCTTGTCACACAACACCGGCAGATACGCGCCGCCAGCCACGCAATAGCCCATGATCGCGGCAAACTGCGGCACGCCCGCCGCTGAAATCACGGAATTATTGCGAAAGATCCGGCCGAAATCATCTTCATCCGGAAAAATTTCATCCTGCATCGGCAGAAACACGCCCGCCGAATCCACGAGGTATATAAGCGGCAGCGCACACTCAAATGCGATGCGCTGCGCGCGAATCACCTTCTTTGTTGTCGCCGGGAAAAATGCGCCTGCTTTCACCGTCGCGTCGTTGGCGACGATCATGCACGGAACGCCCTCGACATTGCCGATCCCTGTCACGACTCCCGCCGCGGGAATTTTCCCCCATTGCTCATACATTTTGTACGCGGCCCAGAGGCCGATCTCGAAAAATGGCGAGTCCTTGTCGAGCAAATGCCGCAGCCGCTCGCGCACCGGCAAACGTCCCATCTTGCGCTGACGCTCGTGTCCGGCCTTGCCGCCGCCTTCACGGAGCACAGCCTCCTCTTGTGCAATCGCCGCGCAATGCGCGCGCAACACTTCACTCGTGCTCGATCGAGACATATCCAGAGCCACGCTTAATCTGCGTGAGGGACCGAATCAAGCTGACAGAATGAGCAGAATTTTCAGAATAGGATTTTGTTCATTCTACAGATTCTCTGCCAGTCGATGTCAGACGATAAGCACAATGGCTACGAAGTCGCTCAAACTTGGGCAAACACTCGCTTCCACTGTTAGGGTCTTGCTGTGCGAATTCGATTAGTCTAACGCTTAGGGATGAGTTCGCCTGACAGTTCGGTAGCGTTTGGCGCGCCGGGTATTGAGCCGCGCTGGACCTCGAGCGCGAAAGAGGGCGTGGGCACCGCGTATCACACCAGTTGCCGCGTCTGGTTCACGCTGAGCCACGGCATCGTAAACGAAATTTATTATCCGCACGTCGATCAACCGAACACGCGCGATTTTCAGTATCTCATCAGTGACGGCGAAACGTTTTGCCACGAGGAAAAACGCGACCTTGATCAGGTGATCGAATATCCGGAACGCGATTGTCTTTTTTATCGCCTGACAAATTCGGAACCCGGCGGTCGTTATCGCCTGGTGAAACATGTGCTCACCGATCCCCACGGTTCGGTACTACTTGTGCATACAAAACTCGAAGTGTTCGATCAATCGCTGGACGGCAAGTTGCACGTGTATGCGTTGCTGGCACCGCACATCGCAGGCTGCGGCACGGGTAATTCCGCGTGGTGCTCGGAAATCGGCGGGCAAAAATTATTTCACGCGCAGCGCGAAACCACTCACCTGGTGATGGCATGCAGCACCGACTTCTTATGCCGATCGGTTGGCTATGTCGGCTTCAGCGATGGCTGGCAGGACCTGATGCACAATTTCAAAATGGACTGGGAATTTCAGACGGCCGAGCACGGCAACATCGCGTTAACTGGCGAAATCGATCTGCGCGAGAACGCCGAATTCACAATCGCGGTTGCGTTTGGTCGAAGTTATCAGAGCGCAGCCACGAAATTATTCCAATCGTTGGCCGAATCGTTTATGCGGCATCGCCAGGCATACGCTCGGCAGTGGCAACGCGCGGTCGTGAATCCCGAATTCGACTTCAGCGCCGATACGTCTGACGGCGGCGGGGAATATCGGCTTAGCCGGTGCGTGTTACTGGCGCATGAGGACAAAGTCTTCCAAGGCGCAATCGTCGCTTCGATGAGCATTCCCTGGGGCGAAACCAAGGGCGATCTGGATCTTGGCGGTTATCATCTCGTTTGGACGCGCGACTTGGTGCAGAGTGCAAGCGCGCTGCTCGCCACGGGTCAGACCGGAACGCCGCTGCGCGCGCTGGTTTGGCTGGCGGCGATCCAGCGACCGGACGGCTCATTTCCGCAAAACAGCTGGATCGATGGGACCGCCTACTGGTCTGGGCTACAGCTTGATCAGGTCGCGTTCCCGATATTGCTAGCGTGGCGCTTGCATAAACACGATGGGCTCGGCCTGTTCAACCCACGCGTGATGATTGTGCGCGCCGCTGCGCGTCTCATTTTGCAGGGGCCCGTCACCGCCCAAGAGCGCTGGGAAGAAAACGCCGGCTATTCGCCATCGACGATCGCAGTAGTGATTGCCAGTCTTGCTTCCGCCGCGGAGTGGGCCAAAGAATTTGGCAATACGGACGCTGCGGATTTCATTTTCGCATACGCCGACTGGTTGGCTGCGCACGTCGAAGAATGGACGGTCACCACACAGGGCGAGCTGGTGAAAGACATTGCTCGCCATTACATCCGAATTAATCCAGCCGATCCAAATGCGCCCGATCCGCATGCTGATCCCAACACCACAATGATTCAGATCGCAAATGGTGGCGGACTGCATCCGGCGCGGAATGTTGTCGGCGGCGATTTTCTTCATCTGGTGCGATACGGCATTCGCCACCCAAACGATCCGCTCGTACGCGACTCAATCGAGGTGATCGATCGCGTTCTCAAACACGACCTGCCTCAAGGTCCGGGCTGGCGTCGTTACAATCACGATGGTTACGGCCAAAAAGATGACGGCAGCGCTTACGACGGAACCGGGGTCGGCAGATGCTGGCCGATCTTAACAGGAGAACGCGGCCATTATGAACTCGCGGCCGGTCGAGATCCAAAACCATTCATCAGAACGATGGAAGATTTTTCCAACGCAGGCGGGATGCTTACCGAGCAGGTTTGGGACGGACCTGACTTGCCACATCTGAGAATGAAACGCGGGTGCCCGACAGGCGCTGCGATGCCGCTTTGCTGGTCGCACGCCGAATACGTTTCGCTCGTGCGCAGCCGCCACGACGGCGTTTGCTTCCATCGTGTGGACCCAGCGTACCAGCGCTACGTCGTGAATCCAGTACCGAACCGCTTTGAGATTTGGACGCTTCGTCATCCCCTGCGGCGGATTTCGCGCGGCAAAATTTTGCGGATCATCCTCGCCGAAGAGGCGACTATCGCCTCGTCAACGGATAATTGGCAGCGGACTAACGAGTCGCAGATGACGCGTCAGGACAAACTGAATCTTTGGTTCGCAGATTTTCCAACCGCCGAATGCCCGGTCGGTTCAGTGTTTGCGTTTACAATTTTTTGGAAACGCAATCAACGTTGGGAGAACCGCAACTGGGATGTGGCTATTATTTGAAACGCGGTGCTACCGACTTGTCAGCCGTTGTGACGTGTCGAGGCGTTCGCCAACCCAACGGCTGTTTTGTAACAACACCCCCACCCGTGCGCTCCATTGCTATTTCGGCTTCGCCGCAGTGTCGATGCCGTAATCATCCTGCCCCACCCCAACTACAGTGGTCTGATCTGGCGGATAAGGCTTCGGCGGGTACGGTGACTTGAATATCGCGAACGCGTTGGACCCAACGAACAGCAGCCAGAGCACGAGGGCGATGATTGCTGGTTCATTTGTTTTCATGCTCAACCGTACCGACTACCGTGTGGTGTCGCGACGGCGCTGTGATGGATTTTACTCTGCCACGCGAGAAAGAATGCACGCTGCCTCTCAGTCGGCTGCGGTCGGCTCGAAACTAGTCGCGACTATGACGTATCTCGAACGAGGCATTCCGCATACCCCGCGAGAGGGACACGAAAATCTCGCGAATGCGAAATAGCGCTGCTGTTTAGAACGCAGTTACTCTCACGCATGAAAACGATCGAGCTTCCAAGGGCATTCCCGCTACGCACGCTAATAGTCTGTTTCACAATCTGGCTAATTGCGACTGAGATACTTGTCTTTGATCAGATCAAATTTGACAGCAGAACTCGCCTGCTTGAGCAAGCTGCGCGGGCGCTTCATGGACCAGAGGTTATCGTTCCAAACGAACCGTCCCACGTTCCAAGCGGCGCAAAAATGCAAACCTTGTGAACCAACGATCCGGCAATAGTTCAGTCATGGCGAGTAACGTTTTCGCGGTTACCACTTGGTTCTCATCCTGCAGAGGGAGCAGTGATTGTCTCGGAAGTGGCAAACCAAAATCCGACACACGCGCAATCGCAGCAGGCGAATCGAAGAATACGGTAAAGCGTATGAAAACGATTGTTCAAACCGCAGCCGTAGCGCGTGAGGCCATTCCGTTAAGAGAAATGATTCCGTTCTGGTTCGCCGTTTCCAGCCCGCTAATCGGCGTGATCATGGGCTTGCTTGGCGCGTGGTTCGTTACATGGCTTAACGCGTGACATCCCGTAACCAATGTGCATTCATGGATCATGCAAAAATTGATGGCAGCGGATTTCCTCCCGGCGGTCTCTGGCGCTGAGTTGCCTCCGCTGGAATCAGTCAGCGGCTCAGCGGCCAAGGGAAAACGACGGATCCTGATTGTCGATGACGATGCGAACAGCACACATCTTGTAAAAATCCTTCTCGAAAGATCCGGCCCATATCTGGTGCTTGAGGAAAACGATGCCACACAGGCGCACCAAACTGCCCGCAGTTTCAAACCGGATTTGGTTTTGCTGGACGTCGCAATGCCGAAGAAAGATGGAGGCGAAGTAGCGGCACAAATCCAAGCCGATCATGAATTGCATAACACGCCGATAATTTTTCTAACGGCGTTGGTCACGACAAATGAGGCAAAGAGCGGGCTTCACATCCAGGGAAATTCATTCGTCGCGAAACCAATCAACATTCCCGAGTTGATCGGCGCGATTGAACAACATCTGCCTGCGCGCACAGAGTTGCAATAAAGTTGACACTTGGGGGCCGAGGCACCCGACCGGTTGAGCAGGGTATCGCGTCCGCCCGGCCGCGCACTCTGGCAAATCATGCTGGGCGAAATTCTTCGCCGCGCTCAAGTGCTAGTTCGGCTTTCAGATTTTCCCGGTCGCGACCGATGCTCGCCAGGGCGCTGACTTTGTCGCCAGAGCGGAAAATCACCGAAGCATCTCTTGCTTTCAAATCGCCGGACACACTCGAGCAATCATCGCTGCTGCTGTGACCCACATAACGGATCTGCAGGTCGAAATGATCGCTCCAACAGAATGGCGGCACGACAAACGGCTCGCGTGCACCCAGAATGTTGCGCGCAGCAGTTTGACCCTGGCGCTGAGCTACAACCCAGTGTTCCACGCGAATCCGTCCCGCGCGCGGATCGGGCCAGCGTGCGATGTCACCCGCGGCAAAAATTCCCGGCACGTTCGTTTCCAAAAACTGGTCCACCAATACACCATTGTCAGTCGTGATGCCGGCTTGCTCAGCAAGATGTCTGTTTGGGCGAACGCCGATTCCGACAACAACCAAATCGCAGTCCAATTTCGATCCGTCGTCAAGCTGCACATCTCGCTCGTGAATTGCTGCGGGCGTTCGACCGAAATGAAATTTCACGCCATGCGCTTCATGCGTTTCACGAACCAGGTTGCCCATCTCCTGTCCCAGCACTTTCCCGAGCGGCGGAGATTCTCTTCCGACCACCGTGACTTCCAATTTCCGCTCCCGCAACGACCACGCCACTTCCAGCCCGATAAAGCTTGAGCCGATGACGACAGCGCGGCTTGCATTCTTCGCCTTCTCAATAATGCGCCGGCTATCGTCGAGGGTTCGCAGGTAGCAAACGTGGTGCGAATCGTCGCCGGGAATCCGAAACCGCACAGGCTCGGCGCCAGTCGCCAACAAAAGTGCGCCGTAGCCTAACGAATCCCCGTCCGATAGCGTCACCTGTTTCGCTTGTGGATTAATCGCCGTGACGGTGGTGTCCGTAAGCAAATCAATCTTTTGTTCGCGATAGAATTCCGGCGGCCGCAACGGAATCCATTCCTCGGGCGCGCTGCCGGCGAGATAATCCTTCGAGAGATTCGGTCGATCGTAGGGCAGAAATTGATCCGCGCCGATCATCGTAACCGGCCCGTCGTAGCCTTCGCGACGCAACATTTCAGCCGCTGCGCCGCCCGCTGCGCCCGCTCCGACGATCACAACGCTCGCCGGAGATAATTTCGGTCTCCGATCCGCTTTTTTGTCAATCTTGCCGGTCACGAAAAATCGTTCGCCGCGTTTCTCGATTTTATAGCAGGCGACGTCAGTTAAGGCGGGCGCTGAAATCGCTTCGCCCGTGCGCAAATCGAAGCGTGCATGATGCCATGGGCACCGCACCGTGCAATCGACCATCAGCCCTTTCGCCAGCGGTCCGCCGTAATGCGTGCACGTTGCGCCAATGGCGAAGAGGTCTTCACCGCGCCTCGCGACAAGAACCGGTTCGCCGAATGCGTGTCCTAAAAGCATTTCTCCGTCGGACACCTTTTCAGTCCCACAACCTCTTTCGAAGTCAGGTCCTTCCAGCTCGCTCGATGCTTCAGCCATAGAAATATCTCCTCCCTCTAACAAAGAATCGCACGCAACCGACCTGAGCGCCTTGCCACGTTTGTTGTTGTTAATCCCACCCGTTCGTAAGCAGCTCGCGCGTTTCTTCCACACCTATGCGCCAGATCTTCAACATCTGTTCGTCGTCGCGCTGATACCGCCCGCCATAGTTGCCGTCCTTGAGATGTTCCCGCACTGATTTCGGATCGAGGCGCCGTAGTTTCTCCGGATCGCTCATCGGCTTCTGTTCCGCCGGCACGCTGACCTTTGCCAGGCGCGTCCATGGAAAATTTTCCATCCACGACGCGTGCGAAGCGACGGGATCAATGGCCTGCACTTGTGCCCAGACTCTTGGCGCATTCCACCAGTTGTGAAACTTGACGCGCACACCCGAGTGATCTGCCATCCATTCGCCAACCAAACCTTGCGCAGGCGTGTTGCCGCCATGGCCGTTAACGATCAGGATGCGCTTGAACCCCTGCTCCGCCATCGCATCGAGGATGTCGCGGATAACAGACAAGTACGTTTCCATCCGCAAGCTCATCGTTCCCGGAAACCCGCGAAAATACGGCGTGATTCCGTAGGCCAGGACGGGAAACACAGCCACGCCCAGTGGTTCGGCCGCTTCGACAGCCAGTCGTTCCGCCAAAATGCTGTCCGTGCTCAAACTCAAATAAGCATGTTGTTCCGTGCAGCCCAGTGGCAGCACCGCCCGGTCATCGCGCCCAAGGTACTCCTCCACCATCATCCAATTCATTTCGCTGATTCGCATGCACCAAAGTTGATCCACAGAGTCCGCAGATTCACGCAGTTTTGTTGCCGATTCTCTTTTCCCGGATTGGCTATTAAGCGGGAAAGCGGCGGCGCACCGCCGCACCCAAAAGGTGGCCGCGAATGTTGCGCAATTTGGCGCTTGGGTTGTGGAGTGCAGCGCGGCTGCGCTGCTTTGCCATTGCTCTGGTCGGCTAGCTCAGCGAATCCGTACCACGCGCCGATCATCAGGTCCGCGCGAAACGAACTCGGGAAATTCTCTCGGGTGCAAAATTCCTGCGAGAATTTCCAGACTGTCCACAATGCGAGGGCCGGGACGCGCGAAGTATGCGCTGGCATTTACGACGTACACTTGGCCGCCATCCGCAGCGGGAATCGAACCAAAACCAGGAAATCGCCTGAGCAATTCGTAATCGCGCCGCGCTCGATCAATGTCGTATCCGCAAAGTGCAAGCACGATAATCTCTGGACGCGCATTCAACACTTGCTGCCACTCGATCTGTGCCGACGGCTGATGCTTTCGCCCTAACGAATCGTGCCCGCCCGCAATGTCGACGAGTTCCGGTCCCCAATGACCTGAACAAAACGGCGGATCTACCCATTCCATCAGAAAACAGCGTCGTCGATCCAGAATCCTCGCTGCGTGTTCGCGTACGTTCTCAACGCGTTCCGATAAATTTTTGATCAATTCTTCCGCGCGTTCGGGTACCTCACACGTCTCCGCCACGCGTTGGATGTCGTCAAAAATATCGGCCAGACTTGTTGGCTCGAGGTTCACCACTTCAGGCGGGCCCGGCAAAGTTTGCGCGAGCTCCGCCACAGTCCCATAACCGACTGCGCAAACATCACATAATTTCTGCGTGAAGATAACGTCCGGCCGCAGCTTGCGCAGGAGCCACTCGTCAATCGTGTAGATCGTGCCGTTGTCGCGCAGCGCCTGCCGCACCCATTCATTCACTTCACGACTCGTTAGGGGAGTATTGTGAACCGGACAACCAGTGACGCGTGGCCGGTCGTTTGCTGCCTTCGGAAAATCGCACTCATGGGAAACGCCGACGATATTGTCCATTAAACCAAGCGCGGCGGCGATTTCGGTCGCGGCGGGCAGCAGTGAAACGATGCGCATTACTCGTAACGATACACACCTGTCGCATTCAGAGTAATGCAGCGATGACTGACAATGCACCGCTGCGCGCTAGCAGAAGCAAACCTTATAGCCGAATTGGCTTGTTTTGCTTAAATAATTCCAGATGCCGCTGGATCTTTTTGGAATCCGCCTCTGAGATGTCCTTTACAGCCAACGCTTGCTGTGCATATCGCATCGCGGAGTCAAAATCACCTGTCTCCGCGTACGCTGCCGCAAGAGTGTCGATCATGTGCTCGTCTTTCCAAACCATGATGCTGCACGCGGCCTTCGCGTCTTTGACCGCCTGCTGCCCATTCCGAAAGGAGTGGTCGGGGCAAGTCGCCAGAAACCAGGCTCGATCGCTCAGTGCCCGAGCAAGGGTGACATTGCGTGGATGGAGTGAAACCAGATAGTTAAACTCCTTCGACGCTTCCGCGTATTTCCTCAGGCGGGAATTGATTTTTGCACGCAGCAGAGCAGCCTCGACGCAGCCCCGATACTGCCGGAGCGCTTCATTGCAATCCTGAATTGCTAGCTCGTATTTGCCCTGACTCGCGAAAATTTGCGCGCGAACGTAAAGCGCCGGCCACATTGTGGGATCGACCTGAAGAGCTGCATCCACATTACGCTTTGCACCAGCAAGATTGCCATTCTTGAGCTGATGTTGCACATCTGTAACCAATTTCATCGCCGCCCGCAGCCTCGCCGGGGTGTTAACAATGATCGCTACGCTTCCGCGCACGACTGTCACCGAGGTTAAGATCACAATAAACAGTGCAAAGACACTTGAGAGTTTCATTTAGGCTAACTGATCAATCAATCTGTAAGTAAAAAGGCAACAGCGTAACAAGCAAAAATCGATAGCCCGCCGGTTAGGCCAGCGACCACGGCCACCGGGCACGAGCCGCGCCGCAGTGTTTGCGCAAGTAATGCGAGCGCAACCGCGATCCCGAACTCACCGACAATGATGTACCAAGGCGTGAACGAAATCATTCGGCAACCGCTGTATTGCCACCAATGAATCCGGCGCGCCATTTCTTCGTAGAACGGAATGTTGATGGCACCCAGCATGCCGATCATGACGAGGCCGATGTTGCCGAACCGCTCCCACAATCGCAGCCCGATGTAGCCGAACTGGACCGCCACAACTTCCCACGCCAGCGGCATCCACAGCGGTGAGCGCCAGACCATCGGGCCGCCGCCGATGGAGTAATCGAGTGTGCGCGTGTAATCGACCAGCCACGCGTCAGCGGCAAGCTCCGTGAGTCCGACTACAACGCCGAAGAGAAGAAATCGCGCGAGCAATGCGTCACGCCTAACGACTGTAAACCCAACGAGCAAACAATTATCGACAAAATTAAGAGCGGCGCCCGTAGCCAATCCGACCACGGCGCAAACGTCAGCAGCGAAACCATGACGACGTTGATGACAATATTCGCGATAACAACAAGCAGGCGCTCGCGTTCGAGCCCGGAGTCATGCACGTTCATGAGCGACATATTTCCGCTCTAGCGAGTGAGGCGATGAGAGTCAATCACGTTGCCCGTTGCGGCTCTGTAGGGCGTCTGTAATGGAGCGCTGAACAAAGCGTGCGTGAAGTCTCATTATGTCATTCTGAGCGAAGCGAAGAATCTCAGATCAAATTTCGGATCGGCGCACAACGAAAATGGGAGCCGGAGATGTTTGAAATCCTGGCCTCATGCTTCGCATTTCGTTGCAGCGCTCCGCTCAACCTGACACGCGTTCTTGACTAACATAGTTTGGGGCTGTTAAGCCCATGCCGTGAAACGGCTCCTTTGGATCGATATTTCAAAGGGCCTCGCCATTCTGTTCGTCGCTTATTTTCACTTTTTCGCGACCTACTTCCAACACGGCGTGCTTCCGGCGCCTGATTGGAACAATATCGCGGCGAGCACATTGACGATCCTCAGACTCGCCTGGTTCAAAATATCAGGCCTAGGTTTCCATGCAGTCGGCGTGTTCATCATTCTGAGCGGGTGGACGCTGATGCAATCAACGCTCCGTCGTGCAGAGACCGGAAAAATTGACTGGGGCGCGTGGTATCGGGCGCGGTCCCTGCGGCTTTACCCGATGTATTGGGTCGCGCATTTGGTGTATCTGGTGTCGCCTTTTGTTGCCCGCCTCGAGCCGGTGGATGATCGCATCATCCTAAGCTTGCTCGGCCTGCGGTTCATCGATATCCAGATGAACTTCATGTATCTCAACGCGGCGTGGTGGTATTTCTCCATGCTGATCCAGTTCTATGTGATCTTTCCCCTGCTCTTCTGGACGGCGCGTCGCAGTGGGCCATGGCTATTCTTGCTAATCGGATGTGCCGCGGGATTTCTTGCGCGCTACGTGTTGCTCGTCCTTTGGCCGCAAAACGGATTGTGGGTACTCGGCGGTTTCGCAATTTGTCG
>Ga0066700_10000803_pt1 | contig 12229 bp, 12 predicted proteins | sample GraSoiAngelo_149_FD_66460 | JGI IMG/M metagenome (GOLD analysis project Ga0066700, IMG submission 66460) | Grasslands soil microbial communities from the Angelo Coastal Reserve, California, USA - 14_1009_09_30cm | ecosystem: Environmental > Terrestrial > Soil > Grasslands | place: USA...
CCCACGGCATGTTGGGGTGGTTCCAGGAGAGCCACGCGAGCCGCGAACCGTCGCCCGTCAACCGCGGGTTCGAATAGAAATCGTTCCCGCCGACAAGCACATCTCCTTCGCCTCCCCGCTCGGCATCCACGCCCACGATCGTGTTTACGGCCTCGCGAGATGCCTCCCGGTGGTCTTCGCGGACGCAGATGAGGCGCCCCCTCTTTGCGTCCAGCACAGCGTCGGCGTAGCGGATGTCTGCCGCCGGAGTAAGCGGTTGCGGCCCCGACCCGGCTGTCTGCCGGTAGAGCCGCTGGTCTTCAAAGTTCGAGAAGCACAGCACACCGTTCGCCGGCAGGTACGATCCGCCGCCGTACTCGTGCACCGTCGTGCGCGCGTTGAACCCCGGCGGAGTGACGTCCGAAGTGCGTCCGTCCGCAGCGCGCCGCACAACGACATACCGCCCGCCCTCCGCCGGTCGCTGCTCCAGCCAGTAGATGTCCCGGCGATCCACCGCGACCTCCCGCAGCATAATCGTCTCCGCGACGATAAGGTCCGCCGTTATCGGCGATTTCCAAGCCCCAAACGGGGCGACATTCTTCTCAGCCAAGATGATTCTCCTTCAGTCAGTGGCCCGCATATTTGTCCGAAAGTATAGTGCCCAGTCGACATGGTCGTCCGAGTTTACCTATCTACGGAGCGGACCGGAGGCGATCTCACCCCAATGAAGTACCCTAACTCCCCAAACGAACGACCCCTCCATCGTCGCCCAGGGCTACGACGCCCTATACGACGCCATGCCCCGCCGCCCCACCCTCCTCCGCCTCTGGAAGTCGTAGACTCGCCGGGGAAAGTCGTAGACTCGCTTCGGGAGAGCAGCTCGTCGCCGCCCTGACTACCCCGACGTAGAATCGCGCTGGATTTCAAGGGGGTGAATGTGTGGTGATATCATCGTTTCCCACAAGGAGGACCGTTGGGCCATGGCTTTCTATTTGACTCGCTTCAGCTATACGCCGGAAACCTGGGCTCGACTGATGAAGAACCCCGAAGACCGCCGCGAAGCTGCACGTAAATACGTCGAATCAGTCGGCGGGAAGCTGCATGGCTTCTGGTACGCCTTCGGCGCGTACGACGGCTACACCCTCTGGGAGGCGCCGGACAACGTCTCGATGGCCGCAGTGGCGATCGCCATCGGCGGCGGTGGCGCCTTGTCGAAAATAGAGACGACGCCGCTGCTCACAGTCGAGGAGACCCTGGATGCGCTTGGCCGCGCGCGCGACGTCGCCTACCGGCCGCCCGGATCGTAATCGAGTGTCCACCCACGGGACAGCGCCGGTGCCTCAGCATCGCGAAGGAGTAACCTAACCCCAAAATGACCGACCCCCTCGATCGTCGCCCAGGGCTACGACGCCGTCTACGACGCGATGCCCCGCAGCCCTACCCTCCTCCGCCTCTGGAAAGACCTCGTCGCGGGCCCCGACTACCCCGACGACTTCTATCACATCAGCTTCATCACCCTCCCGGACCTCCGCCACCTCGCCCGCACCCTCAACCTCTCCCCCGGCTCGCGCTTCAGCGACGTCGCCTGCGGCATGGGCGGCCCCGCCCTCTGGATCGCCCGCGATACCCGCGCCCACCTCTTCGGCGTCGACCTCTCCCCCGTCGCCGTCGCCCACGCCGATAAGCGCGCGCAAAGCCTTGGCCTCGCCGCTATGGCGGACTTCTCTCCAGGCAGCTTCGCCGACACCGGCCTCGAGACCGCCTCCATGGACGCCGCGATGAGCGTCGACGCCCTCCAGTACGCCCCCGACAAGGCCGCCGCCCTCCGCGAATTCGCGCGCATCCTCCGGCCGGAAGGCACGCTCGCCTTCTTCGCCTTCGAGCTCGACCCGGAACGCGCCCGCGGCCTCCCGGTCATCGGCGACGACCCCGTCGGCGACTATCGCCCTCCCCTCCACGACGCCGGCTTCGATGTCCTCCAGTACGACCAGACCCCCAACTGGCACGATCGCCTCTTCACCGCCTACCGCGCCGTCATCGACGCCCAGGACGCCCTGCGCCGGGAAATGGGCGAGCCCGCAACTGCCGCCATCCTCAGCGAAATGACCCTCACCCTCGACCGCGACATCTACGGCGGCCGGGTCTTCGCCCTCGCCCGCCGCGTGTAGGAACGGCAGCTTCGTCGCCCTGCATCCGCGGCGAACAACTCCCCTTTCCGCTCGTCCTGAGGCTCTCGAAGGACCGAGCGGGGTCACCACGCCACTCCCTCCGGTCATCCTGACGCAGGAAGGATCTGTCCGAGCCGCGCCGGTGACGCACCGATCACCTCCGGGACTGTGCAGCCCCGATCTCTCTCAGCCCGAACCTTCACGGTCCGGCGCATCCATTCCTTTGAGTGAAGCGGGTCAAGGGCTCTCCCGGAATTTGGGCGATGAGCGTCACGATAAGCATCCGCATCACCTTTCAGATCGAAGCCGACAGCGTGCTGCTGCGGCGTATCGGCCCTCACACCAAATCCTCCGCCGGCCCGTAAGATTCCAGTGCCATTTCCCCCTTAGACTTCTCGCCCCCGCGCGCTACTCTGAAACCAAGAAGCTCTTAGTTTCGTCCATCGAGGAGGATGTGTGGTGGTGGAATCAGCCAGCGAGGCCGGCAGGCCTCACCAATCGCCCGGTGCCAATCGCACGGCTCGCCATCCCAACTGGGGCGGCCGCCGCCCCGGCGCAGGCGCGCCCAGGGGAAACCTCAACGCCCTCAAGCACGGCCGCAACTCACGCCGCCAGGCTCAGCTCGTCGAGGCCCTCATGCAGGTGCCCGAGACCCGCGACACCCTCATCGCCCTCGGCAAGCGCAACCGCCGCCTGCGCAGGCAGGCCGAGGAAGGCGCCGGTGTCCTCATCACCCGCCTCCTCGAAAACGTCGCCCGGATCACCCTCAATCAAGACCAAGACAATCAAGAATTCCTCGACTTCCTTAACACCGCCACCGCCCAGATGCGAATACTTCTCGAAAAGCAATCAAGGGTTAGGCGCACACCAATCAAGCCTGTCCTTCGCCGGCCGCGAGGCGGGGTCGAAGGGCGCCCACCGGTCTCCGGCGCCTAACAGAAAACCGCCCCGCCGGACGGCGGGGCGGCTCTTGTTCCCACTTCCCTGTTCCCTGTTCCAGCCTCGAAGCGGCTAGTAGTCCATCGGCGGCGGCCCGCCCATCGGCATCGGCGGCGCCTCCGACGGGATCTCCGTCACCAGCGTCTCCGTCGTCAGCACCAGCGCCGCGATTGACGCCGCGTTCTCCAACGCCGTCCGCGTCACCTTCGCCGGGTCGATGATCCCGTGCGTCAGCAGGTCGACGTACTCGTCGGTCGCCGCGTCGTAGCCATACGTCGTATCGCGCGAGCGCTTCACGTGGTCGACCACCACCATCCCCTCCTGCCCCGCGTTCTCCGCGATCATCCTCAGCGGCTCCTCCAGCGCCTTGCGCAGGATACCCACGCCCGTGCGCTCGTCCGCGCTTAACTCCTTCTCGAGCTGGTCGAGCCGCTTCTGTGCGCGGATCAGCGCGACGCCCCCGCCCGGCACGATCCCTTCCTCCACCGCCGCCCGCGTCGCCGACAGCGCGTCCTCCACCCGCAGCTTCCGCTCTTTCAGCTCGACCTCCGTCGCCGCGCCCACCTTGATTACGGCCACACCCCCGGCCAGCTTGGCCAGCCGCTCCTGCAGCTTTTCGCGGTCGAATTCCGACGCCACGTCCTCCGATTGCGCCTTGATCTGCTTGATGCGCGCCTGGATCGCCTCATCGGAGCCGTGCCCCTCGATGATCACCGTATCCTCTTTCGTCGCCACCACGCGCCGTGCGCGCCCGAGGTCCGAGACCTGCACGTTATCGAGCTTGCGCCCCATCTTTTCCGTGATGAACGTCCCGCCGGTGAGGATGCCGATGTCCTCGAGGATCGCCTCGCGCCGGTCCCCAAAGCTCGGCGCCTTGATCGCCAGCGCGTTAATGGTACCGCGCAGCTTGTTCACGACGAGCGTCGCCAGCGCCTCGCCCTCCACGTCGTCGGCGATGATCACGATGTTCTTCGTGATCTGGAGGATCCGCTCGAGCGTGGGCAGCAACTCCGCGACACCCGAAAGGCGCTTGTCCGTAAGGAGGATGTACGGGTCGTCGATCACCGCCTCCATGCGGTCTTGGTTCGTCGCGAAGTAGGGCGAGACGTAGCCGCGATCGAGCTGCATGCCCTCGACGAACTCGGTCTCCATGCGGATGCCCTTGCCCTCTTCGACCGTGATGACGCCGTCCTTGCCGACCTTCTCCATCACATCGGCGATGATCTCGCCGATCTCGAGGTCGTGGCCGGAGATCGTCGCCACCTGGGCGATCTGCTCCTTGCCCGCGACCGGCTTGGCCACGTCGCGAATGCCCTCGATGACGGCCTCCACGCCCCGCTCGAGCCCGCGCTTCAGGCTCATCGGGTTCGCTCCCGCCGCTACCACGCGCAGCCCCTCGCGCACGATCGCCTGTGCAAGCACCGTGGCGGTGGTCGTTCCGTCGCCGGCGACGTCGTTGGTTTTGCTCGCGACCTCGCGGGCGAGCTGCGCGCCGAGGTTCTCGAACGGGTCCTTGAGCTCGATCTCCTTGGCCACGCTAACCCCGTCGTCGACGATCGCGGGCGGCCCGAACTTCTTCTCGAGGATGACGTTGCGGCCGCGCGGCCCCAGCGTCACGCGCACGGCGTCGGCCAGCGCGTCGACGCCGTCCTTCAGGCGGCGCCTGGCGTCTTCGTCAAACAACAGTTGCTTTGCAGGCATCCTGACCTCCTATCGTCGGTGGGGCAGAGGAACATGGAACAGGGAACATTACTCGGCCCGCTCCCCTGTTCCCAGTCCCTTGTTCCCTTTCGCTAAGCAAGCTTAGCGAGAATATCGCTCTCCTTGAGTACCATGTACTCGTCGTCCGTGTCCCCGAAAACCCCGCGCGGGATCTCCTGTCCGCTGTATTTGGCGTAAAGCACGCGGTCGCCGACCTTGACGTCGACCGGCACGCGCTTGCCGTTGTCGTCCAGGCGTCCCGGCCCGACGGAGAGCACTTCGCCCAACTGAGGCTTTTCCCGGGCGGTATCGGGGATTACCAGTCCGCTCGCACGGACCTCGTCTTGCCTAGTCTGCTTGACGACGATGCGGTCGCCGAGCGGAACGACCTTGCTCGCGGTCAGGGTCTTCGGAGCGGTCTTTGTTGCAGGCATAAGGCCTCCTCCTCACAGGATTTTGAATCGCGCCGTGTGTTAGCACTCTAAAGGTTAGAGTGCTAACACACGGAATAGTAGGACATGCGGAGACCTGATGCAAGAGGAAAACTCGGAACGCCCTGGAAAGTCGAAAACTGGGACTCGCGAGGCTAAGGCTGCCTGCCTGCTTTCGTTTGGGGACTTCGCTCTCATCGCTTGCCATGATTACACGCTACCGTGTAAGATGCCCCAGTGTGCCGAAGAGACAAGACAAAGCCGCCTGGGACGCGTCCACCGTGCTGGCTTTACGGCGCCACATGAAGCTAAGCCAGGAAGGACTCGCGGCCGAGCTCGGCACCAGGCAACAGACGGTGAGCGAGTGGGAGACCGGGCGCTACCGGCCGCGCGGCGCCTCCGCCACTCTCCTCGCCATAATCGCTGAGCGGGCGGAATTCGAATACGGGACGGGAAGCGCGAAACCAGCAAGTCGAGAATCGAGAAAGTAAGAGGCGTATGCCATTGGAAGCGGCCAGGCAGCACGTCGCACGCGTTCGCGTTTCGGATTTCGGCGTTCGACCCCTTGCGGAGGCCGATCTGTCACGGCTTTGGTTCGGCCAGACGTTTCCGCCCGAGGCGCTGGTCACCGCCGAGGGAGAGAGGCTGCGCGTGATCTACCGCGGGCGGGCCGGCGGTGGTCGCGGCCCCGACTTCCGCGATGCACTGATAGGCGCGCCGGGCGGCCTGCTCAGAGGAGACGTGGAGCTGCACGTGCGCAGCAGCGATTTTTATAGGCATGGCCATCACCGCGACCCTGCCTATGGGGGTGTCGTCCTCCACCTCGTCTTCTGGGACGACGAGCGCCGCCCAACGGCCTTACCAGGAGGCAAAACGGCGCCGGTCGCCGCGCTCGGGAATTGGGCCGAGTACCGCGCGCAGGAGATGGCCCGTTGGCTCGAGCGGCCCGCTCTCTGGCACGAGCCATGCTTCTCCGCGCTGGCGCGCGACGGCGCTCCCCTCGTTGCCGCCACCCTCGAGCGCCTCGGCGATATGCGTTTTCGCCGCAAGACGGCCGCGCTCGTCCCGATCATCGGGCGCGAAGGCGAGGAGGAAGCGCTCTGGCAGTCGCTGCTTGAAGCTGTCGCCTTCGGACCGGACCGGGAGCGCTTCCGGCTCCTCGCCCAAAAGGTCCGCTGGGCGTCCTTCCGCGCGCGGCTGTGCTCGCTGCCGCGAGCCGGGCGCGCAGCCGCGGCGCTGTACACGCTTGAAGCTGCATTTGCAGGCATCCAGGTGTCTCGCAAGGCCGTGCGGCGGCCGGCCAACCGGCCTGAGCGCCGCCTGGAGGGTGCGGCGCGGCTGGCCGCGCGCTTTGCCGAGAAGGGGCTGGGAGAGAGCTTTCTCGATGCCTTCCAAGAAGGTATCTGGCAGGGTCAGCGGGAGGAAGGGCACATCGAAAGGGCGAAGGTCGAAAGGCAAACCAGGCATGGCGAAGCGCGCTTCCTAGTTTCGAATTTCGAGTTTCGATCGCCCAAACGGCCGGGGCCCGAGCGCAGAGCGACCGCTTCCGTCATTGCCGCCCTTACGATTCCCGGGCTCGTCGGCCGCGCGAGAGCCTTAGAGATCGTCGCCAATGCAGTCCTGCCATGGCTGGCCGCGCTCGGCCCCGAAGCGAGCGCCCACCGCGCGGAAGCCGTCTTCGGCTGCCTGCCGCTGCCAGCGCGCTACGGCGCCGTGCGGCATCTGCATGAGGCGGTCGGCGCAGTGGCGCGCGAGCCGAGGGGACAGGAGCAGGCGGTGCCAATCAATTTCCGCCGACAGCAGGGGATGCTGTATCTCCTCGATCACTACTGCACGCAGGGCGGTTGCGGACGCTGTCCGCTTAGTTAAGTGGAACAGCGAGCCAAGAACAAGGACCAAAGCCACTCGAGCGGCGTCCGTGTTCCAGGTTCCGAGTGCCAAGTCCCTAGCCGATTCGGAGTCCCGGGGCGATGTCGAGCCCCAGTCCGGCCGTCTCGCCGGCCAAAAGCCGCCGGTAGCCAGCGGCGGCGATCATCGCGCCGTTGTCGGTGCAGAGGGCGGGCGGCGGGGCGATCACCGGTACGGGCGAGCGCTCGGTCAGCTCAGCCCGAAGCATGGAGTTGGCGGCGACGCCGCCGGCGAGGATGACGTCGCAGGCGCCGTAATTGCTGGCCGCTTGCACCGCCTTTGTCACAAGGGAATCGACCACCGACTCCTGGAACGACGCCGCCAGCGACACCGCCGGAGGCGCCTCGCCCTCCTCGCCGCGGACGATGCGCTGCACCTTGGTCTTTAGCCCGCTGAAGCTGAAGTCGTAGGGCCGTTCGAGCCGTGCCCGGGGCAGCCGGCCGGCTGAGGTGCCGGCCTCCGCTGCCAGCCTTTCGATCGCGGGGCCGCCGGGGAAGCCGAGGCCGAGCAGCCGCGCGACCTTGTCGAACGCCTCGCCGGCGGCGTCGTCTACCGTCTCGCCCAGGCGGCGGTACTGGCCGTGCCCGTCCATCAGCACGATATCACTGTGCCCGCCCGAGACGATCAACGCGAGCGCCGGGAATTCCGGCTCTTCCGTTCGCTCTAGCCAGGCGGCGTAGATGTGGCCCTCCAGGTGGTTGACCCCGATCAGCGGCCGCGAGAGCGCGAATGCCAGCGCCTTGGCGAAGTTAAGGCCGACGAGAAGCGCACCCGCCAGGCCCGGCCCGTGTGTCACTGCGATCGCGTCGATGTCGTCGAGGCCGGCGGAAGCGGCTCGAAGCGCCTCGTCGAGCACAGGCACCATCGCTTGGACGTGCTCGCGGGAGGCCAGCTCGGGTACCACCCCCCCGTAGCGCGCGTGCAGCTTCACTTGAGAGGAGACGACGTTGGACAGGATGCGCCCCCCGTCGGCGACGACCGCCAGGGCGGTCTCGTCACACGAGGTCTCGATGCCGAGGACGTTCATCCGTTGGCTGTCAGGGTCAGCTATCCGCGATCAATTACGCTGATGGCTCTTCGACGTTGCCCTCCAAACTTGGCAGCCCCGCTACCAAGACGGCGCCACAATCCGGAAGCGCGTTTGCCTGCCTGTATATGGCCGGAAGGACGTCGTCGGCCGGCAGCGCCAGTGAGCCGCCGAGACCGTGCTCAGGCACGCTCTGCGCGAGGCCGGGCGTCAATAGCAGCAGCCTGTCTCCTTCCTCCATCTCGAAAAGCGTAAACTCCGGCCAGAACTCGTCAAACATGCCGAGCGGTTCCAGCGCGTCTGCGAGCTGAGGCCGGATATGTCGTATCTCGCCTCGCCGGTAGAACGCGGCCCCCGCGGGCGCGACTTGCGCCAGGTAGACCTCGTTCCCACGCACGGCGGCGCAGGAGATACCCGCCGCTACCCAGTACTCTTTCAGGCTCTTGCGGTTCCACTCGCGCAGGTTTTCATGCGCCTCGCGCAGCGCGCGCAACAGGCCCCCCGTCAGCGAGAACTTGGACTTGTGGAAGACACTGCCCACCGCCTCCTTCAGCTCCGCGCAGAATTCGGCGCTCCCCGCCGTGGCCGGCTGCACGATCAGCAGCAGGTCCGATGCCTCTGGGCCGCGCGTCTCGTCCGGAAAAACGCCCACCCAGGGCGTTTCCTCCTGAGCTTTGCCGTCCGCTATCCCGAACTGCCCGAGCCAGAGCATGACAGGACGATTATAGCGAGGCGAGGCAGCAGAGCAGGTTGCGACAGTGGGAGGGCGGGCGCCCGCGTGGGTGCCCCCGCGCCGCTACAGCGCGGATCTTGCCCGCCTCTCTCTTCCAAAAAACGCTGTCGAGCCCAGATTTCTCTTACCTGTGAGTTCTCAGCTCTACCGCCACCCATAACCCGGCTTCTCCGGCGTCGTTTTTTCTAATAGCGTGGAGTCAAGTTAAAGGAGGCCTCATGACACACCACGACCCTCATGCCCACGAGACCGTCCACGAGGACCCGCACCACGAGCACGTCGACACCATCGAGACCCATCACGTCGACCCGGTCAGCCACGGAGGTGGTTACTTCAGCGGCTCGCCCGCGTCGATCATGGGGGTAGTATTCGCGCTCATCCTCATCCTCCTCATCATCCTGGTCCTCGTCTGGGCTTCCTGAACGACTCCGCCCCTAAATGTCCGGCACGGCTGCCGGCTAGCCCCGCCGCCAGCGCGTCCCTTCGGGCCCGTCCTCGAGCGTGATCCCCAGTTCCGCCAGCCCCGCCCGCGCACGGTCCGCCTGCTCGAACTGCTTCGCCTCCCGCAGGTCGTTGCGCAGTTGCACCAGCAGGTCGATGAACGGCGCCGCGCCCATCGCTGCCTCCGGCTCCTGCAGCGTAAGCCCCAGCACACCCGCCAGCTCGCGCAGCGTCTCCTGCGCCTCCTCGATCCTGCGGCCTTCGTCCCGCGCGCGGTTCACGTCACGCGCCAGGTCGAACAGCGCGGCCAGCGCCGCCGGCGTGTTCAGGTCATCGTCCATCGCTTCGACCAACCGCTCGCGATAGCTCTCCACCGGCACGTCGGCCGGCGGGCCGTTCCCGCCCGGAAGCGTCGCCGCCAGACGTAGCCGCCCCGCCGCCCGCCTGCCGGACTCCAGCGCCTCTTCCGAGTACGACAGTGGCGAGCGGTAGTGCGACGTAAGAACGAACAGCCGCAAACCGTCCGCCCCGTATTTGTCCAGCCCCTCACGGATCGTGATGATGTTGCCGAGCGACTTGCTCATCTTCTCTTCGCCGAATGTCAGCCAGCCGTTGTGCAACCAGTAGCGGACGAAGGGCTGCGTCCCGCTGTACGACTCGCTCTGCGCAATCTCGTTCTCGTGGTGCGGGAAGATCAGGTCCTGCCCGCCGCCGTGTATGTCGAGCGTCTCTCCCAGGTAGCGATAAGACATCGCCGAGCACTCGATGTGCCAGCCCGGTCTGCCCGGCCCCCACGGGCTCTCCCACGACGGCTCGCCCTCCTTCGCGCCCTTCCACAGAGCAAAGTCCGCCGGGTCCTCCTTCGCCTCGCCCGGCTCCACTCGGGCCCCGGCTCGCATTGAATCGACATCCCGGCCCGACAGCTTTCCGTAGTCGGCCTTGCTCCGCACCCGGAAGTACACATCGCCATTCGCCGGATAGGCGTGCCCTTTTCCGACCAATCCTTGGATCATCTCGATAATCGTGGGCACCTCCTGCGTGGCGCGTGGAAATACGTGAGCCGGCGTGATGTTTAGCTCTCGCATCTCCTCATTGAACTCCTCCATGTAGCGCGCCGCCAGCTGGTCGAACGGCTGTCCAAGCGAGTTGGCCCGGGAGATTATCCGATCGTCGATGTCGGTGTAGTTCTGCACGTGCTTGACCTTGAAGCCGCAGTACTCCACGTAGCGGCGCACAACGTCGAAGATGATGTAGCTCATCGCGTGCCCGAGGTGTGCGCGATCGTACGGCGTGATGCCGCAGACGTAGATCTTGACCTCGTCGCCCGCCGGCGAGAACTCCTCCAGCCGCCGGCCCATCGTGTTGTAGAGCCTCACGAGCACACCGGCTAAGTTATCTCGTCCTCGCCGTCCACGCTCACTACCGTCTTCCTGGCCTTCCCGGGCTCGAGCTCCGCGATCCGCGACTCCAGTTCCGCGATCCGGCTCTCGAGGCTCTTAATGACGTCCCATTCCGGGTCCGGCAAGCGCAGCACCGTATCGTCTCCGGGGTCCGCAAACGCCACGATGTGGCCCGGCACGCCGACGACCGTCGCATGCGCCGGCACGTTCGTCACGACGACGGAACCGGCACCGATCTTCGCGTTCTCGCCGATCGTCACGTCGCCGATCACCTTCGCGCCTGCGCCGACCACGACGTTCGCGTGCAATGTCGGATGCCGCTTCGCTCGCCGGGTGCTCGTCCCGCCTAGGGTCACGCCCTGGAAGAGGTGGACATCCTCCTCGATGATCGCAGTCTCGCCGATGACGACGCCCATCCCATGGTCGATGAAGAACCCCTCGCCGATGCGGGCACCGGGATGGATCTCGATTCCGGTGAAGGCCCGCCCCAGGTGCGACACGACCCGCGCCGGCACGCGCAAACCGCGCCTTTGCAGCGAATGCGCGAGCCGGTGGATCTGGCGGGCGTGAAAGCCCGGGTACGTCAGGATGACCTCGAGGTCGCTCGTCGCGGCCGGGTCGCGCTTCCGCGCCGCCTTGATATCGCCTCTAATGCTGTCTAGGAGTCCCATGGGCCGTCTCTCCATTCATTCTGCTTTCGTTGGCCTCTGCCGCCGGCCCCAGGGCCCTTCCGCGAAGGACCGGGGCCGCACTACAGGCCTGTCCTGAGCGCCCCGGCCACAGCTGAGGCGGTCGAAGGGCGCAGACGAAAACGTAGCCGGAGCCGATACCCCTCGCCGGTTCAGAGAACGACTTCATGGTGACGAACATTATACCGAAAAGGATGGTCAGCGAATGTCTAACCAATGAGCGATTCGACCTTGCACCGCAGAACCCGCATTCGCTTATTCGCTCCCCATTCGCTGACGATCCTCCAGCGCCGCCAGCGCCGCCACCGCCATCGCCGCGATGCCTTTCCCGCGTCCGAGCGCTCCGAGCCCCTCATGGGTCGTCGCCTTCACGCTTACCCGGCCGGCATCAATGCCCAGCGCACTCGAGATACGCTCGCTCATCGCCGGGATGTGCGGCGCCAGTCGGGGCTTCTCTGCGATCACCGTAGCGTCGACGTTCCCGACCTCGTACCCCGCCTCGCGCACGAGCGTAAGCGTTCGCCCGAGCAGGTCGAGACTGCTCGCGTCTTTCCATTGCGCGTCGTCCGGTGGGAAATGCTGCCCCATGTCGCCGAGCGCCGCCGCGCCGAGCAGCGCGTCGATGATCGCGTGCAGAAGGACGTCCGCATCGCTGTGCCCGGCGAGCCCGATCTCATGCGGCAGCTCCACGCCGCCGAGAACGAGATCGCGCGCCTCGTCGCAGCGATGGACATCATAGCCGATGCCTACGCGCATCGATCAACGAGTCGCTTGCTCGCGTCTGGAACGCATCGCCTTGCGGTGCTTCACTGC
>Ga0066700_10000806_pt1 | contig 12223 bp, 12 predicted proteins | sample GraSoiAngelo_149_FD_66460 | JGI IMG/M metagenome (GOLD analysis project Ga0066700, IMG submission 66460) | Grasslands soil microbial communities from the Angelo Coastal Reserve, California, USA - 14_1009_09_30cm | ecosystem: Environmental > Terrestrial > Soil > Grasslands | place: USA...
GCGTCGGACGGCGAGTACTGATCCATCGTGATGCCATTGAGCGCTTCGCTCGCCAAGACCATTTCGCCATCCGCGAACGAAAAACCGCACGGCCCGCGGAGGGTCTTGAAGATCGCAGGGTAGGATAGATCGAGCGAGGTCCTGACTTCAAGGAGGCACAGCCGTGAAAAAGCAAATCACACTCGCCACGGTATTAGACGTAAGGAAGAAACTTGAGAGTCTGCCCCGAATCGATAACGCACACCGCAACGTCACGACACGAGAGGCCCTTCAGGTCCTCAAAAAACAGATCACCGAACTGCGAAACAAGGGCTACACTTTCGTCCAGATCGCCGAAGAATTGTCTCGGAACGGAATCGAGGTGAAGGAATCCACCCTCCGCTTGTACCGCAAAGGCGGGAAGCTGCAGAGGCAGCCGGTCAGCGAACCGCACCGAGCGCCACCAGTGGCAGGCTCTCGCCCCACAGAGGCCGAGGAACCGAAACCGCGGCCTTCCGTGGGCGCTCGGTCAGGTCAGTTCGAGCAGCTCGGGCTTGGGCACAGATAGATCGCTTCCCCCCAATTCGATGCTTGCATCGTTTCCTGGTAATGCTATTCGAGCATCACTAAACGGAAACCCTATGCTCTGGCATCTGCAACGAGAATGTTGATTGGTAGCTGTCTTGCTATCAATCATATAAGAACTTATTATGAGCGATAGAGAGGCGTCATGTCGCTCATGGTCTGGAACTGGCAACAACCTCATTGGCCTAATTTCACATGGGACAAAACCCGTTTGGCTCAAGCCGAGCAACAATTCCTGATCGGAGCAGGCACTTTGGTCGGCGCCGTGAAGCACCTGGATGCGGAAGAACACGACCAGATCACAGTCGAGGCCATCAGCAGGGAGGCAGTAACGACCTCTGAGATTGAGGGCGAGATTCTCGATCGCGCAAGTGTGCAGTCTTCCATTCGAAAGCAGCTTGGACTAGCGACCGATAACCGCCGCGTTGGGCCAGCGGAACGAGGGATTGCGGAGATGATGGTTGATCTCTACCGCTCGTTCGCCGCGCCACTTTCCGACGATATGCTGTTCGCATGGCATCGGATGCTCCTCAGCGGGAGGCATGATCTCGACGATGTCGGGCGTTATCGAAGGGGCAATGATCCGATGCAAGTTGTCTCCGGAGCGATCTATGAACCGAAGGTGCATTTCGAAGCGCCTCCGTCATCAAGCGTGCCATCAGAGATGGCGCGCTTCATCGCCTGGTTCGACCGGACTGGACCCAGCAGTGACGAGGCTTTGCCCGCACTTACAAGGGCCGGGATCGCACATCTTTATTTCGAGTGTATCCATCCGTTTGAAGACGGCAACGGACGAATTGGGCGGGCGATTGCCGAAAAGGCTTTGGCGCAAGGCCTCGGTCAACCAACGCTCACGGCCTTAGCCGCCACGATCCTTACCAGACGGAAGAGTTACTATGAGGCCCTCGAAGCTGCCAACAAGGGAAACGAAATCACCAAATGGCTTGCATGGTTTGCGGGAGTGGCGATTGAAGCGCAGAGGCGCACCACCGATCTGGTCGAGTTCCTGATCGACAAGACAAAGCTGCTGGATCGGCTACGCGATCAGATCAACCAGCGCCAGGAAAAAGCGCTGCTCCGCATGTTCCGAGAAGGGCCGGAGGGTTTCTCGGGAGGTTTGAGTGCTGGCAAGTACGCCACGATAACCGGTGCGTCCCCAGCGACCGCAACTCGAGACCTAGTTGACCTGGTGGACAAAGGCGCACTGGTTCGAGCCGGTGAGCGCAAGCACGCGCGCTATCAGCTCAACGTCCGGGTGCGCAGTGCGCAGCAGATCACGATCAACGAGCGAGGCGAACTGATCGGCCGTCAGTCGTCACGAGGATAGCGGCCTCTAGGCGTTCGCTCCTTGCTTGAGCAGTTGCCTGACAGAATTCCCGATGAGCCGTTCCACTATCGCTCCAGGGAATGGCCACGCGTACGGTACCGTTTCTGGTCGATCTTGAGCCACTGATTCATGCGGTCTTCGGTGAACCGAACGTTCAGCCCGTGCTTTGGCAGCTGCGGTTACGATCTCACGCTTGACTTCATCGGTTCCGGTAACGTGCAAATAGCTGCCGAATTTCTCTTGAGCCACTTTAAGACTCGCGGCCAAGGTGACCTCGCGATTGTCGATCAAGTTGATCTTCTGCCCCACATCGACAAAAGCATCTTTGCCGTCCAGCCTGTAGGTGACATCTCCGGTCTTGCGGTCCACCACCCAAGTCATGTTGGCGATAGCGTAGAACACAGGATCGCGTCTCTGGTTCGTAGCACTCGCGATGGTGGGCGCCTCCTGCCCGAGTCGCGTCGTACGCTCATGCAGCGCTCGTTTTTCACGATAGAGAAAGCCACGCAACTGGCGAGCCGCGGCGATGTCTCCTGCTTCGGCCTGTTCTGTAATCCATTCGCGATAAGTCTTCGCTCTGCTTGCAACACGCTCCTCTCGCAGATGGTGGCGCAGGAGCTCACGTTCTTGTACGGATTCTGCGGCCAGAACCGAACGCATCGCTCGTCGCTGTGTCGGACTGACTTGTAAGTTTCTGATCTCGACTCGCCGCGAGCCTTGTTCCTCTCTGAGGCGCCGCATCGTTTCTCGGCCATTTTCCCACTGCTTCTGCAGCATGACGGCGACTTGTTCTTTGTATGCCTGGTATGCCTTCCGCAGCTGCATACGTTCAGCTGCACACCGTTCCCAAAATGCTTTCTAACTCTCTGATTCTCCATACCTGCAAGACTTAAAAGGGCATTGCTCTACCAACTGAGCTACGCGCCCACTTTATTTCAATCTAACATATCATCCATCCCCGAGTGGATAGGGTGGCACGAGATTCCCTGCCTGCGAATGTCGACAAATTGGTTTGTCTCGCCTGTATTGAGTTGCGCGATAATTGGTGGCTATTGGTTGCGAAGAAAAGCCGAGGAGGACTATTCCATGAAAAGCGAGGCAGTTTCTCTACCGGTGATCGCTGGCGTACCACTCGATTGCAGTTTCTGGCTCGAAGATGACGGCTGGAGCGGAGTCTGCGAGAGGCTCTCCGTCATTGTCCGCGGCGGCAGTTTTGAAGACGCCAAAAAAAACATGGAGGCCGCTCTGCAAGACCACATTGAGCGGGTTTTGCGCGAGCACCTGGGGCGAAGCTCACAGCGAATTGCGTAGGTCGGGGGAACAAGCTGATACGCAACCAAACCGAGCCTAACGTGCGCTCGTCAACCTGGAGCAAATCAAATAACATCCGTGAATCAGACCATCTCCAGAAATACTTGGTGGCTCACGATTCTTCGCGACCCTCATTTCTGGGTGCCCGCGGTGGTATTGCTAGGCGGATTGGCGGTGCTTCATTGGATCCGCTGACGGCGAATGCGCAGGTATCGAATCATAAAGTGATTCCTCAGTCACTCGAAGCTTCTCGTCTTAAAAGCTTGCAGACGTTGGGTGTTCTCTGTGGATTCGGCGCAGGAGCCTGGTTAGGGGCGGCCGAAGCGCCGACAAAATTTGTGCAAGCGGGTGTGTCGCCCATTGTGGTCTCGCTCCTCATGGTGATTGGCGTATTCCTCGCCCGTTGGAGCCTGCCCGCTTTAATTCGCGGTACCGGACAGATTCGTTTGGACGTTCGTGAAGCGCCACACTTGATTGTTTGGGGAGTATTGGCGGGATGCCTTTGGGCGGTGGCGAACACGATGACCATCTTCGCTATCCGCGATATTGGACTGAGTATTGCTTTTCCTCTCTGGAACATAAATAGTCTGTTGGGAATTTTCTGGGGGTTTGCGCTCTTCAACGAATTGCGTGATGCCGGGCGGCTGCGCTGGGTGAGCGTGATCGGGGGTGCGCTTCTGATGTTCGCAGGCGCGACGCTCTTAGCGTTCACTTCTTCGGGGCAGATGGCGGCAGAGCATTCCACACGCGGCATCCTGGCAGCATTGTGCGCCGGGATATTGTGGGGAACGATGTATATCCCTTATCGCAAGGCGTACTTGACGGGCATGAACCCGCTTTCCTTTGTCGCTTTTTTTACCATTGGCGAATTGGGCATGATGACCGTCCTGGCCTTGAGCTACGGAGGCGGGCCGTCCGTTCTTAAGCACGAACTCTTAAACGCGCGGCCGGCGCTCTTCTGGCTGATGCTCGGCGGTTTTGTCTGGGTCATTGGAGACCTGTTTCAACAGTACGCGGCCAAGTACGTGGGCATCAGTCGTGGAATTCCGTTGTCAAATTCAAACCAGCTCTGGGGCTTGTTGTGGGGCATTCTAGTTTTTGGAGAGTTACGGGGGCGAGGATCGTCGCTCCACGCCCAGGTAATTGGAGGGTCGCTCCTGATGGCTGCTGGCGCGGGCGCTATTGCGCTCTCCACTGTCAGAGGAAAAGAACATGCGCGCTGGGACGAAGCAGCGCAACGCGAGCGCCAACGCTATGACGTCGATGCCAATTACGTGCAGGCAGGCCTCGAGGGAAAGTTCAAAGCGGATGGCGATAGTCAGAGCGGACGGAACTGGCTGGATTGGCTGTTAGTTACGCTGGCCACGACAGTGTTCGTCTGGTTGGCGGTGCTGGCACGCGCTCCTAAAATGACGCTGAACTGGAACGCACTTATCGCTCTGTGCGCCGTCATGTTGATTTTCCTGGCCTGCTGCGGCGCTGCTTTGTGGAAGGTTACAAGGTTCAACTGATGTTGTCTGCATAGCCCGGCTGGACATGCTTTTTGTAGCCGGGTGGAATCAAAACTGTGCTCCCCGCGTGCGTTGACAAGCCTTTGGTTCCAGCCCATACTCCGAGAAATGTCCAATGTGGACACACGTTCGGACAACCGTAAGTACTACTAAATGTGCCTACCGCGTCAGCGTCACTGAGTCTCACCTATTTCGGCTCCTCGGAGGAGGTTTATGAATCAGCCCAAGCGTAGGCTGGGGTTGTCTCGGACGTGTGTTCTGATGGGCTGTGCGATTTTGGCAATTGTCGCCATCGCACTGCATCGCGCGTCTTTGAGCGGGAGTGCGAGTCCGTTATCGCCAACGTCAGATAAATCCAGGCAGATCACCTTCAGTAGTTTGCCGGTCGCGTTCGAGCCGAATCTTGGGCAAACCGATCCACAGGTAAAGTATCTGGCTCGTGGTAGCGGATATAACTTATTTCTGACTTCGAATGAGGCCGTGCTGTCGCTGGCTGCGGAACGATGCTCCTCCCCAACGCAAAAAGCTAACAACCGACTGGCACGATTTGGGAAGTCACAAATGATGTCGCAGCGAGGCGGTGCAAGTGGGACTTCGGTGATCAGAATGCAGGTTGCGGGCGGAAACGCGAATGCGCAGATGGTGAGCAATGAGCGTCTCCCAGGGGTGAGCAACTACTTTAGCGGCCAGGATCCGCGAAACTGGCGGTCCGATGTTCCGCACTACGCGCGGGTTGGCTATCACGACATTTATCCTGGGATTAATCTCACGTTTCATGGCTCAGAACAGCAACTGGAATTTGATTTTGTGATTGCTCCGGGCGCGGATCCAACTCCGATTGGTCTACGCTTCGACGGCGCCAAGCGGGTCGCGACCGATGCCGCGGGTGACCTCATTCTCGCCTCCGATGCACGCAATCTGCGCATGCATAAACCAGTGGCTTATCAGGAAAACCATGGCAGCCGCAAATTGGTAGAAGCTCGTTTCGTAGTCAAGACGGGAAAGCAGGTTGCTTTTGAGTTAGGAGAATATGACCATAGCCGGGGGTTGGTAATTGATCCCTCGATCACCTACTCGACTTTTCTCGGTGGATCTTTGGAAGATGACGGACTGGCTATCGCAGCAGATGCCAGTGGCAACGCCTATGTAACCGGGGAAACAGTGTCTACAAACTTTCCACCGGCAGGAACGCCATTTCAAAGCTCCAATGCAGGTAGCTTTGATGTTTTCGTCAGCAAATTAGCTCCCGACGGATCCTCTCTCGTATATTCCAGTTATATCGGCGGAAGCTTGAACGATAGCGGCAATGCCATAGCAGTCGATGGCGTGGGCAATGCCTTCGTTGCGGGAAGCACAAGCTCCTCCGACTTTCCCACCACGATCGGCGCATTCCAACAAAACTTTGCTGGGGTCTCTGATGCCTTTGTGCTGGAGTTGAACTCTACAGGCTCATCGCTTATTTACAGCAGCTTCCTGGGAGGAAGTGGCAACGATGTAGCCAACGGGCTTGCCGTAGACAGTTTGGGAAGTGCCTATGTGGTTGGCGTCACGTCCTCGATCACAGACTTCCCGACGCTGAATCCCATCCAAGCGAATAGTGGCGGATCGAACAGCGGTTTTGTCACCAAATTGAATCCCACCGGAGCAGCGTTGGTATATTCAACCTATCTCGGCGGGAGCACCGGCGACTTTGCAGCGACGATAGCGTTGGATTCTTCAAAGAATGCTTTCGTAACCGGAGCGACTCTCTCTCCTGCGTTCCCCACCACCACCGGCGCGTTCCAGACCTTATGCGGCACTGACGGTAACTGCAATGGCGGTTCGTACGATGCATTCGTTACTGTGATCAACGCAGCCGGAAATGGCTTTGTTTATTCAACTTTTCTGGGCGGTAGCGGCGCCGACCAAGGCTTAGGCATCGCCGTCGACTCTGCGGCCAACGCCTACGTGACCGGGCTGACGAACTCCAACACGAACTTTCCTTTAAAGGCGGCGTTGCAGCCTGCTTTTGGTGGAGGCACTCAAGACGCTTTCGTCACCGCGCTTAACCCAGCTGGAAATGCGCTGACGTACTCAACATTTCTGGGGGGCAGCCTGGTGGACGCGGGCACGAGTATCGCGTTGGACGGCAGCAAAAACGCGTATCTGACCGGCCAGACTTCTTCATCCGACTTCCCGACCACGAATTCAACCCAAACTGCGCTAGGCGGCGGCAACGACGGATTTGTGACTGAGATTAATGCTGCAGGCTCGCAGCGCATCTTCTCCACCTTCCTCGGTGGCTCACAGAATGAGAACACTCTGCCGGTGTCCGGTAGTCCAAGTGGCGCCATCGCCGTGGATAGCGCTGGCAACATCTATGTAACCGGAAACACCTTTTCAGCCGACTTTCCCACTACAGCAGCGGCTTTTGGAAGAAACTATGTCGGAAACATCGATGCTTTCGTCGCCAAAATTGGTTCGGGCGGCGGCACATTCAGCATCACGGTTGCGCCGGCAAGCGCAACCTTAACGCACGGACAGACGACTGCGGCGTTGACGGTTACGGTAACTCCTTCAAATGGGTTCAACGCGACAGTGAGTTTGTCCTGCTCGGGATTACCAGCCGGTGCAGCTTGTCTTTTCAATCCGGGGTCGGTTGCGGGGGGCTCTGGCACTTCTTCGCTTACGATCAGCACCACGGCTGGGTCGGCGCAATCGTCCGCGTCACGCCATCCTGGTCTGTTCTATGCTCTGTGTCTGCCGATTGCGGGCATGTCGCTGTTTGGAGCCGGCTTGGCATCGGGCCGGTCACGCAAGAAAAGGGTGGTGGCACTGCTGCTCGGGTGTCTGGTCTTTTCCGGCCTGATGTTCGTGGCGGCTTGCGGCGGCGGCGGCGGTAGCAGCAGCACTCCGCCGGGCACCTATAACGTCACAGTGCAGGGCACAGGAGGCGGTGTGACAATCAACGGGACGCCGGTGATCCAACTGACGGTGCAATGAGATTCTCCCGGCTCGGAATGACATAAAGGATGCAGCCACCACGCCGTTCCAGAAACTTTTACGTCGCCAATATTGTCTTCGTCTTATTTGCCGTTGCGGCTTGGGCGGCTCCTGGCGGCAAGGACAAAAAATCCAGCGCGTCCACCATACGCTGGGCGGACGGCAAGCGCGGCTGCACCTTCACACGTGACGAGGATGGTAAATATCGCTATGGATTGCAGTCCGATGATGTGGGCATCACGCTGGCGGTGGATTCTCAGGAGTTGCAGCGATCGCGACGTCACTTTGGTCGCTTCATTGGGGTCGTATTGGCCTTCCGCTACACGGGGCCGAACCAGCTTGACGTCAGGAATGACCATATCAAACTGGAATTCATGTCGCATTCCCACGTCGTGCAGAAAGCTCTCGATCCGGATGATTTCTCTGCCCAATATCAGTACGACGTGGATGCTCTGGTCCATGAGAAGGAACGTGAGATCAAGAAGCATCCTGAGAAGAAGCAGGAAATAGAAACCACGCTGCAGGCTTATCAGAAAGAATTGCTGGATATGCAGGAATTTCTCCGCACCCGCAGCTTGCGGTCCGTGCGATTGGATCGCGCCACTCCAGAAACTAAAGGTTGGGTGTTTTTTAGTACCAACAGTAAGTGGATCGGCGATTGGAAAAAGCGAGAGGGATTCGTGCTGCGGATATCGCTATCAAGTCGTGTGTTCGAATTCCCATTCATTCTGCCGCCGGTGGAAGGCGATCTGATTCTTCGACGCCGCGGCGAAAACTAGAAGCACAGCGGAAAAGCTGTAAAAAGTTACACCGCCATCCGCCGCCCATCCGCTTCTTTCTGGGAAAAATAGCGCAGCAAGATATCGCGCAGGGAAACCAGACCCCTAATTTCTTTGCCATCGGTAATGGGTAAGTGGCGGAAGCCGAACTCGCGCATGAGGAAGAGACAGTTCTCTACGGTTTCGTCAACGCTCACCGCCTTGGGGTTGGTGGTCATCACTTCGGAAATCTTGGTAGTGCCGGGTAGGCGTCCGACGGCGACCACGCGATTCATGATGTCACGTTCGGAAAAGATACCCACCAGCTGCCCGTCACGCAGCACGGGCAGCGCGCCGATTTTGTGCTCCATCATAAAACGAGCAGCTTCCAAAACCGTTCGGTCGGCTTCCACGGAATAGATTTTGCGGTCTTTTACGAGTTCGTAAACCGACGCCATAAACTAGCTCCTGAAGCGGGATTTCAGATTCCATCACCCAGCCCGCGTACCCCAATTCGACCACTTTAGCATGTATTTGGCCCGGCTAGGAAGGAACCCTGCGAATGCACGAGGCGGGGCCACTAGAGCATCCCGGGACGCGAGTCACAGACTCGCGCCCGCAGGAAGAATTAAAAGCGGATTTGCGGACCAAAAGTGACGCGCAGGTTATTTTGCGCTCCACCGTCGAAATAGATCACGTCGCCAACATCCAGGCGCAGGCCGAACGGGCCCCAAAATCCTTCAACACCGGCTCCCGGATAAACCGCGAATTGAGTGTTCCCGTCGGTTACACCTCCCAGAGCACCCTTAAAACCGGAAACGGCATTCTGATCCGAGGTGCTGAAATTCACGAAGCCTAGTTTTCCGGTCACGAATGCCCGGAAGGGACCAGAAGTGCCGGCTTGAAATTTCGGTCCGAACAAGGCAGTCAGAGGACGCAAACGGGTATTTACCAGTTGCGTGGTGACTCCGTTCGAAAAGGTGCTGGTGAAATTGCGCTTGAAGTCGTAGGCCATTTCGGCTTCCAACTGAACATTGGGGTGAACATTAAATGCGGCGCGACCGCCGAGGCCGACAAAGTTAATGTCGGGAGTTGTCCGGCTAAGACGAAAATAGTCGGCGAACACTCCGACCTCAGCATGGTTCCAATCGGAGGAGCCCTGCGCTGCAACCAACGAGGGCAGAGCGAGACAGATAGTTAGAACCGACAAAAAGGCACAACGTTTCATGGAATACTTTCTCCTGTGAGCTTGTCTTCCGCAGATGGAATTACGCTTGAAGTTGGCGAATTTAAACTGTTCTTTGGATGCTGGTTAGTTGCAGTGGGGTTGGTGGTTACGGAGCGGCGTAACTACTGTATTTTCAGATAGTTTGTGAAGAAAATTTCGGCGCGGGATTGAAGCGTAATAATAAGGTTTCGCGCCGGCTTTATTGTTAGCTACGGAAGATGATTAATTTTCGAAGAGATCGATTCTGAGTTTTGCTGTCTTCCCGCGGCGTCATGGAAACCACGATGTATTCCCGTTCTTTGCTGTCATCTGCTATCTTCTTGGCTTCGTCTGATCTATGGATGTGACTTCTTCGCTGCAAACTCCGCTGATGCCTGACGCCGAGCGTCAACAACCCACCCGATTTTATCGCTGGATGGTTTTGGTCTTCGTCAGTCTGGCGATGTTCGGAAACTATTACGTGTATGACTGCATCGCCCCAGTAGCGGATTTGCTGGCCAGGCAACTTGGCTTTTCGGATTCGAATATCGGGCTGCTGCAAGCGATCTACAGCATTCCGAATGTGTTCATGGTGCTGATCGGCGGGTATGTTGTCGACCGCATCGGAACGCGAAAAGCTATCTTCATTTTTGGCACACTCTGCTTTGCCGGCTCGGTCGTAACTGTACTTTCCGGAAAACTCACTGTGATGGCAATCGGGCGCTTGATCTTTGGCTTGGGCGCGGAATCTTTAATTGTGGCTGTAACCACCGCCGTGGCTAAGTGGTTCCGGGGCAAGGAACTGAGTTTTGCTTTTGGGATCAACTTGACCATTGCGCGGGCGGGAACATGGCTGGCGCAGAATTCTCCTACTTGGGCCCATTCTGCATATGACAACTGGCGTAGTCCGCTGCTGATCTCGGTGGGCTTTGGCAGCCTTTGTGTTGTGGGAGCAATACTCTATTGGGTGCTGGAGTCTTATGCCGAAAGGAGAATGGATTTAAAGCATCAAGGGTCCACCGACAAGGTTGTCTTCAGTGACATCTACAAATTTGGAGTTTCCTACTGGTATATCGTGGCGCTTTGCGTGGTGTTTTACTCCGCCATTTTTCCGTTTGAGACATTTGCCATTAAGTTCTTCATCGAAGCCCGCGGAACCACTCGCGAACTGGGCGGATTCCTGGTCAGTATATTGACTGCGTTCACCATGTTTGGCACGCCGGTGTTCGGATTATTCGCGGACAGGTTCGGCAGGAGGGCGACGTTAATGATGCTAGGGTCCACTCTGCTGATCCCCGTCTATCTGATGATGGCGTATACGAATGTCAGCTTGTACGTCCCGATGGCGATGATGGGAGTGGCCTTCTCGTTGATTCCGGCGCTGATGTGGCCGTCGGTGGCGTACATTGTCGACCAGTCAAAGCTGGGCACCGCCTATGGGCTGATGACCATGATTCAGAACATCGGATTGGCCGCCTTCAATTTGCTGATTGGGTGGGCTAACGACCATGGGCATGCCAGCGCACAGAACCCGGCAGGTTATCGGTTGGGCATGTGGATATTCTCCGTCCTTGGCTTTCTAGGGGTGTTGTTCGCCTTCTTATTACGGCAGCGAGAGCGCGGTCCTCATGGTCATGGCTTAGAGACGATTACAACTGCTTCAGCCCCCGCCTAGGTATCCGGTGTCTTAAGCTTCATGTCCTCAGGGGAGGACGAGAAGGCGGGGCCCTGAAGTTGACGGCGGTTGCTTGTCCCTTTAGGCTGCTTGGGTACCTAAGTAAGGGTGAGAAAACCGAGTCGGCAAGTCTAAGAGCAGCAACGCGTTCGGTTCCGGGTACGGTAACCGTGGAGTGGGCACAGGGACCGCAATTAGTACAACGAAAAGACACTTAAGCCGCATCTGACCAAGTGCGGCCGGAAAAGGCGACTTGACGGACGCAAGAAAACCACAGGGCGACAGGCTTTCTGAATCAGAGGCAATCGAACGAGCGAAGCAGGGTGACGCAGAAGCCTTTCAAGTGCTGTACGACCTGCATAAGCGTCGCGTGTATTCGTTATGCCTGCGGATGACTGCCAACACGGCGGAAGCCGAAGACCTGACCCAGGAAGCGTTTCTGCAGTTGTTTCGCAAGATTGGGACTTTTCGCGGCGAGTCGGCGTTTTCGACGTGGCTTCACCGCATGGCAGTCAACGTCGTCCTGATGCGGTTGCGCAAGAAAAGTCTTCCGGTTGTTCCGCTCGAAGAAACGGTGGAGACCGAGGACGAGGCGCCCAAGAAAGAGCTGGGAGCGCAGGACGCGAAGCTGGCCGGGTCCATCGATCGCCTAGAGCTGCAGCGTGCGATTGAGGCTTTGCCGCCGGGATATCGTTCGATATTCGTATTGCACGACGTGGAAGGGTACGAGCACAACGAAATTGCCGGTATGGTGGGATGTTCAATAGGCAACAGCAAGTCACAGTTGCACAAAGCACGCATGAAATTGCGTGAGCTCCTCAAGACGAGCAGACCTGGCAGGACTGAAAAAGCCAGCAAGCCGTGAGGAGCGCGCGGGGAAATGGGGAG
>Ga0066700_10000808_pt1 | contig 12220 bp, 8 predicted proteins | sample GraSoiAngelo_149_FD_66460 | JGI IMG/M metagenome (GOLD analysis project Ga0066700, IMG submission 66460) | Grasslands soil microbial communities from the Angelo Coastal Reserve, California, USA - 14_1009_09_30cm | ecosystem: Environmental > Terrestrial > Soil > Grasslands | place: USA...
CGTGAGCTGCGGCGTTGTGTGAGAAGACCATCGACGAAATATCCGCGATTAATTTCGCCGACTTGGCTCCATCGGTGATGCCCCGTGTCAGCACGACCAGGACGTAAGGTTGCCTGCCTGGTGGATAAACGATCGCCGCATCATGAGAGACGGCAGTAATGTCGCCCGTCTTGTGCGCGACGCGAATTCCTGGTGGCAAGCCCGCCGGAATCTTCTCGTTGAACTCCTGCGCCAGCATGATGGCCAGCATTTGCTGCGTCGCGTCCGGCGGCGCCGCCTTTCCGTCCTCTATTGCGCGCATGATGATTGCCAGATCACGAGCAGTAGTCGTGTTGTTGAGACCGGCCTGAAACGCCTTTCCGTCTTCCACTCCGCGCCTCACCTGGATCCGCCGGGCACCGAGCACGCGCATCGTTTTAGTCACCGCGTCAGCGCCGACGAGAGTGATCAATGTGTTCGTGGCAAAGTTGCTCGAGCGCGTAATCATCAGGCGGAGCAAACTGTCGACCCGCACTCGCTCTCCAATGCGATGGTAAAGCGAGGAATCGCTGTCAGAGCCGACATCGAGCGAGTACGGCGATCCATCCGCGAGCGACGCGAACTGGTTCACCATCATCAGGCCCTGGTCCATCCTGAAGGACCCCGTATTCGCCCGCCGGAAGAGCTCGATCATCACCGGAACCTTCATCGTGCTCGCGGCGTGGAAGCTCGAGTCGGGGTTGACGAAAAGTGTGTCGGAGGAACCGAGGTCGATGTACGCGACGCCCGCGTACGCTCCGGAATCCTGCGCAATACGAGTCTCGATTTTCTGCAGCAGCGAATCCCGACTTTGCGCCGCGAGGAGCAAAGCTCCGGCGATCAGAAACATCATTTCGGAAGACTAGACCGCCGGACTGACGGCCGAGCGGCCGCTACGTCCGACTTCGGCCCAGATGCTCTCGTTGTGCCGATCGCGTAGCGTTATCGACCCCACCACGAAGGTTATCAGCGCGACAACTATGGGGAACGCGAGACCGGCGTAAATATTTCCTGTTCGCGCGACCAGGCTCGTGGCAATGATTGGCAGAAAGCCCCCGAACCAGCCGTTGCCGAAGTGATACGGCAACGAAAGCGACGTGTATCTGATCTTCGCCGGAAACGCCTCGACGAGGAACGCCGCAATCGGGCCATACACCATCGTCACAAAGACCACCTGGACGAACACCAACGCTGTGAGCGCAACCGCATTGACCGGACTGGAGTAGAACTTCATCGCGTGATAAATCGGGACGTATAGAATCGCCGCGAGAAGGTTGCCGGCCATCATTATCTTCTTGCGCCCAATCCTGTCGGAAAGGCTTCCGAAGTAAATGAACAGCGGCGCACCCAGCGCCAGTGCAATCGCCACACACACGTACGAAGTCACGAGCGGGACTTTCAGAACGGTCTGCAGGAACAGCAGCGCGTAGAACTGGCCCGTGTACCAGACGACTGCCTGTCCCGCCGCTGCTCCGAACAGAACCGTGAAAAACACTTTCCAGCGCGACCAGGTCCCGAAGCTTTCCTGGATGGGAGCTCGCGATGTCTTTCCGGTTTCCTTCAGGATCGAGAAAAGCGGTGACTCGCGCAGCCTGACGCGGATGTAATAGGAGATCGCAACGAGCAAGAGTGAAAGGATGAACGGGATGCGCCAACCCCAGGCCTTGAACGCATCTTCACCGAGCATCCCTCTCACGATCAGAATCACCGCCAGGGATAGGAGGAGTCCCAACGTCGCGGTCGTCTGGATGAAGCTCGTGTAGTACCCGCGGCGCCCGTCGGGCGCGTGCTCCGCCACATACACCGCCGCACCGCCGTACTCTCCGCCGAGTGCGAGGCCCTGTAGCAACCGCAGAATGACGAGTGTGATCGGCGCCGCGATCCCAATTCTCGCGTAGCTGGGCAGGAAACCAATCGCAGCGGTCGAACCGCCCATGATCAACAGCGTGGCCAGGAAGGCGAACTTCCTCCCAATGAGGTCTCCGATACGACCGAACACGAGCGCCCCGAAAGGTCGAACCGCAAAGCCCACTGCGAAGGTCGCGAGCGTCTTGAGGAAGGCCGCGGTTGGATTCCCACCGGGGAAAAAATCCGTCGCTATGATGGCGGCAAGGCTGCCAAAGATGTAGAAGTCGTACCATTCGATCATCGTACCGACCGAGGACGCAGTTATCACCTTCCAGATGCCGCGCGTCTCCACGGCTGGATATTCGACCGAGCTCGAATACGAGCCAGAGGCTGGCACGCCAGATGTCATTGCGAGAATTCCTCGGATTTCAGGTTGATACGGTCACCGAATCCAGCCACGTCGCCGGTACGAGTCGGTGGCAAACCGCTCGTAAAGCCATGATCGAAATGCTCGCAGGCGATCCTCGGCGTTGCTGTTTGGGTCCAGACCGGAGTCCCGCACACTGGCGGGAACACAAACCACTTTGAAGCCAACCGCCTCGAAAGTAGCACAGGCTCTTCTGGTGTGCAGCGGGGATGTGACCACGGCCAGCGTCGTCCAGCCTCGCGCTCGCGCGATCAATCGCATCCGTAGCGCTTCGGTCCGCGTGGTCACGATCGAGTCCACGAAGATTATCGACGCCCGCGGTCCAACCATCGAGGTGAGGTTTTGCATGTCCGTGGAGTCGGAGATCCGCTTTCCACCAAAGTTACGGGCCTCTCTCGAGACGAGCATGGCGTTGGAAAGGCCGCGGCGAACGAGATACAACCCGGTAAGCAGGCGGTCCAGAGTCTCCGGTCGCATCAATCCGTCGGGTGTCACTCCCATCGAGAGTACTGCGATCGCATCGACACGGGCGGGGATGGGATCGCGCCTGATGAAGGGCGCGGCCGCCCTCGCCGCCAGAGGTGTGTAAGCGACGGCGAGGCAAAGGAGCGCCATGATCGCCCCGGCAACCCAAAGCAGCGGACGAAGACGAGTGACGCCGAGCAGTGCGCCGGCGAGCGTGGTGGGGAGGAAAAGATTCAGCTCCGGTAGCCGGAGCAGTTGCTGAACGCCCAGAACGTGGGCGGCGACAGCGCAGAGCGTCCCGAGGATTGCCCCGGTGAGAGCGTCTCGCGCGATCGACTTGGGGTCGCTCAACCAGCTACGGCTTCTTCACCTTCTGGTGCTGTGAGGACTGGGCGGCGGAGATCCGCTCGGCTGCCGTCTTGAGCGCTTCCTCGATGTGGACCGATTGCTCGGCGACGACCTGTTGCGCCGTCGTCACCGCGCCCGATGCAACCTGCATCGCCGCAGCTCTGATCTGGGGGTCAGAGGCAATTCGCTGCCCAAGGGCCTGCAACGCTGCCGCCAAATCTTCCAGAGATTTCTGCAGCTCGGGCGACGGCTTGAAGTCGACCGTGTCTGTCGGCGGAGCCTTTGACTTCACCACTGGTTCCTTCGCAGTTTGCTGCGAGCGCGCCGCGGAAGCGGCGGCAAGGCCACAGACTAGAACCAGAAGCAGTGCAATGCGTTTCATTTAGGAGATCGGTAGTAAGTTCGAAGCCGGATTGAATCGCTCGAGGCCGTACCCCACAATAGCCAGAAGGGTCAGCCAGCGGAATATTCAATTGCCGGGCCACGTCGTTTAGGGGGGTTATAGCCTGTGCCAGAGTACGTTGCGGAGCTGCGCGAAGCGGTCGAGCGAGCAACTCCGATCCTCCAACGGATGACCGAGGAGCAATCACGTCGCCCGCCACGACCAGGCAAATGGTGCCCTCGGGAAGTGATCGGGCACCTGATCGATTCGGCATCAAACAACCATCAACGGTTCGTGCGCGCACAGTTCAAGGAGAATCTGGTATTTGATGGGTATGAGCAGGATGCCTGGGTTTCTTTGCAGCGATATAGCGAAGCGCCCTGGAACGAGCTGATCGATCTTTGGCGCAATTTCAACCTGCACATCGCACGCGTCATGCAGGTCGCGCCTAAAGACGAACGTCTTCGCAAACGGGCACGACATAATCTCGACGAACTTGCGTGGAAACCAATTCCGCGAAATGAGCCCGCCACGCTCGACTATTTCATGAGTGATTACGTGGCGCATCTGAAGCACCATCTCACTCAGCTCGGGATAACGGACGCCTAATTCACCCAGTCAGCGATGAAGACGTTCGTCTCGTGCGGATTTGCGTCGTGCCGGTTGGATGCCCAAACCAGTTTCCTGCCATCCGGGCTGAACATCGGAAATCCATCGAACGTCGGAGCCGTCGTCACCTGTTCCAACCCCGTCCCATCCGGGTTTATCAGGAAGAGATCGAAGTTCCCGAGCTTGGGATCCGTGTGATGGTTTGACGCGAAGATGATTCTCTTCCCATCGGCCGTCCATGATGGACCAAAGCTCGCCGCGCCAAGGTGGGTGATCTGCCGTTGGTCACTACCATCGGCATTCATGATCCAGAGATCCATCTTGTTTGGGCGCACCAGTCGCTGCGCGAGGAGGTCTTTATAGGTAGCGATTTCCGTCGGTGTTTTGGGATGGTAGGCACGGTAAACGATCCGCTTGCCGTCAGGCGACCACCAGGGCCCGCCGTCATAACCCAATTGGTGAGTCAGCTGCTTGAGGCCTGACCCGTCGATGTTCATAACGTAAATGTCGAGGTCGCCACCCTTCAGTGATGTGAAAACGATCTTGCGGCCGTCAGGGGAGAGGACGCCCTCGGCAGTATAGACCCCAAAGCGGGTGAGCCGCCGCACGCCGGAGCCGTCTGGCCTCGCTGTGTAGATGTCGAAGGGATCCAATCGCCAGACATACCCTTTCGAGGGATCCGGGCGAGGCGGGCAATCCTTTTCCAGCGCTTGACTAGAGGCGAAGAAGATTCGTCGATCGCCATCCATGAAGTATCCACACGTCGTCTTGCCACTCCCATTGGAGACGCGCCGAACATGGGAGCCATCAATGCGCATCACATACTGTTGATCGCAGGTACGGCCATCCCGCGTGCTCTGAAAGATCAGCCGTTTGCCGTCATGGCTGAAATAGGCCTCGGCATTCTCGCCGCCGTTCGTCAACTGGCGAATGTTGCGGAGGTGTGTCTCGCCAGGCTCAGACGCCGTCGCGATTGGATGGGCCAAGGTTTGTCCAAACGCAACTATAGGAATGACCGAAAGCAGAGTGCCGACAACCGCAATATTCAAAGCTCCTCCTGGGGAAACCGAATGACGCCCTTCGGCGACTAATGCCGTAGGACGAGAGAAGATAGCGACGGCTGGGCTACCGACGCTTCTGCAAGACGATGAAAGGGCAGAACCAGGCGATTCCAACCATTTGGACCATTCTGCGGTCTAAGGTTCGAACGCGGTTGGGCTGCCGCCTTCGGAGTCTCGCTAACTGTTTCCACCCCGCAGGAGTCCGATATGCCCGTTCGTCCGTGCGTTGCCCTGGGCGGCTTAGCCGTCGTTTTCTCCATACTCTTCTTTCCTTCACTCGCTAACTCCCAGGCAACAACTCGATCGCAGAACGACCCTCGACCGGTCGCGCAGGCAGTACTCCGCCAGGGTGAAATCACGATCGACGGGCGCCTCGATGAATCAGCGTGGGCATTGGCGAAGCCGATAACCGAGCTGACGCAGTCGACCCCCGACGAAGGCAAACCGCCGAGCCAGAAAACCGAGATCCGGATTCTTTACGACGCCAGCGCCCTCTACATCGGCGCGCGGATGTACGATTCCCTCGGCGCCAAAGGAGTTCGCTCAGTGCTGGCGCGTCGAGATCAGGTGATGAACGGCGACAACAATCTCACCTCCGACCGCATTGCCTTCGTATTCGACACTTTCCGCGACAAGAATAGTCGCACCTGGTTCGAGCTTAACCCGGATGGCGTGAAGGGCGATCACCAGAATGGGGACGCGTCGTACGACCCCGTTTGGGAGGGGGCCACCAAGATCGATTCACTCGGCTGGACAGCCGAATTCAGGATCCCGTTCTCGCAGCTGAGATTCTCGCGGGCCAGCGACCAGGTTTGGGGGATGCAGATCTGGCGCGAAGTCAATCGTCGCGCCGAGCAGGACATGTGGGCCTTCTGGCGGAACAACGAGTACGGCGGACCGGCCTACTTCGGCACTCTCGAGGGGATCAAGATCGCCTCGCAGCCACGGCAGATGGAGCTAGTGCCCTACGCCACTACGCGCAGCAAACTCGAGCGCGCACAGCCGGGGGATCCCTACCACTCCACCAACGAGATAATTTATCGCGCCGGCGGCGATCTGAAGCTCAATCTGACTTCAAATCTCACTTTGGACGCCACTGTCAATCCCGATTTCGGCCAGGTCGAAGTCGATCCCGCTGTCGTCAACCTGTCCGTCTTCGAGACGACATTTAGTGAAAAGCGCCCATTCTTCGTCTCGAACTCCCAATACTTCTCGACGGGCGGATTCAGTTGTTATTTCTGCAGCAATGTCTCAAGCCTGAGCCTCGTCTATACGCGGCGCATCGGCCGCTCGCCGCAGCTCGCCGGTCTCATCGCCGGACAATCCGATTTCATGGATGCCGCCGACGCGACCACCATACTCGGTGCGGGCAAGGTCACCGGTCGGACTGCCAACGGAATCACGGTGGGTTTGATGGATGCCGTCACGAACCGGGAAAGCGCGAGGTTTCGCCCAACCGGGACGATCCTCGATGAAACACAGGAAGTCGAGCCGCTCACCAATTATTTCGTCGGCCGGTTGCGGAAAGACTTCAACGGCGGCAACACCCGCATCGGCACCATCACGACGATGGTAAATCGCTCACTGACGAATCCTGACGAAGTTGCGCGTCTCAGATCGAACGCCGAGGTAGGTGGGCTGGATCTCGATCACCACTGGGCCAATCGCGAGTACTCTTTCAACGTTCAGACCGCGCTCACCCACATCGGGGGTGATACTGCAGCGATTCGTCGAGCGCAATTCTCGAGCGCCAGGTACTACCAGCGGCCGGGGCGGACGGTGACGACAGATGGACTGTTCTCGACCGAGCTCGACCCGACACGCCGCAATCTCTACGGTTACGGCTTCTACGCACGTCTGGCAAAGGAGACCGGCAACTGGCTCTGGGAGACGACGCAGAACTGGCGCAGTCCGGGCTTCGAAGCAAATGATCTGGGAGTCCTCGGACGTGCAGACTACAAGTGGATGCTGTTCAACGTCTTCCGCCAATGGACGACGCCAGGCCCCTGGTACCGGAACCTCTTCACGATCTGGGGCGCACAGCAGCAAGTGAATTTCGATGGCGATCGGAACGATGTCGATTACCACGCCTGGGGCCAGGTCACGTTCAAGAACTACATGAATATGAGTGCATTCGTGCTGCTGCATCCGAGCTACTACGACGAGAGGCTTACGCGCGGTGGTCCGACCGTCATCCACTATGGCTACCACATGTTGTCGACCAATTTTGGTACCGACTCGCGCAAGCGCATCGTCGGGAATTTCCAGGTTCAGGTCATCCGACCAGTCGACAACAGCGAAGGCGGAAGAGTCTTTTACGCGACCTCCGCCACAATCAAGCCCTCGGCGAGGGTTCTTGTCAGCCTCTCACCATCCCTCGACATCGACAATACCGCACAGCAATACGTGACCGCGGTAACGGACGTGACCGTCGCACCACAATTTGCGGGCACTCGGTATGTGTTTGGTCGATTGCAGCAAAAAACGCTGTCGATGGACACCAGGCTGAACATGACGTTCACGCCCAACCTCTCGCTCGAGATGTTCGCCCAGCCGTTCCTCTCCAGCGGCAAGTACTCAAGCTTCAAGGAATTCGCGGAGGTGAAATCGCGCCGCATGAATTTCTTCGGGCGCGACAACGGCAGCACCGTTATCAGGAACGTCGATCCACAAACGGGCGCGGTTAGTTACACCGTCGATCCGGATGGAGCGGGGGGTCCTGCGCCCGCCTTCAACTTCGACAATCCAGACTTCAACTTCCGCTCATTACGTGGTACGGGCGTGGTGCGGTGGGAGTATCGACCCGGGTCGACGCTTTACTTCGTGTGGACGCAGGAGCGGAACGGGTTTGACCAGTTCGGCGATTTCAACTTCAGCCGCGACCGGTCAGCGCTGTTCCGTGACCGCCCGACCAACGTCTTCCAGATAAAGGGTACTTACTGGATCGGCAGGTAGCTGCTGTTACTCGCTCTTGGCGCCCGCGCTCTTTGTGGGCGAGACCTTGGTCGACGCCTTGTGGGTTCGCACGATGCGGCGCGAACGACCCTTGTAAACGCCACGCACCCAACGGGCGCGGGTTCCGCGGACGTCGATGTGGGCGAAAGGACCACTGCGACCAGAGTAGGCATACAGTCCCGTTCCGCCGACCAGCTCGGGGTAGCGCGCCTCGACTCTTTCGACGGCGTCGAGGATCATCTTCACGTCAGCGAAGTTGACCTTTCCGTCGCCGTTCAGGTCGGACATTTTGCCGTTCCCTTCCTGATCGATGAACACGTCGGCAGCGTCTCCAAACTGGTGACGGCTGTCGCGCGCGCTGCCCTCGCCGCGAACGGCGAAGTTGTGGGCCGGCGTGCGGAACCCGGAACGAATCCTCATGCCCTCGGCGTTCACGCCGTGGTCGTTCAGGTCCTCAATCACCAGCTCGAGCTTGTCGAGTAACGGCTCACGCAGCACGACGTACTTCGGCCAGACGTCTTTCTGGTCGTGGGAGACGAAGTCGCGAAGCCGGAAATGCTCGGAGACTCTCGTGTCCTCGTTTTCGGCGGTGACTTCGATGAAGCCATCCGGGTTCTTGTAGGCTTCCGATCTGAGGCGGCCCTTCTCCGCTGGCCAGTAGCCGAGGCGATAACCATTCAGCCAGGCGCGAACTTTTTGGCCGAATGAGCGCATGGTAAAGACGGTTTCGGAGGTACTGGCTGGCGTACCCTCAACCGACGCCGTAGAGACCGCTGAACTCGGCAGTGAGGCTAGCCCTATCCAGTCTTCTGGCATCACGAATCGGGCAAAGACTTTACCGCTCAGACCCATGCCTTTCTCGCCCGACGGGCCAAGAAGGGTCTTCTTGGCCGGGGCGGATTCGGCGCTGTCGGCGGCGGTTGAACCAGTAGATGCCGACGTGGCGGAAGGGATGGAATCAGCGTGATTCGCGACAGCATTCGAGCCCGTCCGGCCCGCGCGCGCGTATAACTGCAACGCACCTGCGGGTGCCGGCAGAACGATAGCCGTAAGTGTCAGGAGAGTCGGTACGGCAAGGCTGAATCTGAAGCGAAATTGGCGCATTAAGGGTCCTCTTCGGTAGCTCGACTGACGTGGCAGCGCGGGAGTGCGCGGCTTTAGTCTCGGGGCTTTGCGTCGCCGCTTTTAAGCGGTTTTGCCAGTTTTCGGAGGCGCCCGTACAGAATCAACTGGGCGCGAACAATAACATGACTGTTGGGGCGGGACTTATGTAACTGTTGAGTTCGTTTACATGTAATATGTTACTTTATGTCAGCGTGTTAACTTGTGACTATAGGTAACATACGGCAGGAGACTTAACTTAGAAACTCATCGGTGTGATACGGGTGTTTCGCCGCTTGCCGGTCTCTTCGAACGCGCGATCATTGGCGCCAAAGCCAGCTTGTAAACGTATGTAGTTTGGCGATGGGTCGGCGGGTCGCCGCCGAAAACTACTTGCTCGGCGACCGGAGCGACGCTGGCTTCGGAGCTGGGTCGCGGGGTCCGACCTGGGCCACATACTCGCCGGTGACGTCAGTCCCCTTCACGAAGCCTTTGAGAGTCTGATCCCCCGGCTTCGACCCGAGCTTCCACGTCAGCGCGGCACGACCCTTGGCGTCGCTTACCGCGCGCGCTGGTGTCACTACTCCGCCCTTCGCGGAAAAGTTTACCCTCGCGTCGGGCACCGGGTTACCGTAGACGTCGGTCACCACCGCGTAGAGGCGCTTGGTTTTCGAGTCGCGGGTCCGCTTGTCACCGGGTACGTCATCGAAAGCGAGGTTGGCCGCCGCCGCGGGCATCGCGTGCGCCGTGGCCTTGAGGAGTTTCTTGATGCCGTCGACGTGGACGGCGAGCGAGTAATCACCGGCCGAATGCCCCATCGTCCAGCGGGTGCGAGCTACGCCAAGGGAGTCCGTGGTCAGCGAGGTGTCGGAGAGACTCCCGGCCGACGGCGCCAGGGTCAGAGTCGCTCCCGCAACTCCGCTCCCATTCAGGTCCGTGACCTTGAACACGATCACCTTGGGCAGCGGCGCGCCCGCGGCCGCTCGTTGATTGTCGCCGGCAGTCGCCACGATCGAAGACGCCGCACCTGCCAGGGCGAGGGCTGTCACTGTCACCGGCGGAATCCCCAGTCCAGAGGCGACACCCACCTGGGCGCGCAGCCTCTGAGTGCCAGTCTTTTTCGCGAGTACCCAACGGGCGCTCGCGACCCCGAGGGAGTCAGTACGGGAAGACGCAGAGTCGACATGGCCACCGTCTACAGGCGTCCACCGAACCGGGACATCGGGCAGCACCCGGCCACTGGAGTCGGTCACCCGGATTGCCACCGAGTCCGGTAGCTGCGCGCCAGCCTGGCCGCTCAACTTTTCCACCAGCAGTGTCACGCGGGTGTTGGCGGCTACCGGATCGGCCTCGGCCACTACGGGCAGGGCGCTGTCCACGTTTTCGACGCTGGCGAAGAGCGTCTGACGCCCGGGATCGCTGCCCAGAGTCCAGGTCGTGCGCGCCCGCCCATCGGCATCGGTAATTGCGCTCGCCGGCTGGACAGACCCTTGCCCGTCCGGAACGCGGAAGTTGACCCTCTTACCGGTCGCTGCGGACCCACGCCTGTTCGTCGCCCGGACCACCACCGCCTGGGGCAATGCCTTGCCCGCCAACGCGCGCTGGTTGGTTCCGGCGACGAGAGCGATCGCCGACGCCGGAGTCACGACCGACAACCCGGCGCGCCCGGACACGCCGTCCATCCTGGCGCCGATCGTCGTCCGCCCCGCCGTTTTACCCGTGAGCAACCCTGTGCTGTCCAGACTGGCGACGCTGTTGTCGTCGATGTGCCACGTCGTCTCGAGACCGGCGATTGGGTACCCCCGTGCGTCCACCGCCTGCGCGCGCAGTTGCATCTGCGCCCCCTCGGGGAGAACGAGCAGGCTGTCGCCGGAAGCTCTCCCGACCTCAACACTCGCCACACGCTGGCGCACGACGATCGTCGAATGGGTTACGAGCTTCCCTACCACGACACTTACCATGGTGCGTCCGGGGCCCCGGCCGACGACGGAACCATCCTGGAGAACTACGGCGACGCTGGAGTCACCCGTCGTCCACACTGGCCGGGCACCGACGAGGATGCTGCCGCTCTTGTCGGTGATCGTTGCGGCATAATGGACGGTGTCGCCGATGGCGGTGGCGGTATCGATTGCCGGGCGCAACCCCACCCAGGAAGCGCCGATGTTACCAATCGACTGATGCGATTCTGCAGCGCCAATTACGCCGTACGAGTAGAGCGCGGTAAAGATCGAAACGAGCGCTGCACCCGACGACGCGGCGACGGCGACGATCTTCGCCGTGTGCTTGATCCACTCCGCTCTTTCTTTGGCTGTTTTGAGGATCTTCTCCATTGATAAATGGACTGGAAACGGCTGAGCCCCGTCACGGCTTTTTCGCACTGTCTGCCTGATTGGCGGCGCCTGGCAGAACGTAGCTCGGTAATCCTGGCAAAAGCTCTTCAAAACAAAACCGCCCCCACTCGGATAAGTGGGGGCGGCAGAAGCGCTTGCGCGCTCTAGTTTATGGGATACGTCCGGTTGCTACTCTCAGGTTGTCGATCCACATCGACTGGTCGACTGGTGAACCGTCTCCAATGTACGGCGCGATCAGGAACTGGGTGAACTGAAGAGTCGGATGTGCACCGGTGCGGAACAGGATGTCGTGACGGTCGATGACAAGCGTGCCGTTGAACCAATACTGCACCACACCGTCCGCCTGGCCGATGCCGTTTACAATCGTGTTCAGCTGAAAATACGCCTCGACAAAATTCCAGTCGTTCTTGTAGCCTGGACCCGGGTTTGGCTGGAACTCGACAGGACCCGTGAGCTGTTTGTCGTTATACCAGTACGATCCGAAGTTGAAGCACTCGGAGTAGATGTTGCTCTCTACCATACCGTTGCAACCGCCGACGGATCGGTTTTCTGTGACAGCAATCAGATTGTTAGGCAACGCTCCGTAACTGTAGTTGACGGATTTGTTGTCCTGGATTGCTATGCGTGGTCTACCGCCATTCTGGTAATTGTGCTC
>Ga0066700_10000837_pt1 | contig 12043 bp, 7 predicted proteins | sample GraSoiAngelo_149_FD_66460 | JGI IMG/M metagenome (GOLD analysis project Ga0066700, IMG submission 66460) | Grasslands soil microbial communities from the Angelo Coastal Reserve, California, USA - 14_1009_09_30cm | ecosystem: Environmental > Terrestrial > Soil > Grasslands | place: USA...
AACGGGTCTGACTTCGCGGCACGCTGGCTCGGCCGGGGTCCGGACGGGGCGCCTTCGACGTGCGCATCCGCCGTGAGGGAAAGGGAACGCGGATCCCCCAGGGCGGCCGCGATCGCCGGCCATGCCCCCAGGCCCCCCCAAGAGGCGGCGCCGTCCCGAACGGGCTAGCAGTTCCGGGCGGTGCCCGACACCTTCGACGCGGGAGCGGGACCGGGCTTTCCAGCACGAGGGCCGAGCGGCGGCCGGGCAGGAGCGATACGGCGATCCCGTCGGCGGGCCGACCCCGTCCACGCCCCGAAGAGCCGGCGAACTCGGGTCGGTCGCCAGGGCCTCGCGGGAGGCCGGTGTCACTGGCGAGGCCCGACCTTCAGGTTGTTGACGACCTCCCGCACCCCCTCGAATTCGTTCGCGATGTCCGCCGCGCGCTGCTTGAGCTCTCCGGTTTCGACGACGCCCGTCAGGTAGACAGTCCCCTGGACTGTCTTGACACCGATCCGGGTCAGGGTCGCGGCCTTTTCCTCTGCGAGCTTCGTCTTGATCGCCAGCGTGATCCGGGCATCATCGATGTTCTCTCCCGCCGTGCTGCCGGTCAGGGTCTGGCAGGCGGCGAGGAAGACGGCGAGGAGCACTGCCAGTAACGAACGACCGTAACGCATCGCCATGTGACCTCCGCTGACCCCACTTGGTTCACCCCGGGCGAACGCCCGACCGCACCACGGGCGCGAAACGGGCTCAGCGCCCCGGCCCGGGCCCCCGGATCGTCCGTGTCATTGAACCACGTCCCGGGCCCGAGGACGTCATCGAACGAGGCGGTCGACCACAAACGCCCTTGACAACCCCCCTCGGCACGCGGATTCTTGGCTGCCTCTCCAGCCGACGTCGACGAACGGCGAGGACCGCCATCGTCGCTGGGGGGGCTCGACACCTTAGGCCGAACGATCCGGTGACCGACGTCCCTCGACCGATGTGGGAGGGTAACGATGGCGAAGACGGCGCGACGCTTCTCTCGCCGACAGTTTCTGGGAGCTGGAGCGACGGGGGTGGTGGCGGCGGTCGCGACGGCGGCGACGCCGGCCGGTCCGGCGCCGGCGCACGCCGCGGTGCAGGGACCGCCGCCTGCCCAGACGGCCCCGCGGGTGCTCCGAAAACCTCCCCTCGGGGAACTGCAGCGGATCGCGCGGGCGTACGACCTCGACATCTCGGCCGAGGACATCGTCTCGTTCCGCAACTTGATGGACGGCGTCCTCGCCTCCTACCGGCGCCTCGACCAGTTCGCCGAGCCGACGCTCCCCGTCAAGTACCCGCGAGACGCGGGCCACCGGCCGCCGGCGAGCGAGAACCGGCTCAACGCGTGGTACTGGAAGTGCTCGATCAAGGGCGCGCCCTCCGGGACGCTCGCGGGCAAGCGCGTCGCGATCAAGGACAACGTGTGCGTGGCGGGGATCCCGATGATGAACGGCTCGAACGTGCTGGAGGGGTTCGTGCCCGACGTGGACGCGACCGTCGTGACGCGGATCCTCGACGCCGCGGGCGAGATCGCCGGGAAGGCCGTGTGCGAGCACCTGTGCTTCTCCGGCGGGAGCCATACCTCGGACACCGGGCCCGTGCTAAACCCTCACAACCCCAAGCGGTCAGCCGGAGGCTCGTCGAGCGGGAGCGCGGCGTTGGTGGTCGCCCGCGAGGTCGACATGGCGCTCGGCGGCGACCAGGGCGGGTCGATCCGGATTCCGAGCTCCTATTGCGGGGCGGTGGGGCTCAAGGCCACCTACGGGCTCGTGCCCTACACCGGGGTCTTCCCGATCGAGCTCACGCTGGACCACACCGGGCCCATCGCCCGGTCCGCGGCCGACTGCGCGCTGCTCCTCGAGGCGATCGCGGGCCCGGACGGCCTCGATCCGCGCCAGCCGTCGACGGTCCGCACGGACCCCTATACCCGCGCCCTCACCGGCGACGCCCGGGGTCTCCGCGTCGGGATCGTCCGGGAGGGGTTCGGCTGGCCCGGCGCGTCGGAGCCGGACGTCGACCGCCTCGTGCGCGAGGCGGCCCAGCGGCTCAGCCAGGCCGGTGCCACCGTGACCGACCTCTCGGTCCCGCTCCACCGAGACGGCATCCACATCTGGAACGCCATCGCGGTCGAGGGGGCCACCATGCTCATGGTCGCCGGCAACAGCATGGGAACGAACTGGAAGGGGCACTACACGACCTCGCTCCTGGACTTCTACGGGCGGAGCCGGCGGGTGCGCGCCAACGACCTGTCTGAGACCGTCAAGCTCGTCATCCTGCTCGGCCAGTACATGCAGGACAACTACCAGGGACGCTACTACGCCAAGGCCCAGAATCTCGCGAGGGTCCTCCGGGCCGCCTACGACGAGGCGTTCACGCAGGCGGACCTGCTCGTAATGCCGACGACGCCGATGAAGGCGACGCCGATTCCGCCTCCGAACGCGAGCCGGGAGGAGTACGTGGCGCGCGCGCTCGAGATGATCGCGAACACGTGCCCGTTCGACGTCACCGGCCACCCGGCCATCACCGTGCCCTGCGGGATGTCCGACGGCCTCCCGGTCGGCATGATGCTGATCGGGCGGCAGTGGGAGGATGCAACGGTGCTCCGCGCGGCCCACGCCTTCGAGCAGCTCCGCTGAGGCCCGACGCCGTCCCGGCCCCGAGGGACGCTCGCCGGGCCGGCGCGAGCGGGCGAGGGCGCTCGGCCGAAGGGTCGAGGGCGGTCGACTCGGACGCCCGGGCTTCAGGGAGGCGGCGCCGACCAGGCGCCGATGGACCCCACACCCGAACCGGGACGCGTCGGCCTCCAGGGCGACATCCGTCACCACGCCCCCGAGAGCCAGCGGTCCCGGTCCCCGCCGACCCCCCTCCACCGAGCCTGACGCGCGACGAGTGGTCGGTCGCCGCCACGAACGCGTCAGCGGCCGGCATCTGAGGGTACGTCGACGAGAGCCTTTCTCGGCGCGTCCGCGACCCTCGACTCCTTGCCGTCACTCATCTCGAGGGTCGTGACCCCCGGCTCGTAGTCCTGGACGCCGCCGGCGCCCCACCGCGGACGCCGGATTCGGCTCCACCAGCCCGGGCGCGCCGCCGCCAGTCGCGTCTGGAGCGACTCCATGTAGATGTACAGCACGGGAGTGATGTAGAGCGTGAGGAGCTGGGAGACGAGCAGGCCCCCGACCACGGCGAGGCCGAGCGGCCGGCGCGCGTCGGCGCCGGCGCCGAACCCGAGTGCGATCGGGAGCGTGCCGAGCAGTGCCGCCATCGTGGTCATCATGATCGGGCGGAAGCGAAGCAGGCAGCCCTCGTAGATCGCCGTGGCCGGCGACTTTCCATCCCGCTGCGCCTCCAGGGCAAAGTCGATCATCATGATCGCGTTCTTCTCCACGATGCCGACCAGCATGATGATGCCGACGAAGCCGTAGAGGTTGAGCTCCGTCCGGAAGAGGAGCAGGGTCAGCAGCGCGCCGGCGCCGGCCGAGGGCAGACCCGACAAAATCGTGAGCGGATGGATGAAGCTCTCATAGAGGATGCCGAGCACGATGTAGATGACCAGAATCGTGACGATCAGGAGCAGGCCCTGTCCGCGCAAGGAGGCCTGGAACGCCTGCGTCGTCCCCTGGAAGCCGCCGCTCAGGGTGACGGGCAGCCCCAGCGAGCGCTCGAGCGCGGTGATCCGGCTCACCGCGTCGCCCAGCGAGACCCCAGGCTTCAGGTTGAAAGAGATCGTGAAGGCGGGCAGGACGCCCAGATGGTTCACGGTGAGGGGCCCGGTGCCGCGCGTGATCCGCGCGACCGTGCTCAGCGGAACCAGCCGCCCTCCGGCGGAGCGAACGTAGAGCATCGACATCGCGACGGGGTCCTGCTGGTAGCGGGGCTCCAGCTCCAGGATCACCCAGTACTCGTTAGCCGAGGTGTAGATCGTCGAGACCTGTCGGGCGCCGTAGGCGTCGTAGAGCGCGTTCTCGATCTGGTCCGCCGTGAGCCCGAGCGTCGAGGCCCGGTCCCGGTCGATGTCGACGACGACCTGCGGACTCGCGGTCTGGAAATCGGTGTTGACGTCCTCGAGCCCGGGCAGCTCGCGGATCCTCTCGAAGAGGACGGGCGCCCATTGGGTCAGCTCCTGGAAGTCCGTGCTCTGCACGGTGTACTGGTAGGGCGCCTTGGTGATGGCGCCCCCGATGGTCACGGGCGGCGGGATCTGCAGGTAGACGTTCATGCCGAGCACTCCCGACAGGTCACGCCGAAGCTGCGCAACCACCTTCTCGGCGGCGGGACGGGCCCACCGGGGCCGGAGGCGGATGAAGAGCCGCCCCGTGTTGGGCACGACGTTCCCCGTCTGCTGGTCGACCCCGACCGACGACATGAGCGCCTCGACCGCCGGATTGTGCCGGACGATGTCGGCGATCTCCTGCTGGTGCCGAACCATCGAGTCGAAGGAGATGTCCTGGCTCGCCTCGGTGAACCCAATGATCTGCCCGGTGTCCTCCGTCGCCAGAAAGCCCTTGGGGATGATCCAGAAGAAGACGCCGGTGACCACGAACGTGAGCGCGAGCACGCCCATCGTCCCCGGCTTGTGTCGGAAGACCCACTGGAGGGTCCGATCGTAGACGTCCAGCATCCCCGCGAAGACCCGCTCGGAGGCGGCGTAGAGCCGACTCCCGCCGTGGCCGGGCTGGCGCAGGAAGCGGCTGCTCGCCATCGGGGTCAGGGTGAGCGACACGAAGCCGGAGACGAGCACGGCCACCCCGATCGTGACGGCGAACTCGTGGAGCAGCCGCCCGGCCACCCCGCCCATGAAGAGCACCGGGATGAACACCGCGGCAAGGGAGAGCGTCATGGAGAGAATGGTGAAGCCGATCTCACCGGCCCCCGCGAGGGCGGCCGCCATCCGGTCCTGCCCCCTCTCCATGTGCCGCACGATGTTCTCGAGCATGACAATCGCGTCGTCGACGACGAACCCGACCGACAGGGTGAGGGCCATGAGCGAGAGGTTGTCCAGCGTGTAGCCGAGCAAGTACATCACCGCGAAGGTGCCGATGATCGACATCGGGACCGCGAGGCTCGGGATGATCGTGGCGGACACGTTCCGGAGGAAGAGGAAGATGACCATCACGACCAGGGCGATCGTCAGGAGCAGCGTGAACTGCATGTCCGTGATCGATTCCCGGATCGAATCCGACTGGTCGTAGAGGACCCTGAGCTGCACCGACGAGGGGAGCTGGGGCTCGAGGGCCGGCAGCAGCCTCCGGATCGCGTCGACCACCTTGATCGTGTTGGTTCCCGGCTGCCGCTGGACGGCGAGGATCACCGCCCGGTCGGTGTTGTACCAGCTCGCGACCTTGTCGAGCTGCACGCCGTCGATGACCTGTCCGAGCTCCTGAAGGAGGACCGGGTTGCCCTTGCGGTAGGCGACGATGAGCGGCCGGTACGCGGCCGCGTCCGTGAGCTGTCCGGTGGCCTGCACGGTGAACGCGCGGTGGGTGCCGTACAGCGTACCCGTCGGCAGGTTCACGTTCGCCTGCGCGATCGCCCGCTCGACCTCGTCGATCCCGATTCCCCGCGACGCCAAGGCGTTGGGGTCGACCTGGACCCGCACCGCGAACTTCTGGGCGCCGAAGACCAGCACCTGGGCCACGCCGCTGACCGTCGAGATCCGCTGGGCGAGCAGGGTCTCGGCGTACTCGTCGACCTGGTAGAGCGGCAACGTCGGCGAGCTCAGCGACAGGTAGAGCACGGGCTGGTCGGCCGGATTCACCTTCTGGTACGTTGGGGGCGCCGGCATTTGCGGGGGCAGAAGCTTCTGAGCCTGGGTGATCGCGGCTCCGATGTCCTGGGCTGCCGCGTCGATGTTCCGGTCGAGGGTGAACTGGACGGTGATCTGCGTCAGCCCGAGCGCGCTCGTCGAGGTGATCGAGGTGACGCCGGCGATCGTCGTGAACTGGCGTTCGAGCGGGGTCGCCACCGCCGACGCCATGGTCTCCGGGCTCGCGCCCGGCACCGTGGCCGTCACGAGAACCGTCGGCAGGTCGACGTTCGGAAGATCGCTGACCGGAAGCAGCTGGTAGGCCATCAGGCCGAAGATGACGATGCCGAGCATCAGGAGCGTCGTCATCACGGGGCGCCGGATGAAGAGCTCCGCGGTCATCTCCAGGGCTCCGCCACGCCGGTCGGGTCGCCGCTCATCGTCACGGCCGAGAGGCGGGCGCCAGGGGCTCGCCCGATTCTAACGCCGCCGGCGCCGCCGCGCCCCTGGGCAGCCCGCGGCCGAACCGGCCCAGACGCCGCCACCGCGGGGAGCCGACGAGCCGCTGGAGCGAGTCCATGTAGAGGTAGACGACCGGCGTGATGAACAGCGTCAGGAGCTGGGAGACCAGCAGGCCGCCGACCACGGCGAGGCCGAGGGTGCGCCGTGAGGAGGAGCCGGCGCCGAGGCCGAGCGCGATGGGAAGCGTTCCCATGAGGGCTGCCATGGTCGTCATCATGATCGGTCGGAAGCGCAGCACACAGCCTTCGTAGATCGCCGCTGCGGGGCTCTTTCCCGACCGCTCGGCCTCGAGGGCGAAGTCGATCATCATGATCGCGTTCTTCTTCACGATCCCGATCAGCATCACGATGCCGACGTAGGCATAGACGTTGAGCTCGGCGTGGAAGAGCAAGAGCGTGAGCAGGGCACCGGCGCCGGCGGCGGGCAGGCCGGACAAGATCGTGAGCGGGTGGATGAAGCTCTCGTAGAGGATGCCGAGCACGAGGTAGATCACGAGCACGGCCACGAGGAGGAGGAGCCCCAGGCCCTTCAGCGACGACTCGAACGCCTGGGCCGTGCCCTGGAACCGCCCGCTGAGCGTGGCCGGCAGGCGCAGCTCCCGCTGCATCTTCTGGATCACGGCCACGGCGTCGCCGAGGGACACCCCAGGCTTCAGGTTGAAGGACACCGTGACCGCGGGGAGTTGACCGAGGTGGCTCACCGTGAGCGGGCCGACCCCCTGAGTCAGCGTCGCCACCGCGTTCAGGGGAACCAGTGATCCCCTGTTTGATCTAATGTAGAGCATGGACAGAGCCGCAGGGTCCAGCTGGTACCGGGGCTCCACCTCCAGGATCACCCAGTACTCGTTCTGAGCGGTATAGATGGTCGACACCTGCCGAGACCCGTACGCGTCATAGAGAGCGTTCTCGATTTGGGCCACGGTGACGCCGTGGGTCGAGGCCTGGTTGCGGTCGATGTTCACGAGGACCTGCGGGCTCGTGATCATGAGGTCCGTGTTGACGTCGACCAAGCCGGGGAGCTCCCGCATCTTCGCCTCGACGATGGGCACCCAGGAGTAGAGTTCCTGGAGATCCGTGTCCTGCAGCGTGTATTGATAGAGGGCCTTGCTCAACGTGCCCCCGATGCGGATCGTCGGGATGTTCTGCAGGAACACCCGCATCCCCAGGACCTTCGCGAGCCGGGGGCGAAAGTGTTGGATGACCTGCTCGACGTCGGGCCGCTCGGACCGCGGCTTGAGGTGGAAGAAGACGCGGCCCTGGTTGGGGAGGATCGCCACCGTACTGCCGCCGATCGCCGAGTACCAGTCCTGGACGTACGGATCCGTGGCCACGATCTCGGCGACCTGCTTCTGGTGCTGCACGAGCGACTCGAAGGAGATGTCCTGGGGCCCCTCGGTCACGCCGAAGATCTGGCCCGTGTCCTCGTTCGGGACGAACCCCTTGGGGACGACCGTGAACAGATAGCCCGTCGCCACGACGGTCAGGAGCAGCACCCCCAGGGTGAGGGGCCGGTGGCGGAGGGTCCACCGCAGGGTCCGTTCGTAGAGGTGGAGCGCGCCGGTGAACACGCGCTCTGACGCGTTGTACAACCGGCCGTGGGAGGCTTGGGGCGACCGCAGGAACCGGCTGCAGACCATCGGTGTCAGCGTCAAAGACACTACGCCCGACACCAGCACGGCGACGCCGATCGTGACGGCGAACTCGTGGAGGAGGCGGCCCACCACCCCGCCCATGAAGAACACCGGGATGAAGACCGCGGCCAGCGACAGCGTCATCGAGAGGATCGTGAAGGCGATTTCCTTCGAGCCTCGGAGCGCCGCCTCGAACCGCGGCACCCCCGCCTCGATGTGCCGGGAGATGTTCTCGAGCATGACGATCGCGTCGTCGACCACGAAGCCCACCGAGAGCGTCAGCGCCATGAGGGACAGAATGTCGATCATGTAGCCGAACACGTACATCGCGCTGAAGGTTCCGAGGATCGACATCGGCACTGCCAGGCTCGGGATGACGGTCGCGGGGAGGTTCCGCAGGAACACGAAGATCACGAGCACGACCAGCACGATCGCGAGGAGCAGCGTCAGCTCGACGTCCCGGACCGACTCGCGGATGGCCACCGAGCGGTCATAGAGGATGTGGAGCCCGACCGAGGGATGCATCTTCTCTTTGAAGGTCGGGAAGAGCTGCCTGATCCCGTCGATGATCTCGATCGTGTTGGTGCCCGGCTGGCGCTGGATGGCGAGGAGGACCGTGCGGGACCCGTTGTACCAGGCCGCCGCCTTGTCGAGCTGCACGCTGTCGAGCACCCGCCCGACCTGCTCGAGCCGGACGGGCGCCCCGTTTCGGTACATCACGATGAGGGGGCGGTAGGCCGCCGCGTTCATCAGCTGGCCGCTGGCCTGGACCGTGAAGGCTTGGTGGGCACCGTAGAGGGTCCCGGTCGGATTGTTCACGTTCCCCTGCTCGACCGCGCGCTGCACCTCGTCGATGCCGATCCCCCGCGACGCGAGGGCGTTGGGGTCGAGCTGGACGCGGACCGCGTACTTCTGGGCGCCGAGGACCTGGACCTGGGCCACCCCGCTGACGGTCGAGATCTTCTGCGCGACGAGCGTCTCCGCGTACTCGTCGACCTCGTACAGCGGGAGCTCCGGCGAGGTCAGGCCCATGTAGAGGATCGGCTGGTCGGCCGGGTTGACCTTCTGGTAGGTCGGAGGCGTGGGCATCCCCGACGGCAGGAGGCCCGCGGCCTTGGCAATGGCGGCGCGGACGTCCTGGGCGGCGGAGTCGATGCCCCGATCGAGGGTGAACTGGAGCGTGATCTGGGTGATGCCGAGGGCGCTCGTCGACGTCATCGAGTCGAGGCCCTGGATCGTCGTGAACTGCCGCTCGAGCGGCGTCGCCACCGTGGCCGCCATCGTCTCCGGGCTGGCGCCGGGCAGGCCCGCCGACACCGTGATGGTCGGGAAGTCGACGTTCGGCAGGTCGTTCACGGGGAGCTGCCGATAGGCCATGATGCCGAAGAGGACGATGCCCAGCATGACGAGCGTCGTCATGACGGGCCGCCGGATGAAGAGCTCGGGGGTCATCCCTCTTTGGGGGCGGGGCTCGCGCTCCTGATCACGACCTTGCCGCCGGGGAGCAGCCGTGCCTGCCCGTCGGTCACCACGCGCTCCCCCGGCTTGACGCCACGCGTGACGACGGTCTCGCGCTGCTCGAGGGCCCGGCCCACCGTCACCGGACGCGACTCGACCGTCAGGTCGGGCTTGACCACGAAGACGAAGGACCCCTTCTGCCCGTTCTGGATCGCCTGGGAGGGGACCACAAGCGCGTCGGGCTCGTCCGTCAGCGTCAGCACGACGTCGACGAACTGTCCCGGCCAGAAGGCGTTATCCCCGTTGGCGAAGGTCCCCTTGAGCTGGATGGTGCCCGTGGTCATGTCGACGGCGTTGTTGACGAACGTCAGCGTGCCCTGCGGCCGCACGCCGGAGGTCTTGGGGACTACCGCCTCGACCCGCAGGGTGCCGGCCGCCCGATATTGCTTGATGGCCTCGAGGTTCTGCTCGGGGACGGCGAAGTTGACGTAGATCGGGCGGACCTGGTTGATCACCAGGAGCGGGTTGTCGGGGTTGGCCTTGACGACGTTGCCCGCGTGAACCAGGAGGTCGCCCGCCCGCCCGTCGATGGGCGACCGGATCGAGCAGTACTCCAGCTGAAGCCTGGCGTTCTCGACCGCGGCCTGGTCGGCCCGGATGACGGCCTCGGCGTTGGTCACCGCGGCCTCGCCCGCGATCACCCCGGCCTTGGCGTCCTCGACGGCCGCCTGAACGGCCTGCACGGTGGCTTCGAGCGCGCGCTCGTTGGTACGGATCTGGTCGTACTGCTCCTTGGCGACGAACTCCTTCTTCACGAGCTCCGCGTAGCGGTGTGTTTGGGTTCGGGCGTTCTCGAGCTGGGCTTCGTCGCGCGCCACGTTGGCCTCGGCTTGCTTCTGCGCGGCCTTCTTTTCTGACAGCGCCGCCTTCGTCTGGCTCAGCCCCGCCCGGTCTCGGGCCAGGTTCGCCTCCGCCTGTCGGAGCGACGCTTCAAACGGCCGGGGGTCGATGCTGAACAGGAGAGCCCCCTTCCGGACCTCCTCGCCTGGATGGATGTGAACCCGGAAGATCTCGCCGTTGATCTGAGGCTTGACCGAGACCACGGAGTAGGCCTCGACGTTGCCGATCACCCGCAGCTGCACGGGGACGGTCTTGGCCACCACCTCGGCGACGGTGACCGGCACGGCCGGGAGCGCCGGCTTCTGTTGGGCGGCACTGCTCTTCTCGTTGCTGCAGCCAGCCGCCAACAGGAGCAGGCCTGCCAGTGCGGCCCGCGCGCCGGAGAGGCCCTTCACGGGACGCGCCCCTGCGGCAGCCGCACGCGCCGCGCCGACGGCGCGGGCCCAGGCTTTGCCGCCCCGGACGCGGCGTCGACCAGGGCCTCAAGCCCCTCGATGAGTCCGGCTCGGGTGCGAGCCGAGATCTTCACCAGCACCCGCCCCAGGCCGTCGCGCTGAAGCGCGCGAAGCTCGGCCACGAGATCCTTGCCTTCCCGTGTGGGCATCAAGATGTATACGCGGCGGTCCTCCGGATCATCGCCGCGGATCAGGAACCGCTTTTGCTCGAGCCGGTCGACGACCTGGGTCACAGCGGCCAGGGTGACGCCGAAGGCGCGGGCCACGTCCCCCATGTGGCACCCGGGGTTCTGCTCGACGTAAAAGAGGATCTGCGACTGCGAGTAGGTCAGCTCGAGTTCCAGCGCTCGGCGCCACAGAATCTGCCTGAAGGTCGAGCCGAGCAACCTGTTCAGCAGATCGAGCAGGCGCTCGGTGTCCGAGACCGATCGGTCCCGGCGGCTCGATTTCGCCACCGCGAGCTTTGGTGTCATCTTGACCTCTGGCTTCACGAAGGACCCAATACACTAAATCGACTTTACTATTTAGTCAACCGGTATCGGCGGCTCGCCCACCCTCAGTTTCACCGAGCGTACTCAGCGAAAGGGCTAAGCCCCCTCACGTCGCGGCGATTTTTGTTGCAATGTACGTGCGTTGTATGACACATATACAGCGGCGATGGTCCCCACGCGATATATAGGGTGATGGCTGCCCCCGAGACCCCCGCGGACGTCCGGCGCTGGTTTCTCGCCCAGGTCCAGGCCCTCTGGCCGGTGGCGGGCGGCTCGGTGAGTCTGCGCAAGAGTCCCTGTGTGCGGCCCCGCTGCGCCGCCTGTGCCGCCGGGGAACAGCACGCCAGCTATGTGCTCTATGCCAGGCGCCGGGGCCGGCGGGTGACCCGGTACGTCCCCGACGCCATCGCGGCGCCGCTGGAGCGGGCCGTCCAGAACGGCCGCACGCTGCACGACCTGATTGTCGAGGCGGGCGAGCGGTACCTGCGCGCGCTCAAGGCCCAGCGCCGGGGCTGAGCCGGCGGGCGCCGACGGGGCGCTCGTCGCGGCCCTGACGGTGGCGGTCGAGGCCTCGTTTCAGGAATTACGGCGCAGCGTGCGCAAGACGCTCGTGCTCGTCTGTGCGGCCCTGGTCACGCTGCTCATGGGCGCCCGCAGCGGGGCGGGCCGGTTGTCGCTGGCCGCCCTGTATCGGGTGCTGCCCGCGCCCGGGCGGGCGCATTCCCGAGAAAATCGTCTGCGCGGGTTCCTCGCCAACCCGCGGCTGGAGGGGCGCGCCGTGAGTACGGGGCTGGGGCGCCTGCTCCTGGCCCGCAGCGGGCAAGGCTTCTATCCCGTC
>Ga0066700_10000841_pt1 | contig 12026 bp, 10 predicted proteins | sample GraSoiAngelo_149_FD_66460 | JGI IMG/M metagenome (GOLD analysis project Ga0066700, IMG submission 66460) | Grasslands soil microbial communities from the Angelo Coastal Reserve, California, USA - 14_1009_09_30cm | ecosystem: Environmental > Terrestrial > Soil > Grasslands | place: USA...
ATCGTCGCGTTGGCGCGCCAGCCCGGGCCGAACACGCCCGCGCCCGAATTGATCTCGAGCTCCGCGCGGATCGGGCCGTTCACGATCACGAGCGGCGCCGGCGCGTTGGTCGTCGCCGAGACCCCGTGCAGGTCGAACGCCTCATCGCAGATCGCCTCGATCGCGGCGATCACGACCGGCAGGTACTCCGGGCGGCATCCGGCCATGACCGCGTTGACCGCGATCTTCTCGACGGTGGCGCGCCCGTAGTTGGGCGGCACGAGCGCCACCAGCTCTCCGCCGTCGCGCCCCGAAGCCGCGACGGCTCGCTCGACGAGCCGCCGGGTCGGCGGAACAACCGGGAGCCCATCGGTCACTCCGCGGGAGAAGAGGCTCTCGATCGCGTCGGATTCCAGATCGGGGTCGACCGGCGACATGTCCCAGAGGCTAACACAGGCGTGCGGACCTCTGTCCTCTCGATCGGGCGACGATCAGCGCGGCGAGACGGCGTCGGCGTTCGCGGACGGGGTGGGGCCTACGACCAGGGCGACCGGCGCCGCGTATCCGTATCGATGGACGGCGGCCGCGAGCAAGCCGAGCAGCATGGCGAGCACGAGCACGCCGGCGACGACATGACGGTAGCGGCGCCGGATCACGAGAACTGTAGGGGTGAGCCCTGCGAGTAGCGTTCCGCTGAACAGGGCGGGCGCGATCGTCGCCAACCGGCCCAGCTGCCAGGCGACCACCGCCGCGAGCACGACACACAGCGTCGCGATCATGGCCACGCCTTCGCGTACGTGGTGGTAGACGATCTCCGGGGGAAACCCCAGCTTGAAACGGCAGAGCCGCCGCGCCCGAGCCTCTTCCGGCGTCTCGCGCGGCCTCATCGTGAAACGCATGACCTGAAAATAATGCAAACAGCACACCACGGGATGCCGCGTTTCAAATATCCGTAAATCAAGCCTCTCGGGGGCTTGGCGGCCACTCAGGGGTGGAAGCGGAACGGAGCGGTCGCTCAGAATTGAACAGGTAGACCGGGCCGCCACTGGTTTCCCGATGGGACCGGGCCCGACCCGGGGCGTGTACACCTCGTCCTAGATGTTTGGATGTTTGCCAGAGATGAAAAGATTCCCCCAAGCGCGCCGTGCGGGAATCCCGGACCCCGACGATCCCGTCCCAAACAGTGTACCGATGACGAGTGATGGGAGGACGATGACGATGGCCAAGAGGATCTTGACACCTATCGATGGTTGTGAGGAGAGCCCCACGATCGTTCCGGTGGTCGCGGCGCTCGCGCGTGGGGCCGGATCGACGGTTCGGCTGCTGAGGGTGTTCCCGGTTCCGGAGCGCGTGATGGGCCCACACGGGCGGACGGTGGCGTACGTCGACCAGGAGATGGCGCGGCTTACCGCGCTCGGGCTCGACGAGCTCGCGCACGTCGAGGCGGAGCTCGAGGGCATCCCGGTAGAGCGAGTCGTGCGGTTTGGCGACCCGGCCGAAGAGATCAAGCTCGAGGCCGAGGCATTCAACGCCGACCTGGTGACGCTTGCGACGAGCCGCCGAAGCCGCCTGGCCAGCGCCCTGCTTCCTGGAGTGGTCGACCGCGTCGTTCAGGAGGCGCCGGTTCCGACCCTGGTGCTGCGCGACTGAGAGCTACGCGAGCATGTGGCGCACCATCTTGCTCTCGACCAGGTAGATCACCATCTCGGCGATGTTGGTCGCGTGGTCGGCCACGCGCTCGAGGAAGCGCGAGACCAGGATGAGCCGGATGGCGCGTGGGATGGTCTTCGGGTCTTCCATCATGTAGGTCAGGAGCTCGCGGAAGATCTGCTCCTTGAGGGCGTCGACGTCGGCGTCCTCGCCGCACACCCGGCGCGCGAGCTCGGTGTCGCGGCTGACGAACGCGTCGAGGCTCTCCTTCACCATGCGCTGGGCCTTCTCGGCCATCCGCGGGAGGTCGACGTACGGCTTCAGCTGCGGCTCCGGGTTCAGTTCGATCGTACGCTGGGCGATGTTGACGGCCTGATCGCCGATGCGCTCCAGGTCGGTGACGATCTTCATCGCGGTCGTGATGAAGCGCAGGTCGCCGGCGGTCGGCTGGTGGAGCGCCAGCAGCTCCACGCACTTTTCGTCGATCTCCACGTCATACGCGTTCACCTGCCGATCGCGATCGATGACCTCCTGGGCCAGCTCGCTGTCGCGCTCGATGAGAGCGCGCATGACCCGGCGGATCTGGTCCTCGACCAGGCCGCCCATGGCCAGCAGGGTCTGCTTGAGCGCGTCCAACTCTTCGTGAAAATGGCGCTGCATAGGTTTCTCCGCTCTCAGCCGAACCGGCCGGTGATGTAGTCCTCGGTCCGCTTGTCGCGCGGGTTCGTGAACAGCGCCCGTGTGACGCCGACCTCGACCAGCTCACCCAGCAGCATGAAGCCAGTGTAGTCGGAGACGCGGGCCGCCTGCTGCATGTTGTGAGTCACGATCACGATCGTATAGCTATTCTTGAGCTCGAGCATCAGCTCTTCGATCTTGGCTGTCGCGATCGGGTCGAGCGCCGAGCACGGCTCGTCCATCAGCAGGACGTCCGGCTCCACGGCGATGGCGCGGGCGATGCAAAGCCGCTGCTGCTGGCCGCCCGAGAGTCCGAGCGCGCTCTCGTCGAGACGGTCGCTGACCTCGTCCCAGAGCGCAGCCCCGCGCAGGCTCCGCTCGACAATCCCGTCGAGATCGCTCCGACCGCCCACGCCGAGGATCCGCGGGCCGTAGGCCACGTTCTCGAAGATCGACTTCGGGAACGGATTCGACTTCTGGAACACCATGCCGACCCGCTTGCGGAGCTCGGTGACGTCGAGCGTGGGATCGTTGATGTCCGTCCCACCGATACGGATATTGCCCGCCACCCGGACGCCGTCGATCAGGTCGTTCATCCGGTTCAGGCAGCGGAGCAGGGTGGATTTGCCACAGCCCGAGGGCCCGATGTACGCGGTCACACGGTGCTTGGCCACGGACATCGAGATGTCCTTGAGCGCCAGCTTCTCGCCGTACCAGAGCGAGACGTGGTCGATCTCGACCATCGGTGCTTCCATGATACCCGCCGCGCTCGCGTGGGGGTTAAGGCTTGCGACGACCTCGACCTGGGGGGGCATACCCTCCTCCTTTTATACGCTCGCCTCGGCCGGCGGGGCCCCAGCCCCGCGACGGCCTGCGGTTCGCCCGCTGCGGCTCACACAACCACTAGACCGCCGACATCGCATACGTCCGGCGCAGGCGGTTACGCAGCCGGATCGCGAAGAGGTTCATCAGGACGACGATCGCGAGCAGCAATAACGTCGTGACGAACACCATGGGGCGCGCCGCATCTACGTTCGGCGACTGGAAGCCAACGTCGTAGATGTGGAAACCCAGGTGCATGAATTTCCGGTCGAGGTGGACGAACGGCCAGAAGCCGTCGATCGGCAGAGCCGGGGCAAGCTTGACGACCCCGGTGATCATCAGCGGCGCCACCTCGCCGGCCGCGCGGGCCATGGCGAGGATGAGCCCCGTCAGGATCGAAGGCATCACGGCCGGTAGCACCACCCGCAGGGTCGTCTCGAGCTTGGTCGCGCCCAAAGCCAGGGACGCCTCGCGCATGCCGCGCGGGATCGCCGCCAGGCCCTCCTCGGTCGCGACGATGACAACGGGCACCGTGAGGAGGGCCAGGGTGAGCGAAGCCCACAGGATCCCGCCCGTGCCGTAGGTCGGGCTCGGCAAAGCCTCGCTGAAGAAGATCCGATCGATCGCCCCTCCGACGAAGTAGATGAAGAAGCCGACGCCGAACACCCCGAAGACGATCGACGGCACGCCCGCCAGATTGTTGACGGCGATCCGCACCGCGCTGACGAACGTGCCCTGGCGGGCGTACTCGCGCAAATAGAACGCCGCGAGCACGCCGAGGGGGGTCACCATTATCGACATGATCAAGACCATCATGACGGTCCCGAAGATCGCCGGGAACACGCCACCTTCCGTATTCGATTCGCGCGGATCGGCCGACACGAATTCCCAGATACGAGCGAGGTACTGGAGGCTTTTGCTCGCGAGGCTCATCGCGTTCGGCGCGTCGACGTGCAACACCTGGATCAACGGCAGATACTTCTCCTTGCCGTCGTCGACCGTCACACCGACGCTCGCGGTCTGGCGCGCCCGGAGGTCGGTGAGCCGCGCCTCCTGCTCCTTGTAGCGCGCTTGCAAGCCGGCCATTTCCTGCTGGAGCGATTCGACCTCAGGGCCGCTCGTCACCCCACCCAGAGCGAGGCGCCGCAGGCCGAGCCGGATCTTCTCCTGGGCGTAGTTGATCGCACCGACTTCACCCTTCTCGATCCTCCTGATTTCCCGGCGCGCGCGAGCAGCCTCGGGCAGCCGACGCTCGAGCTCGGCAAGGCCCTGGCGTGGTCCGGCTGCCACGACGCGGTCGGCTTCCCGGACTTCCTTGATCGTCCCGATCAAGAGCCCCCACTCCGTCCGTTCCATCACCACGATGTCCGGCGGGTAGTCCCGCCGAGCGATCGTCGCCTCGTCCACCCATTGGAAATCGGCGCCGTAGACGTCGCGGTTGGCGACCTTGAGCTTGACCCGGTACTGTCCGTCTTTGCCCGGAATCGCCTCGCGCTCGACGAGCTGGCCGGACACCACCTTGCCGTCGGTGAGGGTAAGACGGGCGACGTCCTGCGGCCAGAAGAAGCCAAGTCCGCTCGAGACGATGAGGCCGATGAGCCCGAGGACGAGCAGAAGAGTGAACACGAGCGCACCGCCCGTCAGCCAGATGAAGGGCTCGCCGCTGCGCCAGAACTGCCGCGCCTGGCCGCTCACAGGTAGCGGTACCTCCGCCGGAGCTTGAGCCGCACCAGCTCGGCGACAGTGTTCACCGCGAACGTCAGGCAAAAGAGGAGGAACGCGGCCAGGAAGAGCACCCGGAAGAGCGTGCCGCCGTCCGGCGCCTCGGGCAGCTCCACCGCGATGTTCGCGGAGAGCGCGCGGAAGCCGTTGAAGATGGACCAGTCCATGATCGGTGTGTTCCCGGTCGCCATCAGGACGATCATCGTCTCGCCGACGGCCCGGCCGAAGCCGATCATGATCGCCGAGAAGATCCCCGGGCTGGCGGTCGGCAGGACGATCCGGATCGCCGTCTGCCACCGATTGGCCCCGAGCGCGAGCGAGCCAGCGCGCAGATGCTGGGGCACGTTCGCGAGCGAGTCTTCGGCGATGGTGAAGATGATCGGGATCACCGCGAAGCCCATGGCAATGCCCACCACGAGCGAGTTGCGCTGGTCGTACGTGAGGCCCAGGACCGCGAGGAGCCAGGCGCGGTAGTTTCCAGCGAGAAGGGTCCGCTCCACGAGCCCGCCGAGAGCCAGAGCCACCCACACGCCGCCGACGACGACGGGCACGACCACCAGGATCTCGGCCCCCGTCCTGAAACGGCCTCGGAGCGAGGCGGGCAGGGCGCGCCATCCCACGAGCGTCACCAGGATTCCCAGGGTGACGACGAGCGGCAAAAGAAAGAGCCCCGGCACGATCCGCTCGACCACCGGAGCGAGCCAGAGCCCGGCGAAGAATCCCAGGACGACGCTCGGCAGCGCCGCCATGATCTCGACGATCGGCTTCACATAGGCCTTGATGCTCGGATGCATGAACTCGCTCACGTAGACGGCGGCGAGGAGGGCGAGGGGCACCGCGACGAGGAGCGCGTAGAACGTCCCCTTGAGCGTGCCGTAGATCAACGGCGTCAGGCTGAGCTTCGCTTCGAAGTCATCGGTCCCGCCGGTCGACTGCCAGACCCACGCGGGTTCCGAGTACCCCTCGTACCAGACCTTGCCGAAGAGGGTGCCGAGCGTGACTTCCGGGTGTGGGTTGTCGACCTGCCACTGGGTGATCCCCCCGGCCGCGTTCACGGCCAGGAGCGCGTCTGATTTCGGCGCGAAGGCGACCGCCTGGAGGGCGGGGCCGTCAGCCGTCCTGATCGAGAGCAACGTCTGGCCGGCCGTGCCGTAGTGCACGTGGATCTGACCTTGCGCGTCGGCCGTCACGAAACCCTTGTCACGCTTCGAGGCGTCGATGGCGATCACGGGCCCGCTATGACCCTGGAACCGGTGGACAAGCGTGAGACGCCGCTCGCCACCGGTCGGCGGGGGCACCACCTGCCACGTCGAGACGCCACCCGCGCCGTCGCCGGCCACGAGCGTCCGGTCGCCAATGAGAAAGCCCAGCGCCGTGACCCTCGCGTCGCCCACCTTCGCCGTCCCGACCTGCTTCGGGCTCAGAGGCTCGCGCATGTCGTACCAGATGAGCTGGCCGCGCGAGGTCCCAACGAACAGGTCCTCGCCTCGCCCGTCGAGGCGAAGGGCGGTGATCTCGCCGTCGAGCTGGACCGGCAGCGCGACCACCGACTCATCCTTGGTGCTCGGACCAATCAGCGCCTTCTTCTCAACGACGGTCCGGACGAGCAGCTCCGCGGGCCCGATCTGGGCGATCGTGAGCGGGCCCCCGCCCGTCGTGGCGCTCGTCAGTCGCAGGATCGCTCGCTTCCGTTCCGGGTCGAGAAGAATCGGCGCGCCGAATTCGGGCCGCGGTGTCACAGTGCGCCCGGCTTCACCGAACGTCACCTCGAACTTCACGTCGAGCGGAATCGTCCGACCGTCGGAGGTGCCGAGGAGGTAAAGCCCTTTACCGAGGGCCACGATGGTCGTCACCGCACCCCCGCCCAGCGACGGCGTCAACATGGCCGCCATCGCCCGTTGCCCCTCGAGGGCGTAGAGCGCCACGGCGCCGTCTCGGGTGACGACGAACGCCACTTGCCGGTACTCATCGACGCCGACCGCGTCGCCGGGGGCGGGCACCGCATCCGCTACCGCAGGCGCGTACGCGCGGACGAGCGTCGCCGTCGGCTTCTTGAAGAGGGGATAGACCTCGGCAACGATGACGAAGAGGATCGCCAGGATCGAGGCGATGATGACGACGCCTCCGAGCACAACGAGCCTGGAGGAGAGTCGGTCGACCAGAATCCGCCGGCTCGTACGGGCCCGGTTGACGGCGAGCGGTCGAGAGGGGACCGGCTCGCCGTCCTTGAGGGTTCCGAGGTTGGTGGCCACCTACTGAATCTTGCCCAGCTCTTCCTTAACGACCGACGCCGGGATCGGAAAGTATCCGTCCTTGATCACGACCTCCTGCCCTTCCTTGGAGAGCACCAGCTTGACGAATTCACGGGTCAGCGGCTCGAGCGGCTTGCCCGGTGCCCGGTTGACGTACACGTAGAGGAAGCGTGCCATCGGGTAGCTCCCGGAGTAGGCGTTGTCCGGGTCCGCCTCGAAGCACTTGCCGCCTTCCTTCTCGGCGAGCGGCACGGCGCGGACGCCTGCGGTCGCGTACCCGATGCCGCTGTACCCCGCGGCATAGCGATCCACGGTGACGCCCTGGACGACGGAGGCGGAGCCCGGCTGCTCCTTCACCTCGTCCTTGTAGTCGCCGTTCTTGAGGCTGTGCTCTTTGAAGAATCCGTAGGTCCCCGAGGCGGAGTTACGGCCGTAGAGACTGATCGGCTTTGCCGCCCACTCACCCGTCAGACCGAGCTGCCCCCAGGTCTTGATGTCTTCCTTGTACCCGTAGCGACGAGACTTCGAGAACACCGCGTCCACCTGGGCCATCGTCATGCACTTGATCGGGTTGTCCTTGTTGACGAACACGGCGAGCGCGTCGACGGAGGTGCGAACCTGGGTTGGCTTGTAGCCGTACTTCTTCTCGAACTGGTCGATCTCGGTGCCCTTCATCGCCCGGGACATCGGACCGAGCTGGGCAGTGCCGGCGATGAGGGCGGGCGGGGCCGTCGAGGACCCCTTACCCTCGATCTGAATCTTGGCGTTCGGATAGAACCTGTTGAAGGTCTCGGCCCAGAGCGTCATCAGATTGTTGAGGGTGTCCGAGCCGATGCTGTTGATGTTGCCGCTCACCCCGCTCGTCGGCCGGTACGCTTCGAGCGCCGGGTCGAGCTTGGGCGGTCCGGTGGCCAACGCAAGACTCGATCCGATCACTACGAGCGACCCCAGCACCGCCGCCCACGCGTTCTTCATCTGTCGCTCTCTCCTTTCGTCGACCCGAGGCGATGATCCCGCGCCCGTGTTGCGAGGACATAAAGGGCGCGTTACAAAATCGTTACGGTTTGTCCCTGAAGCGGTAGCCGACACCCCGCACCGTCTCGATCCCCGGTTCCTCGAGCTTCGCGGCCGCAAACTTGCCACGCAGGCGCGCCACGTGTACGTCCACCGTGCGGGGCTCGACGAAGCCGTCGCGGCCCCAGACCATGTCGAGCAGCTCCTCGCGCCCGAACACGCGCCCGGGAGTCCCAACCAGGGTCGCCAGGAGCTCGAATTCCTTGGGCGTCAGTTCGACCTGGCGACCCTTCATCCGGACTTCGAAGCGATAGCGGTCGATCTCGAGGTCGCCAGCCTTGAGGCTCGCCTTCTTTTCCTTGGCGTCGGCCGGGCGGCCGCGCCGAAGTACCGCGCGGACCCGGGCGATCAGCTCGCGGGGCGAGAACGGCTTGGTCACGTAGTCATCGGCGCCGACCTCGAAGCCGAGGACCTTGTCCCCCTCCTCGACGCGTCCGCTGACCATGATCACGGGGATCGCAGCAAGCTCGGGGTCCTTCTTGAGGCGCCGGCAGACCTCCCAGCCGTTGAGCTGCGGCACCATGATGTCGAGCAGGATCACGTCTGGCCGGTGCTCCCGGGCGAGCCGGAGCGCATCGTTGCCGTTCCCCGAAACAACGACGTCGTAGCCTTCCTTCGTCAGGTTGTAGCGGATCAGCTCCGCGACATCCTGCTCGTCTTCGACCAGGAGCACGCGTCCGAGACGCTGGCGGCCCGGCAGCCCGGCCCCCGGTAGGACGCGACGTCGGTCCGTGGCCATCATGTCGACCTCCCGTGGGGCGCTCATCGAGCGGAGTGTGGGCGCGATGGGTTACGGGACGATGACGGGCAAGTAAATCCTGGGTGACGGGGCTACGGGTGCAGGAAGCTCTGAGACTACGTCATCACGGTCTGTGACGCTGCCTCGGTGGGTCGCCGAGCGGCCGGAGAGGCCCTGGTTCTACTCCGTGAGAAGACGGTCGACAACCTGGACGAGCTTCGTGAAGTCGATGCCGCCCGTGACCTCGACCAGCGTCACGCGGCCATAAATCTGCGCGTAGCGATCGCGCTCGGCGTCGGTGATCCCGGAGCCCGGCGCGCGGTCGAGATCGAAGGCGCCGAGATTCTTGTAGACGAGCGGGAGCGCCGCGAGAGCTTCTTCGACCGAGAGCCGGCGGACGTCGAGTCCATGGCCGTCCCGTCGCCATTTCAAGAGTACGAGCGCCACCATCTGCCCTTTGAGCTCGACGGCGCCGTCGCCGTAGATGCTGTCGAGGTCCACATCCGATTTGCGCTCGAGCTCCCACAGCTCGCGGGCCGGCAAGGCGGCCAGCGTGCTGCGGTCGGCGGGATCGAGAAGCGTCGAGAGCCGAGGATGGCCCAGGAGCGTGCCGGGGTTCACGCGAGGCTGCTTGGGATAGCCGAGCGCCTCGACCCCGTCCGGCATGAGCTTGGCGAGGACGCGGTCGTTGGAGAGGCAGTGAAAGCCGGCCTCCACGAGATGGAGCGCCGAGGTGGATTTCCCCGCGCCGGGCGGCCCGGCCAGCACGGCGGTGCGTTCCTTGCGTGTCACCGCGGAGGCATGAAGAAGCACGTGCCCGCGGCGGAGGACGACCTTGGCGTAACAGTTGTTGACGAGGTTGATGCCTTGATTCAGGTGCCTGCGGATGTCGCCGACCGCGAACGCACCTCCGGGCCGGAGGCCGATCAAGACTCCCGTCGCGCGCTTGAGAACGAGCCGTCCACCCGCGACCTCTTGAGTCGCCTCCTTGGGCCGGCGGCCGCCCTCCCGCACGACGTCGACGAACTCGCCCGATAGGGGCACGGAGCCCTGGATGAGACTGACCTCCGCCAGGGGCGGGGGTCCGGTGATGACGTAGGGGCGAAAGTACGACGCCAGACGAGCCAGGATCTCTGGATCGTTGGTCTTCACCCGGATCGGCACGCCTGCGAAACGGAGCGAGAGGCGGTGGGGCGCCTCGAACTCGCTGATGAGTGACTCCGGGCTCATCGCCGGGCCTCGCGGAATCGCCGGAGCACCACGTCGGCCAGCATCGGAGCGGCGTCGACGCCGCAGCCGTTCAACAGTCCACGAAATCCGCCGAAGGCGCTCACCTCGAGGACGTTGAAGCGTCCGTCCGAGTCCTCGATCAGATCCACGCCCGTGAAGACAAGACCGAAGTGCCGCGCCGCAGCCACCGCCATGGCCGCCGTCCCCGGTTCGAGGTCCGCCTTCTCGTAGCGGCCGCCGGAGAGGATCGTGGTCATCCACTGGTCGTCGCCCGCGACGCGCCAGTACGCGCCGATACACACGCCATCGAGCACCGCCACGCCGAGGTCCCGCCCCGGATGCTTCACGAAGCGCTGCAGATAGAACGGGCCGAGCCCGCCGTCACGATGCGCTTCGAGCTGGCCGCGGAGATCGCGGGTCGGCTCGACCCGCCGCATGCCGCGGCCCTTCGAGGTGAAGAGGGGCTTGAGAACCGCCGTGCCGAAGCGCCCGACGGCGTCGGCGGCCTCGTCGAGGTCCTCGGTGACCGTGGTCGGCGGCACCGGCAATCCCGCGCGCACGAGCTCGCACGTCATCCGATACCGATTCACCGCGACGCGCAGGCGATCCGGGGCACTCAGCACCGGAACGCCCGAGGCCTCCAGGTGGCGCAGCATCTCGATGCGCTCCTGGACGCTCCATCCATCCGCCGTGTCGCCGAGCTTCTTGACCACGGCGCCGTCGAACGCCTCCAGCGGCGCGCCACGGTGGAAGAGACGCCGGTCCGGCAGTCGGAGACTGCACGCCGCCAGGTCGACGACCGCGGCCTCGACCCCGGCGGAGCGCAGCGCGTCCGCCAGCCGCTCGGTGGACCACGCGCCGGGCTGGCCGACGACGGCGAGCTTCACGCGGCGAGCGCGGTCGCGCGCTCCAGCAGGCGCACGCCCTGCAGGAAGATCGACCGGGCGAACTCGAAGTCGGCCACGACACGGCCCGAGGTGATGAACGAGCGCGCCTGCGACAAGGTCAGCCGCGTCTCGAAGTGATCGTCGCCCGACCGCCGGGCGAACTCGAGCGCGAACTCGCGGATCAGCTCGTTCAGATGCGCGAGATCGGCGACGACGCGCTCGTCCTCGATCGGGTTGCGGACGTTCGAGACGAGCAGGACCCCGATATCTTGCAAGTAGTCGCCGTGACCACTGCGGTGCACGTCGATGAAGTGCACGCGGTCCTGTTCGGGGTCGTAGACGATGTTGTTGGCGTTGAAGTCGCCGTGCAGCCGGACCGACACCGGTGGCACTAACGAGGCTTCGAGGTCCGCGGCCCGCTCGAGCAGGTCGTCGAGCGAGCCGTGCGCGATCCCGAACACCCGACTCTCGCCGCCGCGCAGCGCCTCGAGCTTCGGGTGGAGCGCGAAGAGCTCCGGCAGCCGCTCCCGGATCTGTCGGGCGTAGTCGATCCGCGGCGGCTCCTTCACGAGCGTGGCCGACCAGATATCGCGGACGGTCTCGAGCAGACGCTGGGTCGCGCGGACCTTCTCCTCCCAGCTCCGCGTGATGTAGACGTCGCGCAACAGGCTCCCGCGGAGGAACTGGCCGAGGAACGACAGCCGGCCGTCTTCGCGGTGGCGCGCCTTGACGTCGGGCACGAGCTCCGGGACGATCCGGTTCCACGCCTCCATCTCGCGGATCTCCTCGTCGATCTTCCGCTCGTCACCCTCTTTCCAGATCAAGGGCTCGCTCTGGCCGACCGCGACACGGCCGACGCGCGCACCGCTGATGCCTCCCCAGATCTGGCGGAAGTCGAGCGCGCCCTCGGCGTGCGGCGCGACGGTGCCGGCCACCTGCTCCAGGTGGAGGTACTGATGCAGCTTGAGCCGCTCGCCGGTCAGGATGAAGAGC
>Ga0066700_10000853_pt1 | contig 11958 bp, 12 predicted proteins | sample GraSoiAngelo_149_FD_66460 | JGI IMG/M metagenome (GOLD analysis project Ga0066700, IMG submission 66460) | Grasslands soil microbial communities from the Angelo Coastal Reserve, California, USA - 14_1009_09_30cm | ecosystem: Environmental > Terrestrial > Soil > Grasslands | place: USA...
TTCAGCTCGATTTCAACACGGCATTTGCCAACCGTGCGCGGCCGCATGGGCTGGCGATGAAGTGAAGTGACTATTCACCACAGAGGCACAGAGAACACAGAGACATCTCTGTGCCCTCTGTGTTCTCTGTGGTGATAATGGGTCACTTCTTCGGCGGCGCCGCCGGCGCCTTCGGATGGTAGGAAACCGACTCTCCACGTCACTCCAAGAGTGGGGGGCGTTATGTCGAGACTTCCTCGTGTTGTGGTGCCATTCATCGTGGTGCTGCTTGGCGGCTGCGTGACGCAGAGTCTGATCAGAAAGCCACCAGCGGGCACGCAAAACAATCCAGCGAAGGTGTCCAACCCTGTGCTCGTTGAGCTGAATTGGAGCGGCATCAAGGACGCTTACGGCACTCCTTCGATGTCACTCGATGGCGTTGACAGGACTTCAGCTCTTGTGGGGTCCGGCCAGCAGCAGGCTTCCGCCACGTTCACGCTGATGCCCGGTCCGCACGATCTTTGGGCCGCGATCAGTATCAATTCTTCGCTGTACCCGCAGCACACGGAGACTCTCAGTTTCGAGGTCATCGGGCCTGGTTTTGCTTTGGACGTGAATCCATCCAAAGTGCAGATTCCGCCCGGCGGAAGCGCAAATGCGATGGTCACGCTGAAAACGACGGGCGGTTTCAATGGCGCGGTCACGATCATCGCGAGTGTCCTGCCAGCCTCACTGTCGCAGACAATCACGCCGCCGGGTGCCAGTACGCAGTGGCAGATTGCGTTTGGCGCACAACCGACAGCGGCGACGACGAGCGTAACGGACACAATCACCGGTAGCGGGCCTTGCTCACCCAATTGCTCAGGAACATTGACGTCGTCAGTGGCGCTGACCGTGGAGGTTCCTCCGCCCACGGTGACCTCAGCGAGTCCAAACGTTCAGGCGAGAGGAGCGTCTGTGACCGTCAACGGCGCAAATTTCAGCACCGATTGCAGCAGAAATACGGTGACTGTCGCTGGCGTCAGCAACGTGATGACGGCGAACTGTTCGAATTCATCTCTCACGTTCACAGTTCCAACCACGGCTGTGCCAGGAGCGACCCAACTATTCGTCTTTACGAATGGTACAAAGAGCAACTCGATTGGATTCACGGTTGCCCGGCAGCCCGGAAGTTTCGTCGAGATCAGCAATGACATTGTTGGACAAGTTGGTACGAGCCGGCTGTGTTCGACTGGAACTGTGCGTCTCGATGTTTGCCCGCCGAATTGTCCAGGGCACCCCGTCGGCGCTTACGTTGCGACTTTCAACAACGTGCCGGGTGCTGTGATCGGTGCGACGATTGAATTTCGCCGAAACAGCAGCAGCGTGTCCGGACTTGGAGGAGCAGGTTTCAGCTTTTGCAGCGTCGGAATCGTGCTCGATGGCGATGCCAGCGGCTACACAGCGGAGTTGATGGCTTTGAAGTTTCTCGATCTTCAGAGCGGCGCGAATTTTCTCGTGAATCCGTATCCCTTCAACTATTACCTACCGGGATCGACTACGGGATACAGTCCGAGAATCTTCAGGAGTCCGGATGGCACGCTCATTCTCGTCGTCGCGCCGGCGACTGTGGGGCCCGCAAAATTGACCGCTGGATTCATCGACGCGGTATCCGGGAAGCTCATCAAGCAAGAGAGCATCTCAACAGCAACGATGTTGATTTCCGCCACGGTCACGTCGAACAATCAGATCTCGTTGACTGCCGACACGATGACATTTCCTTTGATCAGCATTCCGTGAACCGGTCGATTGCGGCTACTTCTTCGGCGTTGTTGGCGGCGCCGCCGGCGCCTTCGTGTCCGCCGGCTTAAGTCCACGCTCGATCAGCAGTGGATCGACGATCGGATCGCGGCCGCGGAACGCGCGATACATCGCCGCCGGGTCCTCGCTTCCGCCGCGCGACAAGACCATCTCCCGGAAGCGCTGGCCGTTCGTTCGTGTTAGGCCGCCGCGCTCCTTGAACCAGTAGAATGCATCGTCGTCGATCAGCTCGCTCCACAAGTATGCGTAGTAGCCGGCCGCGTAGCCGCCGCCCCAGATATGCGAGAAATACGTGGTGTGATAGCGCGGCGGGATCAACGGCATCTCAATATTGAAACGTCGAAGCGTGGCCTGCTCGAAGCCATTCACTTCCAGAAGAGGAGCGTCGGATCCGATCGTGTGCCAACCCATATCGAGCAGCGCTGCTGCGAGGTATTCGCCGAGGTTGTAGCCCTGGTTGAATTTCTGAGAGTTTTTGATCTTGTCGACGAGCGCCTTCGGCATCGCTGCGGCCGTCTTGTAGTGCTTCGCGTAGTGCGCGAATACCTCAGTATCGAGCGCCCAGTGCTCGTTGAACTGCGATGGAAACTCGACGAAGTCGCGCGGCACGCTCGTGCCGGTGAGCGTCGGATATTTGACGTTCGAGAACATGCCGTGCAGCGCGTGGCCGAATTCGTGAAACATCGTGGTCACGTCGGTGAAGCTGATGAGCGCCGGCTGTCCGGCGGCGGGCTTCGTGAAGTTCGCCACGTTGAACACCACCGGCTTGAGGCCGAGGAGAGCGGATTGATCGACGAAGGTGTCCATCCATGCGCCGCCGCTCTTGTTCGGACGCGAGAAGTAGTCCGCGTACCAGAGCGCGAACGATTTGCCGTCGGCGTCGAAGACTTCGAAAACACGCACGTCGGGGTTGTAGACGGGGATGTCGTGGCGTTCCTTGAACGTTAGGCCGTAGAGTTTGTTCGCCGCGTAGAAAACACCGTCGTTCAAAACGCGATTGAGCTCGAAGTACTGCTTCGCCTCCGCTTCGTTCATCGCATATTGCTTCTTGCGCAACTGCTCGGCGTAATACTGCCAGTCCCACGGTTCGAGACGCGATCCGGCGAGCTTCTCCATCTCTTTGGCCTGCTCGTTCGCTTTGGCCACCGTCGCTGGAACCATGTCGCTCATCAGCTTGATGGCGGTATCGGGCGTCTTCGCCATCTGATCATCGAGGCTGTACGCCGCGTATGTCGCGAAGCCGAGAAGCTTCGCTTTTTGCGCGCGGAGCTGAGCGAGGCGCTCGACGATCTGACGCGTATCGTTCGGGCCGCTGTGATTGCCGCGCTGCGATGAGGCCTTGAATATTTTCTCGCGCAGCGCGCGACTCTTGAGGAATACGAGCGCCGGCTGCTGCGTGGTGTTCTGAAGCGTGATGACGTACTTGCCTTCCAACTTGCGATCCTTCGCCCGGGCAGCAGCGGCGGCGATGTCGCTGTCGCTCATTCCCGCGAGATCGGCTTTGTTATCCACGACTACGGCGGAGGCGTCGGTGTCCGCCAGGACATGCTGGCGATACTGCGTGGAGAGTGTCGACTCTTCCTGGTTCAGCGCCTTCAACGTCGTTTTGTCGGCGTCGGAGAGCTGCGCGCCGGCGCGAATGAAGTTGCGGTTATAGCGATACACGAGGTACTGCGCCTCGGGATCGAGGTTCAGCGAAGTCCGCTGGTCGTAGATTGCCTTGACACGAGCAAAGAGTTTCGGATTGAGGTAAATCGAATCCTGATATGCGGTGAGCCTCGGCGATTCTTCTGACTCGATCTTCTGCATCTGCTCATCGGTGTTCGATTGTGCCAGGTTGAAAAAGACTTTCGCCGTGCGCGTCAACAAGTCGCCGCTCTTCTCCATCGCCACGATCGTGTTCTCGAATGTCGGCGGATCGGGATTGTTCGCGATGGCCTCGATTTCTGCGAGGCCGCGTTTCATTCCTTCTTCGAGCGCGGGCTGGTAGTCGGCGTCTTTGATCTGATTGAACGGCGGCGCCTGATACGGCAGCGGACTGGGATTGAAAAATGGATTCGTCTGCGCGAACGCGGCGGCGGCAACGAAGCTGAGGGCGGCAGTGAGTTGTTTCATACGCCCGCGAACTATAGCCGCAGTTGCCATTTCCGGCATCCTGGAGCGGAGATTGACTGTTGCATCAGTGTGATGCATATTGTGATGCATGAAAGCGATCACGCTGCGCAACATACCGCCGCGTGTCGAGAAGGCGATTCGCGCGAAGGCTCGTGAGAAACGCATTAGCGCGAACAAGGCCGTGATTGAGCTCCTCGAAGAACGCGTGGGCATCCTCGAAGAGCGGAGAACGATCCCGTACACGGACCTGGACAGCCTCGCCGGCGCCTGGAGCACGCGCGAAGCAAAAGCGTTCGAGCGAGCCTTGGAAGTCGCTCGTCAAATCGACGAGAACCTCTGGCGGTGAACCGGATTCTGCTCGACACTTCCGCTTACGCAGCTTTCATGCGCGGTCATGCGGAGGCCGTCAACGCCGTTCGTGAAGCGGACGAGATCTTCCTGAGCGCGATCGTCCTTGGGGAGATCCTTGCCGGGTTCATGAGCGGTGAGCGCCGTGCGAAAAACGAATCGGAATTCTCGCAATTTCTGGAGTCCCCACGCGTCGATCTCATCGATGTCGATGAGGCGACCGCCGAGCGTTACGCAATCATTTTCAGCACGCTGCGAGCCGCCGGGACCCCAATTCCGACAAACGATCTCTGGATCGCGGCGTCGGCGATGCAATACGGCCTTCGCCTGCTCACCCTCGATACCCATTTCACGAAGGTGCCGCAAATCCTTACCCACTTCATCGGCTGAATGTCGCACATAATCTCCTCCGATGAACGGCGACGGCGGCGCGCTCGCCATCGTGCTCACCGGCGGAGGTGCGCGTGCGGCGTATCAGGTCGGCGTGCTGCGCGGCGTCGCCCGGCGGCTGCCAGCGACAAGGCTGGACATCATCACCGGTGTTTCGGCCGGCGCGATCAATGCGATTTTCCTCGCGTCCCGCCAGGCGCCGCTCGCGGACATCGTCGAAGAGCTGTCGCGAGTCTGGGGAGCGCTTCAGTTGCAGGACATCCTTCACATTGAATCCGCTTCCCTTCTGCGAAAGGCGGCGGCGTGGGTGACGAAGCTCGGATCGGGCGGCTCGGTCGGTCCGCGCGTGCGCGGTCTCGTCGATACCAAACCTTTGCGCAAACTGCTCGAGCGTTTGTATCCCGAAAATTCAGACGGCGAGATTGCCGGTCTCGCCGAGAGCGTCGCGCGCTGCGATCCGAAAGCGGTCGCGGTCACCACGCTCGACTACAACACCGGGCGCACTGTGACGTGGGTCGCCGGCTGCAACATCGAAACATGGGACCGGCCTCTCCGCCGCGGCGTGTTGAGCAAACTGACGATCGATCATGTCATGGCCTCGTCGGCGCTGCCGATCATGTTTCCGGCGGTCAAACTCGGCAAGCACTGGCACGGCGACGGCGGCATCCGTCTCTCCGCCCCGCTCTCTCCCGCTTTGCACCTCGGCGCCACTCGCATGCTCGCGGTGTCGACGCACTACGGAAAGTCCATGTCCGAAGCCGACGAGCCGCAGGTCATCGGTTATCCGCCGCCGGCGCAGATCCTCGGCCAATTAGTGAACGCGATTTTCCTCGATGTGATGGACGAGGATTCAGTTCGGCTGCAACACTCCAACGAGTTCCTTCGCGAGCTGCCGCCGGAGCAGCGTCACGGATATCGCATCGTCGATTTCGCCGTCATCCGTCCGTCGAAGGATCTCGGCCGGCTGGCAAGTGAATATGAGCCTGAACTTCCGCGCACGTTTCGCTTCCTCACCCGCGGGCTCGGCACGAAGGAGACTTCCGAATCTGATTTCTTGAGCCTCTTCATGTTCGTTCCCGAATATCTGCAGCGGTTGATCGAAATCGGCGAGGCCGATGCCGAGGCGCGGATCGAGGAGATCAGGCGCGTTGTGACGCCGTCATGACTTCGGTTGCAGTGAAGTAAGGAGTGCCTGCAGCCTCGTTCGCGCGTCGGTCTGATCCTGCAGATTGCCGCCGAGGAGCCGGGAGATTTCCTGGAGCGCGGAGAGGACGTCGGGGCTCGCGTCTCCAGCGCCGATGGTGCCGCTCGGCAATCTGCGGCGCTCTACTGCAGCCGTCTGCTCGGCGGTGCGTTTTTCCATTTCGCCCGGCAGCGACAAGAGTGCTTCATCGACAGTGGTTTTGAGCAATCCGCGATTGAGATCCTTTTGCGTGAGTACTTCTCGCGTCTTCAGCAGCCGCTGAACGACTGGAAAATACGGGCTGGCAGGATCGTCGACGAGCTTCGCCTGCAGCAGCGCGACATCGGCGACCGCGCGCTTGTCGCCGCTCTCCACTCCCAGCTCGACGGTCGCTCGTACGCTCTTGCCGATCTCCGGAAGGGCGACGCCGTTCGCATCGCCGGGATTCACCCACGCATCGACCGGGATTTCGTGATGCGTAATTTTCCCGTCGAATCCGGTCGAGTCGACGAGGACGTTGCGGATGTAGACGCGATTATTTTTCGAGATCAGGCTCTGCTTCGTCGGCACAGAGACCTCGAGGCGATACGCGTTGGGCGCGGTGAGGGTCACCTCGCGCAACTCCTTCTCGCTCGACACGCGCTCGATCGATTTCTGATCCTTCACGCGCGACGCTTCCTCGCGCTGCAGCGATGCCCAGCGATACGTTTCGTCTGGCCTCCGCTCGCGTAAGTTTTCGAGATCGTTGTCCACGATGGCGAGCATCACCTGGCGGGAGTCGTTCAGATTGTTCGCCAGCGATGCGATGCGCGACAGCGCGCGAAAATCGGATGCCACTTGATCGACTTTTGGATCCGCGATTCCGGCAACCACAGCGGAGAGAATCAGAGCGGTCAGCATTTGTCCCCCGTCGTTGAATCCGTCATCTTACGATATCGTTTCGCCGGCATGCCTGAGAAATGGCTGACGGTGATGGGGAGCTTCTTAGCGGACCTCGCGCGTTCGGCCCAAAATATTTCGCTCGCTGATCCGTCTTGACAGTGGAGAGCGGGCGTCTCGCGCGCAATGCTCGGGCGTCACGCCCGGGCACTTCTTGATCTCGCCGAGCGAGACGCTCGGCGAGTGCGGGCGGGACGCCCGCTCTCCGAGGCGGTAAATGGACGCTGTATTGAGCATCGAAGAGACGTTCCAGCGGGAGCGCGGAAGACTCCGCAACTTCATCCGCAAGCGCGTGCCGGACGCGACCGATGCCGAAGACATTCTGCAGGATGTGTTCTACGCGCTGATTCAGGCGTGGCCGATCGAGCAGGTGACGGCGTGGCTGTTCCGCGTCGCCACGAACAGAATCATTGATCGTTTTCGTAAACAAAAGCATGAAATATTATCTATAGACGATCTTCTGCCCTCACCCGAGGGAGGTCCGGAGGCGGAGTACGCGCGCAGCGTGCTGATTGAGGAGCTCGAAGGGGCACTCGAGGAGCTTCCGAAGGAGCAGCGCGAGGTCTTCATCGCGCATGAGATCGAAGGGCGCAACTTCAAAGAGATCTCCATAGCGACCGGCGTCGGCGTGAACACGCTGCTGTCGCGCAAACACTACGCGGTACTCCATCTGCGCCGGAGACTGCAAGAAATCTACGAGGAGTTCAGATGAGATTGAGATTTTTGAAATTCGCAGCAATCGCCGTCGTGGCGGTAGCGGTATTCAGCTTCGTGGTCATGAGTCTATGGAACTGGATCCTGCCGTCGGTGACCGGATGGCACGCCATTACTTACTGGCAAGCGTTAGGCCTGCTGATCCTGAGCAAGATCTTGTTCGGTGGGTTCCGCGGCGGACCCGGTTGGCATTGGCGCCGGCGCATGTTCGAGCGGTGGGAGAAGATGACGCCTGAGGAGCGGGAGAAGTTTCGGGAGGGGATGCGCGGGCGCTGCGGGCACCGCACTAGCGATCCAGAATCGCTTCAGCATCCAGTGTGATCTCGACGTCATCACCGACCGCCACTCCGCCCCGGTCGAGGATTGCGTTCCAGTTGACGCCGAAGTCTTTTCGGTTGAGATGAGCGCTGGCCACGAAGCCGGCGCGCGTTTTCGGTCCTTTGTCGACGCCGTCCTCCCACCACGGCGTTTGCCAGGTGCCGAGGAAGTGCGTGCGCAGCGTGAGCGGCTGCGTGACGCCACGGATGGTTACGCGCCCGTGAACCTCGGCATCGGCTGGACCGATCAGCTCGACGCTTTCGGATTCGAAGGTGATTGTTTGATGATGCTCGACATCGATGAAGTCGGCGCTCTTGAGATGTGCGTCGCGCGCAGGTTCGCCAGTCCACAGCTTTCCGGCGTCGATGACCACTCGCATTTTGGCGCGCTCCGGCGCAGCAGGATCGAAGTCCAACGTGCCGTGAACATCTTTGAATGCTCCGCGCACGTACGTGACCATCATGTGGCGCACGCAGAATTCGGCGGAGGTATGTCCTGGCTCGAAGGTCCAGCGCATCGGCGCACTATACCTTGAGAAGTTTCAGCTGAGCCGAGCCGCTGCGGCTTGCCGGGATGCGCGCTCCGCTCGCGAGAACCACTGTTAGGCGCGCGCCGTCGCGCGGCTCGAGTGCGGCGATGCAATCGATGTTGATGACATGCGAGCGATGGACGCGGAGGAAGTGCGTCTGATCAATTCGGGCGAAAAGATCGTGAAGCCGCGCGTGCAGCAAATGACGGCGTCCTTCCACGTAGATGGCGACGTAGTCGTCACACGCTTCAAAGCGCTCTACACGGTCGAGCGGAATGGCGATCATCCGGCCCCGTTCTTTGACGAAGACGCGCGTGAGCGACTTCGAACCCGAGAGAACATGACTCGCGCGCGCGGCGACCGGCGGCATGCCGTGCTCCATGCCGATGCGCGCGCGCTCGAGCACCGCCATCACGCGATCGCGGCCGAACGGTTTCAGAAGATAGTCGAGCGCGCCGATCTCGAACGCCGTGACGGCATAGCGATCGTAAGCGGTCGTGAAGATGATGTACGGTCGATGGACGATCTGCTCCGCCACCGCGATTCCGGACGTGCCTGGCATTCGGATGTCGAGGAAGACGAGGTCGGGATGAATGGTGTCAATCATCCGAATTGCCGAGAGTCCGTCGCCGGCCTCGTGCAGTTCGGCAATCCAATCGACGGTGCTCAAGTGACTGCGCAGCGTGCGGCGCGCCAGAGGCTCGTCGTCCACGATCACCACGCGTGCCTCATTCGTCATCGGCGTCCTCAGTGTGCATCTGCGGAATCACCAGTGACACCTGGAAGCCAGTCGGATCGGACACGACGGACAGATGCGCCTGATCGCCATAAACCGCATTGAGGCGCTGGCGCAACGCGTTCAGCCCGAACCCCTCATCCGCGCTTCGCGCACCTTCTCCCCGCGCGCGGGGAGAAGGGTCTCCACATCGGCCGCCGCGATATCCCTCGCCCCGCGACGCGGGGAGAGGGTGGCCGGAGGCCGGGTGAGGGGCATCGTCCCGCACCTGCACCATCAGCAGCTTGTCGACCGGTTGGGCGGTGATCTCGATCGTGCCGCCTTCTGGCCGCGTGGCGATCGAATGACGCACAGCATTTTCGACGAGAGTCTGCAGCGCAAAAAGCGGCGCGCTGCAGTTCAAACACCGGGGATCGATCGTGGTGACAACGCTCAGTCGCTCGCCGTAGCGGATCTGTTCGAAATCGAGATAGCGGCGCGTGAACTCCCATTCCTCGGCGAAGGGCACGCTATTGCCGATGTCTTCCTGCAGCGTATAGCGCAGCATGTCGCCGAGCTTTTCGATCGCGTTTTCCGCTTGCGCCGAGTCCTCGCGGACGAGGGCAGCGACGGTGTGCAGCGCATTGAACAAAAAATGCGGATGCAGCCGATGCTGTAGCGCGTCCAGCCGCGCCGCCGACAATCCCGCTTCGGCGCGCAGAGCGCGGCGCTCGTTCTCGCGCGCGCGCTGCTGGGACAAGATCGCGTATGAGATTCCTGCGACCACCGCGTAGAGCCACACGCCGGTGAGCGCCCAGGTGATCGCCCGCGGTGTACGGAGCACGCTCCACATCTGCTTGTGTGTGACAAGCGGCTCGACAGCGATCGTGGCGACCATCCACACGATGCCGTAGATCAACCCGGCGACGATGTGCATTGCATAAAACGGAACGCGGAACTTTTCCGGCCATGGAAAACGGATGCAGAACTGCCAAACGGCGAGGCCGAGGACCGCGGCGACGGCGATGGTCAGAACGGCAGGCGGAAATGCCGCGGCCAAGGAAACCTGTCCGCCGGCCATTGCGAATGCCATCCATAAAACGAGAGCGGGCAGCCACGCTGCGAACATGACAGCCGCTCGGATCAATCTCCGTCGCACGGTGCATCAGCTTACCGCCGCGCGAGCATCGGGAGTGTCCGTTCACCGAACCAAGAAGCCTGCTCACCGAATAGTCGTTGCTGGTCGTCGATCGCATCCCTAACTTGAGAACGTAGCGCCGGCTCTCAGCCGGCGCGAGAACCGAGCCGACTGAGAGTCGGCTCTACGTTAAGGAGAATTCATGTCATCAAAATATTTGATCGGGATCGCCGTCTTCAGTTGTGTGACTTCGGCGGCCATAGCGCGGCCGTCGCGAGTCGAACGAAAACTCGTGACAATCAAGGCAGCTCTCATGTCCGCCGATTACCGCGCGGATCTCCCGGAATTGAAGTCGTTGCGGACTCGAGCGGCGGAGCTTTCCGATGACCCGAATTTCGGTTATCTCGCCGATTACTGGAGCGGATTCGCAAGCTGGCGCCTTGTGATCAATGGCGTAAGCGCAAAGATGGCTCCCGAGGAGGCCAAGGCCCAGCTCGCACGGGCGGTGGTCGACTTCGAAACGTCGATTCGCAAGAAAACCGACTTCGCTGATTCGTACGTCGGAGCGGCGGCAGTCCACGGCTGGCTCGCGGCTTACAACCACGCGGATGAGGCGGCGATGAACAAGGAGATCGAGGCGTTCAAGCGATTCTTGAATCGAGGGCTCGAGCTCGACCCGACCAACCCGCGCGCGCTGTGGATCGAGGCCGTCCCGTTCATCGTTCTGCCGCCCGAGCGCGGCGGAAATGTCGATCGAGCGATCGAGCTTTATCAGAAAATGATCGAGAACGCCGGTCCGCTCCGACCGGAATCGCCTCTGCCTGATTGGGGGAAAGTCGAGGCGTTGATGTCGCTGGCCAACGCCGATCTCAAGAAACCTTCACCAGATGTTGACGCGGCGGCGTCGAATGCGCGCGAGGCTCTTCGTCTACGTCCTGACTGGCACTACGTGAAGGACATCTTGATGCCGCAGATCGACTCTCGCCGAAAACAGCTGGAAGGGAAGGAATGACGGCGCAGCGCGGTTTCTGTCCTGCAACTTCGTCCGGATCGAAACGTTTCTGCGCCCCGTAGGGTTTCAAGGTTCGGATAGGATGATCGAGAAATTATGAAAAAACGGATGTTTTTCATGCTCGTGGCGGTGTTCGCCTTTCTGGCGATCATCGGTGGGTTCAAGTTTTTCCAGATCAAGGCAGCGATCGCGCAGGGCAGCTCCTATCAGCCCCCGCCTGAGTCGGTGACCACGTCCATTGCGACGCCCGAAGAGTGGGACATAACATTCAAAGCGATCGGTAGCGTCGCCGCGGTCAACGGTGTGACGGTCAGCGCCGATCTACCGGGTGTAGTTTCGGAGATCGATTTCGACTCCGGACATACTGTAAATAAAGGTGACGTCCTCGTTCGGCTGGATACGAAGCAGGAACAGGCTCAGCTCGCTTCGGCGATCGCCCAGCGCGAGCTCGCGCGCGTCGATCTCAACCGCCAGAAGGGAATGCTCGAGAAGCAAATCGTACCGCAGGCGACCTACGACACCGCAGCGGCGACGTCCAAATCGGCTGATGCGGCTGTCGAACAGATTCGGGCGACGATCGATCGGAAAACGATTCGCGCGCCGTTCTCCGGCGTCCTCGGCATCCGCCAAATCAACCTCGGTCAATATCTCGCGGGAGGAGCGCCGATGGTTTCGTTGCAATCGGTTCGTCCCGTTTACGTGAACTTCACGGTTCCACAGCAGGAGATCGGACTGCTCACAAGAGGCGGCGATGTTCGTCTCGACACCGGTGACGTGG
>Ga0066700_10000859_pt1 | contig 11925 bp, 9 predicted proteins | sample GraSoiAngelo_149_FD_66460 | JGI IMG/M metagenome (GOLD analysis project Ga0066700, IMG submission 66460) | Grasslands soil microbial communities from the Angelo Coastal Reserve, California, USA - 14_1009_09_30cm | ecosystem: Environmental > Terrestrial > Soil > Grasslands | place: USA...
GCCGCGCACCACATCAAGGCAACGTTTTTCGTGATCGGCGAAAACGTCGCGGAACATCCCGAGATTGTCGCCCGGGCCGCACGCGAAGGTCACGAAATCGCAAACCACAGTTGGTCGCATCCAAACTTCGGCAAGATGTCCCAGGAAAGTGTTCGCAGTCAGGTACAGCGGACCGATGATGCAATCAGGAACGCCACGGGCAAGCGTCCCACGCTGCTTCGGCCGCCATATGGATCGATCACCGAACGCGAAAAACGATGGATACACGACGAATTCGGATATGACATCATTCTTTGGGACGTTGATCCGCTAGACTGGAAGCGACCAGGCCCGGCGGTAGTTCGCAATAGGATTCTTAAAGAGACGCGACCCGGTTCGATCGTGCTTTCTCACGATATTCATCCGGGAACAATCGAAGCGATGCCATCTACCTTCAATGAGCTGGAAGCTAAGGGTTTTAAGTTCGTCACCGTTTCGGAATTGATTGATATGGCCACGCCGGAGACGCCGCATCCCAAGGCGCAGACCGCTGAAAAGACTGCGGCGAAGGCCGCTCCATCTCCGAAGCCGGCAGCTTCGCCAAACGGTTAGGCGACGGCTGAGCGATTACTTTTTCGCGGCTCCGCTACCGCCCGCGGCCACGCGCTGCTCACTTTGGCGGCGCGCAACGACAAAGTGATTGTTATCGCCGTAGCTTCGCCATGGACCGGGAGGCACATCGCGAACTTCGATAAATTGCCAGTCGGTAACATCAGTCGGAGCTAGTCCCAGGTAATCGCGCACGGCGGGGGAAACATCCAATCCGGCCCCGTGGTTAAGGTTCGGCTTCGGTCGCTCGTTCCCGAAAACGTATTGAAAATGGTCCGTGCGAAACGGCCCGCAATCTTCCCATTGCGCATAGCAAACGCGATTCCCTTTGCGAATGGCTATCCAACGATGACGGCAGACCGACTGCCCGGCCCCGGTGTAGGATTGCTTAAACCATGGGATCACGAGCGGCGCTTCCGGCTTGAACTGACCATGCGTAACGTCGTTGTACGGGAGCGCGAAGTAGAATGGATTCTGCCTCGGGACGAAAGCTATTGGAATGTAATTCCGGCGCGCGCTCGGCTCCGGGTTGTCCGTGCCGCCATAGCTACGCGTCCATTCCAAGTCCCACGAGCTCCTGTAGTTCGGCACCGGATTATTTCCGCTGGCTTCCTCGCCCACCCAGAACACGGTGGTGACAATGTTCATTTTCCACGGGTAACGCTGGACTGCCGGGTGCGAACTGGTCGGGATAAGAACCTGTGGTTCCACCTTGAGCAGTGCCTGCTCCCGCAGTTTCATTGCGTACTTGGCGAAATCCGCCGCCGTCGCGTAGGGGGAAGTAGATTGCTCGTCCCCGAAGACTTTCGGGGCGCCAGCAATCGCCAGACTGAGACAGGCCGCAAGAAGTCTCCTCATCACAAACGCCGCAATCTTCTATCCGATTCCCCGCTTTTAGGCAAGGCGAATCTTCCGAAGACGGTCATGTAAAGCAGGCAATCTTGTCCACCAAAACTACATGCTCCAATAGCCAGACGGGATTGTCCGCATCATGATGGAATGCGTCAGGCCAGTGTGATGTTGTCAATCAACCGGGTCTTTCCGAAGAAAACAGCCACCAGAAGCACCGTGTTCGGCCCAGACATTTCAAGCGGCTGCAATGTTTCCGCATCGACAACTTCTACATAATCGATCCGCGCCAGCGGGGCTTCATTGATCGTCTTCCGCGCAAGCGCGACGATATCGCTGGCGGATCTTTTGCCCGCATTTGCGGCCGCGCGTAGCGCGTCGTGTAAGATTGTGGCCTGTTTCCGTTCTTCCGGGTTCAAATACTGGTTGCGGGAGCTGCATGCCAGGTCGTCTTCCTCTCGGACAGTCGGCACGGCGACGATGTCGATGTTGAAATTCAGATCGCGCACCATCCGTCGAACAATCGCCAGTTGCTGAAAATCTTTCTCGCCAAACACCGCCGCATCCGGTGCGAGAATGTTGAACAGCTTCGCGACCACTGTACAAACGCCGCGAAAATGTCCCGGACGCGATTTGCCCTCCAACGTGCTCGACAACGAAATCTCTTCCACAAACGTCGAGCGATCGTTTGGATACACTTCCTCGACCGACGGACGAAATAAAAGGTCGACGCCCGCACTTCGGCAAAATTCTTCGTCTGCTTTTTGAGGACGCGGGTAGCGCTCGTAATCGCTGCCCGGCTCAAACTGGAGCGGGTTCACAAAAATGCTGACGACGACTTCGCCATCCTTGCCGGCCCGCTCGCGGGCCACCCGGATCAACTCGCCGTGCGCCTTGTGCAGCGCCCCCATTGTGGGCACGAGCACGCGCGGCTTGCGCCGCGGCTCCGCACCCACCGCCGCGATCGTGGTCAGAATCTTCACGCCAGCAACTCTATCCACCCGCCTCTGGAACTCATCTCAATGAATGGCTCTGTCATGTTGAGCGGAGCGCTGCAACGAAATGCGAAGCATGAGGCCAGGCTTTCAAACATCTCTGATTCATTTACGATTGGGCGAATGGGTCCAAAACCAATCCGGGATTCTTCGCTTCGCTCAGAATGACATTACTGGAGGGGTTGTACTGTGCGAACGACGGAAATGATAACGCTCGCAACTCAAAAAAACAGGATAAAGATGCCGGTGATCATCAGTGCGAGCATCCAGACCAAATCGATGTTGAACCACGCACGGCGCAATATCGCGACTCCAAGTTTTTCGTAAACTACAATCGCGACCAGCGCCGTCGTTATAAGATACCCCAATGTGTGGACTACGACCGACGCGATGAGCAGAGAAGGCGCGCTAAAATTCGCGAATGCCAATGCGTGCATTTGGTGACCCTCATGGTGATTTGCGGTTTGCCCAGTCGGCGATTGCAGAAAAAACGGGACGAGCATCAAGCCAGCGCCGTGGGCTGACGCCATTATGAAAGACCAAAGGGTCAAATCGAAAAAGCCGACTCGCATCCCGACCCAGTTCGGATGACGCGAACGCAAAAGCCGATAAAAGCCGAATGCAAAGAGGATCCCGGCAGCGGTAATTTTCAGAGTGGGATGCGGCAGACTGACGCGGGCAATGAGAACCGCTGCGATGATAATGCCAATCGAGAGCGCGTGCCCCAGCACCATGGGCGGCAGCGCGCGAAATACCGCCACGCGCTTTTGCTCCTGCAAGCCAAGCGCGACGGCAAACAGCCATCCCATGGCTGGATTGATTCCGTGAAAAATACCCAACCCAAAGACCGCCAGCCACGGCCAGAGGTCGCTCACGGAAAACAATAGGAATCGCTCGAGGAATCGCCTCCTTCGAGGCGAACTTGATGAACGCGATAGTCGTTGCTCTCAACGAAAAAGTTTTTGTCGAACGCGATGCCGCCGTTGGGATCGGCATCAAGTTTCACCATCCAACTGCCAACGTCGTCGGGATAAAATTGCTCGTCCCATGCCGCATAAAGGGAGTTAGTAAAATAGATTCGCTTCCCGTCCCGGCTGACCTCCACCATTTGCGGTCCGCCCGCGAGCGATTGATCCGGCGTCTTCGGATGCGCCGTGCGATTGGCGATGCCGCCGATGCGCACCGAGCCGGTCTTTTTCGGATTGAATGGATCAGAAACGTCGTATTGCAAAAATTCGCCTGTTCCAAAGCACGAAACGTAAAGAAATTTGTCGTCCAGCGACAAATTGATGTCCGTCACGAGTGGCGGCACAGCTTTGAAATCTTTAAGCATCGCCGGCAACTTTTCCGGCTCGGCCGGTTCGGCGGGAATCTCGACCACTTTCTTCAGGTCCCACGCGCCGTTACCACGATGCCACAGCCAAACTGACGCCGATAAGTCCTTCAGTGAAACCACCACCCCGACGAACCCGTAAGCTTTCCTCGGGTCATGCGCGGGTCGCATCTCGAGCACCATTTGTTGTTCGCTGCCTAAATCGAGCGTCTGGAGATGTCGTCGCCGGCGCAGATCCCACACATGCATTTGATGCCCGTATTTACCGCCTAACAACAGGTCGGGTTGCACGCCGTTTTCGATCATGTTCGGCGTGCCCCATTCACTGCTGAGCAACGTGTCGAACCCGAGGTGCCACCAAAAATCGTAATGCAAAAATTGCGGGCCGCGGTCAACCTCCCACTCACCGAGAACCTCGAATGTTTCACAATCGAGCATGAAGATGCCGCCGGGGCCGTCGCCGTTCGGCGTGCCGAGTGCGCTCACGTAAATAGCTTCCGGACCGCAGTGAATCGTGTGCGGGCGCGAATAATTCGCGCGCGCGAAAACTTCTTCTGGCTCGATGACTTTCACGATCTGTGGTTTCCGTGGGTCGGGTTTCGTGTCGATAATGTGAATCCGCGAAGACCGGATCCCCGGCACAACCAGGTACCGCCGTTCGACGTGCGGATGCGGCGCGTACGGACACAGCGCCGAACTGCACGCGTTCCATCCGAAATGATGCAGCTCATCACCAAACTTCGGCATCCTGACCTCCCCGACACGCTGACCGTACGTGGACGACTCGGGATCGACATCAACAACCAGCAGCGCATCGTTCAGTTTGCTGCCAGGAGGATTTAGCGCGGCGACGAACGCGTGTTTTTCCGGAGGAGCCTGCATTGCCAGGCGTGGCGAGGGATAAAACGTGGGATCTGGTTTCAGTAACGGCATAAGCTTCGGTGTTTAATGGTTCAGTCCATTAAACTCCCGACCTGACAAAACTTTCAAGAGCAATTCGGGGCAATCACTCCAGCCAAACTGCCTGCCTCGCGAACCGAAATTTCTTGTGCACGAAATTTTTCCAGTCCGCCTGGATCGCGAGCTCGCGCATTTCGACAAATGAAAATGCGCGTTGGGCGGAAAGACGCGCGTCAAAGCGCGTCATCGGTTCGCGAAATATAACTGCGGTCAGCATGTAAACGCCCGCCCGGAGCAGGAATCCGCGCCGCAAATCCGACACCAGCACAAATCTCTTCGACAATTCTCGGCACCGCCGCAGCACACTTACAGCGTCATCATTGCTGAAATGATGAAGAACTAATGAACAAAGCGCGATGTCGTAGCGTTCGGCGCAATCCCATTCCAGAATGTTTGCTGCATGGTAGGAAATTTCAGGGTACTCGGCGCTCAATCTCCGGGCTATTTCCAGCGTCGCAGCTTGCTGATCGACCGCATCGATCTCGATTTGCGCGCCAATCTTTCGCGCGTGATCCACGAGCAACCGCGGAATGTCGCCCGAACCCGTGGCAAGATCGACAACGCGCATTTGCGAGCCCGGCATTATCCAGCGCCGCATGAAAGTCGAAATGAGACGGTGGCTGCCGAACCAGCGATTAAGTTGCCGAAGCCGTTCAAGGTCGTGCTCCAACTCGGGCGAAACCGGTTGCGGTCGGTCCATCATTTCCAGAACGGCCGGATCGAAGCTTCGCTTCATTCAGGAAAAAATTGAATCAAGAAAACAGGAGAGCAGGAAAGGCAATAATCAGTTCCTGTTTTCCTACTTTCCTGATTGATCCAGGAACTTCTGCCAGGATTCCGGCAACTCGGCGCTTTCGATTTCGCTCGCGATACGTCCCTCGAATTCGGGATGGAAAATCGTGCTGGTTCCGTAAACCATGATGACATCTTCCGCGCCTTCGGCGCGAATCGCGTGCGCCACGCCCGGCGGAATCACAACGCCGACGTTGTGGTTGCCACGATGATTGTCACCGTCGACGAAGAATCGCATCACTCGCCGCCGCAACCCCGTTCGGATGTCGCACAAAATCATCTCAACGCGTCCCTCCAAAAAAAACATCACATCCCATTGCTCGTCATCGTAGCGGCGCAGCGAATAATTTTCCGGTTCATCGACGAACAAACGGCGCAACCAATCGGCCGCGGCGCTTCCTTCCGGAACACTCGGTGGATGCACGTGGAAACCTTTCGCGGTGTTCGCAAACATGCGCGCGGCCGACCATTGTTTCGGCCAAAGACCTATCCGCGCTAGAATTCCTTCGTCGCGCCGTACAAATTCCCCGAAGCACCCACGATGACGCTGTGGGTGAATTTTTCGCGGGAAAATTTCCACGCCCGGTATCCAAGCTTCTTTGATCTCGCGCTGGTTCTTGTCGGCGGCCGCGAGTTCGCCCGCGTCCACACCTCGTAGCGCCAGCTCCTGCGCGAAGGAGGCCGTGCCATAATCACGAGCGGTGAGTGCGTTTCGAGCGCCGGGGTCGAGGCCCTGCCACAGATCTTCTTCGCGCTTGTTCATGTTTTCATTCAATCAGCGACTGTGTCATTCTGAGCGGAGCGAAACTGCAACGCAGTGGACGAAGTCCGCGAGGCCCGGCTTTCAATCTCGGATCACTTCCAGTTCGTCCGCCGACGAGAAGGTGCCAGAGATGTTTCGCTTCGCTCAACATGACAGGACTATCTACAGGCGGAGTTCTAGCGAGAAATCGGCGCGTTCGCGAGAAAGATTTGGATTATAATAAGGATCGCGCTCCAAAACGTTCGCCCAACGCTGTCGCAAGATCGCATCGCCGCCGGCCTCCATTTTGTCAGACTGCGCTTGATGCCAGTAGAGCTTGGCAAACGGAGTGTAAACGATCAGGTAACCTGCGCGCCGGATTTTGAGGCAAAGATCGACGTCGGCGAGCGCGTCTGACAGGCCCTCGTCAAATCCTCCAGCCTCCTCGAAAACTTCACGCCGCGTTAGCATGCACGCGCTCGACACTGCGCTGCAATTGCGAGTTATTTGCGACTGCCGATTCACCCCGGGATGTTCCGCCGGGAAATCGCGAAAGGCCGGCTGTGCAGTTCCGTTCACGCCCACCACAATTCCCGCGTGCTCAACCGTGCCGCTTGCGTTCAACAAACGTGCGCCTACTGCTCCGACCTTTGGTCGCTGGACGTGCTCGGCCATGATCGTGAGCCAGTCCGGATCGACGATTTCGACCGTGTCGTCGAGGAAAAGAAGCCAGGGCGCATCACTTTCCTTTGCTCCATAATTTTTGGCTGCTGACTCGTTCGGAGGACCGGAGAATTGCAGCAGACGATGCGGGAAACCCGACAAGCAACGGGGCGCGCCTGGGGAGTTGTTACTCTGGACGATGAGAATTTCATAATCCGGGTAGTCTGTTTTAGTCGTCAGACTTTCAACACATCGCGCGAGCGCCTCTTCACCGTGAGAATTCGGAATGACAATGGAAATCTTTTTCGGTTCCGACAGTTCGCGTCTGATGCGAAACGCGTGAGTGCGCCAGTCCACGGCAACGTGCGCTGTTTCGCCGCGACGCTTCAGATGATCTTCAATGGCGCGCCGCGAAGCATCGAGCTGTCCCGGTTTTTGGCGGACACTGATGGCGCTGGAGCTTTCGCTTCGGCGCCAATGATAAAGGACCCGCGGAATGTGACGAATTCGGCTGGTTAGTTCGGTCACGCGGCAAAAAAGGTCGTAGTCCTGTGCGCCATCGAATTCCGAACGGAACCCGCCGGCTTTCTCCAGCAGCTCGCGACGGATTGCCGTTAGATGGCCAATGTAATTGTAGGAGAGAAAAAAGTCGGGCGACCAATCCGGTTTGAACACTGGCGCTTCGAACCCATTTTCCGCGAGCTTGTCTTCGTCGCTATAGATCAGATCGGCATCGGGATGCGTCTGCAAAAGCCTCACAATTTGAAAAAGCGCATCCGGCTCAAGCACGTCGTCGTGGTCAAGAAAAGTGACCCATTCCCCTCGCGCGAGATCGAGTCCCCGATTCGACGCAGCAGAAATGCCTTCATGTTTTCCGAGTCTTGCCAGTACGATTCGCCGGTCGCGCCCGGCAAGATCAGGCAGCATCCGGAGCAAATCGAGGTCCGTCGATCCATCATCAATAAGTAAGAGCTCCCAGTCTTCGTACGCTTGCTCCAGTGCTGATGCGAGGGCTTCCTCAAGGCGCGACACGGGCGTATCGAAAACTGGCGTGATAATGCTAATCAGCGGGCGGGACGCGAAAGTCCGCGCCTCGTCACGCATCCGCTGCAAATCTTGCGCCTTCGCGCGATGCTGCTCGAACCACTTCTGGTATTCGGTTGTCGCAAGCCTTTTCCGCTTGCGATTAAATCTTTTCCAGGCTGTTTTCGCCAGTCGTGTTGGAAGACGATAAGGCGCGAGTAATATCTGGCCTACTCTGCGCTCGGCTGACTTGCGCAGGCGTTGCCTCTCCTCTTTCAGCCGCTTCAGTTCACGCTGGTATTCTTTGAGCTTCAAAAGCTTCTCTTCTAGTCCAGCTATGTGACGGTGGGCCTCTTCCAGTTCCGCGCCGCGCATGTGAAGGGTACGCTGCAAACCGCGCAGCTTGGCGTTGAGTTCAGCCACGGTATCGGAATCGAAAGAATCAGAAGACGGCGACGACACCGCGACATTATATTGGTTGAAGCACGCTGCAGGCAAATCTACCCTGCCGCGCCATCCGGGACACCGCCCGCTCCGCAATGTTCGATTTTGTCGTTTACCTCCTTTATCGCGCCGGCTCAGCGGTCGTCGCCGCGCTGCCGTTGCCGTTTCTCTTTGCTTTCGGGCAATTCCTCGGAGTTTGCGCGTGGGCTTTTTCCGGGAAATATCGGCGTCTGGCAACGCGCAACCTTGAAATTGCGTTTGCGAATGAAAAGTCGCCGCGCGAATTGCGTGACCTTGTGCGCCAGCACTTCCGGCGGCTCGGTGCCAATCTGCTCTGCAGTGCAAAACTCACGCAGATGCCGCCGGAGAAAATCCTCGAGCATGTCGAGGTCGAAAATATCGAGTCGATGGCACGCGAATTTCGCGCGGGCGTTCCGGTAGTGCTCGTTATAAGTCACCTCGGAACTTGGGAAGTGTTCGCGCAATTAATGCCGAAGTTCGTCGGGTTTGTTCGAAACGCGAGTGTGTACCAGGGGTTGGGCAACCGTTTTATTGACCAACACGTGCGGCGGACGCGGACCCAAACTGGATTGGAGGTATTCGATCGCCACGATGGCTTCGAGCCGGTGATCGACTTGTTGCGTTCCGGCGGCGGCGTCGGCGTTTTATCGGACCAACACGCCGGCGATCACGGCGTGTGGACGCCATTTTTCGGGCGGCTTGCATCCACCTCCCCCTTGCCAGCTCTCCTCGCCAAGCGTACACGGGCGGCGCTGATTGCCGCTGGAGTTTACACCACGGGACGCGCGCGCTGGCGCATGGTGTTTACTGAGCGGTTCGATCAGACCGGCGCTTCTGTTGCGGTGCTGACGTCGAAAATAAGTCAAGTGATCGAGCAACAAATTCGCCGCGCGCCCGAAGACTGGTTTTGGGTGCACAATCGTTGGAAAACGCCTGAACCGAATTTTCTTCTCGCTCACTATAAACGCGGAGTTTATTTGCCGCCGGGAATTTCCGCTCGTGACCTGAAGCCATTTCGAATTCTGATTCGTTCAAGTAACTGGCTGGGAGACGCCGTCATAAGCGTGCCGGCAGTCCGAGCGATCAAGGGCGGGCGTCCCGACGTTCACGTGACAATCGCTGCGCCTGACAAGATCGCGCCGATGTGGAAGCTCATTCCGGAAGTGGACACGATCATTCCTTTGCCAAACGATTCATTTCTTCCAGTTGTCCGGCTGCTCAAGCAACGAATGCCTTTTGATGTCGCGATTCTTTTCCCGAATTCGTTGCGCGTCGCACTTGAATCCTGGCTGAGCGGAATTCAGCGAAGAGTCGGCTATCGCGGCCATCGGCGTAGTTGGCTCGTCAACCAAATCGTTCGCGAGCCAAGAAAGCCCGGGCCGCCGGAACATCATTCGCTCCGTTTTCTTCGGATCGCGCACGAATGCGGAGCAGAAACAGAAAAAACGCCCAACGTCCCGCGTCTAACGCTCAACGCTCAAATGTCGGATTCCGATCAACTATCAACTATCAACTATCAACCTCTCAAAATCGGTCTTTGTCCTGGCGCGGAATACGGCCCGGCCAAGCGATGGTTGCCCGAGCGCTTCGCTGAGGCAGCGGCAAAGATAACCGCGCAATCATCGGCGCAATGGATTCTGCTTGGGACGAAGAACGACGCCGCAATAGGCGAACAGATCGCCGCTGCGATCGGCGATCATTGCGTGAACCTGATTGGCCAGACCACGCTTGATCAACTTATCAACGAATTGCGCCAGTGCCGTTTGCTACTCACCAACGATACGGGCACGATGCACCTGGCCGCGTTACTCGGCGTGCCGGTGGTCGCCATTTTCGGCTCGACCGAACCGCGCCTGACTGGGCCGCTCGGCAACGGGCACATTATTTTGCGGCACCATGTCGAATGCAGCCCCTGTTTTCTTCGCGAATGTCCGATCGATTTCCGCTGCATGAAAGCTGTCAGCGTCGGCGAAGTCGCGGGTGCTGTGCTGTCGTTGCTCGCCAGGTGAATTTTACTTTCGAGATCGACCGCCGCGACAGCTAGCAATTCGCCGTTTCGCTTCCCCCAGATAAGCTTCGTCGATTTCAAATCCGAGAAATCTTCCGACGCCACAGCGCTGCGCTGCGACCGCGGAATTACCGATGCCGAGAAAGGGATCCAGCATGGTCCCGACGTGCGACGCTCCATGCAATTTGATACACCATTCGGCGAGTTGAACTGGAAAGGTCGCGGGATGCGGACGCTCTTTCTCGCGACTTTGAATTGTTTGGTAAGGCACAAACCACGTGTTCCCGCGACAACGCAGATCGTCTCCCTGAGTATGACGCCAGCGCGCGATGTTGCTCTTATCCTGATACGGCACGCCAAGCGCCATCCTGTTCAGTTCGACGCGGCCGGAAATTGTGAAATGAAAAACGTATTCGTGGCAATCGTTCAGAAATCGCTGCGAATTGATCGGCTTGAAATGGCCAAACGTTTTGACTCCGCCTTCGACCCTCACCTGGCGCTTCGCGTCCGGGCTGGGATCGCGACCGGGCGGAGCGCTGAGAGGATTAAGGTGAGGGTGGAGCGCGGTGGTTCTTTCCTCAACAGTGTTGATCGCAATGGATTTGATCCAATGAATCGTGTTTTGCAGCACAAAAAACTCGCGCAACGTCATCACAATTTCGTGGGGCAGCATCGGGTTTGACGGCGCGGCACCGACGTTGAGAAAAAAAGAACCGTCCGGCTTTAACACGCGCCGGACTTGTCCTGCCCATTCGCCGCACCAACTTAAATACGATACGCGGTCCTGGCGGTCAGAATATCGACCGTAGCTAATTCCGAGATTGTACGGCGGCGACGTCATCACAAGATCAATGTTTTCCTCCGCGAGCCGCGACATTCCCGTGATACAATCCTGCCTGCGAAGATCAAATTTGGTCATCGAAGGAAATATGGCGTCCGTACGTACCACGTACAACCAAAAAGTGGCGCTTGCATTTCATTTCCGGAGAGCGCAGGCCGCTGGCCTGCAGTTCGCGGCAGCTTGCCGCGAACACCTTAGCGCGATGTTAAGTGGAGTATGCTAGATACATTCGGCTGGCAGCCGAATGCTACAGGCCAGCGGCCTGTGCTCCCCAGAGATGGATATTCGCGCGTGCCGGTGAATTCGCGTATCCTTTCCCATGGCTGATAAGCCCTCGAAACTGAAGATCGCCGATCGCGAGTTCGCATCGCGTCTGCTGGTTGGCACTGGCAAATTTGCGTCGAACGAGTTGATGCGGGACGCACTCATCGCCAGCGGCACCGAGTTGGTCACCGTCGCACTCCGTCGCGCCGATCTCTCAGGCAAACACGATCCGTTTGCGAACATTCTCGACTTTATCGATCCCAAACGTTTTCTGCTTCTGCCAAACACCAGCGGCGCCCGAAATGCGGAGGAGGCCGTGCGCCTTGCGCGCCTGGCGGCGAGCGCAGGTTTGCCGACGTGGATCAAGCTCGAGATTCATCCAGACCCGCGTTATTTGCTGCC
>Ga0066700_10000861_pt1 | contig 11923 bp, 10 predicted proteins | sample GraSoiAngelo_149_FD_66460 | JGI IMG/M metagenome (GOLD analysis project Ga0066700, IMG submission 66460) | Grasslands soil microbial communities from the Angelo Coastal Reserve, California, USA - 14_1009_09_30cm | ecosystem: Environmental > Terrestrial > Soil > Grasslands | place: USA...
GTCCTCACAGTCTGCAGGCTCGTCAGAGCATCTACCACAGAATAGAGAGGCTTGTAAAGTGAGCACGACAAATCCAGTCCGAATCGCCGTCATAGGCGCGGGCTATTGGGGCAAGAAGGTCATTCGCGAGATTCTAGACGTTGGCAAGGCCACCGGACGAGTCCAGCTCCACGCTGTCGTAGACAATTCCCCGACCATGCTGGCTCAGTGCCAACAGGAATTTGGACCGCTGGACTATCGGGTAGACTACCAGGGATTGCTGACCGACCCTGAGTTGTCAGGAGTGCACATTTGCACGCCCAACGCCACCCACTTCGAAGTCGCCTCCAGCTTTCTTAGACATGGGAAGAATGTGTTAGTAGAAAAGCCCCTCACCCTCGCCTCGAAGGAAGCCTACCAGCTCGTTGGAATCGCAGAAGAGAACAAGAAGGTCCTATGTGTGGGCCACATTCACCGATTCAACAATGGAGTCAGAGAACTCCGACAGGCCATGAACACGGGAATACTCGGCGAACTCTACTACGTACGGTTCGGATGGACGGGCTTCTTACCCCCACAAGGATACCGAGAGGTTATCACTGACCTAGCTCCCCATCCATTCGACATATGCAACTACCTCCTAGACATGTGGCCGAACAAGATCACTTGCAGAGGAAAGGGCTACAGAACCAAGGAGAACGAGGAAGTCGCCTTCATTACAGCTGAGCACCCGGGCGGCTTGACGGCACAAGTTGAGGTAAGCTGGCTTGACCGTGAGAAGCGCCGAGATGTTACGGTGGTAGGCAGCAAAGGCATGGCATACCTAGACTGCTCCGAACAGAAAGGAGTTCTTCACGCTTCGCCCAGTACCCAAATCTCCATCACGCCTAGCAACACACTGAGAGAGGAAGTTACCCACTTCGTCAACTGCATTTCAAGTAGCCATGACTCCAAACCCTTTGCTAATCTCTCAGACGGGGTTCTAGGGGCCCGGGTCGTCAGTGTCTTGGAGGCAGCACGGGAATCTCTACGTCAAGAAAGAACCGTGACCGTCCAGATGCCCTTGGCCGAGGAGATCCATGTAAAGTGAGGAGACGCCCAAAATACTCAATTATCAAGAACTCAAGAATCGCGCAGTCATCTCGGGTATATGACCAAGTAAACCTCTACGGCTGCACGATCGGAGAGAACACCAAGATAGACGCTTTCGTCTATCTTGAAGAAGGTGTCACAATAGGCGACAACTGCAAGATTCGACCTTTCGTCTTCATCCCAACCGGAGTAATTATAGAAGACAATGTGTTCATCGGACCGAGCGTCACATTCACCAACGACAAATACCCGAAAGCCCATGGTGAATGGAAACTCCTTGAGACGCGAGTGAAGAAGTTCGCATCTATCGGTGCAAAGAGCGTCATTAATCCAGGGGTAACGATCGGAGAAAACGCCCTCATAGGGGCAGGCTCGGTCGTGACAAGGGACATACCGGATAACGCTATTGCGTTCGGCAACCCTGCACGAGTCGTTAGTAAGAAGGAGCCTGTTCCTATTACATTCAAGCGTCCACATGGCGTGAAAGGAGCGTCGCGACATTGAAGACGATAGCAATAATTCCTGTTTACGGGGAGTCAGATACTATTGCCAGAGTTATCAAGCGCTTCGAGCCAAGCTATGTCGATGAAATATGCGTGGTCGCAGACAAGCCAGGAGTTGTGACGCTGGGAGCCATCGAGGAAGCGGGCCGGCAAATACGAGTTCCAATAAAGACTATACAGAACGCGGTCCGAAACGGAATAGGCTACGCGATACGGCAAGGCTACAAGTACGCGCTCGAAAATGGATTCGAACTCATCGTAATCATGGCGGGAAATGGAAAGGATGACCCGCGCGAAATCCCTCGGTTGACAACGCCTATCCTCGAAGAGGGATACGATTACGTGCAGGGCTCCAGGTTTTTGCCCGGCGGCCGTCGAGAAAAGAATCCTTTCTTGAGAAGCATTTTCACCCGGCTCTTTCCCTATGTGTGGTCCATCATGACTGGCGTTCGGTGCACAGAGGTAACCAACGGCTTCAGAGCTTACAGGGCCTCGATTGTTGCGGACCCGCGCATCAACATGTGGCAGAGTTGGCTTGACAATTACGAGCTCGAATACTACCTTCACTACAAAGTACTGACTCTAGGCTACAAGTTCGCTGAGAGACCAGTTTCAAAAGATTACTCCGCCATAAAAGACAAGAAGTACTCGCATATCTCGCCGTCCAAAGACTGGTGGCAGATCGTAGGGCCGTTATTCCTGCTCAGGCTAGGAGTCAGGAAATAGAGTTGGACCAGAAATTCGTCCCAATCGTATTGGCTGGAAACGACGATCATGACTTGTCCATTCTAACCGAGTACGCGGAATTCTGGAAAGTGCCCTACACTCTCAGGTCTCAAGTTGATCGAAAAAATATCCTTTTCACGTCTAGTCTGCCGAAAGAAATCGACACGCAAGACTCTCGGCCGGCAATCTTTTCTCCAACAAGAATCGAAGGCGCAAGAGAGATCGCACGGCACTTCGGATTGGATGTGACCTTTGAGGAAACGCCAGTTCGCTTGCCAATTTCGCCTGGCGTTTCCGTGTCCCTGCAAACAAGGCTCTACCAATTTTCTGGGCCCGAGCTTGAACCTGTGTTGAAAGACGGCGAGAATATCTTAGTCAACAAGATACTTGGATCAGCTGTCCACATTCTCTCAGTGGACCTCGTATCGGAATATCACCGGGTAATGTACGGCCGAATGGACGAAAATCCGAACTGGAGATTCCGTCTCCTCACGCGAATGCCCTTCTCATACCGCCTTATACCTTCCAGCATTCGGAACAGGTTCTTCAAGGCGAAAAGAAGCGTTACAGCCTTCAGAGAGGAACTACTGGGTCCAGTAGAATTTCTACGCTCGCTCTTCCTTGCGAGCCTATCAATCGCTTCCCAAGATCCGATCCCAATTATTGGTTTCTGGCGGCGAGGCAAGTCCTATGCGCTTGCAGTCAGCCATGACGTGGAAACACAGCTCGGACTTGAAGACGGTGCTGGACGCCTCATTGAGGTTGAGAAAGAGCTAGGCATACGTTCCACCTGGAACCTTCCAACCAATCGGTACCCTTTATCCTCGCAACTAGTAATTGCGCTCGCAGAGAATGGTGAAGTTGGATGTCATGACACGAAGCATGATGGCCGATTGTTGTTCGCAAGCATCACCGACAAGTTGGACAGGGTGAAACGTTGCAGAGAGCGGCTTGAATTTCTCTCGCGAAGACCCGTTCGAGGGTTCAGAGCTCCCCTTCTGCAGCACTCGCGAGAACTCGTGGAAACGCTCGGAAAGGCGGGCTACGAATACGATTCGTCAATGCCGAGCTGGGAGCCTTTATCGCCGACTTCGCTCAAGCCTCACGGGATCGGAGCCGTCTTTCCCTTCCTAATATCGGGCTTGGTAGAGATTCCTGTCTCGATGCCGCAAGACCACCAGCTCATCAGAGTAGGCGGATTGCGAGTCGCTGAAGCCGTCGACCAACTTCTCGAGGTCTCAAGATGGATCAAGGGGACACGAGGTGCTTGTGTTCTACTTGTTCACCCGGACTACGAGTTCGGTCAGGAAGAAGGGCGCAAGGAATACCTCCGTCTCCTAAGGTCGTTCCGATCGGACCCAGCCTGCGACATCATGACTCTCGGCGAGATGGCGCGATGGTGGATCTATCGACAAGAGTCTTACATTGACGAGGGGGGGATGATCAACACTCGTTCAGACAAGAGCAAGAATGCGATTGGAGAACTTGAACTCGAACTCATTATGGGCTATGGATTGGACGGGTTCAAGATAGAACGTCCAAGCGCCAATAGTGTGATCGAGATGCCCAAGAGTTCAAGGCTTAGGTCTTGACTTTCAAATGACCTTCCTGATATCTGCTTTAGAAGTTCTCTACTACGTGATGATAAGCGTCGTTGTCGTAGCCTATACTCTCGGACTCTTTCTCCTGCACAAGGGTTCTCCAAGGCCTCGGTTCCAGCGGGCTAGCGGGGTTGTCCCTACCGTTTCTTTGGTCATTCCTACCTATAACGAAGCTTCAATTATCCTTCAGAAGCTCGAAAATGTTCTCGAGCTAGACTATCCAAGGGAAAAGTTCGAGGTGGTCGTTGTCGACAGTGCGTCCAATGATGAAACCGGAAATATTGTCAAGAAGTTTGCTGGAGATCATAAGCGCGAGGTCAATCTTGTTCTGATAGAGCAGCCTGTCAGGCGAGGCAAAAGCGAGGCGATAAACGAAGCCTTGCGTAGCGTAAAATCTGAAATAATCATCCTGACGGACGCTGACGTTACCTTTCCTTCGGGTTCACTGCGGAAGCTGGTCGAGAATTTCGAGGGATCTGACATCGGAGCTGTCTCCGGTGTGGAAGTTCCCCTTGGAGGAAGGTCAATTTTGACCGGTATAGAAGCAGACTATCGACGGATATACACTGCTATCAGGATGGCTGAGGCCGAGACTGATTCTCCCTTCATGTGCGAGAGCGAGCTTTCAGCCTATAGGAGAGCGCTTCTAGAGCCATTGCGTCCAGGAGTTGTCTGTGATGATGTGGAACTTACCGTCACGGTCAGATCGAAGGGTTTCAAAGCGCTATACGCTCCAGATGTATCGTTCTTAGAGACAGAAGCTGGTAAGCTGAGGCCAAAGCTACAGCATAAGCTTAGGAGAGGAATGAATAATCAGCATGCTCTCCTCCAGAACTCTAACCTCTTGTTTAGGCGGAGCCTCGGGAAATACGGCACGATCGTCTTTCCGTTCGAATTCTTTGTTCACATTGTCTCGCCTATCCTCCTGACCGTTTCCTTGATTTTCTTCTTCGGTCTCTTGGTCGTTTCCCCGATTTCGGCGCTGGTCGCACTTCTTGCGACTGCGATACTGTCGATTCCCGCGCTTGCAATTTTGCGCGGCCTGATCGGCCGGTATCGCGGAACCGACGTTGCGGGTCTTCACGGGACTGGATCGTGGGTCTTCGGGGCTGTTGCATTCCTTGGCTTCCAGCTTGTCTTGCTGGTTGGCCTAGTGAAGCTAGGCTTCAAGGGTCCCCAGATGAACTGGCAACAGGTGCCCGGGACGAGAGTTCCGATTACGGTTGAAGCGCCAAGGTAAGCCCTTTGCAAAGCATCCGAGATCGAGAAGGGAGATCCTCTCGGCTCCGGAGACGCGGGATTCTAGTCGCTTTCTCAGGAGTGGATGGCAGTGGCAAATCGACCCAGGTCGGGCTCCTCGAGAAGAGCTTTGAGAAAGTCAACATGCCGGTTCTGAGAATCCGAAGTCGTTGGCGTCCGGTGCTGTCGCTTCCCTTGCTAGTTATCATGAGAAGGTTAGGGTATGCAAGTGTTCATCGGGCAGGCGGAGTCTACATAGTCGAGACACGGCTGCCAAGCAGAGGTGGGCTAACGTCTCTCTGGTGCATTCTCACCCAGGTCGAGAATATTGTGAAGACCGGCGTAAAGCTTGTTTTTCCCTTGCTTCTCGGCCGAACGGTGATTTGTGACCGGTATGCGCTAGACATGGTGGTGGACGGAATGGCCGGCCTGCATGACGTGCCCGGCAGAACGAGGCTGGGTTTTCAGCTTCTGCGGCTGCTTCCTAAGCCGAATTTTGCCTTCTTTATGGATATTGATCCTGAGGTTGCGTTCAAGAGAAAGCCTGATCTTCCAAGGCTGGAGGACTATGTCGAGAGGCTTCAGCTCTATCGCGAGCTGAGTTCTAGCTGGGACGTAACCATTGTTAACGCTCGAGTATCCGCAGACACGATCCATCGAAAGGCATGGAAAATCATTGCATCAAGCTCTCTGCTAGGCGAACTTGTGGGCGCTTCTGAGGAAATCGTAGGATCGATAGCTAGCGGCAACGTCCGCTAAGACAACATAAACGGTTAGGATGATGATATTGTTTGATGCCTGAAAGAACGGACCTAACCCGAGCAATACCCCCACTGTAATCGATATCAGAACACTTAGGAAAATACTGAGAGCAATTTTTTCAAGCGCATTCACTTGCCCCCCTGGGAAGACTATCATGACTGTGAGTGAGCCTGGGATAATACCTAAGATTCCAAGGCCGAATAGGATTCTCAGAAACAGAGCAGCTCCTGCCTGGGCGTTGGAGATTACGAGGAACAGTTCCGACAGCGCTACGATGATTACAAGGTAGAACCACCAAGCGTTCCAGATGTCGATGAGATATCCCATGAACGAGGCCGCGTCCTTGGTGGACAGTTCGATTGTTCCGTCAGATTGCAATTGTTTGACTAGCCAGAGAAGTTTCTCATCGCTGACGTTGATATTTTCGCCTTTCAAGGACTTCTGGAGAGAGGCGAGACTGTAAGAGCGGTGCCTTTTGATAACCTCGATAAGTTCCTCTCTTGTTAGTTCAGGCAAATCCTAAAGCCTAACCTCTGCCTGCTAAGAGCCAAGACCCAGATATGCGCTTGCGTCTGATGGCTCTTCTGGGAGTTCTCATGCTTTGCAGTTCCCCTTTTTTGATCGGTAGAGAGCAAGCCTACGGGCAGTCTACCCAGGTCGATAATGCTCGTAGCGCTCTGGTACAAGCGTTCGTGTCGGTCCAGGAGGCCGACCTGCAAGGTGCATCTCTAGGCCAGATTTCCCAGCTTGCTGATAGTCTTAATCTAGCACTCCGCTATGAAGAGAATGCGACCAGGCTTGGGTCTGCCATCTACGCCAACGAGTCTTTGGAGCTGTCTAATGCTACTGCAGTCCAGGCTCTGAGCTTCTCTAATGCTGCTCGAACTCATTCTGTCTTCGACCAAGCCTCTGCATACTCCCTAGCTGTAGTGGCTGGTTTCGGTTCCGCGTTGTCAGTTCTAGAGGTCCATCGCTTCAACGGTTTTGTGCGGAAAATCAGATTGCGTCGGATTCGGCTAGGTTGAGGTGTCGAGCATCATGCAACGAAGGATCATAGTGTTCATACTTCTGTTCGCAAGCTTTAGCCTAGTTTACAGCTCAATCGCGTATTACGCGCTCAGCAAGCCTCCCGCCCAAGAGTTCATGGCTTGGGGGGTTTTTTCTCCCAGCGGGGCTCTCTCGAACTATTTCTCGGGAAGTGAGGCCAACGTTATGAGTGGCAAGCCCTTCGACTGGCACTTTGCCATAACTAATCGAATGGGATCTATTCAATATGTTCAGATCGTCTACAGGCTTGGCAACAGCACTAGTTCCAGCCCTAACGCGACAGATTCCGGAGACTCTGTCCCTCAGCTAGGGAATAGCTCAATCTTCATTCCGAACGCGCGGACGGCCATCGTAAATTTTACGTGGAGTCTTACAAAGAAGCCAGTTTCGGGAGGCTCAGTATATATCAACATGACTATTAATGGGCAACAGGTTTCCCCTTCTGTGAGCGCTGTAGCGGGTCAGAAGTTCAGGTTCTTCTTTGAACTATGGACATATAACGTAACCTCAAAATCGTTCCAGTACGGGTACAAGGGACAGAATTCCCGAGTGGGGATCCCTCTTCAGGTTTGGTTCAACGCTGTGTGAGTTACTCGCATTCATCCTAGCTCTTGGTTGGCGTAGATTTGGTCGGTGCCTGTCGAGTATACTAGATTGAAGTTTTGATTGACAGAGGCGGTGTAGTTGTTCCGAGCTTGGACATAGAAGGTTGATTCCGATCCGAACCTCAGGGTGTACAGATTATGCCAATAGTTTGTCACTATGATGTAGTTGGCGGAATTGTCCGACGGGGTGTAGGTTAGGTTAAACCCCGGAACCGTTGGATCGGACTCGGCTTTCACGTAGCCTCCAGTCAGACCGGCGAGGTTCTTCTGCTCTAGCTTCGGTTCTCGTAGCGCCCCGTTAGCTCCAGAATAAAATCTCCATCCATCCTCGTCTGGGTGAAGGAATAGGATCGAGTGTTGCTGGTACAATCCTGCGGCGATATTCGAAACGAACAGTGAAGATCCGGGGAGGTATTCGATCGGGTCCACCCCATATCTGGTCAGAGGTATTATGGCCGAGAAGAGGACCATAATCACGATAAACCCCACCTTTACGAAACGGAAAAGGTCGGTTCTCCGTAGAGTCAGAGCTGCCCTCCGCTCTAGAAGCCACGCGGTAAGAATCACGAAAGGGAACAGGGCGAACAAGTAGCTTCTCTGGAGAACATCCGCACGACCGAAAATGGCTAGAGGAATCGTGGATACGGCCGCGAGGAAAAGTCCTCCGAGGAAGAGTTCTCTCGGCTGAAATTTCCGGAAGAGCACGAAGTACGCAAGACCAACTGACCAGACTATGACCGAGACGCCTTGCTCTGCGAGGATTGTCAATTCATAGCTGTAAGATGGGGTTGCTGCAACGTTCGAGGTCTGGATCGGAGATCCCATGGGCAGTCGTAAGAGTGACTGAAGGGCTCTATCCACGATGGAGGTCTGAACTAGGACTCGCGCATCGACAGCAATGCTAGCCCACCAGAAGAGAATCACGCCGATGAACACCATGAACGGGAGGGCCAATTTCGAGGCCTGCTGGTTGAAGGAGGTCCTGGATCTCAAGCGCGACAGGACCAGGAAGCCTGCAAGTCCGAGACTAACAGCGAGAGGGGTTTCAGGATGACTCGCGACAAAAATAGGCGTTGACATGAGTCCCATCATCGTCCAGATTTTTCTCCGAGGCTCATCGTCGATTATCTTCAACAACAGAAATATTGCTCCAAGATAGAGGATCAGCTCCAGGCTTTGGGGTGAGATGTGCAACTGAAACCATAACCCACCCAAGAGGGTTGCCGAGGCCAGGGAAGCATACTGCGGGCTATGCATTCTAGCAATAACGTATGCTAGAAACACGACCACCAGTGACAGACCTAATGGATAGAACCTCATCAGCTGAAAGGAATCGATTCCTGCAATCGACACCAGCTCGGCGATGAATGCGAAGACACCCGGAAATTGGTGAACGTACCAGTTGGGAGAGGTCACCCATCCTTGATAGTTGAGAAGATCCAGCGAGTTTCCAGTGTGATAATACGTGTCGAGGAATCTTGGGTCTTGATAAGTGAAAGCTGGGAGTCCGACAAGATAGAAAGCAAGCAGGAATAGGACAGAAATGTCCAGTCCGACCTGTGCCCTTCCTCGAAGAGCTGACCGGATGAAGAACAATGCGAGTGTGGCTGCGAGTCCCCACCAATACGTTATTGGCAGGTGAGAATAGTAGTAGAAGCTGTTAGCCGTGAAGCTTGTGATTCGGAATATTGAGGCTGTAATGAACCAGAGCGAGATTGCTTGAGTAGAGAGCAGCAGGATTACTACAAGTGTCCTTATGTCGATTGTGTCATAGAGCGGTTTCGGTTTGGAAAACGGGCCCGGTCTCTCGCCTTCGATCTCTAGTTCCGGTTCGGTCCGTTTCTTGACAGATCGCTTGATCTTCCGCGTCTGGCTAATTCTACCGCTCTCCAGGCGCATGATCCAGAAACCGGTAACAAGAAATAACTCAGTGATTGCGCCTGCGACAATCCATTCATTCAGTAGGACGAGACCGAACGGAAAGTTTTGAGAGAGCCATGCTCTGAAAAAACCGTTTGAACGGCTCTCGAGATACATCCAGTACAGCAGGAACGTAATGATGACGGTTTGTGAGACTAGGAGGACCTCTGTTCTCCTTTTAGCAAGCACGTTTTTTCGATCCTTTGGACTCAGCCGCGGGGCTTTCTAGTATCATCGCATCTGTGACTGGGCATTCGAGAAGGGGGAACAGCTCCTATAAGAAATCGTTCGGTTCTCGTCGCTCTAGTCAATAATTCTACCGCCTAAGAATACCTTCGATACAATACAGCCGTTGGATCGTCGAAAGTCGTGGTTGGAAACCGTCACAAAAAACTAGTTCGGACAGTGCCAAGATTAGCCACGTGATGGTTCACGATAACTAGTGCGAACTGTTCATTTCCAGATCGGTCTATTCGACAGAGCTGATACTAGTTGGCGAAAGTTGAAGATTCTCATATCCCAAGTCCCAGTGTAGGCCCCGAACAAGTGGGTTCGGCCTCTCCCAATATCCGTGAGAGGATCATCGCATATTATCCCGCAGTTTCCCACAGTCTTCGCCCAGTGAGAGTCGCTTCCTGCGGTTCGAGGACGACAGTGTGCTTCCGCAAGGGACATCGCTCTAGCGTTGGCTAAGCCTCTGTTCATCGAGTTGAAGACTTCGATTCCGTCCGTCTTGAGACATTCCTCACCGAGAGAGGGTCGGACCCTGCTCGAAAAAGGATGAGATGCTATGGCAATTCCTCCTAGGTCATGAATCCTCTCTACCGTCTCTTCGACACTGAGTCTTTTGGGGACGTTTGCCTCAATGCCGATAGCGAGTATGTGACCCGATCGACTTGTCACCTCGGCTCCCGGAACAAGTTGAAAATCCTTGTAGTCTCGGGCAATCTTTCTCCCTACTAGACCTCCCTTTACATTATCATGATCCGTTATTATCATCCCCTGGACGCCTTTTGCAATTGCTGCCTCTATCATCTCTCTAGGTGTATTCAGCGCATCAAATCTGCGACGACGCCTATTGCTGTAGACGGTGTGGCAGTGTGTCTCCCATTTCAACAAGGAACGTCTATGCCAATTTCATGCTCGTGGCGATTAAAGCCTCTATGCTCACTATGGAAGTTCGATTCCTGGTTGACCAGTAATGAGGGAGAGTAGTAGGGATGGCTCGATTCTCGAAAACGACGAGAAAGTCCAAGAGTGCGTTGTTCGCCCCGATTGTCTGGGGTGGGAGCCGATCATAGGACTGAAAGCTGCCAAGGCTAGCAGGAATAACACGGGTAGGGTGTCGAGTTCGTATCATCGGTTACTATGCCGCCAGATCCAAGGGATCTTATTTGCGTGGCCTATCCTACCTTTCGCAGCGAACTTGATTGTGTTAAGTCTATTGATATCTTCGGCAACAGTTCGATACACTCGAAGATTTTCTCCCTCCGCAGCCTAGATTGGAGTATGAGGAGAAAGAATAGTCCCTTTCGAGTTGGCTTTCATCCCTGTCGGATATTTAGGGATAACTTGGCCTCGGTTATCGGACGTCTGGGTACGGAAGGGGAAAGTGTTCAAATCGTTCTCTTCGAGCAACTATTCATTGAAGCGAGAAGACAGGTCTCGAGGGGACTTGTTGTCTCAAGGAATGTTCCTCAGATGTTCGCAAGAAAACGCCATGCCAAACTAGTCCTAGTGTGTTGCTTTGCCCTGATAGCGCTGACTGTCATCCCCCGTGTTCGGCCAATCAATCCAGTTCCCCCTCAAACTCAAGGACACGTCTCGGCGACACACCTTGAATCAACGAACGTTCGAGTTTCAAGTAGCAGGTCTGTACCCGCTTCAGATCCCGCTCTGCCCCCTGTAGTCCAAGGATGGGGAGGAGTTACCATCGACGAAGTAGCAAATGGACAACTCCAACCGACCCTCCAAAGACTAAACCAATCAGGATACAATGGAATAAGAATAATGTTCAGTGGAACCGTTACGCCTTGCTCTTCCGGGGAACTGGGTTCTTGGAATCCAGACTGGTTCAATCAAGCCATACAGGAAGCTCGGCAGTACAACATGTGGATCATTCTTGACTACCACAGCTATCTGGACCTAACTAACGGCTGTCAAACAGAATGGTTGGCCTTCTGGAATCTTGTTCTCTCAACTAACTGGGGCTATGATCGAATCGTCTGGGAGCCAATCAACGAGCCTGCCGGGCTGGTCACCGTATTGTCTTCAGCATGCCAGGCATGGATCACTCAAGCACGAACTCTCGGCGACAAACACTGGATCGCTGTCGAGAATACAATGAGCAATGGAGGCTGTAACTTTGATCCTCTATCTCTAGTCAACTGCTATCCAGTCGTGACGGATCCGTTGAACGAAACCTTTCTGTCAATCCACCTTGTCAGTG
>Ga0066700_10000864_pt1 | contig 11916 bp, 8 predicted proteins | sample GraSoiAngelo_149_FD_66460 | JGI IMG/M metagenome (GOLD analysis project Ga0066700, IMG submission 66460) | Grasslands soil microbial communities from the Angelo Coastal Reserve, California, USA - 14_1009_09_30cm | ecosystem: Environmental > Terrestrial > Soil > Grasslands | place: USA...
CGCCAGCTGGCGGAAGCCCGGACGGTGCTCGACGAGACCGCGATGCTGGCGGCGGCCGAGTCGGGGGGCGGGGAGCTGCCGCGTGAGTTCACGCTGCCGACCGTGCACCGGCTCGAGGAGCTCGGCGAGAGGCCACGACTGGTCCTGACCGCCGGCGAGGGTGCACCTGACGCGCTCGACCTGGGCTGGTTCGAGGGCGAGCCACTGGTCGGCCAGTCGCGCGCCCTGGCTGGGTTTGCGGGCCGAGGCGAAGGCGCGGACGTCGTCTTCGCCACCGAGCAGGCCGAGCGGCTGCGCGCGCTGCTGGACGAGGCCGGCGTCAAGAGAGCCCTTCAGGAGATCGACCTGGACCTGGACCTCGATCTCGAGACCGCGATTCACCACGCGTCGGTCGACCTCGTTGCGGGCTGCGCCCAGCCGGCGATCGGTTTTCACCTGGCCACCGACGCCGAGCTCTTCGGCCGCGTCCGGCGGCCATCCCGGGGCAGCCGCGCCGCGCGCACGCGGGCCGAGGACCTGACCCGCGAATTCACGCTCGACTTTGCGCCGGACGAGCTCGTGGTCCACGTCGACCATGGGGTCGCGCGCTTCAAGGGGATGCGGCTGATCGAGTCGGATGGCGCGCATCGCGAGTACCTCGAGCTCGAATACGCTGAGGGAGACCGCCTGTTCGTGCCGGTCGAAAACCTCGACCGGGTGCAGAAGTACCTGGGTGGGGCGGAGGGGACCCCCGCGCTGCACCGGCTCGGCACCTCCGACTGGACGCGCGCGCGGGGACGCGCCCGCAAGGTCGTCCAGGACGTGGCGGAGGACCTGCTGAAGATCTACTCGATGCGCGAGGCCCGACCTGGCATCGCGTTCGCGCCGGACACCGCATGGCAGCAGGAGCTCGAGTCTTCCTTTCCTTATGAAGAGACGCCGGACCAGGTCGCGGCGCTGGCCGAGATCAAGGCGGACATGGAGTCGGACCGCCCGATGGACAGGCTCCTGTGCGGCGACGTCGGCTTCGGCAAGACCGAGCTTGCGCTGCGCGCAGCGTTCAAGGCAGCGATGAGCGGGAAGCAGGTCGCGGTGCTCGCGCCGACGACTGTGCTGGCACAGCAGCACTTCCACGTTTTCAGCGGCCGACTCAAGAACTTCCCGGTCGTGGTCGAGATGCTGTCGCGATTCGTCGACGACGAGGCGGCGGCGCGCACTGTCGAGGGATTGAAGAGCGGCCACGTCGACATCGTGGTCGGCACGCACCGCCTCCTCCAGCGCGATGTTCGTTTCAAGCGACTCGGCCTGCTCGTCGTCGACGAGGAGCACCGTTTCGGCGTGATGCAGAAAGAGCGCTTGAAGAAGCTGCGGACGCAGCTCGACGTCCTCTCGCTTTCGGCGACGCCCATCCCGCGCACTCTGCACATGGCGGTCGGCGGCATCCGCGACATGAGCGTCATCCAGACTCCGCCCGAAGAGCGCCAGCCGATCAAGACTTACGTGACCGCCGATGAGGACGAGCTGATCACGGAGGCGATCGGGCGCGAGCTGCACCGGCAGGGGCAGGTGTACTTCGTGCACAACCGCGTGAGGACGATCCAGAAAGCCGCCGAGCGCGTGCGCAAGCTGGTCCCCGAAGCGCGCATCGCCATCGGTCACGGCCAGATGTCGGAAGACGAGCTCGCGACGGTGATGGTGGACTTCGAGTCCGGCAAGTTCGACGTGCTCGTATGCACGACGATCATCGAGTCCGGCCTCGACATCCCGAACGTGAACACGATCCTGGTCGAGCGCTCCGACCGATTCGGGCTGGCCCAGCTCTACCAGCTGCGCGGACGCGTCGGTCGCTCCGGCAGGCGCGCCTACGCGTATTTCCTCTACGACTCGGGGCGCTCGCTGACCGAACAGGCGGACAAGCGGCTCGACGTGATCTCCGGCCTGCACGAGCTCGGGCAGGGGTTCAAGATCGCCCTCCGCGACCTCGAGATCCGCGGTGCTGGGAACCTGCTCGGCACGGAGCAGCACGGCGCCATCGCCGCGGTGGGCTTCGAGATGTACCTGCAGATGCTGCAGGGCGCGGTCAACCAGCTGCGCAGCGGCTCAGAGGAGACGGCCGTCGCGGACGTCCTTTCGACTGCCGAGATGAACCTCGACCTCCCGCTCGACCACTTCATCCCGCGCTCCTACATCCGCGACGAGAAGCTGCGCCTGGGCGCCTACCGGCAGCTTGCCGGCGCCGAGGAGGAGGGCGAGCTCGAGTCGATCCTGCGCTCGCTCAAGGACCGCTACGGCAACGCGCCCCCGCAGCTCGACAACCTGGCGTACTCGCTGCGCGTGAAGCTGAAGGGGCAGCGCATGGGCTTGCGCGGGGTGATCGCGGAGGGCCACGACATCGTGATTCGCGTCGACCCGCAGCGTTTTCTCGACGTCGAGGAGCTGTCACGGCGGCTCGCCGGGCGCATCTCGCTTGGCCCGAACCGAATCAAGATGCGGCGGCAGGGCGAGGGCTGGGAGCAGGATCTCACGATGCTGCTGGACGAGATGGCGCAGCTCTACCAATCGGGTCAGCCGGCGGCGGTTCCGTCGCCTTCATAGAATCGACACGGTGATGGAAAAGCCTTACTCCGACGGGATCGCCGCGATCTTCGAGGTCGTGCACCGGCTGCGCGCGCCCGGCGGATGCCCATGGGACCGGGAGCAGACGCACGAATCGCTGCGGCCGTACTTGCTCGAAGAGACGTATGAGCTGCTCGAGGCGATCGATTCGCGCGACGACGACAAGATGATGGAAGAGCTCGGCGACCTGCTCCTTCAGGTTGCGATGCATGCGGAGATCGCGGCTGAGGAAGGGCGGTTCGACGCGACGAAAGTGTCCGAGGCCGTGGCGGCGAAGATGGTCAAGCGCCACCCGCACGTCTTCGGCGATGTGTCGGTCGCCAACGCCGACGAGGTGCTGCGCAACTGGGAGCACCAGAAGATGCACGAGTCTCGCAAGGCGGGCAGCGAAGAGTCGGTCGTCGACCGCGTGCCGGCCAGCTTGCCCGCTCTCGCGTGGGCGCTCGGCCTGCAGAAGCGGGCCGCGCGCGTCGGCTTTGACTTCGCGTCTCCCACCACGGCTGCCGAATCTGTCGCGGAAGAGGCGCGCGAGCTGGCGGAGGTCACCGACCGGGAGCGCGCCTTCGATGAGCTGGGCGACCTGCTGTTCGCCATCGTCTCACTGGCGCGGAGCCTGAAGGTGAACCCGGAGGATGCTCTCCGTGTCGCGGGCCAGAGATTTCGCACGCGCTTCGCCGCTACCGAGGCCTCCCTGCGCAGCGAGGGCAAGACCTTCACCGACGTCGATGAGGCGGAGAAGCGTCGACGTTGGGAGGAGTCCCAGCCCCATCCCCCGGCTTCGCCGGGTACTTCCCCATAAATGGGGAAGACGTTGGAAGACCATTTGATATAGTCGGCACCTCTTCCGCTCGTTTTTGAAAACGTCGCAGCATGAGACACAGCAGAGCATTGACAGTCGCGGGAAGTGTGCGCACCAGATCGTTTGGGCTGCGCAAGATGGTGCTGCTCATCGCCGCCGCCGTCGTGTTGGTGTGGGCCGGCATTGCATTCGCGCAGGAGGCTTACCTCAGTCATCGTCTGAGCCAGCAGGTATCCGACCTCCGCCGGCAGAACGCCCAGATCACCGCGCAGAACGCCGGGTATCAGAAGGACGTGCAGGCGCTGACCTCGGGGACGGCAGACGAGGAGGAAGCGCGACTCAACGGCTACGCGAAACCGAACGAGAAGCTGTACCTGGTCACGACTCCGCCGAGCCCATCGCCACTGCCCTCTGCCTCTCCGTCCGCCAAGGCCCACTAAAGACCCGGCGGTATACTTTTCCTCGCGGAGTGGAGCAGCGGCAGCTCGTCGGGCTCATAACCCGAAGGTCCTTGGTTCGAATCCAAGCTCCGCAACCATTCTTTTTCCAATCCCCCAGTGCATTCGTGCCCGAGGCCATGAACAAGAGAAAGCGCGTCGCCATCGACAAGCACCGCAGAAAGAAAAAGAAGCTGAAGGCGCGAGCTCAAGCCGCTCGTTAAGCTCGTTCCGGCGGTGCCGTAGCTCAGGTGGTAGAGCGCGCGACTCATAATCGCGTTGTCGGTGGTTCGAGTCCACCCGGCACCACCATGAGCCCGGATTCCGCATCACTGACGCCAGACGTGCGTATCGAGGCCCTCTTAAACGCACTGCTGGCGTCAGACGTGCGGAATCTGAGGGTGCTCGTCGCGGTGTCGGGCGGCCCCGATTCCACCGCTCTGCTCATCGCCCTCCAGGAAGCCGGGCACGACGTGGTCGCCGCGCATTACGACCACGCGTTGCGTGAAGGCTCTGACGCGGTGGGGGGCAACGTGGCCGCGCTTTGCGAGCGACTTGGCCTCCGGCTCATCACCGAGCGCCGAAGCGAACCGCTGGCCAAAGGTTCGCTCCAGGCCGCCGCGCGCACGCTCCGTTACGCGTTCCTGGACCAAGCCCGAGCCGAGTCCGGTGCGGAGGTCATCGCGCTGGCGCACACCGCGGACGACCTGGTGGAGGGGGTCGTCCTTCATCTATTGCGCGGATGCGGACTCGCGGGCTTCCGCGGCATGCCTGCGCGGCGCGGCCATTACGTGCGTCCTTTCCTCGACGTTTGGAAGAGCGACGTGCGCGACTTCCTGAGACGCCGTGGGGTCGTGCCTCATGAGGACCCCGCGAACCTCGACCCCCGGTTCGCACGCGTGCGTGCGCGACTGCAAATCCTTCCGACGCTCGAACGCGACCGGCCTGGGATTACAAGACGTTTCCATGCGGCGGCCCTTGCAGTGGCCAGGCTGCAAGGGGTCGCTGAGCACGCCGCGTCGGGTCCGATCGACCGAAATCGAATGCGCTCGATGCAGGAGCCCGCGGCGGTGGAAACCCTGAAGCTGCTCTACACGAACGCCGGCGGGGCCGCGCCCGGACTGTCCCGGACCCACATCGATGCGATGTTGAGCCTGGTCGGCCCCGGTCGGGGCGGCCGGGGCGTCGATCTTCCCGGCGGCCTGCGTTTCCGTATCGTGGGGGACCACATGGAAGTCGTCGCCTCCAAGCCCGCAGCCGCCGACCCGCCTCGACTCGAGGTTCGGACCTGCCCTGGCTGCGACGACGCTCAAGCTGCCCACCTTCGGGCCGGCCTTCATTTAAACGTGGGATTCCGGCGCCCGGGCCTTCGACTTCGGCCGGCCGGCGGCCGCGGCTCGCGCAAGCTGCAGGACATCTTTGTCGACGCGCGCGTGCCGCGCGAAGAGCGCGATGGCTGGCCGCTCGTCTTCGCGGGCGAGAAGCTCGCATGGGTTCCCGGTCTCGCCGTCGACGCCGACCTGGCGCCGATCGCCGGGCAGGAGGTGCTTCACGTGGCCATCGCACCTATGCCGGCTCATTTGGGCCACAAAGTTGTTAGGCTAGAAACTCCAAAAGCTCTCGAGGAGATCTGAGTTGAGTCGCTTTCCCCGCTCCAGCCTCTTTTATTTCGCATTGGTCGTGGTACTCGGCCTCATCTTCTGGTTCACCTGGACCTCGCTTCAGAGCCAGAACCAGGGCGACTGGGATTACTCGACGATGCTCACGAAGGCCGCCGACCACCAGGTGACCGCGGTCGAGATCAACGGCACCGATGGCATCGCCACAAGCACGGACGGCAAGAAGCACAACGTCGTCCTGCCGGATTGCTCGGGCCAGTGTCAGTTCGTGACCGACCTCCAGAACGCAGGGGTCGACGTGAAGTACGACAAGAGCCAGACGGGCAGCTACCTGATCAGCGTCCTGCTGCCGAACATCATCCTCGTGATCCTGATCGCCGCCTTCATGTGGTGGGTGCTGCGCCAGACGCAGAGCGGCAACAACCAGGCAATCTCGTTCGGGCGATCGCGCGCGCGGCTGATCGCCGGTGACAAGCCGGCCATCACCTTCGCCGACGTTGCGGGCGTCGATGAGGCGAAACAGGAGCTCTCGGAAATCGTCGAGTTCCTCAAGTACCCCGAGAAGTTCGTCGCGTTGGGTGCGCGCATTCCCAAGGGCGTGCTGCTCGTGGGTCCTCCTGGAACCGGCAAGACGCTGCTCAGCAAGGCCGTCGCCGGTGAAGCCGGGGTGCCGTTCTTCTCCATCTCGGGATCTGAGTTCGTCGAGATGTTCGTCGGTGTGGGCGCGAGCCGCGTCCGCGACCTGTTCGACCAGGCCAAGAAGAACTCACCGTGCATCGTGTTCGTGGACGAGATCGACGCCGTCGGCCGCCAGCGAGGCGCCGGGCTTGGGGGCGGTCACGACGAGCGCGAGCAGACCCTCAACCAGCTGCTGGTGGAGATGGATGGATTCGACACCAACACCCACGTGATCGTCATCGCGGCCACCAACCGCCCCGACGTTCTCGACCCCGCGCTCTTGCGGCCGGGTCGTTTCGACCGCCACGTCACGCTCGACCGGCCGGACATCAAGGGCCGCCGCCAGATCCTGGACGTGCATGCGCGAAACAAGCCGCTCGACTCGACGGTCGACCTCGACGTCCTCGCGCGCCAGACCCCAGGCTTCAGCGGAGCCGACCTGGCCAACCTGATCAACGAGGCCGCCATCCTGGCCGCCCGAGCCAACCAGAAGGTGATCGGCATGAACGAGCTCGAGGAGGCCATCGCCCGCGTCATCGCAGGCCCCGAGCGCAAGAGCCGCCGCATCTCGGACAAGGAGAAGGAGGTCATCGCCTATCACGAGACCGGCCACGCGCTGGTCATGAAGGCGCTGCCGCACACCGACCCCGTGCACAAGGTCTCGATCATCTCCCGCGGAATGGCGCTCGGCTGGACGCTGAGCCTGCCCGAGGAAGACAAGTACCTGGTCTCGCGCGACGAGCTGTACGACCAGATCGCCGGCATCATGGGCGGCCGGGTCGCCGAAGAGATCGTCTTCAACGACATCACGTCCGGTGCGGAAAATGACATCCAGCGTGCGACCCAGCTCGCGCGCCGCATGGTGACGCAGTGGGGCATGTCGGAAAAGCTCGGCACCGTGACCATGGGCCACAAGGAGGAGCTCGTGTTCCTCGGTCGCGACCTCGGCGAGCAGCGGAACTACTCGGAGGAGATCGCCGCGGTGATCGACGAAGAGATCCGTTCCATCATCAACCACGGCTACCAGACCGCCCGGACCATCCTCACGCAGCAGCGCAGCAAGATGGACGCGGTGGTGGAGCGGCTGAAGGTCGTCGAGACGATCGACGGCAAGGAGCTCGACGAGATCATCAACGGCGCAGTGCCGCAGCGGCCGGCCGCGGCCAGCTCGTCAGCCTCGTAGAGACCCACTCGGCGAGTCGGGAAGGGTTGTTCGGAACCCCCCACCCCAGTCCCCTCCCCGGCTAGCGGGGAGGGGTTGCGGTGATGCCACAACCAACTCTCACGGTCGCAGGCCGAGGCAATCTCGGCCGCAGCCTGGCTCGCGCCATCCACGCGCGCCTCGTGCCTGCGCGAGCCGGTTTCCGGATGCCGCGCCGTGGCCTGCTTTTCCTGGCCGTGCCCGATGGCGCTGTCAGCGAGATGGCGACTCGCATTGCTCGCATGAAGCCGCCGGCGGAGCTCGGCGTCGTGCATGTGAGCGGTGCGCTGGGACTTGACGCACTCAGCGCCCTCGAGGGCAACCCTCGCGGTTCGTTTCATCCACTGCAGTCCTTTCCGATGCCGCGCGACCCATCGGCCTTTCGCGGGATCGCTGTCGCGGTCGATGCAACTACTCCGACTTTGATGCGGCAGCTGCGTGCCCTGGGCCGGGCGATCGGCGCCAAACCCAGGCACGTCGGAGACGGGGAGCGTGTCCTGTATCACACCGCGGCGGTCTACGCCTCGAACTTCGTCGACGTGGTGGTGGCGGAGGCGGTGCGGCTGCTGGGTGAGATCGGTTGGACGGAGCGGGAGGCCACAGAGGCGCTGATGCCACTGGTGGATGGTGCGGTGTCGAACATCCGCCGGCGCGGTGTGGTGGGAGCGCTCACGGGGCCGATTCGGCGGGGGGACGCTGAGACCGTGGCGCGGCATCTTGAGGCGCTGGGGACGCTTGGTATCAGCCCCTCCGGCGGGGCCCCATCTGAGCTTTATCGTATGCTCGCCCTGGTTGCGCTTCGGATCGCGCTGGAGGCGGGACTCGATCCCGCGGCGGCCGAGCGGACCAGAAGGGCGCTGACCCGGCATGTGGCAGCGACCCGGAGGAGAGGTGGCGCATGACCACTGTGCTGGACGTCCAGCGATTCAAGGACGATGGCCGACGTTTTGCCGTGCTCACCGCGTACGACTTCCTGACCGCGAAGATCCTCGACGAGGCGGGGATCCCGGTCCTCCTGGTCGGTGACAGCCTCGGGATGGTCGTGCTGGGGCACCCCACGACGCTCCCGGTGACGCTCGACGACATGCTGCATCACGCCAAGGCGGTCGCCCGCGGCGCTCGCCAGGCGCTCCTGGTGGGCGACATGCCGTTCATGTCCTACCACGCGTCGGTCGAGCAGGCGATCACCAGCGCCGGCCGGTTCGTGCAGGAGGCCGGCATGCATGCGGTCAAGCTCGAGGGCGGCGGCAGGGTGATCGAGATCACGCGGCGCCTGACCGAGCTCGGAATTCCCGTCATGAGCCACGTCGGGCTGACGCCGCAGTTCGTCCACCAGATGGGCGGATTCAAGGTGCAGGGCAAGACGGACGCACAGGCGGCGCAGATCCTGGCCGACGCCAAAGCCCTCGAGCAAGCTGGCGCGTTCAGCATCGTGCTGGAGGGCGTGCCGAGCCAGCTCGCCGCGCGCGTAACCAAGGCGCTCCACATCCCGACCATCGGGATCGGCGCCGGCCCGGGCACCGACGCCCAGGTCCTGGTGCTGCACGACATGCTCGGACTCACCACCGGCAAGGCGCCGAAGTTCGTCAAGCGTTACGCGAACCTGGCGGAGGAAATCTCCAGGGCGGCGACGAGCTATTCGGACGACGTCCGCAAAGGCACGTTCCCGGGGCCGGAGCACGAGTACTCGGCCAACGGTTCGGCACCGGCAAAGGACCGCGAAGAGGTCAAGTACGGCCCCGGATAACGGCCTGGTCGTAATCGAAACCCCCGGCGCGATGCTCGACGCGTCGCGCCGGTGGCGCCATGAAGGGAAGTCGATCGGCCTCGTGCCAACGATGGGTGCGCTGCACGCCGGCCACCTGAGCCTGGTTGACGCCGCGAGACGCGAGAACGACGTCGTGGTGGCCAGCGCTTTCGTCAATCCGATCCAGTTCGGGCCCGGCGAGGACTTCGAGCGCTACCCCCGCGACCCTGACCACGACGCGGCGCTGTTTGCGCGGGCCGAGGTCGACGCCGTCTACCGGCCCTCGACCCAGGCGATGTATCCGAGCGGAGCCAGCACGCGCGTCCACGTGGGCGGCGTGTCCGAGCCTCTCGAGGGAGAGGCCAGGCCAGGCCACTTCGAGGGCGTGGCCACGGTCGTCACCAAGCTGTTCGCCGCGGTCGAGCCGGACCGGGCCTACTTTGGCCAGAAGGACGCGCAGCAGGCGGCGGTGGTCAAGCGCCTGGTCAGCGACCTCGACCTGCCGGTGGAGATCCGTATCGTCCCGACCGTGCGGGAGCCCGACGGCCTCGCTCTCAGCTCGCGCAACGTGTACCTGACGCCGGACGAGCGCAGGGGCGCCGTGGCGCTCAGCTCAGGGTTGCGGGCCGCGGCGGAGGCGTACGCGGCGGGCGAGCGCCGCCACAATGTGCTGCGAGCCGCGCTGCTCAGCCGGCTCGACGCCGAACCCCTGGCGCAGGTCGAATACGCGGAAATCGTCGATCCCGAGACGTTCCTGGCGCCTGGCCGGCTCGCGGTGCTCGCGGTCCGATTCGGCAAGACGAGGCTGATCGACAACCACGACCTCGGAAAGGCGTTTCCCGGGTAACCGACTTTTGTGCGGTAATATTGACGCTCGATTTGGCGGAGGCCGTTTTGACGACCAATACCACACCAATAATTTCTAGGGGGTTCGTATTTTGGCTACTGAGTCTGGTGTCGTCCTGACCGAAAACGAGGAGGGTACCGACCAGGATTCATCGGCATCGATGACGATGGAGGACTACCTCCACTACGAGGAGGAGGCCTTCAAGACCCCCAACCACGGGGACATCGTGGATGGGATCGTTGTGCGAGTGGACCCGGACGAGGTCCTGGTCGACATCGGAGCCAAGGCCGAAGGCGTGATCTCGAGCAAAGAGCTCGGCATGCGGGGCGACCTCGACTCCGTCGGGCTCGAGCCCGGAGACCAGATCAAGGTCTACGTCCTGCAGCCCGAGAACGAGGAGGGCAACGTCGTCCTCAGCCTGCGGCGCGCCCGGGCCGAGACCACGTGGATCGTCGCTGCCGAGAAGCAGACCGACGGAACGGTGATCGACGCCGACGTGCGCGAGCAGAACAAAGGCGGGCTGATCGTGAACATCCTCGGCCTGCGCGGCTTCCTGCCGTCGAGCCAGGTTGCGCGTGCATACGCCGGCAGCCTCGAGACGCTGGTCGGCAAGCGCATCCCGGTCAAGATCCTGGAGGTCAACCGCAAGCGCAACCGGCTGATCGTCAGCCAGAAGGCGGCGGAGGACGAGGATCGAGCACGCAAGCGCGAAGAGCTGTTCAGCCGGCTGCAGACCGGGTCGACCGTGAAGGGCACGGTCTCCGGGATCACCAGCTACGGCGCTTTTGTCGACATCGGCGGCGCCGACGGCCTGATCCACATCTCCGAGCTGTCGTGGGACCGCGTTTCCAAGGTGACCGACGTGCTGCAGCTGGGCGAGGAGGTCTCCGTGAAGGTGATCAAGCTCGACCCGGAGCAGACCCGGATCTCGCTGTCGCTGCGCCAGCTGCAGCAGGACCCGTGGGAGCGGCTGGTCCAGTCCATGCCCGTGGGCTCGATCGTCGAGGGCCAGGTGACGAAGACCAAGAAGTACGGAGCGTTCCTGCAGATCATGCCGGGCATCGAGGGCCTGCTTCACATCTCCGAGCTGTCGTGGGACCACGTGGAGCGGACCGAGGACGTGCTCAAGGTCGGCGAGACGGTGCAGGTGAAGGTCATTGGCATCGACACCGCGCGGCGCCGTATCTCGCTCAGCCTGAAGCAGCTGTCGGCGCCGCCGGCGAGTCTGGCCGGGGCTCGAACGGACCACCGCCCGGACGAGTACCCCGAAGAAGAAGAGGAGTAGTCCCAGCCCCTCCCCCGAGCTTCACCCACCCAGCGCCGCTAGGCGCTGCGCCGCCGGGCTGAAGTAGGGGTCGATCTGTAGCGCGCGCTGGTAGGCGCGGCGTGCCGCGGCGCGGTTGCCGAGCTGCGCTTCGCGGTCGCCCAGCTGGACGTACAGGTCCGGCTCGGTCTCGCCCAGGTCCGCCGCCTTGCGCAACTCCTCCACCGTGCCGATGGCCCAGTGGTACCGGGCTTGCAGCGGGTCGACTCTTACGGCGAGGTCGGCGCGGCCTTTGAGGTACCAGACGTCGGCGAGGACGGGGAGGACGGCAAACGCGACCGCCACCAAAACCAGGAACGTGGCGCTTATCCCCCTCACCCCACGAAGGTGGGGCCCCTCTCCCCTGGGTGAGAGGGTCTCTCCCACGCCCGTTGCACTCCACAGCGTGCCGGCGAGGAGCCAGAACATGCCGGTGGCGGGGGCCCAGTCGAAGTTGAAGAGCACCCAAACCGTGTAGCCGACCAGCGCGGCGCTCAGGGCACCGACATCACGGTCGAATCGCTGGCGCCATGCTCCCCTGGACAGCACCAGGAGCACCCAACCCAGTGCAGCCAGGCCGAGAACGCCCTCGGTCGCCGCGATGTCGAGCGGGCCGGAGTGGATGCGGTCGAATGTCACCAAGGATGCGTAGTCCTGGCTCAAGAAGTGGCCGAACGAGAGCCCGGTGGC
>Ga0066700_10000887_pt1 | contig 11823 bp, 11 predicted proteins | sample GraSoiAngelo_149_FD_66460 | JGI IMG/M metagenome (GOLD analysis project Ga0066700, IMG submission 66460) | Grasslands soil microbial communities from the Angelo Coastal Reserve, California, USA - 14_1009_09_30cm | ecosystem: Environmental > Terrestrial > Soil > Grasslands | place: USA...
GTTTTTCGCGGGTCCAGGTGCGTGTGAGGAGCTGAAACGCGAGCAGGATGATGAACATGGCGACACACAGCCAGGCGAACCAATCACCGACACGCGTGTAAAGTGTTTTCTCGCTCGCGACGTTTACTTTTCCAGTAATCGATACGAAGCGATCGGGCACCGTCGCTGCTTCGGCCAGGATGCGACCCCGGTTATTGCTGAGAGTTAATAGACCGTTGCGCGCAGAGCGCGCGAGCGCGAACCCGTTTTCAACTGCGCGGAGTACGGCCATACGCGAGTGCAACCATCGATCGACATTGAAGTCCCATGCGGGGACCAGCATCAGGTCCACGCCGTCTGCGGCGTATTCGCGGCTGAGCTTCGGAAAATCCATGTCCTTGCAAACTTGCAGTCCCCACCGCCCGGATGACTCATCCAGAATGATTCGTTTATCGCCCGGTGTTTCGGGCTCGACTGCCGGAATCAGATGATGCTTGTCGTAATTGGCTTGTAATTTTCTATCGGCCGAATAAAAGCGGGAAGAATTGAAGGAGCCGGAGGACGTTCTCCGAACGAGGCCAACGACAACCGCAGCACGTGTAGTAGTTGCTGCCGAAGAAAACAGCGCGTCGACTTCCGCTAACGCGCTCTTGCTGAGACGACCGATTTTTTCAGGGAGAACAACAACCTGCGTTCCAGCCGGAGTAACATTGAGAATTTCGTCAGCATACTCATGCAACAATTCCCGGGCTTGATCTTCAGAGCCGAGATAAAGGCTCATTGGCACATCTTTGGCGATGAGCGTTATGGGTAGAGATTTAGCTGAAGGATTCGACTGTAATCGCCTTTCGCCAAATACAAGCACCGCGGAAACCACGAACCCCACAGCGATCGCTAACGCGCGACGCTGCCAGAGTTCGCCCGCGCCGCTGACGAGTGCCGCAACTGTACCCGCAAACAGAAACACAACAAAGCTGATTCCCCAAAGACCAGTGACCGAAGCGATCTGGATCAGCGGCAGAAAATCCATTTGTGTGTAAGCGAGATTGCCCCATGTGCTGTGAGGCGACATGATCGCGGTGAGATATTCGCAGGTAACCCAGTAAACAGGGAAAGCGAACGCGACGAGGAAGAGTGAATCGCGTCGCAGGAAGCTTCGCGTGAACAAAACCCCGAGACCAAAAACAACGGCGGCAATAACGAAAAAAAGAATGATGATGCGCAACGGCAGCTCGATCACATGCCTGAGGTAATTCCATTGGTTCATTTCGCCGAGGATCCACGCCATTGAACCGAGTAAAAAAGCAGCGGTGGCGCGAAGTCGCGGCGCAATCGCAAGCACTGGAACTGGCGCCACCCAAAGCAACCACCAAGTCGGATGCAGCCCGGTGCCGAAGTACAAAAGTCCCGCGGAAGCGAGACCGGCGACGACGACGAGAAGAATGTTGTAACGGTTCAGAGAAAAGCCTGGTGTCTTTGACTCGGCTGATGCGTTACGCATTCACCGCTCTCCATACACGACCTTGCCGCCTACAATCGTGGTTTGCACTTTCACGTTGCGAATTGCTTCCGGCTTAAGCTCAAAGATGTTGTCGCTTACTATCACCATGTCCGCGAGTTTGCCTGGTGTAATGGAGCCTTTCTCACGTTCCTGAAATTCAGCGAATGCCGCGCCCATGGTGTAGGCTTCGATCGCTTCCGGAAGCGTGATTTTTTCCTCTGGGATCCAGCCGCCGGGATTTTTCCCGTCGAGCGTAGCGCGCGTGACTGCAGCGTAAACTCCCGGCATCGGGTCGAGCGGAGCGACAGGCCAATCGGTGCCGAATGCGAGCGTCACGCCGTGGTCGAGGAAGCTACGCCACGCGTAGCTGTAGCGCGCGCGCTCGTGACCGAGGCGCGGTTCCGCCCAGCGGCCATCGTCGATCGCGTGATAAGGCTGCATTGAGGCGATGACATGGAGTTTCGCGAAACGCTCCAAATCTTTTTGCGCCATGTGCTGCGCGTGCTCGATGGCGAAACGCTGGTCATGATAGCCGTGCTCCTTTTCGATATCCGCGAAAATATCGAGTATCATCGAAATCGCGCGGTCGCCGATCGCATGAACCCGCAGTTGTAATCCAGCCGCGTCGGCTTGCATCAATCGGTCGCGCATCGCGCTGGGCGGATGCATTTCGTCGCTCAACAGGCCGCGGTTGCCAGGGTCATCGTTAAACGGCTCGAACATGTAAGCTGTTCGCGAGCCTAACGAGCCGTCGGCGTAACCTTTGACGGCGCCGAGTCGCAGATAGCTCGAGCCCCACGCGCGACGAATGCCAACCTTCGCCTGGTCGCGCCAGTCCGTTTCCATCGGCACCGCGTAGAGGCGCGTAGTGAGCTCACCTTTTTCGGCGAGCTCGGAATATGCAGCAACGTCTGCAAACTCCGGGTTCATATGCTGCACGCTCGTGACGCCCAGCGACGCCGCATGTTTTAGTGCGCCGCGAGCAGCGCGGAGCCGCTGCTCATGCGTCATCGGCGGAATGGCCTTGTAGATCAGTGTCATTGCTGCGTCCTTGAAAACGCCAGTGGGATTTCCACTTGCATCGCGCACGATCACTCCGCCGGGGATCTCCGCGGTTTTGGGATCAATGCCAGCCAACTTCATCGCGGCCGAATTCGCGAGTGCCTCGTGGCCGTCGTAGCGCTCAACGAACATTGGAGTGTCGCCCGTAACGCGGTCGACGAGTTCCTTGGTCGGAAGCTCCTGGTTAGGCCATTTGGTTTCATCCCAGCGACCGCCCAGAATCCATTCGCCTTTCGGCGTCTTTTTCGTTTGCGCCGCGATGCGTTTCGCGAATTCCTCCGGCGTTGCGGCATCAGTAAGCTGAACTTGATCGAGTTGTGCGCCGCCCTGGATGAAATGCACGTGCGCGTCGTTAAATCCGGGCAGCAACAGTTTGCCGTCAGCGTCGATCACTTTGGTTTGCGGACCGCGCCACAATTCAATCTCGGCGCGCGAACCCACAGCCACGATGCGATCACCGATCACAGCCACTGCCTCGGCCTTTGGACGCTGTTTATCTACAGTGTAAACGACAGCATTAGTTACAATCAACGTTGCCGAAGGTTTCGACTGCGCGTTAGCGTCCAGAGCGGCCATAATTACCAAGACACAAACTGCGAATTTACATTTCATAATTGTGACGAGTGCCGAAACATTTACTTTGATTGAAACGTGATCGGTCAAGCGCGCATTGGTAGGGCGCGCAGTCCTCTGCGCGCCGGTCGTTTCGCAGCCCAAAACGCAGCGCGCACAGGAGTGACGCGCCCTACCAGTTCGGCGGCGGGCGATCATTAGGGGGTAAACCCACCGCCAATCCTCCGCTCGCTCGCACAGTCCTTTGCGAACCGGATTCATCAGGATGTAGCTGGTTTTCTCTTCCACTTCGTGATGGTCGCGCAAGCGGTGATCGAAAAAATCGCATTGCCAATCCACGCCATGCCAATCCACGCCATGCTTTTCCACCGATCAACTTCTTCCAGTTCTTGACGACCGTTTCCATTCCCGGCTCGCGCGGGAACGCAATAATGGCGTGCAGATGATCAGGCATAATGAGGCACAGACGGCAATGTCAGACGAATTTCTGGCGATTGAATTTCATAGCGGCGAGCACGGCGTCGCCCGTGTCTGCGCGGCACAGCTGATTTTTGCCGGGGTGGCACGCCATTGATGGTGATAAAGAACCAACTGCCCTCGGCTACCCATTGTGGAACGGTGTGAGGCAACTTTTTACGGACGGGCAAATCCATGCGCGGAGCGTAGCGGATAGGCTCGCATGCGGGCAAACGCAAAAGGTCGGACGGGCAGTCCTCTGCACGCCGATTGGGGATTTCATAGAAGGCGGCGCGCGCAGGAGTGACGCGCGCTACCAGTGAAAACGCAGGCGTTTTTTTCCGAAGCTGATTGGTATTACAGTGCTGCAGTCATTGGCCCAAGATGAGGGAAAAGATTCAAACTCGAGAATTTTGCATCGACGATTACGACGCGGTGCTTCAGCTCTGGCAACGAGTCGAAGGTCTTGAGGTTGCCGAGGGCGACGACAGAGAAGGCGTTGATCAATTTGTATCGCGGAATCCTGGGCTGAGCAGGGTGGCAATCGACGGATCGACACTTGTTGGCGTCGTAATGTGCGGTCACGACGGTCGCCGGGGACACATTTATCACTTGGCGATTGATCCGGCCTATCGCCGATACGGACTTGGTAAGCGTCTGGTGCAGGAATGCCTGGACGGATTACGCCGGGTTGGCGTCATGCGCGCTATTATCCTGGTGGCCGACTACAATCTTGGCGGTGCTGAATTTTGGAAGCGCGCCGGCTGGGAGGATATCCCCGGCGCGATGCCGATGGGAATTGATGTCTAGGTCGTTGAGCGGATGGTGAGTCGCAAGTTGTGAAAGTTGGCGGCAAACATTTCCGGACCATCTGGCGTAAGCCGGACGATGAACGCGTGGTGCAGCTGATCGACCAGCAGTTTTTGCCGCACCGTTTCGTGATCGAAGAAGTTTGCAGCGTCGAGCAGATGGCCACGGCCATTCGCGAAATGCACGTGCGCGGAGCGGGATTAATCGGTGCGAGTGCAGGATACGGCATGTATCTCGCGGCGCTCGAAGCTGAGTGCGGAAATTCATTCGATGAGCACATGACTCGCGCGGCAGCTCAACTCAGGGCAACGAGGCCGACGGCGGTGAATCTTTCCTGGGCGATTGAGCGGCAGTTACAGAATATCGCCGCGGGAAAAACTGCGGATGAAAAGGTCGCCCTGGCACAGCGCACAGCCGATTTGATTGCAGATGAAGATGCGGAGCATTGCCGGATGATCGGGCACCACGGTTTGGCGCTCATTCGGCAGATCGCGGAAACGAAGCGCAACAAGCTGGTCAATGTGCTTACTCACTGCAATGCGGGTTGGCTCGCATTTGTCGATTACGGCTCGGCGACTGCGCCGATCTACGCCGGGTACGATAGCGGCTTGCCATTGCATGTGTGGGTGACTGAAACGCGACCAAGAAATCAGGGCTCGAAGCTCACTGCGTGGGAACTGAGCCAGCACGGTGTGTCGCACACGGTGATCGCAGACAGCGCGGCGGGCCACTTGATGCAACGCGGCGAAGTCGATCTGGTAATTGTCGGGACCGACCGCACTACGTACACCGGAGATGTGGCAAACAAGATCGGCACATATCTGAAGGCGTTGGCCGCGAGAGCCAACGACATCCCGTTTTACGTTGCGCTGCCTTCGTCCTCGATCGATTGGAAAATGCGCGACGGATTGAAGGAAATTCCGATCGAACAACGTGGCGCGGAAGAAGTAAAAAACGCCGATGGCTGGTGCGACGGACAGCAGATTGCGGTGCGAATTGCGCCCGGTGAAAGTCCCGCCGCGAACTATGGCTTCGACGTGACGCCGAGAGAGTTGATAACCGGCCTGATCACCGAGCGCGGCATTTGCGAAGCAAACGAGAAAAGCATTCGATTGCTTTTTCCAGAGTAGGCCCCGTGAGCGAATACGTAAAATTCACACATCAGTGCGCGCGTGCGGATATCGCGCCATTCGATGAACTTCCCGACTTGAACGCATGCAGGAGAAAACTTCGCGAGCTGCGTCTGATCGGCGTCGACTCAAATGGAATCGGCTTCGGCAACTTGAGCGTTAGAGACCGGGGAACCAGCAATTTTTACATCACCGGTTCGGCGACCGGCGGCCTTCCCGAGTTGACGCCGATGGATTGCGTACGGGTCGTGGCGTGCGATTTCCAAAAGAATCGGCTACGATATGAAGGCTCCGCGATTCCTTCATCGGAATCGTTGACGCATGCCGCGATTTACGAATCCAATCAATCGACAGCTGCGGTGATTCATTGTCACGAGTTAGCATTGTGGACGAGCCTTCTTGATCGAGTTCCAACGACCTCCAAGGCCGTTGCTTATGGCACGCCAGAGATGGCGTACGAAATCATGAATCTGTTCAAAGGAAGCGGCGTGCAACACAGAAAAATTGTCGTCATGGCGGGGCACCAAGGCGGCATTGTTGCTTTCGGAAAAAATCTCGAAGAGGCATTCGCGACTCTCATGCGCGAGCGCAGAGAATCATCCTTGCATTCAACTCGCCTTTTATGAACGTACTCCTGCGTGTCATGACGGATGAGCTTGCTGAACTGAACGAAACGCGCAGCCTCACTCGCCGCAGATTTCTTGGAATCAGTCTCGCCGGTGGAGCGGCGCTTTTAGCGGGGAAAACCGATCTAGCCCTTGGAGCTGAAACGTCAACATCATCAAATATGGCTACAAATCCGACATTTACTTTGGGCAGCGACTTCACTGTCAAACGGCTTGGTTTTGGCGCAATGCGCATTACAGGGGAAGGTATTTGGGGTTGGCCGCCCGATCGACAGAACGCGCTAAAAGTTCTCAGACGTGCGGTGGAGCTTGGCGTGAACTTGATCGACACGGCCGACGCATACGGTCCGGACACCAGCGAGCTGCTCATTGCCGAGGCGCTTTATCCTTACCCGAAAGGACTCGTGATCGCGACGAAAGGCGGTCTCACTCGCCCCGGACCTGGCCAATGGGTGCCGGACTGCCGACCTGAACATCTCAAGCAAGCCGTGGACGGCAGCCTGAAACGCCTGCGCCTTGGCCGGATCGATTTGTATCAGTTGCACACGGTCGATCGCAAAGTGCCCATTGAAGAATCCGTCGGTGCGCTCAAGCAACTCCGGGATGCAGGAAAAATTCGGCACATTGGGCTGTCGAATGTTGACCGGCGAGAAATCGAGAGCGCGCGCAAGATTGTTCCCATCGTGAGCGTGCAGAACCGTTACAACATTGAAGACCGCAAATCGGAAGATGTTCTAGTCTATTGCGAAAAGGAAAAGCTTGGATTTCTGCCGTGGTTCCCAATCGGAGGAGGCGGAGGGTTGAAACCGAAAAACCCGCTGAATACCGCGGCAAAGGCGCACGGCGTGAGCGTTTTCCAAGTAGCGCTGGCTTGGCTTCTGGAGCGGTCGCCCGTAATGCTGCCGATTCCCGGCACGTCCTCTCTGGCGCACTTGGAAGAAAATGTGGCGGCAGCCAAGCTCAAATTAACGCCGGAAGAATGGAAGGCGATTGACGGCTTGGCGGGTTGGTCGTTTTTCAGGGCGTTGGCGAAGCGGTTGCAGTCGGCGTAGGCGTCACGGGGGGAGTTGGACTGAAGATCGGAATGGGCGTCACACCTGCTCCGCTGCTGCCTCCTCCGCCTTCGTTCAACTCTTTTCGATAGGTGATGAAGAGCGTTGCGCCGGTTACTGGCGCGACCGTCACCTCAGCGGGACCCGCCATAATCACTCGATTGCCGATTTCCGGAAAGTTTTGCGAATTGGTTCCGGTACTAAGATCAATTCGAGTCGCCGCGAGCACATTCGCGCTACCGCCATCTTCCCCAGTCAGCGTGACTGATACGACTCCACGATCAGTGCCGCCTTGCTGCGTAAAATTGCTGATCTTGAGAAAATGATCGTCGGGCACTGTGATTACCAGAGCCGAACCCGTGATGATCTTGCTCTTGAAAGGATTAGCAAAAGCGACCTGTGCGGCGGCCAAAAACATGAGAGCGACGAAATATCGCACGGCGGGCATTTTCATAGTTCAACACGTATACACAATCTGTATTTCGCAACTGGAATCGTTGCCGGTTGCTGTTCAAAAGCGCGTAGGAAAGCAACGCACCGACAGGGCCAAAACTTTCTGGGATACGAAGTACATAGGGTGAAAGGAAAAACTATGAGAATCCTGATAATGACAGCAATAACGGCGGTGGCGTTACCGTTTATGGCGCTGGGCCAGACAACGGAGGAGCCACAACAAACGCAAGGGCAGACGAAAGAGACACAGACTACTGCCCCGGCGAAAGGGAAGAAGATGCGTCCCGCACAGGAGCAAAGCAAACCGGAGGCAAAACCTGAGACGGGTACAAACGTACGCGGACAAACAAAAATTAAGGGCCACGCTCCGGACGTAAACAAGAATGAACCTGGTACGCGTTCGAGCACGAGCCAGACGAACGTGACGGGTACGAATCAAACGACGACGGTGAACAAGGAAGAGTTCAGAACGCGTCATACCGAAGTGTTCAGTCTCGGCCGGCATCCGAAAGAGTTCTTCGTCCAACGATTTGGGGCGAATCATTTCCGATTGATCGGGAACACGTACTTTGTGTTCCTGGACGGTTGCTGGGTCGCGGTTGACGTGGATGGCTTCGTGTATACGGAGCGCGTGATCTGCGCGGGCGATCCGGACTTTATTGTTGTTGAATAGCGTATCCTCTGCGTGATACAAGAGCGCTCCGCTGGAAATGCGGAGCGCTTTTTTTTGGCGGCAATCAGCGTTCGATTTGATGCTCGTCGTAATGGGCGAAAAAGTCGGCGGGATCGCAGTAAATGGCGATTGCGCCTGCTTCGCCCAACACTGACTCCGCTGTTCCGCAGCACTCTTCTGAACAGCTCGGACCGGTATCCAGTTTGCCCCAAGCTTGCTAGCCGCGGTGAGTGGCAGTCGAAAATTTTCCGAGCTCGGAGGTAAGCCTTTGCTTCTGATCTGGCGGCTGATCTTTGGTCTTTGACCTCCGGCTCGGCGTATTCGACTCTCACCTCTCTGCAACGCAAGCGCTATATCTTTGTCTGCATCAATCGCCGGGCTGAGGACAATCCGAAAGGATGCTGCGCGCTGAAGGACTCGGAAGAAGTGTATAGAGTGTTGAAAGGGGAGGTTGCCGCGCGCGGACTCGCGAAGCTCGAGGCGCGCGTGTGCACATCGAGCTGTCTCGATCAATGCGCCACCGGCGTGACGGTTTTAGTCGAACCTGATCACTTCTTATACGGGCGGGTCACGGTCGCGGACGTCCCCGAGATTGTGGATGGACTCGTCACGGGCCAACGGGTTAAACGGCTCGTGGTCCTCGCGGATCAACCCTAAGCATGAATAAATCGTTCTTACCTATTCCGCGAATTTTCTTGTTGCCAGAGTGAGCGTAGTCTTTGGGGCGGAAAGTATGGGTCACGGATTTCGGCGAAATGAAGTCGAGGGCGGAAACGGTGGTAAACGCGGGCACTCGAACCGGCGCTGTCGGCTGCGATCTTCGGCTGTAGTGGCGGGCGTGACGCCTGCAAAAAATCTGTAGTGGTGGTCTGGGACCGTCGATTCTTTACATCATGAGCCGTTTATGATGCATGATTGATTCGCTCCTTTTCGCGTGTCTTACTCCGGGAGAAACTCAAACAAAGAAAGAACAATAATCTTATGAAACAGCTCCAAATTTCTCTACTACTAATAGCAGCATTGTCACTCGCGGCGGCTTCAACTTATGCGCAGGCAGCCAAAAGCTCTCCTGCAGCCGGCGCGTCGGCGTCACCGTCAACTCCACCCACCATCGCGTCAGCGATCGATCGCGAGATTAGTCTTGTTGAGAAGGAAGTTGTCGCAGCGGCCGAGGCGATGCCGGAGGATAAGTTCGATTTTTCGCCGGAGAAACTCAACCTCCCCGGCAGTGACTACAAAGGTGTGCGCACATTTGGCGAGCAACTGAAGCATATCGCTGCGTCCAACTATCTCATTTGGTCGCCGATTACGGGCGAGAAACCACCGGACACGGTCAACGACGGCAAAGGCCCGGACAACATGAAAGCCAAGGCCGAGATCATTAAGTTTGTGAAAGATTCCTTCGCATTCGGCCACAAATCGGTCGCGACCCTGAACAGCTCAAATCTGGTCGAACCAATTACCTCGCGTAGTGGCAGGCAGACCACGCGTCTCTTCCAGGCAACGTTTGCTGCAGCTCATTGCTTCGATCACTACGGGCAGATGATCGAGTATCTGCGCATGAACGGTATTGTTCCGCCGGCCAGCCGCGGACAGTAGAGGCAGAACGGACATGACAGATGATGCAAGATGCCCGTCGAATTCGAATTCGCTGAGCCATCGTAAGCGGCTTACGATGCATGAGTTTTGTAGCTGTAGTGGCGGCGGACCCCGCCCTGAGCTGGTGGAGCCAGGTCAGCGGCAAAATGTTCCCGCTCGAACGTGCGGTCACGGGTGATGCAAGCTGGACATCACGCCGCTAAATAGCGCGGCGAATACCGCCGCCACAATCAACCAAAGAACAAAAATGACCGGCAGGAAGCAGCAGACCACAACGAACCCTGCAGCCATCCATTTGAACATGATCTTTAGAACAGACCCGAACGGAATATCGAAATCCACCACCGACACTCGTTGCGATGACAACAAGACCGGCGGCACTGTCGGGGGAACGACTGGGACTTTAGCAGGCGGCGGCAATTGCGTTCCATATTTTAGCATCGGCAGATAATCATCGATCGTTCTCCAGTCACCGCCGCTGACAGGTTTACATGGCGTGTTTCGATCGATGCGCCCATCGGCGAACATCTGCGCCATCTGCGTTTCGTCGTATGGCCCTTACTCGCGATTCGAGAGCTTTATCAAATATGCTTTCATGTGCCGCCCGTTGTTGGGGCATGATCAGAAGCGATTTCGAAAAAACCAAGCAAGATTATCTGGCCGGACATCGTCTAAACTACGGACATCTGAATGGCTGCAGCTCCCGAACGATTGCACAATCACTGGCTTGCCTCACCATCATAAGCCGCTTACGATGCATCGTTGAAGATCCTATGACTGAAGCTGAAAAGCGATTACGTGAGTATCTCGCCAAGATTGGCCGCCGGGGTGGTCTCGCCGGCCGACGTGAGCTCACACGTTCGCATGCGAAACAGATGGTCGCGATCCGCGAAGCGAAACGCGCCACGTTGAAAGCTGGAAGGCCCTGGCCGCCTCGTAATCGCAAAGCACTCAAGGTTTCTTAATATTGCCTCTCAAGTTGCTGTCGTAAGCGGCTTGCAATGGATGAGTTTAATGGCTTTAACGGGTCGTTCCCTAAGTCGGAAAATGGATTCACACTTCGTGTGGTCTTTTGCCAACAAAAGCCGCCGCTGCGGTACTGGAAGACCTGCCGCGCCTACCACGCGCCTCGGGTGCACCTAAAGTCTCTTGTCCCCCGACCATCGATCATAAGCCGCTTACGATGCATAAGTTCCTACGCCTGTAGAGGCAGGCGTGTCGTCTGCGAACATCTCTAGCCGCTGACGATGACTGCGGCCGATATTGATCCAGCCATCGTAAGCCGCTTACGATGCATGAGCAGTTCGCTGTAGTCGTTGGCGACCACTGCGGCCCTTCGATCTGTAGCCGCCGCGACCCTCGGCAATCGTGGCAGGCGTGTCGCCTGCTATTCCCGAGTTTCAACCCGCTCGCGCTCACTGCAGCCGACGATCAACAGCAGTATTGGCGGTGATTTCCACAGCGTCGATTGAAAGGATCGAACCGTTTTCGAGCTCGCGTTGGTGACTACCGAATCATTTACACCTTCGACGTGGAACAGAACAGGATTCATCTGCTCGCCAGCAGGCATCGCGGGGAAATTTACCGATCATAACTCGCTTACGATGCATGAGCTGAGCAGCTGCTTGCCACGCCATAGCTGAAGCGAGGGCGGGTAGAGGCAGGCGTGTCGCCTGCGAAAATCTGTAGCAGCGTCGGTGTGCGACGCTCGACTCGGAAATTTGTAGCCGCTGTCGATAACTGCGGTTTCTATCAACCCTAAAGCGCTCGCAGAACTTTCGCGATGTGCGAAGATTAAACCCTGTATGAAACAGTACGCTAAAATTCTATTTGCGATTTTCACGGCGATGATTTGCACGATTGGATTTGCGGCAGATCAACCTGCTTGCAAGAAGAGCGGCAAGAATTG
>Ga0066700_10000891_pt1 | contig 11809 bp, 10 predicted proteins | sample GraSoiAngelo_149_FD_66460 | JGI IMG/M metagenome (GOLD analysis project Ga0066700, IMG submission 66460) | Grasslands soil microbial communities from the Angelo Coastal Reserve, California, USA - 14_1009_09_30cm | ecosystem: Environmental > Terrestrial > Soil > Grasslands | place: USA...
ACAATGTTCGAAGCCATGATGAAAGGGAAGGAGTACGATCCCGCATCCGTCGAGGGAGTTGACGATCTCCCCTACGCCATCCCGAATCTAGCCGTCGAGTCTCATAAGGCTGACGTCAAAGTTCCGGTTCAGTGGTGGCGCTCTGTGGGGCACTCCCATACCGGCTTCGCGACCGAATGCTTTATTGACGAACTAGCGGTCCTCGCCCAGAAGGATCCTTATCAGTTCCGGCGTGCTTTACTGCCCAAACATCCTCGACATCTTGCCGTTCTCGACCTCGCTGCTCAAAAAGCTGGATGGGGTAAGCCGCTGCCGAAAGGCCGCGCCCGGGGGATAGCTGTGCACTTCGCCTTTGAAAGCTATAACGCGCAAGTGGCGGAAGTCTCGGTCGACGACGGAAAAATCCGCGTGCATCGAATTGTGAGCGCGGTGGATTGTGGACGTTACGTCAACCCAGGCATCATCGCCGCTCAACTGGAAGGCGGCGCAATCTTCGGCGCATCGGCCGCACTCTTTCAAGAGTTCACATTTGAGAATGGCCGCTTGCAGCAGACAAATTTCCACACTTTCCCAATGATGCGCATGAATGAATGTCCAGAAATAGAAACTCACATCGTCGAGAACAATGAAAAGTCCGGCGGGATTGGCGAGCCCGGCGTCCCCTGCACCGCCCCTGCGATCGCGAACGCGGTTTTCGCCGCCACCGGAAAGCGTATCCGCAAACTGCCCATCCGCATGACGGAGGCCGTATGAAGCCATTGCGAGCGTCATTCCGATTCCCTGCGGTCGGCATAGCGCTCCTGATCTTCGCCGCAGCGATCTCGTTCTCAGTTTCAATCAGCGCGGCGGAAAAGCCCTCCGCTGAGACGACCGCTTTTGCAGCTCCATCGACAGGAGACGGAGCACTATTCACCGCCTTCGTCTCCGTCTTACGCCATCCCCGCTGCATGAATTGTCATTCGCGCGGCGACTTCCCTCGACAAGGCGATGATGGCCATCCCCACGCGATGAACGTGCGGCGCGGCCCGGAAGGCCACGGCGTAACCGCAGAAAAGTGCAGCACCTGCCATCAGGATCACAATCTCGGCGCACACTTGCCTCCCGGAGCGCCAAATTGGGCCCTCCCGCCACCCGCCACTCCCATGATTTGGCAGGGCCTGACCGACGCGCAGATCTGCCGGTCCATCAAAGATCCAAAGCAAAACAAGAATCGCAACCTCGACCAACTGGTGGAACACCTCACGGAAGACAAACTAGTGATGTGGGGTTGGAACCCTGGCGAAGGCCGGACTCCTATTCCCATGCCGCACGAAGAATTTGCGGCGAAGGTAAAACAATGGCAAGCCGCCGGAGCCACCTGCCCGACGGAGACCGGTAAGCGGGCAAAGCTGGATGTGCCAGGACAGTGAACTCCGGCTAATTCTCAGTGGGCATACTTGACCGAACAGCCGTATGGACGACTCGTCGGCATACCCACTGGTTTGCCAGCGGCAGCTTCCTCCAGCGCCTGAGAGACGTAGTTTTTTGCTCCTGCGATGTCGGCCTGCTCAGTTGTCGCTTTGTCGTCAATGGCCCCGTCGTAGATCAGCACACCCGCGGGATCGATGATAAACATGTGCGGAGTGGTCTTCGCAGAATAGAGTCGTCCCACCTCTCCTTGAGGATCGAGTAGCGCCGCCGTGGGCGAAGCGTTCATCTGCTTCAGGTACTCATTCTCCTGCTGGGCAGTGACGTATCCCTGCTGGCCCGGCGCGGAAGAGATAACCGTAAACCAGACCACGCCCTTGCTTGTCCAGTCTTTCTGCAGGCGCTGCATGTTGCCGCTTTCGTAATGTTTCCGGGTATAGGGACAGCCGTTGTTGTGCCATTCAAGCACCACGAATTTTCCATGCTCGCTGGAGAGCTTGTGCATCTGGCCATTGCTGTCGGTGGCTTGAAAGTCCGGTGCAGGCTCGCCTACCTTCACCGCGTATGCAGAGGAAATCAATAAGAGTGTGACCATCAGACCGTGTATCAGGTTCCGATTCATGTGTCCTCCATTAATGTCTTGTTTGCGTGTAGTCTCTGCCACTTTGTAATACGGGAACGTCTAACAGATATCCCCCGCCTGGACTAATAACAATGACGCCTTTTAGACGCGAAGCAGGCTTCAACAGGTGCTTCGATTTTTTCAGATGCAGACGGATGCCACCAGGAATCGCGGTCGCTTCCTGCGGGGCGGCATTTTCGATTTGTTCCGCTTCCAAGGGAAAGAATTCAGGCTCTTTGTCCAACTTTCCGATCCTTAGATTCAACAGAAACTCGTCTCCTCTCGAGGTGGCCGAGATCCTCCAGCTAGGTGGCACTGGTCGAGGGAGCCTCGAACGGGTGGCCTCAAACAGTTCGCGCGACTCCGACGCAGCATGAGTCTGAACGGGGAGCGACAACTCAAGCTCCTTCCGTCCAGGAATACAGACCTCGCGACACACAAGATAGCGCACCAGCGCGCCAATCTTCTGTGTTTGCCCTTCCTTTAATCCCGCCGGCGGCCGAACCGGAACCATTAGCAAAACCTGATGCTGATAGCCGTAGTCTGCAAAAGGAGGTGTGGAAAGGCGCTCGGGGTAGGGCCATTGAATCGCTCCTGCTTCATACCCCGCCGGCAGGTGCCAGTCGATACGAGCCGCTTCACCGGAGTCTCCAGGATTAGTCCAGTAAGTGTGCCACCCGTCCTGCAAATCAATGCGGATGCCAAACCAGAGTTCCTTGCCGGGCACAACTGCGTTCTGTTCTGAAATCAGCTCCAGCTGTACGTGTTCGTCGGCAGGGTTTTTCGGAAAGCCAAATACCGGTATTACGAGCCAAACGGCGCATGCAAAGAAGACACCGGGCCAACGAATGCAGGAGCGATTCAACATTTGGATCTCTTTGGAATTGGATGCTCAGATATGCGAGGACGTCTTTAAGGTGCTGTCAGGCTGCCACAAAAATGACGGGCTTTGAGGCATGCTCTACCTCACCGATTTCGACGGCTTCGATGCTCGCAGCATGCAGCGCATGAACAAGGTCGAGTGATGCTTCTGGCGCGATCGAAACCAATAGTCCTCCAGCCGTCTGCGGATCGAACAGTAGCGTTTTGAGATCATCGGGAATTCCCTTTTCGTATCCCACCACGCACTCCGCGAAATCGCGGTTAGCTTTCAGGCCTCCAGGAATGTGTCCCGCGCGAATACAATCCAGCGCGCCTTCGAGTACCGGAATGCTGCTGGCACGCAGGCGTAGAGCGACATTTGAAGCGAGGGCCATTTCGCGGGCGTGACCAATCAAGCCGAAGCCGCTTACATCAGTCATCGCGTGGACGCGAGATGGGTCGTTGGAAGATGGATCGTTGGTCGTTCGTTGTTGGTCGTCGGTTGCTGAACGGCTTTCCAGGTTATTGATAACGATCTCTGCGGCCGTCTTGTTCAGCGTCGTCATGGAAGCGACTGCGGCGTCGATCCAGGACTGCTTTGCGACTCCCTTTTTAATCGCGGTGGAAATCACACCGGTGCCGAGAGCCTTAGTCAGCAGCAGTCGATTGCCCGGTTTCGCGCCTGCGTTGGTAAGCACCTGGCTGGGATGGATAAGACCGGTGACGGAATATCCAAACTTGGTTTCCTCATCACGAATGCTATGGCCGCCCACGACCGTGCACTTTGCTTCCATCATTTTCGAAAGGCCGCCGGCGAGAATGCGTTCCAGAATATCGAGGTCGCCTTTCTCCGGGAAACAAACCAGCGCCAGGGCAGTCAAGGGACGCCCACCCATAGCGTAAACATCGCTTAGTGCGTTGGTGGCGGCAATCTGGCCGAAGGTGTAGGGATCGTCGACGATGGGCGTGAAGAAATCAACGGTCTGCACCAGCGCGGTCGCGGGTCCGATTTGATACACCCCGGCGTCGTCGGCCCGGTCGAAACCGACAAGAACGTTGGGGTCATGTTGCCGGGCTAATTTCCCAAGCACTGTGTCCAGCGCCGCCGGACTCAGCTTGGACGCTCAACCCGCGGCTTTAACTGATTCCGTCAGCCGGAATGGCTTTGTTTCGGACATCCGGCAATTGTAATGGAATTACGATTTTCGATTGACGATTGCAGAGCGAGACGTTCAGGTCGACTACTTCAGTGAAACATCCATTACGCGCAATTCAGGAAATTCATGGTTCCATTCCTCGGTAACATGCTCGAAGGTGAGGCGGAATGGTTTGCTCTGGCCGGGCGCCAGCGGCGATGTGCTGAGATCGACCGCATCGGGATAAGGGCCGCCAGTCTGCAGAACATGAAGCGGAACATCTTCCGCCTGTGCGATCTGTCCAAGAGAGTCCTTGAAAACGACATGGACTGCAACGTGAGTGACGATCTTATCACCGGTGTTGGTGACCATACCATCGAGATAAGTTACGGTTGCGCCGACGAAGTTCTCTGCCGCGCTCATTTTCAAATCAGAGATTTTAAGGTTAGCAGCGTACGGATGTGGAGCTGCGCTACCTTTCGATTGTCCTCGGGAAAACAACGCGATGATTCCCACGATCACAATCACCAGCACCATCCCCACCAAAATGGGGATCCGATTCGAATCGCGCTGTTGTATTGAAGGAGAAGGCTCGATGAAGCCGCCCATGGTGGGATTGTAGATTGTCAGTTTCCGATTGTCGATTTATGCAGAACTTACTCGCCGCCGACGGTCAGGCCATCAATTCGGATGGTAGGGCAAGCGACTGCGCCGCGAAATTCTAGATCGTTACCGATTTCGGAAATATTGAAGAAGATTTCTTTCAAGTTACCTGCCACCGTGATTTCTTCTACTGGGTAAGCGAGTTCACCGCCGGAAATCCAGAGACCGGAAGCGCCACGGGAGTAGTCGCCAGTCACCAGGTTTACGCCGTGGCCGAGAAACTCGGTGATGTACAAGCCTTCGGGAATCCCAGCAATGATCGCTTGCGGCGTTTTTGTTCCGGGTTGCAAAAAGTAGTTGCCTGGACCGATGCCCGGAGTTCCAGCCAAACCTCGCGAAGCGTTGGCTGTGGTCTGGAGGCCGAGTTTCCTGGCGCTATATGAATTCAAGAGATACGACTTGAGCACGCCATTCTCAATGACCACAGTGCGACGGGTTGGTACGCCCTCGCCATCGAACGGACTTGTACCGAAACCGCCAGGCATGGTCCCGTCATCGATCACGTTCACTGAGTCGCCGGCAATCTTCTGTCCTAACTTGCCGGCCAGGAAAGAAGCGCCGCGATAGACCGAGTCTCCATTCACTCCCTCGAAAATGTGGTCGAGGATAGAGTTGGCAACCATAGGATCGAAGACTACGGGGACGTGAGCAGTTTTCACTTTGCGCGCGCCTAGCCGGCGTAACGTGCGCTGGGCAGCTATCGTCCCGACCTTTTCTGGAGATTCCAAGCGGCTCAGACTTCGTGCCACGGAAAACCAGTAATCGCGCTGCATGGCGCCGCTCTCGGTTTGCGCAATGGGCACGGCGGCAATCGAGCAATAAGAACGGCGGTATTCGCCTACGAAACCATGTGAGTTGGCGAGGATCTTGTGACCGGTGGCAGCATCGAACGAGCCCCCTTCGGAATTCTTAATGCGCGGATCGTAATCGAGTGCGGCTTTTTCTGTTCGCCGCGCGTAGCTGATGCGTTCTGTTCCCGGCAGGGAATAGACATCTGGAAAGTAAAGATCAAGATCGCCTGGTAGAGCGCCGAACTGCGATGGGTCGGGTATTCCGGCGTAAGGATCTTCGGACGTAATCTTTGCCAGTTCCAGGGCGGAACTCAGCATGCGATCGATGCCTGCGCGAGAGAAGTCACTCGAATACGTGCTGGCCGTACGCTTACCGTAAAAAACTCGAACACCAACGGCCTTGGAGCCTGATTCTTTCAGCGTCTCGACTTGTCCAAGCCGCACGAGGGTTGAAAACTCGTCGTCTTCGCGGATCACACACTCCGCCGCGGTAGCGCCCCCGGACATGGCGCGGCGGACGATATCCTGAGCAAGATCTTTTAAGTCAGTAGCGAGTTTCGGGTTTCCGGTTTCCAGTTGGGCGGTAGACATAGAAGAACATTTTTGATTGTTGATTGCGGATTTCGGACTATTGCATGAAGCTGCCTACATCCTTTTTCGCCGTGCCGCCTACGGTGAGACGATCAATTTTGATGGTCGGAATTCCAACTCCGACCGGGACCGCTTGACCGTCCTTGCCGCAGGTGCCTACACCTTCATCGAGTTTCAGGTCATTACCTACCATGGAGACCCGAGTCAGCACGTCCGGGCCGTTGCCGATCAGTGTTGCGCCCTTGATTGGTGCGGTAATTTGGCCGTCTTCGATGAGATACGCTTCGGACGCTGAAAAAACGAATTTGCCGTTAGTGATGTCCACCTGGCCGCCGCCGAAATTCACGGCATAGACACCACGCTTGACTGAATGGATGATGTCCTGCGGATCCTCCTCGCCAGCAAGCATGTAGGTGTTGGTCATGCGCGGCATGGGAATGTGCTCATAACTTTCGCGACGTCCGTTACCGGTGTCGGCGACTCCCATTAGGCGGGCGGAAAGCTTGTCGCTCAGATAACCTTTTAGTATTCCTTTTTCAATGAGCATCGTGTTCTGCGTGGGCTGACCTTCGTCATCTACATTGAGCGAACCGCGACGCCAAGGCATGGTCCCATTGTCGACCACGGTGCACTTTTCACTGGCAACACGTTTGCCTATCAGTCCTGTGAATGCAGAAGTCTGCTTGCGGTTGAAATCAGCTTCGAGGCCGTGGCCGATAGCTTCATGCAGAAGCACACCTGGCCAGCCGGGGCCGAGTACGACTTCCATTTCCCCAGCGGGGGCTTCGCGGGCATCGAGCTGAAGGATTGCCTGGCGAGCTGATTCATTGGCGAAGTATTCTGGCGTCTTCTCGCCGAAGAAAAAATCCAGAGCAACGCGTCCACCACCACCAGAACTGCCGCGAGCAGAACTAGCGTCTTTCTTCGCGATGCAGGAGACGTTCATACGCGCGAGCGGTTGCGAATCTTCCGCGAAAGTACCGTCAGAAGCAACTACGAGAATGTGGCGCAATTCGTCGGCATAACTGGCACGAACTTCCTTAATACGTCGATCGTAGGCCCGAGCTGCGCTGTCAGCGCGCATCACAAGTTCGACCTTGGCGGTAATCTCGGCATCCACGGAGGGAAGCGTTACGGGATACAAACTGCGCGCAGGTTTTTCCTGAAAGCCTACCGTCGGAGTCTTAGCCGGGCCGCTGGCAATGAGAGCGGCGGTGTGAGCAGCGTGCAAAATGCGCTCCGGCGAAAGATCGTCGGTGTAGGCATAGCCGGTGCGCTCGCCCGCAATGACACGAACACCGCATCCAGCGGAGATTCCCTGGGAAGCGGACTTCACCATGGATTCGTCGACCATCAACGAAGTGGAAGATAAATATTCGAAGTAAAGGTCGGCATAATCGCCGCCCGCCGAAAGGGCAGCCGCTAAATAGCGTTCGAGGTCGCGTTCGTTCAGGCCGTAATGCTGGAAAAAGAACCTATTTCTGTCCACGTTTATTAGATGTCACTCGAGCAGAAAAAGCTGCTGACCCGATGATTCCATTATCCCACACCAGAGAATGGTCACTCATCACAGACGAATAAATATTCTCCTGCAATAATCGTGATGTGAACCCGGAAACTCTGGTCAGAACAGTCGAAGACTTTCTCGTCGGGGCGCGAAACGCCGTCGTGATGGAAGATGGCGCGGTGGCATTTGATTTGGCACAGTCCAAGTATTCCATCTCCGGGGAGCGCAATAAGTGCGTGCTGCATCTGTGGTCGTCCGAGCGCGATGTGGTGCGGCGGGTGATCGAAGCGGAAATGAAGAACGAAGTGCTGCGTTTGGAGGTGCAGCGGCTGGGACAGGCGCATCCCAGCAAGTTGGAAATCTGTCGCGAACGCGAACGGCGTACTCCCACTGCGAAGCGGGCTGCGCGATTGCCATACGCGCGAGTATTGCAACGCGTACTGGAGAAAAACCTTCGCGGCTATACCGTGGCGAAGCTCACCACTGCAATGGATTTGGAGCGTTCCTTTGGTCCCATCTACACACGCGGACTTTTACGACAGGGCCAGTCTGCCATTGCCGTGCTGGGCGTGAACCTCGAGGAGACCCAGGCTTCCATTGATGCGGCGTTGACCTTCGGCATTTTGTGGCTGGATTCTTGCCGCCAGGAACAGGCGGGGAAGCTGGTTGTCGAGGGACTGAGTCTCTTTGTGCCTCCTGGAACTTCTTCACTGGTTCGAGAACGGATGTCCCAGTTGCATCGCGAGGCAGCAAAGTGGCGTTTATATGAATTCGATGAACGCGAAGATCGATTGAAGGAAATTGATGTTTCTGATCGGGGGAATATTGCAACGCGGTTGGTGCACTGGACCGATGAGCGGGCTGTGCGGGAACGTTTTGCGGATTCCATTGCTTATGTCGGTTCGCTGATGGGGGAAGTAGAGATAGCCATCATTTCCGCTGCCGAGATTGGCTTCCGTTGTCACGGTTTGGAGTTCGCGCGCGCCCGATTAGTGCAGGAACATGGATCATTTCGCTCTACGCCGCAGATCGTGTTTGGAGTGGGAGCGGAGGAAAGGGTGCTGTCAGAAGAAAACAACGCACTCTTCATAACGTTGCTGCGAAGCGTTGGGGAGGTCCGCCATGCTGAAGGGCCGCGTGATCATCCTTTCTGGCGATTACATCCGGAGCGCTGGCTGGAATCGCTGGTGGTTCAGGATGTGGGTGCAGTAGACGAGCGGCTTTATGCATCGTGCCTGTATTCGCAGGTGCCGGCATTTTCGGCTTCTGATCGCGCCATGATTGATGTGTTGACAGTTACTCGCGAAGGGCGGCTGGCGGTGGTTGAACTCAAGGCGGATGAGGACATCCACCTGCCCTTGCAGGGGTTGGATTACTGGTCGCGGGTTGCGTGGCACCAGGCACGAGGCGAATTCCAACGATTCGGATATTTCCCGGGAAAGGAACTTTCGACAGAGGAGCCGTTACTGTTCCTGGTGTCGCCGGCGCTGCATGTTCATCCCGCGACCGATACGTTGCTCCACTACATCTCGCCGGCCGTGCGGTGGACATTAGTTGGTATTGACGAGAGGTGGAGGAAGGAAGTGAAGGTGGTGTTCAGAAAACGAGCGGTGAGGGATTTTCGATTGACGATTGACGATTTGGAAATCAGCTTGCGGTCATGTTTTAGACCATGCGCCCAGGAGCCGGAGTACAACCACTAGCTGTCCGAGGTGATAGGCGTTGTGATCGGCCACCAGCAGGGCTTCGCGAAGGATGGTCTGGCCGTCGCCCCAAGGGATTTTGGCGAATAAATCGGTGTTGGGATTCGCGATCAGGTTCTCCAGAAACCTCAAATCTTCACGGAACTTTGTGACGCTTTCGTTCCAAGCTGCGGCGTTGGGTGGAGCTTCGGTTGGCGGCCAATAGTCCTGGGGCCAGGTGGGAGATTTGTATTTCAGGTTGCGGCTGAATTCCAGGATGTCCCATTGGGCGATGCGCATGTGTTCCAGCAGCATCCAGGGTGAATGCGGCATGCCGGCGGGTTTTTGTCCGCGGAGTTTCGGGGGGATAGCGGCGATGCCGTCGTCAAATTTCGCGTGGGCGCCGCCGTCGGTCAGAAGATAGATGAGATGTTGACGCAAGGCGCGGTCGGATTCTTTTTTCATAATTGCCTTTCGAGTGCCGCCTTCAGATGTTTCTTTCGTCCCTTCGGGACTCGACTTCGGTGCAGCTAACCCAGGGCTTTCGCCCTGGCTAAATTATTCCGCCCTCCGGGCTGGGATCGTGATGGATCGGATCGTGTGCTCTTGGCGGGTTTCTAATTTCCAATTTCCGATTGCCGCTTCTGCTGACCTGCTTGCCATGCTAGCTGTGCTTTGCCTCCGACCTGCTGTGCCATGGCCGTGGCTTTGTCTCCTGATGTGCGCTGGTCGTAACTGGGGCATGTGCGGGCGGCGTTGGGAGGCCAGCTTTCTCGCCACGGTATACGCGCGCGATGCCGCGCACAACTCGCCGCAGGGGAAGCGCACCTTTATCGTCGGCGAAGAAGATTTCGCCGACGTGGCTGCTGCGGTAGTACCAGCGCTTCAGGATGGCCAGATGCTCCATCAATTCCAGAGCAGTTTTTGAATTTGCCGCGGGAAGACTAGCGAGCGCTTCCTCCACCCGCGATTCCATGGATTGCGATTTGGTATGTTCTCCGGATTGGATCGGAAATGACAGCGGGCCGGATATGTGTCCGGCATCGATTCGGAAAAAAGTAACGGACTCAGGCGTAACGCTGGGCTGTACCATCACGCCCGCGAGGCGGTCGATACGATGGACAATTTCGGGGAGCTGGCTGAGCAACGGCTGTAACTTCTCCAGGCGAGTGTGCAGAGTGGCGGCATTCTCGAAATCGAGGTTCGACGAAGCTTGATCGCGCTGGGTGGAAATTTCTCTAACCAGAGATTCACCGCCAGTGTCGAAATAAGCCTGAACACGGGCTACCTCGGCACGGTACTCATCGTCGCGGCAGCCTTTGAAACAGGGGGCCAGGCACATCTTCATTTCGGAATAGATACAGCCGGGGAAGCTGGGATCGGGGTGAAGGTCGTCCACACAGCGGCGCATTTTGAAGAAGTCGAGGGAGTCGTTGGCGAACTTTTCTGCCGCGGTGCGGGAGAGAAATGGTCCGTAATAATCGGAATGCCTGTTCAAGCGGCCTAGGCGCGTGGTTACCGAAGCTCGCGGGTATTCATTTTCCAGATGTAACTTGACCAAGGGCGGGAACCGAAACCGGAGCCGCAGCGCATATGTCTTGGGAAAAGTTAAACACAATAACCGGTACAACAAGAAGCCGGACTCGAAGTCAGAGCCGGTGGGCGTGTATTCGATCCAGTGGACGCGGTCACGCAAATTTAGTTTCTTGCTGTGCTCTACCGGCGAACCGAGAAGTCGCTGCAGTCGACGTCGCAGATTCGCCGTCTTGCTGACGTACGGCTCGGATTGAGGATCGTCTCCGCGAAGCAAAAATACAGCCGGGGCCGGCGGAACAGCAGAGAAGAGCTCGGAGTCCTGGGCAGGAACGAACTCGAGGCGGGCGGAAAGCACGAGTTCATTGTAGAAGGAATTTGCGATTGACGATTGACGGTTGGAAAACCTACCGGAAGCTGGCGCTGCGATACTTCTGCCTGAAGTCTTCGCCATCCATCTCGATGATGCGGCACATCTCCTGCAACCGGGAGCGCATTCGGTCCCCAATGCGCTGGCCGAGTGTTTCTTCAGCGGTCGCGTAATCGGCTGCTTCGCGGTGCCGGGAGCCCAGGTTATTCTTGAACTTCGCTGCGGGGAGGTTGGGGAAATTCGTAGTGATGATGGTGGTGCGGTTGTCGTTATAGCGGGTATTCAAAATAAGGCTGACCGTGTCCCAGACCCATTCCGTGGGTTTTACAGCACCGAGTTCATCGAGCACCAACACTTCAGTTTCAAAGACCGGACGCAGCACGTCCAACTCGGTAGCCTTCACGGAATCGTTGTAAGAGTTCTGAATCTGTTTGAGCAGTTCGCGATAGTCGTAAAAAAGGCACGCGATGCTTTTGCTGAGAACGAGTTCTTTGATAATTCCGACGGCAAGGTGGGTTTTGCCCACGCCAATGCTGCCAATGATCAGCAGTCCTGTATTTTCCACCGGATATTCTTCGACGAACCTGCACGCGGCCATCCGGGCGTTTGCCAGCAAGCGGTGTGGACCATCGAACTCGAAGTTAGA